>Ga0310786_10009506_pt1 | contig 12338 bp, 5 predicted proteins | sample AusTroGonzalo_MG_FD_203881 | JGI IMG/M metagenome (GOLD analysis project Ga0310786, IMG submission 203881) | Bovine rumen microbial communities from tropical cattle in Woodstock, Queensland, Australia - Gonzalo_03 (v2) (version 2) | ecosystem: Host-associated > Mammals > Digestive system >...
AAGAACGATGCATTCCTGACGAGCGTCCGCATTGGCGACAAGAACAACTTCATCAGCGCCAACGGAACGGTCATGGGACAGTCCGATACACTGACGTACTTCAGCGCAGGTCCTGAATTCGATATCGACATCACGATGCCTTCGGCAAGCTTCATGACGCACGACGGCAAGTACATGTACGATTACCGCATCAAGATCGCGATGGACCTCTACGACAACCTTGGACAATACATCAACACCTACAATCTTGACATTTCGAAGGAAAACTTCGCAGCAATGCGAAACCTCGTCGATAACGGAACCATGAAGCTCTATCTGGAATGGGCTGCCAAGGACAACGAAGCGCCTGTCGCCAAGAAGGGCAACAAGATTGGAACCGGCGCCTTCATCGCGAAGTTCGACTTCTTTGCAGAAGCTGTCTGCGCTACGACATTCGATGAATCGAGTAACGACTACAAGGCAACTTGCAAGGCCGTCGGCGACAAGGTCGAAAAGGCATCCGACAACAAGACCAAGACGTTCGGCTTCAAGAGAAAGAAGTAATATTGAACCAAAAGCCACCTGGATTTCACCATCCAGGCGGCTCTTTATTTGGAGTGTATAGGGTATTAGGAGGCACAAATTTATTATGAAAAAACTATTCTATTTCGCATTTTTGTTATCCCTGTTCTGTATTGAAGACGCTGCGGCCCAGCTCCCCAATATCGATAGGACATGTACCACCTGTAGCCGACGCTACCTGGACTCGCTAAACGTTTTCGACAGACGCCCCATACGCATCAACCAGAGCGGTTTCAGGCCGCAGGACTATAAATACGCCTATGTCGCCGATACCAAGGAAAAGACGTTCAAGGTCATCGACGCCAACAGCGGTAAGGAAGTTCCGGGTGGCGGAAACTTGACGCTGATTGGCGATTACATCAAGCCGAACATTTGGATCAACGGTGCATACGGCGCCGCCAAGGATAACCAGCTTTACGAATTCGGTAGTCTGGATTCCAGCACGACAAAAGAAACGCTCTACCGCGCCGACTTCTCGACGCTCTCGACGACGGGCGAATACTTCCTCGTGGTGGGTAACGACACCTCAGCCACATTCCATGTGCATCCGTCCATCTACAACGCCATTCTCGAAAACTCATTGCAGTTCTTCGGCATCCAGCGTTGCGGAGACACAAAGTCGCACTTCCACAAGCCCTGCCATTTGATGGATGGTTCCAAGGTCGGACACGACTTGACCGGCGGTTGGCATGACTGCGGTGACCATTTCAAAGTTTCCGAAACGCTTGGCTACACGGCATACGTGCTTTCGATGGTTTACCTCACCTACCCCAACAAGGCCGAAGACCGCTATGGTGAATCCTATGCCGACACGACCTTCACGGATGGCATTCCGGACATTCTCCACGAAGCAAAGATCGGTGCAGACTTTATCTACAAGCTCTACAAGGCCTCCAAGGCAGACGGCTTGATTGAACAGAACGACATGTACCATTCTGTCGGTGTTGACCAGGTAGACCACGAATACTGGGATTTGCCGGAACGCCAGGACGCACAGGATCCCGATAAAGGAGGTCCGCCCCGTGCCGTTTTGAAGGGTATTGGTGCCAATACCGCCGGTATGTACATCGCCGCCCTCGCAAACGTCGCTACAGGCTACCGCGTCTATGACCCGGCCTATTCAGACTCGCTCATCGAAGCCGCAAAGGACATGTACAAGAACGTGATGATGCCGTTGTTTGACTACGGTGCCGAAAACGAAATGGGAAAGACTACGGACTTCCCGGGATTCTATACCGGTGGTGGTCCGCGCTATGATGACGGTGCAGCAGCAGCCCTTGCCATGTGGTACGCCACCAAGGACACGATGTACCGTTACGACCTCTACAAGAATACCAAGATTTTCAACAACGCCACAAACTGCCAGTTCAACCTGGACTACTTCCCGGCAGGCTTCCTCGGCAACACAAGCGGATTCTCGCCGGGCGGATGGGCTACAGACTACCAGAACATCCACACATACGTCTTGTTCGCCTTCCAGAACCTGATTTTGAACAGTGCCGAAAAGTCCGCCGAATACGGCCTTACGGAATCCGAACGCGACACGCTCTCGTTGCGCAACATGGCGACATTCCGCAAGATCCTGAACGATGCGACGAACCAGGGCGACTCTACCGTTCTCGTAAACCCTGGCGTTGGCACCGGCGACCCGCATGAAGGTCCGACCGACCTCAAGGTCATCAAGCCCTACAACCTTGTGTGGACGAGCTTTGACTGGGGCGTCATCCGCTACAACCTGGGCACCGCCGTTTCTATCTTCTTGATGTACGAACTCACGAAGGACGAACGCTACTTAAAGGTCGCCCTCGACAACATGTATTACGCTCTCGGTGCAAATCCGTGGGACATCTCGCTCTTGATGGGTGCAGGCGACAAGAACCCGCAACACCCGCACAACCGTTCCGCAAACCCGGACGGCTATAACGCAGGCGGCGCCCCCTACCAGTATAGATGCCCGAAGGGCGCCCTCATGGGTGGACGCGACCCCAACAGAACCCTCATCGAAGACTGGGAACAGTACACTTCGACCGAAACTTGCATTGACTTCTCTGCACAGTTCCTCTTCCCGGCACAGAGCCTCGCCGAAACGCTCCCGCCCGACAACGAAGGTCCGATTTTCAGCAACATCGTAGGAACGCCAATTACGGATTCCACGGCCATCATCAGCTGGGACGCCAACGAAGTCGCACTCGTCACTGTATTCTACGACGTAACGCCGAACGCCAATACAGCAAAGTCCGTACAGCAGGACAAGGCATCCAAGGGCGGCTCCGTCACGCTTACCGGGCTCATTCCAGGACAGACCTACTACTTCTATCTCGAAGGCGTGGACACCAAGAGAAACATTTCCACGGACGACAACCATGGTTACTGGTACCAGTTCACCATGACCCCGACGGGCACGACCATCAAGGGCGTCACGATTTGCCAGGTGGACAACCGCAGCGCAAAGATTTACTGGTGGAGTACCGACCGCCTGAACGGCATCGTCAGCTATGGCACCACGACCGGCAACTATACAGCAACGACGACCGCCAATGGCGGCGCAGTCCTTTTCCACGAAGCCGAACTCACTGGACTTCAGGCCGGAACGACTTACTACTTCACCGTTTCTTCGGGTACGACAACGTCTGAAGAATACTCGTTTACGACAGAAACGCATTCCACTTATGCAGACCTTGTCATAAGGGTCAAGCCGACAGCATACCAGAACGAAAGCAGATGCACTGCCAACAACTGGGAAAACTGCGCAGATTTCATTATCGAAATCCTCAACAACGACACACTCGAATTCGAAGACTTCGAACTCCGCTTCTATCTGGGCGCAGAAGCAAGCCTTGAAAGACCAGTCAGCTACATCAACCAGGTCTTTGGTGGTAACGGACGCCGTGTAGGCGATGCAGAAATTGTGTTCGGGCAGCAGACTATGGATGGTGCCGGGCAATACTACTTACCCATTACCATAAAATCCAGACTGCCAGTCTCCGGACGTATCATCTTGCAGATCAAGTGGCTCAATGACACTTATGCCAAATTCAAGAACGGCTGGTCCCTCAGAGCACACACTGAAGAAGATGACCCGGAACAATTTGAAGGCGTCGACCTCAGACAGGCCCCCTACTTCACGGGTTCCGAAACGGCACAGACCGAATACAACGCCCAAGGCGTAAAGGTCGAAGCCTTTACACTGGATCCCTACATTCCGGTCTACTACCATGGCAAGCACATTTACGGCTACGGCCCGGACGATACTCCGGAATCCGGCCCGCAAATCAACCGCAATATCGAAATTTCGTTCACGAGCCCGTTCGTAAGCCCGAGATATTCTATTGAAAAGACCGAACCGCTCACCACCTATTCCGCAACGAGCAAGGTGACGCCGACCGGCCTCCTCGACGCCGTCGAAATGAACAGCAACCCCTATCCGTTTGCCTACGTGAACTCGAAGCGCACCGACGAAATCCTCTTCGGTGGCGATACGACTCTCGCCTACGGCAACAACTACATGGAATGGGTCAGCTGGCACAACAGAAACGCCAACCAGAAGACCGAAAACAAGTATGACTGCGCCTGCGCCGTCGTACGTTCGAACGTCGAAATCGACAGTATCACGAAGCCTCTCGAAAAGCGCTACCTCGTCTTTGACAGATCGCAAATCGAAGGCTACAAGGACAAGTTCATCGAAGTCCAGATTTCGCTCCTCGACAGTTCCTTCACGCTCTACAAGGACGAAAAGAACCTGAACGTGGAACTCACCAGCGACGATCCGAACGTTCTCTTCTACACCGACCCGACGGCTACGATTCCAGTAACGACCGTTACGCTTTACGACGGCCTTGCAACAATTTACGTAAGCTCCAAGGTCGCCGTGACGACGAACATTTACGCCTCGCACGCCAATACAAAGGACTACAGCTATACGCCAGCGACTGCGGTACTCAACATCGCAGAACTTCCGCCTTGGCCGATTATCGATGTAGCTAAGATTGTGGACCTGGACTGCGACCATATTCCTGACGCCATGGACATCAAGCTTTCGTCGGAATACACGGAAAACCAGAAGTTCACCTCGATTTCGTTCAGCTACGGCAGCGAGACACTCGTTTCCAGCGACGTGAAGTCCCTGAACGGCAAGAACCTTGTCGTCGGAATTACCGTTCCGAAAGAAATCAGGACGAACGCCACGGGCAAGATTACGCTCACCAGCGATATCCAGGGCCAGACCAAGTCGGTGGACGACGCCTACTCCGACGGCATTGCACCGGCGCTCCTCTCGGCAACGGTTCTCGAACGTCAGGACACGGCCAAGTCCGACCATCTCTACCTGCAGTTCAGCGAACCCATCTCTGCCCCGGGAACGAACTTCCCGCTCATCCTTTACGGCACGGATTCGACGACCAGGGCTGCAACGCCGACCGTCCTTTCGGCCAAGCTCTACAACGAAGCGAAGAACATCTGGGACTTCGAAATCGCCTTTGACGCAAACAACGCATCGCTTGTCACCGAAGGGATGTGGGGACAGCTGGATCCGGCCGGAACGATCACCGATATCAACGGCAATGGAGTCGCAGGGCTCTGCACGCCTGAAAAGGTCCAGATCCTTCTCAAGATTTTGCCGATTCCGATGATCTACGCCGTCATCACCGACAAGAACGGTAACGGATACGCAAGCCACGTCGAAGCGACATTCGAACACGCGCCCGACGCAAAGCATATCCCGGAAACGCTCGAAATCATCTTCGGTACCGCAAAGCCCGAGACATTGACCGTCGAAAAGAGCAAGTTCGTGTTTAACGGTGCCACGCTCGCCATCGACCTCGAAAAGCCCTTCCAGTTCGGCAACACCGCCGGTAACTACGAAGGCGCACTCCCGGGCGGAAAGATGCTCACGAACGCAGGTCTCGTGACGCAGTACCTCGGAACGGGAGCCGCCACCGAAACGAACAGTGTCCTTGCCGAAGACAAGGTTGGTCCGGTATTCGTTTCTGCAACGATCAGCCAGACGCCGACCGCCGACATTCTGAGCATCACGGCAAGCGAACCGCTTTCCCTTGTCGATTCGACGCAGCAATTCTTTAGGCACATGCGTAGCGACAAGCAGTCGAATGCCTTCAGCAGCAGCTTCTCCAGCTGGGGCTTCAAGCAGAACTACACAGGCCTCTCGATCATCTACATGGACGAACTCTCCGGAACCGTCATGGAAGGCGACTTCGTGAGAATGGGTTCCATGATGACAAGCGCCTTCAAGGATGCGAACGGCAACTATCCTGAATACGATGTGCCCTGGGTACTCGTCAACGGAAATGGCACTCCGAAGATCAAGTTCAACATGAAGCTCCGCGAGATCGTCAACGATGCAAATCCGAACAACCGCTCCAAGGTCGATGTCAACGAGACCATCCGTCTTTATGTCAAGAACCCGGCAAGCAACAAGCTCGACCTTATCCAGAACGGCAAGGTGACAAAGGCGGGAATTGATTCCAGCGACGTGGGTGGCGCCATCTTTGACTTGAAGATGACCGTTCCGCGCGGAGTCTCGATGGGTGACGAATGCGCCTGGGAAAGCCTCCTTGTCAAGTTCAACATGCCGATATATTCGAACCTCGGAAGCTTTGTCAACCGCATCAACAAGTCCTTCTCTGTAAGCCCCCAACAGTACCTGTCACCAAACAACCAGGTTGAATTCGTCATCGAATGGGCGAACAAATCTCCGTCTGGCATCCGTACCAAGGATGACCGTGCTGTCGGAACCGGCGCTTACATCTACAGGGCCAACATCGAAGCTCAATTCAAGCCGAACATGAACATCCCTGAAGTGAAGAACGACCAGAAGGTCATCAAGAACTTCTCGACAAAGAGCAAGTACGAAAAGAAGAGTACCTTCGGTATCAAGAGAACCAAGTAAAGGCAGAAAGATCGGGAAATATGCAAGAGAGTCTATTCACAAACTCACCCAACGCTATAGCACTTTCGGTTGTAGCACTGATTATCGTATGCTATTTCCCAATCATGCTTGGTCAAAAGACCTCCATCAGGCAACTGCCCAGATCGATCCACCAGTTGGTCATCATCTGCATCTTCTGGCAAGCCTGCAGCCTGATTGGAGATATCTTTTTTAGTGGGGATCATTTTATTGCCGGGACAAAGGCCTATACGGCACGGCAGCTCATTTTTGGACTCGCAGGACTTGGCTGGATCCAGCTGGGGAATGCGGCACACCATACGGCAGCCATCAGCCTCAACGTCAAACGCAATAACGCATGGAAGCTCTTGAATATTTTCGGAGCATTATCCATCGTCATTTCTACGATTACGTTTATTACAGAACCTGACTATATCCCGAACTTCAATCTCTTTGGCTATAGACCTTTTGCCGACAGGCCCGTATTCTATTTTTATTCGTTCCTGGTCAGCATTTTTGTCATTCCCAACCTGATTGTCGCAGGCTACATCATTCTCCGCAACATCATCCGTTCTAGCGATACGACGCTCCCCCAGCAGGTCAGCATCTACATGGTGTGTTCGCTGGCCTTCTTCATCGCGATGGCGGTGCTGTTCGACTTCATCATCCCTGTCGCTACGAAGTTTTCACACTACGATCAGTTTTTGCAGTGGACTCAGTTCATAACGGTATTTTTGTCGATCCTTTGCGGTCAATACTTTACCTCCATCTCGTTCAAGAACAAGAGCGCTTCGTGGTTCTTGGATAAACTAAATCAAAGAATCAACGACGGCATCATCAACGTGAATTCCAAGGGCGAAATCACTTTTGCAAACCCCGCCGCATTGAGCCTGCTGCGCACCACGCAAGAAGGGCTACGCAAAAAGAAGATTTCATCCATCTTCCCGCAAATCACGGATTCCACACGCGAAGCGACCTACAACGAAATCAAGCTGAAGGTCAACAACGAAGACCACATCTTCAATGCCTCCGTATTCCAGATCCGTCAATCGCTAACCACCAACTACAACGTCGTGTTCTTTAGCGATGTCTCCAACACGCTGCATTTCCAACAAATTATCAAGAAACGCGACGAGCAGTTCAAGGAATACCAGCTGGACCAGATCCGTTACCAGGAACGCCTGAACATCTGGAAAAAGAAGGTCGACGAAAGCAAGAGCTTCTTGGACACACTCATCAGTACGCTCCCATTCCGCTTCTGGTACAAGAACGAACAGGGCGTGTTCATGACGCAGAACCAGAACGACATCAAGAACCGCGGAAACCTTCTGCAGACCTCGGAACCCGACGACAAGATTCTCCCGCAGGAACTCCTTGCACGTAACGAAGGCGAACCGCAAAGTTTCATCTCTTACGAACGCATTATCAAAAAAAGCAATAACCCGTTCGAAGAAGACACCGTCGAAATCTTGAAGCAGGACGATTACAACATCGCCGTCCGCAACGGAAAGGCGAAGGACGTCCTCATTTTCGAAAACATGTTCATCCCGATTATCGCCAAGCGCAAACCGTATAAAATAATCGGCATCAAGATTGACATCACCAAGGAAAAGCGACTCGAGAAAGAGCGTGACATGTTGCAAGAACAAAAGCACATCCACTCGAGACTCGAAGAACTCGGAACCATCTGTGGCGGTTTTGCCCACGACTACAACAACATCCTCGGTTCGCAGCTTGGATTCTGCGAACTGGCTATGGAAGTACTCGACAAGAACAACCCCGCCTACATGTTCATCCAGGAAGCGCACAAGGCCGCAAGCCGCGGAAAGGTGTCGCTACAGGAACTGCTGGATACCATCCGTGGAAAGACCGCCGAAAAGGACAACACCTCGGAATTCGCCCCTTACATGATCATCGAAGACGTCGTCAAGAAGCTCTGGATTACGCTCCCGCCGAACGTAAAGGTCAAGGCAGACAACCTCGACAAGGAGATCCGCATCGTCGGAAACGTGGCTTCGCTCGACCGCATCATCAGCAACCTTTCGAACAACGCCATCTTTGCCATGAAGGAAAATGGCGGAACCCTCACAATAGCTTTAAAGAAGGAAGTGCTCAAGGAAACGCTCATTACGCCATACGCCCCCCAGATCGACGCAGGCACATACGCCAAGATTACCGTCGAAGATACGGGCTCCGGAATGGACACAGCCACCCTCGAACGCATCTTTTCACCGTTCTTCACGACTAAGGCTCCGGGCGAAGGCCTCGGTTTAGGGCTGTCCTCGGCCCTTAGACTGCTAAAAGAAGGCAATGCAGGGTATACTGTACAAACAACCTTAGGTGAAGGAACTATTTTTAATCTATATTGGCCTATAAGAAACGAGAAAATGGAGGCTTAATGTCTACAATACTCATTATTGACGATGACGCTCAGCTCAACCTCATGTTGAAGTCTGCTCTTGAATTGAAAGGTTATACTGTCGATACTGCATCTAGCGGCACCCAGGCTAAGTCGCTGTACCAGAAGAATACTTATGATGTGATCATCACCGACATCATCATGCCGGATGGTGACGGTTTTGAAGTGATCCTTGACCTTCGCCGCATGGGCATGAGCGACCGAACGATCGCCATCAGCGGTGGTGGACGCACATCTGCCGAAGATTACCTTGTTACTGCCCAGCACTTCAATGTCGCCGCGGTGTTCAACAAGCCGCTCGACCTTCCGATGCTCCGCAACAAAGTGGACGAGATTATCAAGGCACACTCGTAATCGCATAAATGATGAATATCCTGATCGCTGATTCAGATCGGAAATTTGTCGATGAACTGCAGCGCAACTGGTCTGTAGCCGGAACGAACCTCCAGGTCTGCTCCGACGAAAAGACCTTGATGCCGCTCGTAAAAAAGACGTCGATAGACCTTGCGTTTATCGAGGTTCCTTTTTTAATGCTCGACAATATGGATATGATCAGCTACTTGAAAGAACGCCAGCCGGGTATCGAAATATTCGTGCTGTGCGACGACCGCAACTGGCAAGGAGCAGCCAGCGCCATCACCCGCGGAGCAAGTAGCTTTTTAAAGAAGCCGGTCACGTTATCGCTTCTGGAAAATACAGCGAGCAAGATTCAAGCACAACAGCAGAACAAGTCCAACACGCAGCTCATGGAGTCGCAGGTGCTGGACAGCCTTCTCGGCGATACGCCCGAGATGCGCAAGATTTTAAAGACCGTCTACAAGGTCGCCCCCACCAACAGCACATTGCTTATCACCGGCGAGTCCGGTTCGGGCAAGGAATTTTTGGCAAACGTCGTTCACCGCTACAGCAAGCGTGCGAGCGAACCGTTTGTGCCAGTCAACTGTGGGGCCATTCCCGAGAACCTCGTCGAGAGCGAACTCTTCGGTAGCAAGAAGGGTTCTTATACAGGTTCTACCGCCGACAAGAAGGGCCTGTTCGAATCCGCCAATGGCGGTACGCTGTTCCTTGACGAAGTCGGCGAACTCTCTCTCTCGACCCAAGTTAAACTTTTACGTTTCTTACAAAGTCACGAAATCCGTCGCGTGGGCGAAACCGAAGCCCGCTACCTGGACATCCGCATTATCGCGGCTACCAACCGTGACTTGCAGAAATCTATGCGCGAAGGACGATTCCGCGAAGACCTTTACTATCGTCTGAACACGTTTCACTTGCAGCTGCCGCCCCTCAGGGAAAGAAAACCGGTTATTCCGAACTTGATTCGTTACTTTATATTAAAAAGCAAGGAAGCGCAGGGCAAGGAAATTCATGACCTTGAACCGGCCGCCCTTTACGCCTTGTCGAAGTACCCCTACCCCGGCAACATCCGCGAACTCGAAAACATCGTGGAACACGCCATCGTGCTTTCGGAAGGCGGCATCATCAAGCTCGAAGACCTGCCCGAAGAAGTGCAGGCCGAAGCCCGCGAAAAGACGGTCGCCATCCCGCATATCAAGGACAGCGGCAATAACGTCGTAAGCGAAGGCGCAATCAGCGAAGAAGTCTTGCGTGACAAAGAAGACGAAATCGAAACGCCGGTCAAGCCCATCAACTTCGCACCGATAACAGGCACTACAGAAAGCGCCGGGCTCATCACGCATAACCCGACGAAGTTCCTGACACACAATCCGGAGCCACAGGACGAAGAGATTCTTTCGCTCGACGAGATGGAGCGCAGGCATATTCTGCACGCCTTAAGCATTTGCAAAGGCAACAAGACCGAAGTGTGCAAAAGGCTCGGCATCAGCCGCGCAACGCTCTGGCGCAAGCTTAAAGAACTGAAGATAGCCATCGACGGCGGAGAGGACTAGAACCTTCGCGGTCAAGAATCTCGCACTCAAGAATCGCGAGGTTCTAAACTTCTACGAGAGTCGCAACGAGGCAAGAATCCTTTGTCGAACCGCTACCGACAAAGTCGATGTCCTGGGATTTTTTCCAGGACGTTTTTGCTTGGGGATGCACCAAAGCGACAGCAGCAAGGACATCTCGCGCAAAAGCCTGCAAGTTGAATTCACTGTAATTGGAACTCACCATGAAGAATCCGTCCGGATTCAAGATCTGAGCGCACTCGGTAACAAGCGGCATCAAGTGTTCGCGCACGTTGAAGTTAAAGCCCTTGAAGCGCGCAAAGCTCGGCGGATCCAGCACGATACCGTCAAAGCGGAGACCCTTCTTGACGGCCCAACGCACATATTCGATTGCATTACCGCGGAAGAACTCGCCTGGGCGCAAATCGAGCCCGTTCAGGGCGTAATTTTCACGACCCTTGTCAAGAATCTTCCCGCTGATATCGGCGTTTGTAGCGACCGCAGCACCGCCAATGCGGGCATGGACGGAAAAGCTGCACGTATAGCTAAACAAGTTCAAGAAGCGGAGCTCGGGATGCGCCGAGGATGCGTCGGACATAGCACGGAAGCGTTCTTCGACTTCGAGGCGCACATGACGCATATCCAAAAAAAGCCCCGGATTGATGGTATCCATCAAGTCGACGTGGAATTTCGCCTTGCCTTCACGCACGACGCCGATAGCATCGTCACGGGAGCCCAAAACAACGTCCATAGGAGCATTTTCGAGAGAGCGCCCGGCACTGGAGAGGCGTTCCTTGACAACGACGCAAACGGGGTTAAAAAGCGATTCTAGAGCCCCTACAATTTCGTTTTTTTCCCTTAAAAGCTCATGACCGAAAAACTGCATCTGGTAACGGTCTCCGAACTTGTCGATCGTGAGTCCGGGAAATCCGTCGGCAGCGCCATTCACGACACGGAATGCATCCGTCACATCAAACAACGGTGCGCGCTTTTCAAGCGCAATCGCTAACTTGTTTTTTAAATCAAAAGCCATTCGAGAAAACTAATCCAAAATTCTTCGATTTCGCAAAAATAGCAAATTGACAACTCTTTCGTCTCTAGTCTGTAGCGAGTTCAGCGAGCGTTCTTTCGTCTATTTATCAAGAGTCTTGATTTGATCCACGAACTCGCCCACTTCCTTGAATTCACGATAGATGGAAGCAAAGCGGACGTACGCCACGGCATCGAGCTGCTTCAATTCCTGCATCACGAGATTTCCAATCTGATCGTAACGGACTTCGGAATTTTCGGACATCTGCAAAGAGTTTTCGACGCGAGTCACAAGCTGCTCGATATCGTCGATAGACACAGGGCGCTTTTTGCAAGAGTTCATGATGCCGCGCAAAAGCTTTTCGCGCTGGAACGGCTCACGTTCACCACTGCGCTTGATAACCGTCAACGGCTGGAGTTCGATATATTCACGGGTCGTGAACCTGCGACCACACGCCAGACATTCGCGGCGCCGACGAATCGAGGTTCCGCTCACGCGGCTATCGACGACCTTGTCGTTATC
>Ga0310786_10009508_pt1 | contig 12338 bp, 5 predicted proteins | sample AusTroGonzalo_MG_FD_203881 | JGI IMG/M metagenome (GOLD analysis project Ga0310786, IMG submission 203881) | Bovine rumen microbial communities from tropical cattle in Woodstock, Queensland, Australia - Gonzalo_03 (v2) (version 2) | ecosystem: Host-associated > Mammals > Digestive system >...
GACCCCTCCCTGTTAAGTAGGGGAGAGATATACAACCTCTCTGGTCAAAGACTCAGCAAGCCTCAGAAAGGCATCAACATAATTAACGGGAAAAAAGTGCTGTATTAATAGTTGAGAGTGTAGAGTTTAGAGACAGCTGAAATAGTTGAAAGAAGCGGGAATGAAGTAATAAACTGATTAAACTCTGAACTTACCACTGACTCTAAACTCTAAACTCTAAACTAAAATAATCGGTAATCTTATCGTGAAAACTAAATAAAGTGCCTGCGCTTCTACAGTGCAGGCACTTTATTGTAAAAGAACTGTTTCTCTGCTATTCAAAGAAGCCGAAGCCTGCAATAGCGGTCAGCATGCGATCAACATAGTCCGATGAGGTAGTAGACCAGTGGAAGCCGAGGCGATACAACACCTGAGTGGTGTATTGGTTGTTGGGACTGATGAAGACGGCCCTCTTGCCGTGTGCCATATCCTGATAGGCCAGAAGGCTTGACAGTTTCTTGGCTTTTTCTGGGTCTTGCTTAGCCACCTCAAGGGCTTGGTTGAACGCTTCCGTTTCCACCTGAGCAGGTGCTTTGTCCACCTTAGACAACTCCTCCAGCACATCACCGAAATGTACAAAATGGTTGTTGTAGGGATGGAACAGACAGCACTCCTTAGGCGTCTGGGACAACGTCACGATAGCCTTGGCAGTCTGGTCGATGGGCGAGAACTCCATCGGTGCATCCGTCAGTTCGTAGGGGTAGCACTCCAACATGTCGTAAACCCTGATACGTCCCATAGCACTATTGGTCTGGAAGTTGATCTGAAACTCTCCGTCGGTAGAGCGTGGTGCAAGGTTACCCACACGCATCACCTTGGCATTCAGCTTGTGCAGGGCTATGGCCTCGAGCACGATACGCTCTGACATGAACTTGGAATGAACGTACTGATTGGTGAGGTTTTGTCCGAAATAGAGTTTCTGCTCCGTATAAACGGTATCCTCTGACGGAATACCATTGATAGAAAGTCCTCCAGTGCTATAGGTAGAGACGTGTATCAGTTTCGCACCGTTTTGCAGACAGAATTTGACACAGTTAACAGCACCCCCGACATTCACATCCTCTATCTCAGTACCCTTGGAGAAGTGCTTCACCACGGCGGCACAATTGAAGACCGTATCTATTGAGAGTTGAGAGTTGAGAGATGAGAGTTGAGAGTTGATATCTTGTGTGACATCGCCATTGATGATACGGAGGCGAGTGCCAAAGAGTTCGCTATAGTTCTTGCTGAAGTAGTAGAACAACAAGCCTTTCAGCCTGCGCTCAGCTTTCTCGTCGTTCTCGCCTCTTACCATACACCAGATGACAGGCACGTCCTCGCGATCTATGAGTTCCTTGAGAACATGGATGCCCAGGAATCCTGTAGCACCCGTCAGGAGCACGTTGCCAATAGGCTGCTTTTCGCCATGACGGAAGGCGTCGAGAGTGTTGCCCTCAAGAAGAGTGTTGATGGCTCCATAGTTGTAATTTCTGGCATCCTCGTCCTCGTCAACAGCATCTCCGGTAATGAAGATGGACAACAGACGCGGCGTAGGATTGGCAAACACATCACCATAGGCGATATGATGGCCAGCCTTGTCGGCTTCGATGATAACACGCGTCACCATCAGCGACGTACCTCCCAACTCGAAGAAGTTGTCGGTGGCGCCAATCTTATCCATGGACAGAATGTCGGCGTAAATCTTGCAGAAGAGTCGCTCGACATCGTTGGCAGGTTCCACGTATTCGTGGTCGGCCGCCTGAATGACCGGTGCGGGCAGCGCCTTGCGATTCACCTTCTGGTTCTGGTTCAGCGGGATAGCGTCTATCTGCATCGTAGCTGCAGGAATCATGTAAGGCGGCTTCTGCTGTCCGATGAATGCGTTAAGCGCCTTGATATCCACCTGATTGTCGCTGACGACATAGGCTGCGATGTACTTGCCACCATTCTCATATTCGAAGGCTTGTACGGTGACGTCCTTGATGCCTGGGAACTGGCGAATCACAGCCTCCACCTCCTTAAGCTCGATGCGGAAGCCGCGAATCTTCACCTGTCCGTCCTTACGACCGACAAACTGGATATTGCCATCGGGCAGATAACGTACAATGTCACCAGTACGATACACACGACTGTACTTGGCGTTTACCGTTGAAGGTTTACCGTTTATAGTTATAAACGGGTTGTCTATGTACGTCTCTGCAGTCTTTTCGGGGCGGTTCAAGTAGCCACGGCTCACTTGCGGGCCTGCTACCCACAACTCGCCCATGGCTCCAACGGGAAGCCTGTTGAACTGCTTGTCAACAATATAGAGTTTCAGATTGTCCAGCGGTTTGCCGATGGGAATGTCCAATTCGTAATCCTTCACCCAGTAATTGGTAGTGAAGATGGTACATTCCGTAGGTCCGTAACCGTTATACATCTTATAATTCGTGGGCGGATTGAGAGCCGAGAGCTTCTCGCCACCCACAGCGAAGCAACGCAACGAATGGTTCTCTACATTGGTAGCAAACTGGTAGCCCACCTGTGTGGTGATGAACGAGTGCGTGATATCTTCACGATTGAAGTAGTCGTTCAAGTCAGGCAGATTCAGACGGATGTCATCGCCGATGATGTGGACACAGGCGCCACAGGTAAGAGCTGGATAAAGGTCCATCATACAGGCATCGAAGCCGTAGCTAGCGTAAGCCGCTACCCTATCGTTAGCGGTCAAACCATACTGTCTCTGGTACCAATGGCAGAATGCCACAAGGTTGCCATGTTCCAACTGGCATCCCTTGGGCGTACCCGTAGAACCAGAGGTGTAGAGCATGATGAAGAGACTGTCAGGCTTTAGTTGAGAGTTGAGAGCCCCCCTCCCAACCTCCCCGAGGGGAGGAGCTGGAAGTTTCTCGATGTCCTTCGTCAGCAGCACTTCGCCCTTGTATTCATCAACGATGGGACGCAACTCTTCATCAGCAATCAGCAACTTGGCATTCGCATCCTGCATCATGAAGTTCAGACGATCAGCGGGATAACTTGGATCTAAGGGTTGATAAGCGCAACCGGCCTTCAGTACACCCAAAGAGGCAATGGCCATCCACTCGCAGCGCGGAATGAGCACGGAGACGACAATATCCTCGCATTTTTCACTTCTCACTTTTACCTTTTCACTTACATAGGCTGCGATACGCTCCGAAATCTCATCCACTTCCTTATAAGTATAGTGCTTGTCGTGATATACCACCGCCATATTGTCGGGCGTTTGCTCCACTTGCCTACGGAACAGCGAGACGATGGTCTGGGTGTCGTCGTAGGGCACTTCGGTCTGGTTGAAATTATCGAGAACGGCAGTCTGTTCGGCATCCAACAGCGATACTTTCTGCAACTTCATCTCCGGCTGACGGATGAATGCCTTTGCAGCATTGCAAATGGACTGTGCCAGATGCTGCATCAGGTCTCGGCTATAGCGGCCATTGTCGTATTCGATGCACACGCTCGGCTTACCATTCATCTCCTGAATGTAAAAGGCGATGCGGAACTTGGGCGTGTCGGACTCCATACTCTCTATGGCAATCGTCTGGCCCTTGAACTTATACTCATCGATAACGCCCATCTGGTAGGCAAACATGATTTCGACAGAAAGGTCGTAGTCGGCAGCGATTTGTGCGAAAGGATATTTCTCATGCCGTAATGTCTCATCGAATTGCTTGCTGGTTTCGTCAAGGAACTCATGCACAGTCTGTTCGCCAATGGTGGCACTCAATGCCAGCGTGTTGACAAACATACCGACAGTATTGCTGATACGCAAGTCGGAACGGCCGTTGCTGATGGTGGTGATGCACAGTTGCTCGTTGTTGGTGAAGCGAGAGAGTGCATAGAAGGTAGCCGCGAGAGTGAGGTGTGCCGGAGTGATATTGTGCTGACGGCAGAAATCCTCTATGGCCTTGAAGTCCAACGGACTTGTCGCAGTCTCTATGACACCCTGTTCTTTCGGATTGGTCAAGTCTGACGGAACCTCAGTCACTCCTTCTACCCTACCGAGACGTTCCTGGAAGAAGTTCTGTGCAGCTGCGTATTCCTCGCTGCTTTCAGAAGCTTTCTCTGCTGCTACGAAATCGGCATAGGTGAATGATTCTGGTTCGATATCATGACCGTTGAGCAAATCAAAGAGTTGTGTCAAGAAGAGGTCCAGAGAGCCTCCGTCCATGACAAGGTGATGGCAGTCGAGCAAAAGATATACCCATTGCTCGGTGGTGACAATCTCCATGCGGTAAAGCGGACCTTGCCTCAGATTGAACGGCTGGACGAAGCCATGCTTGTACTGGTCCATCTCTGCCTCGCTATGCTGGCTGTGCAGGATTTCGATGGGTTGCTCGAAATCAACAATCTGAATGATGTCCGTGCCCGCACTTCCAAAATGCACCTGCAATTGAGGATGCGCCTTGACAAGGGTTTCCAATGCCTTGGCAAGCAGAGAGGTATCCACATCCTTGGGGAAACGGACTACCATCGGAATATTATATATGGTGGACTCTGGCTGCTTCATGCACTCCACATAAACGCCCATCTGTGCGTATGATAGCGGGACGTCGTTTTGTTTAGAGTCAGCAGCCTCACCCCGCCCCTCTCCAACGGGAGAGGGAGAAAGATTCGAATTTTGAATTTTGATTTTTGAGTTGCTTTCTTCCTTCTTCCCTCCTCCATCTTCCATCAGGGCAGTCAGTATCTCGTTCTCGATGCTTTGCAAGGTACCCGTCTTGGCGAGTGATTTAGAATCGAGAGTGACACCAAAACGTTTATTGATCTGAATGGCCAACTTGATGCCCATGATGGAGGTCAGACCTACATAGCCCAAAACGGTGGTCACTCCAAAGTCTTCTGTATTGATAATCTTCGCTATGATGTCATGGATTTCCTGCTCCAGCACGTTAAGTGGAGCGGAAGACTCTTCCATCTGACTTCTTCCATCTGACTTCTTCTCGGGCTTCGGAAGAGCTTTCTTGTTCACCTTTTGGTTTTGGTTCAGCGGGATGCGCTCGATTTGCATCGTCACGGCCGGTACCATGTAAGGTGGTTTCTGATCCAAGATGAAATCGTTCAACGCCTGGATGTCAATGGTTTCGTCGGAGACGATATAGGCTGCGATGAACTTACCACCACCCTCTTCATCAAAAGCCTGCACGGTAGCATCCTTGATGCCTGGGAACTGAAGGATGACACCTTCCACCTCTTTCAGCTCGATGCGGAAGCCACGAATCTTCACCTGCCCGTCCTTACGACCCACAAACTGGATGTTACCATCGGGCAGATAACGCACGATATCGCCAGTACGATACACACGACTGTATTTGGCGTTTACCGTTGAAGGTTTACCGTTTACAGTTATAAACGGGTTGTCTATATACACTTCTGCCGTCTTCTCGGGACGGTTCAGGTAGCCACGGCTCACTTGCGGTCCGGCAACCCAGAGTTCACCTGCTACACCCACAGGCAGACGGTGTCCTGCCTTGTCAACGATATAAAGCTTCACATTGTCCAATGCCGTACCAATGGGGATGTCCTTCATGGGCTTCGTCACATCGAACGAGGTGATGCAGACGGTACTTTCGGTTGGACCGTAGGCATTCACCATGGTGTAGTTCGTGGGCGGAGTCAACGGAGCCAGTTTCTCGCCGCCAGTCAACAGGTAGCGCAGGCAGTGGTTCTCAACGCTCGTGGCAAACTGATAGGCCACCTGCGTAGTCATGAATCCGTGGGTAATCTGTTCTTTTTCGAAGTATTCGTTCAGTGCCAGCAAATCCAGGCGCAGCTCTTCGGGGATAATATAAATCGATGCACCGCAGGTGAGCGCTGGATAGGTTTCCATCATGTTGGCATCGAAGCCATAGCTGGCGTATGCCGTAACTTTACAATCAGGCGTGAGATTAAACTTGCGCTGATACCACTTGCAGAACGCCACAAGGTTACGATGCTCCAACTGGCAGCCTTTAGGTGTTCCTGTTGTGCCGCTTGTATAGAGCATGATGAAAAGACTGTCAGGCTTTAATTGAGAGTTGAGAGCCCCCCTCCCAACCTCCCCGAGGGGAGGAGCAGGAAGTTGTGGTATATCTTTGGTCAAGAGCACGTCGCCCTTGTATTCATCAACGATGGGACGCAACTCCTCATCGGCGATGAGCAACTTGGCATTGGCATCTTGCATCATGAAGTTGATGCGCTACGACGGATAGGTCGGGTCGAGGGGCTGATAACCACAACCGGCCTTCAACACGCCCAAGGATACGATAGGCATCCACTCGCAACGGGGAATGAGCACGGAGACAACAATATCCTCGCATTTTTCACTTTTCACTTTTACCTTTTCACTTACATAGGCCGCTATGCGGTCGGAAATCTCATCCAGTTCTTTGTAGGTAAAACGCTTCTCCTGATAAACCACGGCGATGTTGTCGGGCGTTTTTGCCACCTGCTCGCGGAACATGGAGACGATAGTCTGAGTGTCGTCGTAAGGTACTTCGGTCTGGTTGAAACTGTCCAGCAAAGCGCGTTGACTATCGGTACAGATGTCGATGTCGCGCAGGAGGGTTTGGCTTAGGAAGCCCTCCAGAACCGCCTCATAACTCTCCAGGAATTGGTCAATCAGCGTTTCGGAATATTCGTTTGAACTGTATTCCGCTCTGATATGGTATTTATTGCCGATGTAGAACGCCATTAGATAAAACGACGTTCCCTCGTTGTGCTTGCGCAGCTGTATGGCCTTCATGGGTTTGCCCCCTAAGTCGGGGTACTCAAACAAAAGCCCGTGCCATGCAAATATGGAGTTGGTTTGCAGGCTCAGGTCGTTCATGATGTCGGTATAGGCATAGATGCCGTGTTTGCGACAGCCGACCATCTGTTCCTCACCGGCTTTCAGGAAGTCAATCACGGTGGTCTCTTCCGTAAACTTAGCATAAACGGGCAGCGTCTTCACCGTCATGCCCACGGAATGTTGGAACTTCGGCTCAGTACGGCCGTTGAATACTGTGGTGAACAATGATTCCTGCTCATTGTTGTATTTGGCCAGCAGGAAGGAATATGCCGAGGTGAAGAAAGTGCTTTTCTTGATGCCGTTGGTCTTGCAGAAAGCATTCACCTTTTCCATATCGGTGCCGAGGACACGTACTTTATAGGCGTCGGTGTGTTCGGGAATCTCTAGGTCGGGCATAAGTTGGGTGAACGTGTCGCCGCAATCGAAGTTCTGGGCATACCACTGTTTGCCTTCCTCGAAAGCAGGTGTTTTGCGCATCTCGGCTTCGGCAAGGGCATACTCCTGCATCGACATCTCCTCGGGAGCCAGCGTGCCACCGTTGTATGCCGTCACTACATCACAAAGGATAATATGGTACGAGCCGCCGTCGCTGATGATATGGTGCATGTCAAAGAGCCAATAAACATGCTCAGCATCACGCATCACTTTGGTATGGAACAACCTGCCGCCATAGAGTTTGAAAGGCTGAATGAACTCACGCTTCTCTGCCTCAAGATCTTTGAGTATTGAACATGGAACATTGAACGTTGAACATTCGTCCGTGTCGAGGGACTGGACGGGTTCGCCTTCATCGTTCAGTTCTATGCGTGTAAAAAAGACAGGGTGAGCCTGTATCGTAGCCTCTATGGCGCGGCACAAACGGTCGGCATCAATACTGCCGTCAAAGACATAGAGAAAGGGAAGATTATAAAAAACTTCATTTTCATGTTGTACGCATTCGGCATAAATACCTAACTGCGATTTTGACAATGGAGCAATAGATTTCATGATGGTAATTTAAGATCAATTGTTGATTGTAGTCGTTAGAATCTTGTCGTGAAAAGTGTGGGAGAAACGATTAGCGAGAACCATGCCCAGTGAGCATGTTTACTACCACTGCCCTGCTTCAGGCGGTTCATGGTTTCAGATCCCACCATCATGGTGTAGCCTGCCATAAGTGACACATCCTTGGAGAAATCGTAACTTGCCTCCAAGTCCATGCTGTGTCCCAGCGTGCTGCTGAGTTTGTCCAAAGAGGTGGCTACTGCCAGATAATGATACTTGGCCGAAAGGCGCATCTTGGGGATGGGACTGCCGAATGCACCCACATAGGCGTTCTGCAAGCCAGGCGTGAAGCCGTTAATGCTGGCACTGGAGTAGAAATAGTCCATGATGCCGTAGAATTTCGTGCGTGAGCCGTAGAGCGGACTGAAGCCGCCGTACACTTTGTGCAGGGGCAGTCCGTAGGTGCCGCCATAGGTTACGGGTACATAGTCGTCGCCGCTTAGGAAATCATAGCCCAATTCGAATCCGTAACGATCCGTAGGCTTGACGGTAGCCTTCGCGCTGGCCATCCATGCCCTGACGGGTCTGGATAGTTTCAAGTCATTTACAATGGTGCCCGACTGACGGTAGTACGAAGCCTCCAGCGTAAGGCGCTGGGGGTGATAGTTCAGATAAGCACCCCACATCTGCTGGAACTTGGTGGAAGGCGGATAGTAATCACTACCCTCAACGCCTGCCTGTACGCCTATGTTCATAAAGAGCAACGAGGCACCCAGCGGGAACTTGGGAAAATCGTAGTGGTACCATACGGTCTGCATCGTCTTGTAGTATTGCGAGCCGTTATTGTAGTATGTTCCGTCATAGACATTCTCGCTGTTCTGGTTGAATGCAAAGATGCCGTGCACCTGATGTCCGTGCCCTTCATAACCCACCATGGCCACATCATGCGACATGGATGCTGTGGCAAAGTCGTTGGTACCGATGATACGTTCGTCGTCGTAGGACAATGCTATACGTCCCACCTTGGCAAAGACACCATTCTTGGCCTTCATCTTCACCCACCCTTCGTACAGGTTCAGTGCCATATTGCTAGACATACCCCAGACGGCATTGTTCTGCAGGACTACCTTAGCTTCCAGCCAGTCACGTTCGTAACCTATTCCTAAGCGAGTACGTCCCAGCAGGAAAGCCGAGAAGTCCTCTTCTTGTTTCGGGGTAGATGACTCAGGGGGCTTGGGCAAGCCTCCGGCGCATATTTCGCCATGACCCACAAATTGTAGATCAATGGTTAGCTTGTTGGCCTTCGCAGAATCTGCCTGTGCCCAGCATGACGATGTGAAGAATGAAAAATGAAGAATAAAAATTGCCATGCCGAAAAAGGCTCGCTTTATTACAGTCATGTTTCTTTCTTCACAACGGAAGAATCTTTCCGTTCTCACGGTAGTATGAACAAAATCATTCATTTTCATTCCTCTTTAAATTTATTCAAACTCGAAAATATTTATAAAGCCTGTCAGATTAAAGACGGTCTTAATATCCTCGTTGACATTCCTTAGCACTACACGACTGCCGTTTGCCTTGGCATCCTTGAGAATGCAGAGCAAGATGCGCAGACCGCTGGATGCTATATACTCTAAGTTTGTACAATCGATGACGATATCTTTCCCCTCGCCTGCATATAGCGGTTTCAGCGCTTCTTCCACTTCAACAGCAGCAGCCGTATCCATTTCACCTTCTAACGTTGCAATATACTTGCCGTCGATTTCTTCAAGTTTTGTCTTCATAATCTTTTATTTTATGGTTATATTCTTTCCTTAACTCAGTTTTTTTATAAGCGTCAAAATATTATGCCCATCTATGTATTCGTAGTTGATAGAATCCATGATCTTACGAAGCAGGTAAATACCAAGTCCTCCCACTTGACGTTCCTCTAAAGGAAGGGAAACATCAATCTCATTTTTTAACGTAGGGTCGAAGGGTACGCCGGAATCTACAATAACGACTCTCAGATACTGACCATCCGTCATCATGCGAACCTCGATACTGCCCTCCACCCCAGCAGAATAAGCATAGTCGATAACATTAACGACAGCCTCTTCTACAGCCAGTTGTATCTGACGGGACAGAGATTTCTCGATTCCTATTTTCTCGAACAACGCCTTCTGGAAACTGCTAAGTTTGGACACTTCGGCTACATGATTCTTCAAAACAAGAGTCTCATCGTGAATACTCTTAAATTCCTTAGGTGTATAACGGATAACCAACATCGTTAGATCGTCACTCTGTTCGGCACCTTTTACAAAGCTGTGTACTTCCTTTGTCATAACGTCCAGAATGTCCTTGGGAGTCAACTGTCCTTCGATACAGTTCCTGAGTACATCTTCTATACGCTGTAGGCCAAACTGCTTCCGATTAGCGTTCATTGCTTCTGTCAAGCCGTCGGTATAAAGGAACAGGGTACTACCAGTGGCCAGAAAGATATCCTGTACATTGTATTTCACATCGTTGAACACACCGACAGGTAAATGAGGATTACAATTGAGTGTCTGCAAACCAGCGTCACTGACAACAACAGGCTTATCATGCCCAGCATCACAATAACGCAGATGACCAGAAGGAAGGTCGAGCACACCTATAAACAATGTAGCAAACATGTTGGTATCGTTACCCAGACAAGCAGCCTCGTTGATACGATGCATAATATGGGCAGGATTGTTGTCATGTGCAGAAAATGCACGGAAGAAGGAACGGGTTCCTGCCATCAACATGGCCGAAGGAGTACCTTTGCCGCTAACATCACCAATGCAGAAGAACAGTTTCTCATCACGAATGAAGTAGTCGAACAGGTCGCCACCTACCTCACGGGCAGGTACCAACGATCCAAAAATGTCAACGTCATCACGCTGCAAACAGAAATGGGGCAACATACGCTGCTGTATCTGACTGGCCACACGCAACTCAGAATTGATACGTTCCTTTTCAGCATTGACTTGACTCAAACGCTCCAAATTACGCTTCGAACGCCATACAATAAAACCTATCGGTAACAAGCCTGCCATAAGCACCAGCAGGAGGTTTCTTCGTACACGACGCAGTTTGCCGAAAACATCACTATCGTCCAGGACATTGACAAGTATCCAGTCGGTTTTACCACCTACAGGGGTATAGAATACATGCTTCTTTGATCCGTTTTCATCCTTAACTATCATGTAGCCTTTCTTGTCTGCATCATCCTTCAGTTGTTCTATTGAAGCCCTAAGTACCTGATTATCTTCGCCTGCAAGCAGATTATAACGACCTGTTATTAAGAAACGCTGATTTGAGGGGTATGCAATATCTTCGTTGATAACATCTTTAAGCCAATCAAGAGAAAGGTCCGCATCTACAACAGCTACTATCTCGCCCTTACCATTTCGGACAGGTACTCCATAGGTGGTTATAAATGCCTTGGCACCATCATTCTCCAAGTAGGGTTCGCACCAGTGGCTTTTCCCTGTTGCCAATGGTACGGCAAAAAACTCAGCCTTCGTATAGTCATGGCTTGCCGATCCCAACTGCATGGTATCTATGGTACCATCTGGCCTGCGAATAGAATAAGGTTCAAACCAATATCCATGTTCTGGGAAAAGATGTGGAATGCATGCAACACAACTACCCAATATCATCGGATTGTTTTCCACTATCTGGTAGGTTGCACTGAATAGCGAGTCTGGATGTATCATATCATCAGAAACAATCCAAGACATATTGTCAAGGACCACCTCAACCTCAGCCAGCTTGTTGCGAATACACAGATAGAGAGCGTTATTCTCACGATCCATCGCCTGTATTGTTGTGTGCTGTATAATATCTTGACTACTATAATAGATTACGCCCGTAGTAAACTCCAACAGCAATACGGCCAGAATGATGACAGTAAGACTGGTATGTGCCTTAAAGAATCTTTTAAGCCACCCCCACTTGCTCCCTTCGTTAATTTGTTTCATGGCATTTGTTTTGAGTATTCACATGGTACAAATATACAAAAAAATGTCCACGCTACAATAGTGTAGGCATTTTTTTTTAATTTATAGACAAGATTTAATGGTTCTCAGACAAGAATGAAGATTCTCTTTCGACGTAAGCTGGCTTTCCTTACCTTATATAATATTAGTCATCAAAGTAGGTGTTGCTGCCAAACGCACACAGATAGAAGATAAAAATAGAAAAATAACTAGGAGAATTATACGAAAAAATATAAATTTTGTCTGTAAGGCTTTAAATCTTGTCTGAAAATTGAAAAAAATATATAAACAGTTTATGAAACATCTATTTTTTCTTGTATATTTGTCCCAAGAAATCATTCTAAATCATACCCATGAAAAAATATCAAATCGAATAATTACAAATCAATAAAGATTACAATCATGAAAAAGACTTTACTATCATTCATTACTCTTTTCTGTGCGATAGCACAAGGGAGTTGGGGACAGAAACAGGTTAGGTCCGAAGAAGAACTAGCCCAGGCTGTCAAAGAGAACGGTGCCAATATCGTCATGATGAACGACATCGA
>Ga0310786_10009510_pt1 | contig 12336 bp, 22 predicted proteins | sample AusTroGonzalo_MG_FD_203881 | JGI IMG/M metagenome (GOLD analysis project Ga0310786, IMG submission 203881) | Bovine rumen microbial communities from tropical cattle in Woodstock, Queensland, Australia - Gonzalo_03 (v2) (version 2) | ecosystem: Host-associated > Mammals > Digestive system >...
CGTTGGGGAAAAATATACGCCAACGAAATCGACAAGGGCGCACAGATCAACGGAGCTTTTAATAAAAAGGCGGCGTATACGTCCAGCGGTTCGTTTACCGCGCCAGTAACGGGAATTTATCGCATTACGCTTGTTGGCGGCGGCGGCGGCGGTTCTGGCGCTGGTACTTTGACTAGCGTACATTTCTCTGGCGCTGGCGGCGGTCAAGGCGGAGTTTTTGAGTTTTACGAAAATCTTACTGCCGGAACTTCATACAGTTACACAATCGGCGCTGGTGGGAGTGGCGGAGCAGCCGGAAGCGCAACAAATTCAACGGGTTCAGCTGGCGCTATTGGCGGCGATTCGTCAATTACGATTGGAAATAATGTTTACAAAGCGGGCGGTGGTTATTTCGGAGGAGGCGCAGCTACCGGTTTTGTCGGTGGCGTCGGTGGTACTAATTTACTTAACAATCAAGGAGTTACCCCACCGTCTTGTAGTTTATGCGGGGGCAACGGAATGTACGGTACAACAGACGCTCTCCCTGGAGTAGGCGGAGGCGCAGGGAACAGACCGTATGCTTACTCTGGTGCATTAGGATCAGGTGGTGCCGGAGGCATTATGAGTTTGTATAATGGAACAGTAATTTTCGGCAACGGTATGGCTGGCGCTAACGGTTACATCACATTCGAGTATTACGATCCAAACGCATAAGGAGGGGTAACGATGGGAAAATACTATTCACCCGAAGGCAATTTTGAGGTCTGGGACGAAAAGCCGCAGGGCTATTACACAGAGGAAGAGTGGAAAGAACTTCACCCTGAACCGCCCTACATTCCTACGAAAGAAGAAAAGCTCACGGCTCTTGACGCCCAGTATGAAGCTGATAAACGCCAGCTCATTAACGATTATAACGACGCAATCATGCACGACGATAACGAGACTGCGGCAGCGGTCAAAGCTGAAATGGCAGAAATAGACGAGCAGTACGACGAAGATTATAGGAAAATTGAGGATGGTGAGTAACATGAAATCTGTAACTCAAAGATGCCCGCGTTGTCGTAAACCTATGAGAAACGACGGGACAGAGCAACAGCCCAAATGGGTATGCAATAACCCTGCGTGTGTTAGATATGTTCCGCCGACAAGCAAAAGCAAGGGGCAGGAGTAATCCTGCCCATATTTATGGAGGTAGTCATGAACTGGATCATAAATTGGATTAAAAGTCTAAACGACAAAGTGCTCCATTTTGGTGCATCGTTTGCAATCGAGATCCTGCTGGCCGTCGCGTTTCCCGGATGGTATCCATGGGCGCGTTTTTCGACGAATGTGATATTATTTGGCGGTGGTAAGGAACTATATGATTTCTTGCATAGCGACAGTCACGATGCGGAATTTGCAGATCTTCTTGCGGACGCGTGCGGTGCACTGTGCGGAGAGATAGCGATTGCGCTTTTGAGATAAACCAAGAAAGGAGTGCATAATATGGCAAAAATTACACTGACCGGAGAGTTTACCGCAGTGGGTGAAGAATCTGGCGTTGTCCAGAACACGAGCCAAGTTGAGCCGGTTGAAATTGCAACGACACAGGAAAAAGGCAGCGGGATTATTTTACAACCAGGCGAACGGTTGCAGTTTGCAAGTGCTGATTCTCTGTACGCACGTTCAGCTTCTGGAGGCAGCAATATGGGAGGGTATCCGTGTACGATTTCTGTGGAGCCGATTTTGCAAAGCGCGATGGATGTCAACATGGATGAGATCACAGCTGACGTTGGCGATATAAAGACTTATGTCGGCAATATCAATACGCTGACCACAAGCATCCAGGTCGACGTTGCAACAATCAAGGGCAACCTACTTTTTCAGCTTGACGGAGACAATAATATTCAGCCTGGCAATGGCGGAGGCGAATGACCGTGAACATGGAAATCCTTGCACAGATTGTGGCTGTGGCTAGTGGTATAAGCGCTGCTTTTCATTTTGCCATTTTGCGTCCATTGGATATATCTATCAAAAGGATAGAAAACATGCTGGACAAAATGGACGAACGATTTGACAGGGAGTCCGCGGCACGGCAATCAGTTGAAGTAAAACTTGCAGAAGTTGATCAACGGGCCAGATCTGCACATGCTCGCATTGACGAAATAACAAAAATTATGGCAGCACAAAATAATTGACTTGCAGAAACAGGCCGCCAGCAGGAGAACTGACTACAGCGCATATAAACTATCGCGCCGGAAATAAAATCCTGTCTAGGCGGCCTTTCTGTTCGTTACGGTGGAAATGGAGGGTTTTATGGCGGCAACGATGGGGAAAATCAAAAATCAGATACTCAATATGGCGAATTGGAGCAAGCATCATCTTTCCCAGCTTATCATTTTGGCTGGAGTTATTATCCTGTGTCTTGTGGTGCTTGTATTGTTTTCTTGGTTTATTGGATACTATGCGAATGGTTTCTATGGGCTTAAATTTGAACTTAATAGCGTGTGGCAAGGGCTAGGCGCGTGCGTCACAGCGATAACAGGCTTATTGACGGTGGCAGGCGTGCAGCTTGGCAAACATTATGTAGATTCAAGGTATAATTCGCAGGCGGGCGAAAAGCCAGGAAGTAGGAGGGACGCAGTATGAGACAGGTTACACTTGAAGAATTGGGAAAGGTTGCAGCAAACAGCAGGGCGGATTTGTGGGCGGCGGCTCATAGTGCAGGCCTAGAGAATCCCCTTCTGATATTGCATTGGACGGCTGGGCACTATGGGCAGTACTGGCCGGACGACTATCATATTCACGTCGACGAAAACGGCGAAATCTACCTTTCCGTTTCAGACCTCTCGGAAGTTTTGGCGCACACATGGCACTTGAACCGAGGCACGGTAGGAGTTACGCTTTGCTGCTGCGCGTTCGCTACTACGGAGGATTTGGGAGATGAGCCGCCGACTAACGCGCAGATTGAGACAATGGCACAAGTGATTGCCGTTTTATGTTCTAACCTTTGGCTTACTTGCGACAGGCCGGATATAGTAATGACGCACGGCGAAGCCGGGGACGATACCGACCTATATGACGAAGAAGATTTGTACGGCCCGCAAAGCGACGATTTAGAACGCTGGGATTTGGAATATCTTGGAACGCCAGAAAGCCCGGAATATAACCCGTGGTCTACGGACGGCACGCGCGGCGGTGATGTTCTTCGGCGCAAGGCCGCAGAGTATCAAGCTCAATGGAACCATGAGGGGAAGGCGCTATGATTATAAAGTCAAACACGCCGCTGTCGGATAACGAACTGCAAAAAGTAAAGGACGCTTTCGCCTATTGCGAGGAAAACCCGGACGCGGCCTTGTATTGTCTATTCCCAGGCACGCGCCACCGCATCGAGGGCGGGACTATATACATAGGAAATCCGCCGTGGGATCTGACGCAAGAGATTATAGTGTAGACTATATTTAGACTATTGGGAGGCGATGAAATGTGGAAGAAAACAAGACTTTTAAGTATATTATTTATGTTGTCTGCTTTTGTGCTGTGTTGGCCGTCTGTTGGTGGCTGCTCGGCGATCCAGACGTACACGATCAGCGCGAGCGAGCTGGAGACGTTGCAGAGGAACTTGGACGTGCTGGAGCAGCACAACAAAACGCTCAGGAGCATCTTGTCAACGTCGGGCGAGGAATTGACAGCAGCATTGAACGCACTGACAGAATCTCAGATGGAATTGGAGAAGCTGAGAATCGAATTGCAGACGTGCAAAGCAGAAGCGCAGAGTGCGCAGAAATCCTTAGAGACAGCGAATCTCGAATTGCAGAAAGCCGCGGAGTCCTTCAGGCAGTCCGAGATCGCGCACGAAAAAACTGAGGGCAGACTGCGCAATCAAAGAACGATTTGGCAGGTTGTCGCCTGCGTTTTGGCCGGTGTCGCCGTGACGTCATTTTGACGACAAAAAATTTTAAATGCAGTCTGAAACCGCCATTTTTGGATAATGTGTAAAAAAGAAACCTGTATTTATAAGGCCTGCAAAATCCAGATAAAAACAAATGCAATAGTGGGTTCGACTCCCACCAATCGCACCATATTCTACAACACAAGAGCCGCTTGGGTTTTCCAGGCGGCTCCTTTTCTTTTATTCGTTTTTGACGTCATTTTGACGACACGACAATATGCTTTTGATTTTTTCCGCGATCTCCATATCTGACGCTTGGTAGACGTGGCTATATACCTCCAATGTGACCTTCGCGTTTTTATGTCCGAGGCGCTGCGCGATGGCCGTTGGTGGAATGTTGCTGTGGATTAAGAAGCTGGCGTGGCTGTGTCTCAGATCGTGGAGGCGGATCTGTTTTACGCCGGCGCGGGCGGCATATTTTGCGAGGCGCGCGGTCAATGTCTTTTGTGTTGCAGCGGCAAAAACGCGATCCGGCGGATCGAAAAACGATTCGAGATATGCTTTGATTTCCTGCATCACGTTCTCAGGCATCGTGATCGTTCGGACGCTGGTCTCTGTTTTTGGCGGTCCGGAGTATTTCAGCTTCCAGTTGTACGTCTTTGTGACGTTTATTTTGTTGTTTTGAAAATCCAGATCCGCCGGCGTCAATGCAAGGAATTCTCCGAGCCGCATTCCGGACGAGAACAGGATCGTGAAGAAAAGTTTGTAGTCTTTCTCCTCTACGGCGTCAATGAATTTATTGAATTCATCGACCTCCCAAAAGTCTATATGCGCGACAGCTTTTCCCATACCGCGTGCGATCTGAACAGGGTTTTGCGGCAGGCCATAAAAGCGGACGGCATGATTGAGAATCGAGGAAAGGCATACGCTGATATTCCTGAGCGTGTGCGGAGAGAGAGGCCGCTTGCTGTAAATCGCTTTTGCCTGCATGATCTGATTTTGCCAATTGCGGACCGTGGAGACTGTGATCTGATTGATGGGAATGTCGCCGAGGTACGGAAGGATGTGTCGGCGGATCATGCACTCCTCGCTGTAGACTGTATTCGCTTTCCGGCGCGTGCTGAGGTCGTCGAGGTAAAGCTGGCAGAAGCTGGACATCGTCATGTCCGGGGACTTTCCAGCGGTCCGGCAAAACTCTTCCTCGAATGCTTTGGCGTCGTGCTGGGTTGCGAATCCGCGCTTTGTCTTGCGGACGGTCTTTCCTGTCCAGTCAGTATAGCGAAGCTGGACAAACCAGGTCTTGCGCTTTTTGTCTTTGTAGGCTGGCATAACAACACCTCCATTGAAGTTTTCCCGTGAAGGTGCTATAATTCCGATGGGGACGGCAGCACCTTCGGGAGTTGTCGGGGGCCGCTTCGCGTGGGCAGCGCGGGGCGGCTTTTTTATTTTCAGTATTTGTGCCGGACTTTTACTGTCGTTTACAAGAAGGATTGAAACGGGAATCGCAAGTCCGTAACCCGTCAATGTGCTCGAATAAATCGGGTTTAATCGGATTGAAAAGAGGATCGAGAATAAAATCGATTCCTTCTCGACGGGCCAGCTTGGCTGCTGCGACAAAATCGCTGTCGCCGGAAATAAGGACAATTTGATCGACTTGCTTCTTGTAGGCCAACGAGGCTATGTCTAAGCCGATCTTCATGTCCACGCCTTTTTGGTCAACTTCTAAGAGAAAATCTTTTTCCTTAACATCCGAAAAAGCCATGGAACCGTTGCACAGTTTACGCAGTGTGGGCTCTCTCAGGGAAAAATGGGCCTGCTCATCAGCCAACTTCCCCAATCGTATCGCGAACTTTCGGCGCTTTTTCAGCTCGTCAATAAATGTGTGCATCCAGCGGTAAAGCTCTGTCTTCGAATAATCGATTTGAGATTGTAAAAATGGATGAAATACCTTCTTCTCCATAGGGAGGCAATCATAATAGAAGATGCGGTATAGATTGCTATCAGTGCCTTTCTTATGCTGTAAGTGGCGTCGGCAGTAATCTTGGAGCTCCTGCGCTCGTTCAGCAGCTGTTTTTTCGCCAAGCATGATTTGCGCGCGGCGCCTGTAAAAGCCTCCGTCAATTAAGATTGCTGTTTTCATGCCTAAACCTCCTGAAAATAAAAATGTCTCTGGGCTCGGCCAAGCTCTTATCTTCGAGCGGCTTACTACCAGAGACAGCATTAGCAAATTCATTTGTGTGCTATCATCATATAGTTTCTTGCCGCAGATGTCAATTACAATATTTAATATTTATTAACGTTATTAACCATTATTAACCATTATTTACAAGATTTGACACTTTTTAACGCCTTTTCGCAGCCATCCTTGGGGCGGCTTTTCATTTTGCAAACTTGCTTAAAACTTGCTTAAAACTTGCTTAAAACTTGCAAACTGTTTGCAAACTTAGCAAGTTTTTATATCTTCCTTCGCAGCTCGACGACTTCGCCGATAATTCGCACGGGCAGCGTTTGTACGTCGTTGTTGCTGTAAAAGTGCGGCTCATAGACCAGCGCATTGTATCCGATCAGGGTGATCCCTTCCGGCGAGATCATGACCTGCTTCATGGTCGCCTCGTCTCCATTGACCAAGACGATCGCGACGCGACCGGAGTCAACAGTGCTTTCCTTTCTGACGATCACGGTGTCGCCTTCCAGATATTTCGGCTCCATGCTGTGGCCCTTGACGCGCAGCGCAAAGTATTCTCCGGCCATGCTTTCAGGGATTTCCTCCCATCCAAGGATCTCTTCGATCGCTTCGATCGGAATCCCGGCGACGATGGAGCCGAGGACGGGAATGCGGACGCCTTTTTTTCGCGGTGCCTCGCGTCCGAGGAGCGCGTCCGTGGTGACGTGGAAATAGTCAGAAAGAATTTTGAGAGATTCATTTGGAATGTCACGTTGCCCCAGCTCATAAAATGAAATTGCTTTTGGAGTGACGTTCAAAAGATCGGCAATATCCTTTTGCGTTTTATCATGCTGTATGCGCAATTCTTTTAATCTGTTCATGATATAGTTCCTCCATGTACTATTTGTACTGTACTAATTATACCAAAAAAATTTCATTTTAGGGATTGACTTTCCACATTTTGTACTGTACAATATGTACATCGAGAACAGAGGAGGTGGAACCATGCCCAATAACCTCAAATCAATGATGGATAAACGGGGTATGTCCTCGACTGAGCTTGCCTATAAGTCTGGAGTAGGTGCACGGTATATTGGATTTATTACGCAGGGCGTAAGATCGCCGTCGCTGAAGGTAGCCATGAAAATGGCACAGGCTTTAGGCTGCAAGGTCGAGGATATTTTTTTGCCTACAGAGTGTACAAAACGTACACAGAAACCCGCCTGACAACAGGGACGAAAGACCAATTTTTGGCAATACTCTATATAGAGTATTGCATTTCCCTTCGGGAAATGCATCCCAGCTTCTCAGTGCGGAAAGGAGGCGAGACCGACGGAACGCGAAAGGCCGATAGTATGCGAGCTATACAATGATTGCTTTCAGAATTGGAAGACCAAAGGCATACCGCGAAAAGCTCAGCTTGTCATATCGGACATACCATACAACCTTGGCAACAATGCATACGGATCAAATCCTGTATGGTACGTGGACGGCGATAACAAAAACGGTGAAAGCAAGCTTGCGGGAAAGAGCTTTTTCAGGAGTGACGGGAAATTTAATATCGCAGAGTTTTTCCATTTCTGCTCCAAACTGCTTGTTAAGGAGCCAAAAGAACGCGGGAAAGCCCCGGCGATGATCGTATTTTGCGCATGGCAACAAATCCCGCTGGTGCAGGAGTACGGCAAAAAGCACGGCTTCGAAAACTCATACCCGCTTTACTTTATCAAGGATTCATCTTCTCAAGTGCTGAAAGCCAACATGAAGATCGTTGGCGCGGTAGAAACGGCAATGGTACTATACCGGGACAAATTGCCGAAGTTTAACAACGGCGGCGCGATGGTGCTGAACTGGTTTAAATGGCCGCGAGACGGTGGAAACGTACCGAAGATTCATCCGACACAAAAGCCGCTTGGTCTTCTGAAAAGGTTGATTGAAATTTTTACAGATCCGGGCGACGTTGTGATTGATCCGTGCGCTGGCAGCGGTTCCACGTTACGTGCGGCAGCTGAAATGGGAAGAAGCGCTTATGGGTTTGAAGTGGACAAGGGCTTTTATAATGCGGCGCAGGAAAAAATGTTGAGTAGGATAGAGATTCCGCTTTTTGTTTAGGAGGTGACACATCAATGAAAAAGCAAAAGCAAAACATTTACCTGAGAATTCCCGACGAGGTCAAGGATCAGCTGGTCGCGGCAGCTGACCGCATGGGAATCAGTCTTAATGCGCTGATCAATCAGATTCTTTATAAATTCGTCGTAAAGTCGGCGTGAGGAGGTGGAAATCGTGACGGAATCATTATACTGGCGGCCGGCGGACGTTGCCGAGATTACGCAATTCAGCGTCAGTAAGGCATACAAACTGATTCAACAGTGGAACCGCGAGCTAGCGGACCGTGGGTACACGACCATGCGCGGCCGGGTGCCGCGGCGGTATGCGATGGATCGGCTCGGATTGGAGGCGAGAGCTCATGAGCAAGAAAGACAGAGTGGTAAAGGCGTTGCGGATATTGCAGATCGACGCGCCGGAATTCTTCGACGCGATCATCAACGGCGATTGCCCGCATAACGCAGGGCTGGAATCCGCAAAGGAAGAAGATTGCGGATTCAACGACACGGAGCACGCTTTTGTGATGGGCTATTGCGAAGAGTGCTGGCGGCTGGCGATGGGAGGCAAGTCATGAGGATCGTATGCTTCACATTATCCAAGGCGCTTTGGCTGGCATGCATGCTTCTGGTTGCCGGCGCTGCGTCTGTGCTGATCAGCATTGCGATCGCATACATCGTCTACAGCGTGATGATTGCGATATGAAGCGTCGGATATTGATCGCGCTGGCGACGGCTGGGCTGTGGGCGCTGGGCGGAATACTTTGGATCTGGGAGGTGGTCGAGACGTGGAAACAGCGTGTGAAGTTCTTGCTGTCATACTGATAGCGGCGTGCGCGTATCAAATCTTCATGATCATGACGGAGGAGGAGAGGGAAGAATGAAAGGCATTATTTACGCTGTCGGCGCATGGTTCATCATCGCTGTGCTGCTTGGAGGCGCGGCATGACACAGAGGAAAATCATCTGTGCGAATTGCGGAAACGAGACGGTCGCGACAGGCCCTCGGACAAAATACTGTCCGCTCTGCGCGTATAAAATCCGGCTGGAGAAGCAGAACGAGAGGCGGTCTTGGCGGCGGGCTGATCCGGCTCACACGAGGAAAATCACATGTGAGATCTGCGGCAATGAATTCGAGACAAACTCAAAAGCGGCACGCGCGAAGTATTGTCCAGAGTGCTCTGCGAGAGCTTTCAAAATTTCTGCAAAGAAACACAGGGAAAAGGAAAAGAAGTGGTTGCTGGAGGAGACGAGGCAAATCACATGCGAGCGCTGCGGCGTCGTTTTGGAAGATCAAAACAATTCCCGGCGGAAATACTGCAACGATTGCAAGGCGGCCGTAAAGCGCGAACAAACTTATGAGTCGGCACAAAGGAAGAAGGAAATGCTGCTGGAGGAACGGCGCAGCCCGTTCAAAGGGTGCGGGTGCATAAGCAAGGAAACGCATCGCGTGTCTCAGATCGAAGAAATCCAAAAGGCAGCTCAAGAGGCCGGCATGAGCTACGGAAAATATAAGGCAATGCTTGCGATGCATGCAGCTCGGAAAGGGGTGAGTAGACGATGACGGATGCAGAAAGAATGAGGGAGCGCATCGAAATATACTGCGATGCAGACAAGCGCGGCCGGATCGATCCGGAGAAGGCGGAGAAATACTGCCCGACGCTTGAGGATGCGATGCTGTTGGCATGGTCGGAATGAAAAAGGCCCTGACGTGCGGCAACACGTCAGAGCCGAAAAAGAAAAATCATTTACAACTGATTATAACACGGGCGAGGAGGAAATTCAAATGGAACCGTTGGAAAATCATCTTGTTTTGGATGCAGAGTGGCCGGAGTATGACGATGACGAAGAGGAGCTCGATGCGTGGTACGCGAAGGGCGATGACGAGTATGATGATTGGGCGGCGATGAGATCATGGCAAAACTGATTATGACGGTAGAAGAAATGGCCGATCGTGGAAAATGGCTGGCCGCTCGGCAGAAAGGCATCGGCGGAAGCGACGCTTCGGTGATCGTCGGGCTGAATCCGTGGAAATCTCCGTTTGCGCTGTGGCTCGAAAAAACGGGGCAAGCGGAGCCGGAGGATCTTTCCGACAACGAGCGCGTATATTGGGGGCAGCAGCTCGAGGAGATCGTCGCGCGGGAGTTTGTCAAGCGGACCGGAAAGGAAGTTCGCCGGCGGGGGCTGATGCAGAGCTGCGAATATCCGTACATGCTCGCGAGCGTGGACCGGATGCTGATCGCTGAGAAAGCCGGGCTGGAATGCAAGACGACGGCGAGCGGCCGTGAGTGGAAAGACGATAATCTGCCGGACGCCTACTATGTGCAATGCCAGCACTATATGGCAGTGACCGGGTGCGAGACATGGTACATCGCGGCGCTGATCGGCGGGAACCGATTCGTCTGGAAAGAGGTCCCGCGGAACGAGGATGATATCAAAGCGCTGATCGAGGCCGAGAGTGCCTTTTGGCATCAGGTCGAGAACAATATCATGCCTGCGGTCGACGGGACGGAAAGCTGTGCTCACGCGCTGGCTGAGAAATTCCACGGCGGCGGCGAGGAGATCATGCTGCCGACGGACGCCGAGAACATTTTCAAGTCGTTGGACGAGCTGACGGAAACGGAAGCAGTGCTCAAAGCGCAGATCGAGGAAAAGAAAAATCAGCTGCGGGCGATGCTCGGGAACGCAGAGGCCGGACGGATCGGAGACCGGCGCGTAACCTGGAAATCCATGACGAGAAACACGTTGGACAGCAAGAGGATCAAGGCCGAGCGGCCGGACATTTACGAGCAGTATGTGAAGACGAGTCAGGTGCGGATGCTGAAGATCGCGGGGTGAGAGAGTGGCTTTTGAATGCATGGAAGATTGCATACACCTTCACGCATGCAGAAGGGTACAATCGATTGGGAGAAAACATAGACTTATGGTTCCGCGTTATTGCACGGAAGAATGCAATTGTTACCTCAGCAGGAAAACCGGGAATTACATTACAGTTGATGAAGCTGTCGATTATGCGATTAGTGGAGCATCGAGCATCAGAAACGGATATGACGAATACGATACCTATGCTCCATACGATCTTACAGGTCAGTCGATAGGCGAAATATTAGATGAACTAGAGGAGGAATAATCATGGCAACAACAAAAGGCGGAATCGTATCGGCAAAGGCGGCAGCTCCTGCGGCAGCAGCGGCAAAGAGTGTTACCGTTCTCATGGGTGAATTGCTGGACCGGGAAGGCATGCGCAAGCGTTTCAACGAGGTACTGGGCAAGCGGGCGCCGCAGTTTATTTCGGCTCTGGTGTCGATGGTCAACGCGGACGAAAATCTCCAGAAGGTTTTCCGGGACGCTCCCATGACGATCATACAGTCGGCACTCAAAGCGGCGACGTATGATTTGCCGATTGATCCGGCGCTGGGGTATGCGTACATCGTGCCTTTCAAAAACACGAAAAAGGGCGGCATCATGGAAGCGTCCTTCATCATGGGGTACAAGGGCCAGATGCAGCTCGCGCTTCGTACCGGAGCTTACAGCAGGATTAACGTGGTCGACGTCCGGGAAGGGGAGCTGAAGAGTTACGACCGGCTGACCGAGGACATTGAGATCGAGTTTCTCGAGGATGACGAGGAACGGGCAAAGCTTCCTATCGTTGGCTGGTGCGGATACTTCCGGCTGGTCAACGGCATGGAGAAGAAGATCTACATGACCAGGAAGCAGGTCGAGCAGCACGAACAAAAGAACCGCAAAGGGCAGTATATGGGCAAAGGATGGAGGGAAAACTTCGAGGCCATGGCTGAAAAGACCGTGCTCCGGCGTCTGCTTGGCAAGTGGGGCGTCATGAGTATTGATTATCAGACGGCGACGCCTTCCATGATCGCGGCCGCCGAGGCGATCGCAAAGGGAGACTTGGACGACGAGGACCGGATCATTGAGGCCGAGGCCGTGGATCAGGAGACTGGCGAGGTACTGACGCAGGAGCAGCAGGATGACGCGATCCTTGACGCAGCGCTGGAAGAAGCTGCGAAGTAACGGCAGCAGAACAGGACAAAGAGGAGGAATGAAAGTTGAATCTTGTAATATTGCACGGTCGCGTTGCGCGAGATATTGAGATCAGAACGACGCCAGGAGGGAAGCGGTACTGCCGCTTCCCGGTAGCGGTTGACCGGCCGCCGACAAAAGACGGGGAACGGAAGGCTGACTTTCCGGGCGTAGTCGCTTGGGAGC
>Ga0310786_10009512_pt1 | contig 12333 bp, 9 predicted proteins | sample AusTroGonzalo_MG_FD_203881 | JGI IMG/M metagenome (GOLD analysis project Ga0310786, IMG submission 203881) | Bovine rumen microbial communities from tropical cattle in Woodstock, Queensland, Australia - Gonzalo_03 (v2) (version 2) | ecosystem: Host-associated > Mammals > Digestive system >...
ATACCCTTGGACGGAGCAATGCGGACATACCTTGTTACTGCCCGAACTTCCATGTTGTTCTCGCTTTGTTGTTATGGTTTTGGGTTGAAGATAGAGCGAATTGTATGTATTTGAGCATCCCGGCCCCCGCGGCACAATGCACCGCAAGACCCGGAACGGGTTTCCAATGGAGCTGCCGTCCGCCGCGTCTGATACCGGGCATTTTCAGCTTGGCTGAGTGTCCCCGGGCAAAGATCGCTTAGAACAGCAAATTGGGCTGCCGCCGCCTTTTTCGCGGCAAACAGAGTTAATACTATACATTCTCATTCCATGTTTTTCCAGTCCGTTTCCAAAAAAAACGCACTTTTTTTTCGATTTTTTTCAGTCCAGGATGGAAAATATGGAAAATGTCGGATTCATCATTTATTTGCTTTCAGCAGAACTGTGTCCGCGGAACAGCCGGTCGACCGCCTTCACGAACCGCATCGTCCGCGTCATCCGCGGCGTGATCGCGCCTTTCGGGCAGTGTTCCTGGCAGCAGAAACACCGGATGCAGTGCGGAAGATCGAAGGCGGGTTTGCCGCCGGAAAGCTTCAGGGATTTCGGCGGGCACATCTTCACGCAGACTCCGCAGCCGACGCATTTCGCCGGATCGAGGACCGGATTCACGACCATCAGTTTGTAAAGCGGCTTCTGCATCCACTTCGGGATACCGACGCCGAGATGCATCTGTGCCATGTCCATGACGGGCCGGTCCGGAAGCGCCAGCGGTTCGCAAACGGGAAGAGGATCGGGATTGTCGACCGTTTCCGGCGCAGGGAAGAGCCCGCGCGCCTTCGCGCGTTTGATGATGTGCAACGTATCTGGATCGACGCCGAGGACCCGCGCCGCGACGGCATCGAGCGCCAAAGCGTCCGTGCCGCCCGCGACGAAATGCCGGTCCGTGGGAGTACCCGCCCCGGGGCCGTTGCCCTCCATGCAGGTCACGGCGTCGAGCAGATTGAACGCAGGACGGACGACGAGATAGAGGTCAAGGAGCATGTCCGCAAATTTGTCGTAGTCGCGTCCGACGGCGAGATGCCAGGCCAGACGGTCGCCGCCATTGACGAGGCCGAAGAGATTCTTGACGCAGAAGGTCAGAGTCATCATCCCGTGCGTCTTGGCCTTGGCGAGGTCGGCGACGAAGTCGTATTCGCGGAATTCATTTGCGATCTCAAGATTGCGGAAGAAAACGGCGTCGAGCGGAGGCTGCTTGATGTAGTTCTTGAAATTGGCGGACGCGACGCCGAGCGATTTCAGTTCGTCGGCGATCCCCATGGCCCGGAGTATCTGCGGCGCGGTCTGCACGGCGGGATTCTCCAGAATGGCGACACGCGACACCCCGGCGTCCAGAAAGACTTTCGCCGTCTCGACGATGAACCGCGGATTCACGGCCTGCGGATCGTTTTCCTTGCGCCACGCCAGCAGATTGGGTTTCAGCATCACGGATTTGCCGGAGACTCCGCCCGCCGCCTCGATCTGAGGTTGCAGGACATGTTCCAGAGCAGGGCGCAAATTCTGCGGCGTGTAATCGGCGCAGGGAGCGAACGCCAGCCGTATTTTTTTTTGTTGTTCGGGCGTCATTTGCGCTTCAGCCATTGGATCAGCTCCGTGACGTCGGCGATAAGGTCGGGATTCTGCGTGCACTCCGGCTTATGGCCGGGGATGAACGAGGCAATACGGCCGCCCCACGGCGTAGTAGCCAGATACGCCTGCGGATACGTGCGTCCGTTTATTGTCGTCTCCATCAGGACCGTGACCGGAGAGACCTGTTCGAGGTCGATGTACACCTCATCGGTCGGGAGTTCGATGCGGCGGAGATGCGAGGCGAGCGGATGGCGCACCTTGGCGACCTCGACCGTGCAGGGAACGACCGGATGCGTGGACGGCGCGATTCCGTCCGGATCCTCGGGGCGTACCCAGCGGAGCCCGACCATACCGCGCCACCAGTCCCAGCCCCAGAATGCCGCGCTAGATCCGTGAAGCAGCAGCAGATCGCCGCCGCGTTCGCAGTAGGCACGGACGGCTTTTTCAGCGCCGGTCCCCGGCATCGGCTGTCCGCAGGTACCCGCGATCATGTGAAGCACGAGCAGCTCGCAGTCCTTCTCCCATTCACCGGATTCGAGCAGGGACCATTCGTTTTCCGTAAACACCGTTTCCCTGCGGAAATTCTCCGGCAAAAGCTCAAAGATGTGCCTGCCGGGATTCACGCCGTAATGGTCGTCGGCGAAAAAGTAGTTCATGGAGCCTCCTTGGATTGGTGCTGAGCGGGGGAATGCAATTGAATGAGTTCAATAATATAGCATCTCTTCGGGAGAAAATCAAAACGATGCTTGAAAAAACCAGGGCGCGCGTGTATTGTATTTTTTGTCAATGTTACGCAGGCGGAACGGTTTCGCTTCGATCCGGCATCCGCTGTTTATTTTTGAATGAGGTCATCATGGGACACTATCAATCGCTGCACAATGGCGGGAAATACGGATACCCGATGCCGTGTCTCGAACACGAATTCCGGCCGGCCGTGCTGGAACACCGTCTCTTCCGCGCCTTGGTCGGGAAGTCGGGACGCGCAACGCCGCTGAAGCTCGCGGCCGCAACGCCGTCCGGACAGGTCCTGACTGTGGAAACCGTCGTGTACGGCAAAGCAGATGCGGCGGAGCTCGCGGCGAACGTGCGCCATGCGGAACGCCTCGTGAAAAGCCTGCTGTGGATCGGCGGCGGCAGCCGGATCATCGTCGCTGGCTCGAACGAGATCGCGGCGGCACTCGCGAAGATCTACGCACCGGACGGCGAACGAGCGTTCGATTACGCCAGCATGACGAAAATCTACGAAACGCCGCTCGCCGTGGAGGCTGTGCCGTACGATGATGCACCTGCGGCGAACGAGCCTCAGAATGGCCTCGGACGGCATTTCAAGGGCTGCCGCATCGGATTCGACCTCGGCGCGAGCGACCGCAAATGCGCCGCCGTACAGGACGGCAAGGTCATTTTCTCCGAGGAGATCGTGTGGGACCCCTCGAAACAGGCCGATCCCGCCTGGCATCGCGCGGGCATCAACGACTCCATCCGCCGGGCCGCCGCCCATCTGCCGCGCGTCGACGCGATCGGAGGCAGCGCCGCGGGCGTGTACATCAACAACCGCGTGCGGATGGCCTCGCTCTTCCGCAGCGTCCCGCCGGAGCGCTTCGAACAGGAGGCCGCGCCCGTTTTCGAGTTTGTCAAACAAGACTGGAACGGTGTGCCGTTCGCGATCGTGAACGACGGGGAAGCCGCCGCGCTCGCCGCCTCGGTCCAGCTCGGACGCAACGGCATCCTCGGGGTATCGTTCGGCAGCAGTATGGCGGGCGGGTATGTGAACGGCGCCGGTTGCATCACGGGCCGCCTCAACGAACTCGCGTTCGTGCCTGTGGACTATTCCGAATCGGCGCCGCGCGACGAATGGAGCGGCGACCGTGGATGCGGCGTGAACTATTTCTCCCAGCAGGGCGCGGCACGTCTGGCAGAGTCGACCGGGCTGGTTTTTGCCCCGAATGTACCGCTTCCGCAGGTGCTTCTGGGCATTCAGTTTTACGCAGAACAAGGCGACGAACGCGCGCTGAACGTCTTCCGCAGCATCGGAACGGCGTTCGGGTACACGGTCGCGGGCTTCTGCGAGTTCTACCCGGTCATCGAAACCGCCGTCATCATGGGCCGCGTGACCAGCGGCGTCGGCGGCGACATCATCCACGATGAGGCGAACCGCGTCCTCGCCGACGTCTTCCCCGAGCTCAAAACGACCGTGGCTGTGCCGGATGACTCCATGCGGCGGCACGGACAGGCGGTCGCGGCGGCCACGCTCCCGGAAATCTGAACTTATTTCAGCACAAATCAACCTCGCATATACAGGAGAACAGAACATGAAAGAAATGACGCTGATGGTGCTCGCCGCCGGAATGGGCAGCCGCTACGGCGGACTCAAGCAAATCGACCCGGTCGGGCCGAACGGCGAGATCATCCTCGACTATTCCATCCACGACGCCATGCAGGGCGGGTTCAACAAGGTCGTGTTCGTAATCCGGCGCGACATCGAACAGGCGTTCCGCGATGCCGTCGGCGCGAAATGGGAAAAGCGCGTCGCGGTCGAATACGCGTTCCAGGAGCTGAACGCCCTGCCCGCCGGACACGGCGTCCCCGAAGGCCGCCAAAAACCGTGGGGCACAGGCCACGCCGTGCTCTGCGCCGCCGACAAGATCGCCGGTCCGTTCGCCGCGATCAACGCGGACGATTTCTACGGGCGTAGTGGATTCGTGCAGCTCGGCAAGGCGCTGGCGGAAAACGCCGATCCCGGCCGCCATTTCATGGTCGGATACCCGCTCCGCAACACACTCTCCAAGTTCGGCTCCGTCTCGCGCGGTGTCTGCACTGCCAATGCGGACGGCACGCTGAAGGAAGTCACCGAGCGCACGAAGATCGAACCGGACGGAGCCGACGGTGCGGTCGCGGTGGATGAGAACGGCGCAAAGCTCACGTTCACCGGCGGCGAGATCGTCTCCATGAACTTCTGGGGTTTCATGCCGTCGCTGTTCGATGGTCTGCGCGGGCTTTTCGAAGATTTCCTGCGCGAACATGGTAACGAGCTCAAGTCCGAGTTCTATCTCCCCGCCGCCGTCGCTTCCATGATCGGCGCCGGACAGGCGTCCGTCGGCATCCTCGAAAGTCAGGATTCCTGGCTGGGCGTGACCTACCGCGAGGACAAGCCGCGCGTACAGGCTGGCATCGCTGCGCTGGTCGAATCCGGCGTGTACCCCTCGCCGCTGCTCTCGTAAGCTCATTTTTTGGAGAAATCCCATGCCCGTTTCCGACCGTACCGCGCTGGAATCCACTGCTCATTTCGAGCTGGGCGGACGTGCTCTTTCCGCGGCGGCGTTCGGCAGCGGGCATATCAACGACACCTTCGCGCTGACGGTCGAGAAACCCGCGTCCGACGCATACGTCCGATTTGTTCTCCAGCGCATCAATCCGCACGTCTTCCCGAATCCGCTCGCCGTAATGGACAACATCGTGCGCGTAACGCGGCATCTGAAGGAGAAATACGCGATCCTGCCGGACGCCGGACGGCGCGTGCTGACCGTGGTCCCGGCGAAGGACGCGAAACCGTGCTGGTTCGACGAGGACGGTGCGTGCTGGCGCTGCTACCGCATGATCGAAGGCGCGGGCACGGTCGACGTCGTGCGCGAGCCCGCCCAGGCGAGGACTGCGTCGTTCGCGTTCGCCCGGTTCGCCCGCGACCTTTCCGACCTGCCGCCGCCACGCCTTCAGGAGACCATTCCTGCGTTTCACGATACCCCGGCGCGGCTGCGCATGCTGGACGCCATCGCCGCCGAAGACCGCCTCGGACGCGCCACATCCGCAGCGCAGGAGCTCGCCGAGATCAATGCCATGCGCCACCTCGCCCCGCTCATCACGGACGCGTTCGCCGCAGGGCTGATCCCGGAGCGCATCACGCACAACGACACGAAGATCAACAATGTGATGCTCGACTCCGCCACGGGCGAAGCGATTTGCGTGGTGGACCTTGACACCGTGATGCCCGGTCTGGCGCTGTACGATTTCGGCGATCTCGTGCGCGTGGCGGCGAATCCGGCCCGCGAAGATGCTGGAAAGCTCAAGGGACTGGAAGCGCGCCGCGACATGTACGACGCCTGCGCCGAAGGGTTTCTGGCAGGATTCGACGGCTACCTCACCGAACAGGAGGTCAAGCTCATGCCCATCGCCGGAGCCGTCATCACGTTCGAGCTCGCCGTGCGGTTCCTCTCCGACTATCTCGACGGCGACCGATATTTCAAGACGGCGCGCCCCGGCCACAACCTCGACCGAGCTCGCACTCAGATCGCCCTCGCCCGTTCCCTCGAAAACCTCGCGGGCTGAAGCCCCATCCGCAATCCGCACACGTTTTTTTGTTCGAAGTTTTCTCTTTACGCTTGATTTTTCGTCGGTTCCGCGTCATATTATTGTTATTGTTCCATCCCGGAGAATCCGCCATGACCAGATGTTTCCATCTCTGCCTCCTCGCCGCCCTCATAGGGGCGGCATTCGCTGTTCTGCCGTGCGTCCTGCACGCCCAGACAACCAACCGCAGGCCGATCAACGGTGCGACTCTGGGCGGCCTCTCTGCCGGAACGACCGTCCCGCTCGCGGTGAGTCCCGAAGCCGAAGCCTACGGAGAAATGCTCGCCGCGGTCCGGCGCGGCACTCCGGAGCTGCTGGAACGCGTCCTGAAGAATTACTCCCACACGCCGCGCGCCCTGGACCATTACCTCAACTACTACGAAACGCCGCTCATCTTTCACGCGATCTCCGAGGCAAAACTCGAACACTGCGACCTCCTGATCCGCTACGGCGCAATCGTGGATTTCCAGCTTTCGGACAACCAGTTCCGCTCATTCCAGAAGATCGCCGCGCGGAAGATCGACTACAAGCAGACGATCAAGGGCTCCTGCACTCCGCTCGCGTACGCATGCCATCTCCCGGTCCTTTCCGGTTCGCAGAAACGCGACGCGCGGGCGGTCATCAAGCTCCTGCTCGACCGCGGCGCGGACTGCAATCTGCCCGGATTCGAGGGGAAGCCGCCCGTGCAGATCCTGGGCGAACAGGACCGCATCGACGATCTGAAGCTCGTACTCTCGTACAAAAAAGTCGAGTTCAACTCGCTCGTCCTCGCGGAATACATGCGCACGCACAAGGAGGACGAGGCGGTTCTGCTCCTGAATGCGTACAAGGCCAAACGCGAGGCCGAAGCCGCGAGGAATGCCGCCGCGGCCGCGAAGAATGCGAAAAAGCCGCCGTACACCGGGAAACCTACGCTCACGTTCGACAAGGCCGTCCTCACCAACAACACGTCCGAAATCCTGAAACACCTCGGTGCGATGAAGGACGTCGACGATCCCCTGCCCGACGACGACAACAAGTTCAAGCAGACGCCGCTGATCCGTGCAATCGTGCTGGAACGCACCGCAGCCGTGCGGCTGGTGCTGGACGCCGGAGCCGACGTGAACAAGGCCGATGAAACGACCTGCAATCCGCTTGTCTACGCACAGATCGGGAAGCAAACAGAGATTGCCGCCATGCTGAAGGAAGCCGGGGCGAAGCTCCCTGTCTGCGAGAGTATCGAGGAAGCCGCCAAGCAGGACCGCCCGGACGAGATCGAACGCATCTTCAAGGAGGCCACGGCACGCAAGGTCAAGACCACACCTCTGCTCGCGCAGGCGATGATCGCATCGGTCAGCCTCGAACGCGAGCACGCCTTTGAAGCCGTCCTCAAGCTCGGCGGGAATCCGAACCAGATCAAAGTCAACAATCAGGTCCCGCTCATTTTCAACCTGATCGACAGGAATCTTGACAAGTTTATCGCATTGTGCAAGAATGCCTCGACTCCGCTCGATCTGAAGGAAAAACATCCGACTTCCAAGCTCACGCCCATGCTTTATGCCGCATCCAAAGCCAAGACGACACCCGCTGTTATTCAGGCGCTCATCAAGGTCGGAGCCAGCGCGAACACCAAAGGCACGAAGAACAAAACCGCGCTCATGTATGCCGCCGAGGCCGGAAACATGGCGGTCATGGACGCCCTGCTGAAAGCCGGAGCCGATCCGAAGGCCGAAGACGCCAACGGCAAGACCTACAAGGATTACAAAAAGTAATCAGTTTCTCTCTTCATTCCCCTCGTCTCCGCCTCAAGCGAATCTGTGAAAGATACCGAGGCGGGAATCGCTTTGCGAAGAATTCTTTTCAGCTCGTTTTGCGGCGTCTTCCTAATTATTCTGGGCGGACGGTGTATCATTGTGCTCAGAGGCAACCTAAGGACCGCATCCGGACGCTCTGCGGCGAAGCACTCGGCATGAGCAGTAAAACGCCGATGAGTCCATAAAACCGTGTCCACGAAAAAGGACGCACCGGAACAAAACCCGGTGCGTCCGAATTGTGCTTAAACGGCGAGGGGATCAGCCCTTCGTCGCGCCGCTGGTCAGGCCGGCCACGAATTCCTTCTGCAGGATGAAGAAGAGAATGGCGGGCGGGATGATGGCGAGCAGCGTACCGGCGAGGAAGATGCCGTATTCCTGCACGTACAGGCCGATGTACTGGTTCAGCACGACCGGCAGCGGCAGCTTGGACTGCGTCTGCACGAAGATCTGCGGCTGGAGGAAGGCGTTCCATGTGGCGAGGAACGTGATGAGGCAGTAGGCAGCCGTCACGGGACGCACGAGCGGAAGCGTAATCTCCCAGTAGATGCGGAACTCGCTGGCGCCGTCGACGCGTGCGGATTCCAGCAGACTGGTCGGAACGCCGATCATGGACTGGCGGAACAGGAAGATACCGAACACGGTGATGGCGCCGGGGATGATCAGGGCGTAGTAGGTGTCCATCCACCCGAACTTGTAGACCATCTCGAAGAGAGGTGCCAGGAAGAGCATGCTCGGGAACATCATGGAACCCAGCATGACGAAGAGGATCGCGTTTCTGCCTTTGAACTTATACTTCGCGAGCGCGTATCCGGCCATCGACGAGAAGAAGATGTTGATGGACGTGATGGTGCAGGACAGGAAGACCGAGTTCACGATGTACTGCCAGAAATAGACCGACCCCTGTGGGGAGTGGTATTCCTCCGTGAGCAGGCGGCGGAAGTTCTCCAAGTTCAGCGAGCCATCGAACCAGTGGTCCACAGGCGGCAGGAACGTGTACTGCATCATGATGGTCTTGTCTTTGAACGCGCTGCAGATCAGCCACGCAAACGGCGTGAGCGTGAGGAAAGCGGCGATGCAGAGCAGGACGACGCGGAGATAGGCGGGGGCGAGCTTCCAGCCCTTGCCCGGAATCAGGCGCAGGGCGACGTAGACGATGGCCGCGACAATCAATACCCAATGAACTAAATGCATTGTATCTGTCTCCTATTCCGTCAATCCACGTCGTACGCGTGCGTGACTTTAAGTTGGAAGATGCTGATGACGAAGATGATGGCTGCGAGGATCCATCCGATGGCCGCCGCCGTACCCAGGTCGCCGTTGTTGAAGCCCCACTCGTAGAGGTAACCGACGACGGTCATCGCGGCGTTGTTCGGACCGAACCCCTCGCCCTTCATCAAGGCGAACGGGAGTTCGAACAGCTGGTAGGATCCAATCGTACTCATAATGACCACGAAAATCGCGATCGGTTTGATCTGGGGCAGCGTGATGTGCAGGAACGTCTGCCAGGAGCTGGCGCCATCGATCTGCGCGGCCTCGATCAGCTGCTTGTCGACCGACTGCAGACCGGCGAGGAAGTAGATCATGTTGTAGCCCACGTACATCCACAGGGAGATGATGATCAGGGCGGGAAGAAGCAGGTTCGGATCGGCGAGCCACTGCTTTTCAAGGCCCCAGCCAACGAGGGCATCGAGCCCCTTGTTGAAGAGTCCGTAGTGCGGGGTGAAGATCACGGCAAACATAACACCGACGAAGATCTGGCCGACGAGATTCGGGCTGAAGATCATCAGACGGAACGCGCCTTTCATGCGGCTGTTGCTGTTGTTCAGCAGCATGGCGAGTCCGAGGGAAATCGGCAGCTGGATGCAGATGGATGCGATAGCGTAGATGGTGGTGTTGCTCATCGCTTTCCAGAACATGCTGTCGGAGAAGATGAACTTGAAGTTGTCAAGGCCGACGAAGATCGCGGTGTGGGGGCCGTCGGTCTGGTGGAACGCCAGCCAGCCGGCATAGAGCAGCGGATATACGAAGAACACCGCCGCATAAAGAAGGTACGGCGCAAGGAACATCCATGGCGCCACGGGATGGCGGTCGGGACCGCCTTTCTTTTTTTGAATATTGGCAGACATTTCTGTTATTGCTCCTTGCTTCCGGTTGCGGGCTCGACGGATTCGGCGGCAGCAACTGTCTTATTTCCGGAGTCTCTGAGGAAGACGTTGAAATCGATCATCTTGCGGACGTTGTCGGCGTTCGTTTTGAGTCTCGGCGTGATCCGCGCCAGCAGATCGGCATCGCTTGCATTCGGATTGCTCTCATAATACTGGCGGGCATCGTAGTAGACGTCAAGGAGCTGCGTTTCCGCCTGTCTGGTGTAGGCTGTGATGTAGTGCGGCGGGGTACCGTCGGCCTGGGAGGCGTACATTTCGCCGATGGAGACGAATTCGTCCACGAGGTCGCCGGTCTCCGGATCACGGAACATGTGCTTGTAGAAATCGCTTTTCTGCCTGAGCTCGGGAAGCTCCCAGGAAGCCTTGATCGGAGGAAGGATGTTCGTGAGCAGGAAGCGCTCGCCGAGATCCTCGGTCTTCGTGTAGAGATACTTCGCGAACTTCCAGGCGAGATCCTTGTTCTTGCAGTGCTTGGTGATCGCAAGTCCGGAACCGCCCCAGGTGCCGGTCATGTAGCTGCCGGGCAGCTTGTTGCCGTCCTTGTCCGCCCAGATGGGCATCGGCATCAGGGCCAGATTGCCTTTCTGGCGCGGGTTGTCCAGCATGAACTGGGCGGTACGCCAGTCTGGAGTGAAGAAGAACAGGTCGAGGCCTTCGTTCATGGCCTGGTAGAAGTTCTGGCCGTCGCCGGCGGGGAACGCGATGCGGGTCTTGGTGTTCGGAGTCGTCTGACGGACGAACCACGCGATCAGCTCCGCGACCTCGGGTTTGTCGAACGCGACTTTGCCATCCGCGTCAAAGAGGTCGAATCCTCGCTGAGTAAGCAGGATGATCAGGCTGACCATGTTGTTGTCGGACATGTCAATCATGTAGCGCTTGCCGGGGATCGTGATCTCCTGGCCTTTCTTCACGAAGTCGTCCCACGTTTTCAGCTTCGTCACGTCGATGCCGAGTTCCTTGATCAGGTCGACACGGTAGCAGAGGCAGGACGGGTGCACGTCGTGCGGAAGGGCGAAGATATGTCCGCGGCTGGACCAGAGGGCATAACGCGTTTGGACCATCTTTGTGGAATCCATGAAGCCGTCTTTTTCCAGCAGATCCGTGAGATCAACGAAGCCGACGTTTTCAAGCGGACCGCGGGTGAAGTAGCCGATGGTGCCTTCCAGCATCTCAACGAGATCCGGGACGTCGCATCCGGTCTGCATGGCGGACTGGAGGCGGCTCATCAGGACTTCTTTCTGGACGCGCTGGAGAACGATGTTGCAGTTGTTCTCCTTGTTGAACTGCTCGATTGCCTTCGTATAAGGCTTGACATGGATTTCGGCCTGGATGGCCAGGATGAGGTCAGGTCTGTCCTTCTTTTCACCCAATCTCATCCAGAAGAACACAATACCGGAAACGATTGCAATGATCAGAATGACAAACGGGGCTTTACCGAATGGATATATGTTTCTCATTGATGACTCCTCAATGGTACGGTCATGACGCCGCCGGCATCATGACCATTGCAATTCCTCCGGATTCCGTTACCGTTTCACCTGAACGTTGTCAAGGCCGCACATCTGCATGATGCTGTCGAGGTCGCCGGCGCTCTGGGACGCGGGCTTGTCGGCCGGTTTGATGCGGGCGGCGAGGGTGATGGCGATGGAAAGCGCGCGGATGCAGTCGCGGATGAACTGCTTGCGGCATTCGATCTGGGCGTTGAGGTCGCCTTCGGCGCGGAGCATGTGGCAGTCGAATTCCACGATACCCTTCCAGCCGATCTGCTGGAGCGCGTTGAACATGAACACGGTTTCCTTGAGTCCTTCCGGTCCGATCAGCGGCGGGAAGTCATTGTCGAACTGGGCCTTGATCTGGCAGCCGAAGTGCAGGAATTTGAGCTTGTTCATGCTGCAGAGGTAGCTGACCGTCATGACGGAGTTCAGCAGGGCCATGCTCTCGTGCTGGAGCAGTTCGGGGTTGACGCCCCAGAAATCCGGCTTCTTGAGCATGCCGAAAATGAATCCGACGGCGTGGCCGCTGGAGGGAAGGAACATCTGGCCGCGGGGCTCGTTCGGCTTCGGCTCGACCGTGGCGCCCTTGTAGTTCTTCAGGCCCTGCGCTTCAATGTAATCGGTCACATGGTTGAGGCCGTCGGCCAGCCAGGTGTAGACTTCACCCCACTTCGTGATGGCGGGGACTTCGAAACCGTCGCGGGCGACCCAGTAGGTGTAGTAGTCAGCGCCGAGGTACGCGCCGATGCGGAGGGTGCGTTCGACCTTCTTCGCGGCGAGCTTGCGGAGTTCGGGATCAGGATTGCAGAGGCCGCCGTCGCGGAAGATCTTGTTGCCGTGGAGGCTGCAGGTCATCGTGTTGAACTTGATGCCGGCGCCGTCGAGGATGGATTTGATCTCGCGGAGGATCTTGCTGGTTTCGCTGTTCGGATCCAG
>Ga0310786_10009513_pt1 | contig 12333 bp, 7 predicted proteins | sample AusTroGonzalo_MG_FD_203881 | JGI IMG/M metagenome (GOLD analysis project Ga0310786, IMG submission 203881) | Bovine rumen microbial communities from tropical cattle in Woodstock, Queensland, Australia - Gonzalo_03 (v2) (version 2) | ecosystem: Host-associated > Mammals > Digestive system >...
TATGGAGACCAAGCTCATCACCCTGCGTCGTCCTGAGGTATTCGGCTACTGGGGACTGCTCAGCGGCGGACAGTATGCACCCGATGAAATCAAGGATCCGACCGTCGTGAAGTACATCTTCGAGGGCTGTGGTGACAAGGAGAATCCCGCCGGCATCAACAAGAGCGTTGCCGACCTCAAGGCTGCAGGCTACAATGCCGAGGGTCTTATCTCAGAGGGTACCGCCCACGAGTTCCTCACCTGGCGCCGTTGCCTCCGCCAGATGGCCCAGAGCCTCTTCAAGTAACATCATTTACCTTATGGGAATGATTTAACAATTAGTTTAAGGCTTTCCCAATATGTAAAAATTGAGCCCATCGTTTGGTGGGTTCATTTTTTCTTCGTACCTTTGCACGGATTGACGAAAGAAGATGAACGAAACAAGATATTACAAGGTGGCCGGACATGTGTTCGGCGTGACAGGCGAGGCGGAGTACTTCGCGCTGATGACTAACTACGAACCGTTTACGAGTGAAGGGGACGGTTCTGTTGTGGCGATGTTGACACTGGACAGGAAGGCATCGTCGCTGGGTGTGGCTTTCTCGGAAGAACTTAGGCAGGAAGACGAGGGTCAGGAGATTATCTGCGGACGGACTGCCGACGGGGAACATGTGTTTGAGTACCGTTGGCTGAACGAGACTGCAGGGTGGCTGGTGTGCTCGGAGGACTATCGTGAGGGACGGCTCGTTATGACGGGGAAGTTCGAGAAGATGGCCATTGACAACGCGCTGATGGTGCTGTATGCGCTGGCGACGGCGGACAAAGGGACGGTGCTGTTTCATGCGGCGGTGGTCAGCTATGAGGGACGCGGGTATATGTTCCTGGGACGAAGTGGTACGGGCAAGAGTACGCACGCCAGGCTGTGGCTGAAACATATCGAAGGTACGGCGCTGGTGAACGACGATAATCCGGTGGTGAGAGACGGGGTGGTGTATGGTTCGCCGTGGAGCGGCAAGACGCCCTGTTACCGCAACGTGAGTTATCCGTTGGGGGCTATTGTTTTGCTCAGTCAGGCACCATACAATAAGATACGGCGGCTGAGTGGTGTCCATGCGTATGTGGCTCTGATAGAAAGCATCAGCGGCAAACGCTGGGATGAGCGTATCGCCGACGGACTGCACCAGACGGAGAACGCGCTGGCCTCGCAGGTACCTGTGTGGCATCTGGAATGTCTGCCCGACGAGGAGGCGGCGAGAGTGTGTAATGAAACAATAACCAATAGCCAATAACCAATAAAACAATGACAGACAACAATATAATAGATGAAGCTGTCAGGCTGGTGAAGGAGGGCGTGAGCGTGACACTGCCAGTGAATGGAAACAGTATGCTGCCGTTTATCATCGGCGGCAAGGAGAGCGTGATCTTGCAGCCGCCAGGATTGACGGCCGTCGGCGACGTGGTGCTGGCGTGGGTCGAAAACCGCCGCTATGTGGTGCATCGGATTATCCGTATCGATGGCGAGAATGTCACATTGATGGGCGACGGCAATATTGCGGGTACGGAACATTGTCCCCTCAGCGGCATCAGGGCTAAAGCGACGCATGTGGTAGACGACAAGGGACGTCGCCGATACCTCTACACGAAGTGGCGCATGCGGGCTTCGAAACTCTGGTGGATTCTGCGTCCTTTCCGGCGCATTATCTTGGCCATTTACAAAAGGGTTTAGAGGTTAGTGGTTAGAGAATAGTTGGATAAACGCAGGGAAAAGGAAATGAAGTATGTAGTCTGGCTGTGGCGTAACTCCGTTGGCATCCGTTGCAATACGGCTGTACACATTATTTCCGGTGTCGGGCAGGTGGCGCTTGGCTTGCTGATGATATGGCTCAGCAAAAGGTTCATTGACGAGACCATCCGCACTGGATCGGCTGACGATGTGCTGACGATGGTGTTTTGGCTGGTGCTGACCGTCGTAGGCGGTGTGGTGCTGAGACAGGTAGGCTACTGGCTGACGACCTCTGCGAGTGTCAGACAGACGAACGCCCTGCGGTTGCGTATCTTCAGCAGCCTGTTCCGCAAGCAACTCTATGATGGCGATGAGCTGCATTCGGGGGATATTACCTCACGACTGGCAAAAGATATTGATCAGGTGAGCATTGTCTGTACTGACACGCTGCCTCAAATGGTCATCACGATGATTCAACTCTCTGGCGCATTCCTGTTGATGCAGTGGTTTGATGCACGCTTGGCATGGGCATTGTTGTTGCTGACACCTCTGGCAATCATCTTCGGCAAACTCGTTGCCAGAAAGCTGCGTCATATGACCCTCGACATCCGAAAGGACGAAAGCCGCATTCAGATGCAGGTGCAGGAGGGCATGGAACATAATGCCGTTTTGCGCTCGTTGGGTTCAGAGCAATGGGTGACTGACAGGCTTGACACCATGCAGCAACGGCTTCACGGGAATATGATGCGACGTATGAGGTTTACCGTTGTCACTCGGCTTATCATGGGGTGTGCCTTCGGACTCGGCTATCTGCTGGCATTCGTTTGGGGCGGTATCGGACTGCGCAATGGTACGATTACCTTTGGTGTGATGACCTCGTTCCTGCAGCTCGTAGGCATGATACAGCACCCCATTCTCCAAATGTTGAACATGATACCAGGCGTGATACACGCTACCGCAAGCATTGACAGGCTCTGTGAATTGGAACAGACAACGAAAGCTACCACCGTTGCAAGGAATGGCAATACAGGTTCGAAAGGCATCAGTTTCAAAGATGTGTCTTTCCGCTATGCCAAGGGCGACAGGGAGATACTTTCGCATTTTACATACGACTTCCCCCCAGGCTCTAAAACCTCTATCATGGGCGAAACGGGCGTTGGTAAAACAACGCTGTTCCGTCTGATTCTCGGTTTCATCGCGCCGGCAGAAGGCAAGGTGGAAGTTGGTGGCGAATTGTGTTTCGTGCCACAGGGCAATACCCTGATGAGCGGCACCATCCGCTATAACCTGCAACTGGCTAAGCCCGATGCTACTGAAGATGAAATGCGACAGGTACTACATACCGCCTGTGCTGATTTTGTCTTTAACCTGCCCTATGGCCTCAATACCGAACTTGGAGAGCGAGCTGGCGGACTCAGCGAGGGACAGGCCCAGCGTATCGCCATTGCCCGCGGTCTGCTCCATAGTGGTGACATCCTCCTGTTGGATGAAATCAGCAGTTCGCTGGACGAACCCACCGAACAGGAGTTATATCACCGTCTATTTACAAACTATCCCTCTAAGACAATGATATTCATTACACATCGTGCCACCGTCAGCGAGTTATGTGACAAGGTGATCAGATTGTAATGATGATATCCCAGCGGATTTACAGGTTGGCAAGTTCGAGGACTTTGTCGACTGCAGCGCTGAGACCGTCGACACTCTTACCACCAGCCTGGGCGAAATGAGGCTGACCGCCACCGCCACCCTGGATGAGTTTGGCAGCTTCGCGAACCATCTGACCTGCATTGAGGTTGTGGTCTGAAACCATATCGTCGCTCATCATGATAGAGAGCTGGGGCTTGTTGTTGTCGTGAGAACCGATGACGCAGAGCAGTGAGCCATCGACAGCGGCACGAATCTTGAAAGCAAGGTCCTTGGCTGCAGCAGGAGCCATAGGTACTACGGTGGTAATGACAGTAACACCATTGACTATGCGGGCCTTCTCGACCAGACGCTGGGCGGCACGCTCAACAGCCTGTGCCTGGAAACCTTCAATCTCCTTCTTCATGGCGTCGTGCTCATCAATATACTTCTGGATAACGCCCTGCAAGTCCTTCGCATTGTTGAAGAACGACTTGATGTTCTTGAGGATGTCCTCCATCTGGTAGAGACGCTCTTCGCAATCCTTACCCGTGGTGGCCTCGATACGACGGATTCCAGCGGCAACACTGCTCTCAGAGAGAATCTTGAAGAAGCCGATGCGACCTGTTGAGCTGGCGTGGATACCACCACAGAACTCGCACGACGGTCCGAAACGAACTACACGTACCTTGTCGCCATATTTCTCGCCGAAGAGGGCAATGGCACCGAGTTTCTTGGCTTCGTCGAAGGGCACGTCGCGATGTTCGTCGATATGGATGTCCTGACGAATCATGTCGTTCACCATACGCTCTACCTCGCGCAGTTGCTCGTCAGTGACCTTCTCGAAGTGTGAAAAGTCGAAACGCAGCGTGTCAGGCGACACGAACGAACCCTTCTGCTCTACGTGGTCGCCCAGCACCTGTTTCAGGGCATAGTCCAGCAGGTGGGTAGCAGTATGGTTAGCAGCCGAGGCATTACGTTTGTCGGTATCGACGCAGGCCATGAATTCAGCCGTAGGATCCTTAGGCAGTGCCTTGACGATATGTACGCTCTGGTTGTTCTCGCGCTTGGTATCGATAATCTCAATAGTTTCGTTTTCATTGACGAGTACACCGCAATCGCCAACCTGACCACCCATCTCGCCATAGAAAGGAGTAGCATCAAGTACCAACTCGTAGAACTCGTTCTTCTTCTGAGTCACCTTGCGGTAGCGCAGAATGTGGCAGTTGTATTCGGTGTAGTCGTAACCGACGAACTGCTGCTCGCTGGCGATGGAATCGCCAGCCACAGTGACCCAGTCGCTGTTTTCGACGGCAGCGGCATTGCGGGCGCGCTCTTTCTGCTTCTGCATCTCGACGTTGAACTGCTCTTCGTCGACCGTAAAGCCATTCTCACGACAGATAAGCTCCGTGAGGTCGAGGGGGAAGCCGTAGGTGTCGAACAGACGGAAAGCCTGAACACCATCCAACTGGTTTTTGCCCTGAGCCTTGAGCTCCTCCATCGCCTTGTCGAGCAGGGAGATACCCTTGTCAAGAGTACGCAGGAAACTGTCCTCCTCTTCCTTGATGACCTTGGTAATCAGTTGCTGCTGAGCCTTCAGTTCAGGGAAGGCATCACCCATCTCATGGACGAGGGTGGGGACGAGCTTATAAAGGAATCCGTCCTTCTGTCCGAGGAACGTGTAGGCATAGCGTACGGCACGGCGCAGGATACGACGGATGACGTAACCAGCCTTAGCGTTGCTGGGCAACTGGCCATCGGCAATGGAGAACGAAACGGCACGCAGGTGGTCGGCGCAGACGCGCATAGCAACATTGATGTCATCCTGCTCTTTGCTAATAGGATTCTCTGTCTCTTCCTCGAAGGTAAAGTATTTCAGACCCGTAATATCCTGCTCGGCCTTGATGATAGGCTGGAATACGTCGGTATCATAGTTCGAGTGCTTGCCTTGCATCATACGAACGAGACGCTCGAAGCCCATACCAGTATCAATAACGTTCATCGACAACTTTTCGAGGCTTCCGTCAGCCTTGCGGTTGAACTGCATGAATACGAGGTTCCAAATCTCAATGACTTGTGGGTCGTCCTGATTGACGAGCTCACGACCGGTCTTACCTGAGGCTGCTTTCTGCTCAGGAGTACGAGAGTCAACGTGAATCTCAGAGCAAGGACCACAGGGACCCGTATCGCCCATTTCCCAGAAGTTATCGTGCTTGTTACCGTTAATAATATGGTCTTCAGGCACGTGCTTAGCCCAATATTTGGCGGCCTCGTCGTCGCGAGGGATGTTTTCTTCGGGCGAACCCTCGAATACAGTGACGTAGAGGTCTGCGGGATTCAACTTCAACACGTCGACCAGATACTCCCAGGCCATATCGATGGCGCCTTCCTTGAAGTAGTCGCCAAACGACCAGTTGCCGAGCATCTCGAACATGGTGTGGTGGTAGGTGTCGTGACCAACTTCCTCCAAGTCGTTGTGCTTACCGCTGACGCGCAGACATTTCTGTGTGTCAGCTCGACGACGCGGTTCAGGGTCGCGCGTACCTAATATTATATCTTTCCACTGGTTCATGCCCGCGTTGGTAAACATCAGCGTGGGGTCGTCCTTGATAACCATCGGTGCAGAAGGCACGATGGCGTGTTGCTTTGACTCGAAAAACTTTTTGAACGAGTCGCGAATCTCGTTGGCTGTCATCATAGATCTATCTTATATTTACTTTGAAAGCCACCGATTGCTCAGTGGCTTTTCATACCTTGTGATCCGTTTGGGGCTCGAACCCAAGACCCCAACATTAAAAGTGTTGTGCTCTACCAGCTGAGCTAACGGATCTACCTCGATTTGCTTGAAAGCGGCTGCAAAGGTACAACTTTTTATTGAAACAGCCAAATTTATTGAGAGGATTTTTTGTTTTCGAGCATTTTTTGCTAATAATCGCAGCATAAAGGCTCATATGTTAAATAAAACTAAATGGCATTCATAAAGTTTAGAGTTCAAAGTTCAAAGTTGAAAGATTGTAGTACCTTTGCAGCCGAAATGGGCATATTGTATGTTGTACCCACGCCTGTGGGCAATATGGAAGACATGACGCTGCGTGCCATTCGAGTGCTGAAAGAGGCCGATGTGGTGCTGGCGGAGGATACACGGACATCGGGTATTCTGTTGAACCATTTTGGTATCAAGCAGCATCTGCTCTCACACCACAAGTTCAACGAGCACGGAACGAGTGCCTCGGTGGTTGAGCGCTTGCAGGCAGGACAGACAGTAGCCCTGATTAGTGATGCAGGAACACCAGGCATATCCGACCCGGGCTTCTTCTTGGTACGGGAGGCCGTCCGTGCAGGCATCGAGGTGCAGACATTACCAGGTGCTACGGCTTTTGTCCCTGCACTGGTGTCGAGTGGTTTGCCTTGCGACCGTTTCTGTTTCGAGGGCTTCCTGCCCCAGAAGAAAGGTCGCCAGACGAAGATTCAGAGTCTGGCAGACGAGGAACGGACGATGGTGTTCTACGAGTCGCCCTATCGTGTGCTGAAGACCTTGCAACAGTTTGCCGAGGTGTTTGGTGCTGAGCGTCAGGTCAGTGTCTGCCGTGAAATCTCCAAGGTTCACGAGGAGAGCGTCCGAGGCACGCTGGCTGAGGCTATTGCCCATTTTACGGAGCACGAGCCTCGTGGTGAGTTTGTCATTGTGTTGGCAGGAAAAGAAAAGTGAGAAATTTAATAAAATATTGTAAGATGAAAAAAGTATTATTGTTTGTTGTAGGCGTGTTGTCACTGACAGCCTGCAATCAGAAGGGTGGAAATAGCGAGATGATGCTTGCCCAGCAGGCAGACTCGCTGAATCGTATCATTGCCCAGAAGGACAATGAGATTAACGACATGCTTGGTACGATGAACGACATTGAGGAAGGCTTCCGTGCCATCAATGCCGCAGAGGAACGTGTCAGCGTGGCTCGTCAGGGTGAAGGAGCCAGTTCCAAGGAGCGCATCAAGGAGAACATGGCCTTTATCCAGCAGACTATGCAGCAGAACCGTGAGTTGATCAGCAAACTGCGCAATCAGTTGCGCCAGAGTTCGGTGAAGGGCGACCAGTTGCGTCGTACACTGGAGACTCTGACTCAGCAGTTGGAAGAAAAGGACGCTCAGTTGAAGGCCTTGCAGGCAGAGTTGCAGGCTAAGAACATCCAGATTGAGGAACTGACGGAGCAAGTGACAGGCTTGTCAGAGAATGTCAGCAACCTGAAAGAAGAGACCAGCGAGAAGTCGCAGACCATTTCTGCACAGGACAAGCAGCTGCATACGGCTTGGTTTGTGTTCGGTACGAAGAAAGAACTGAAGGAACAGCGCATCATCGAGGATGGTGAGGTGCTCCGCTCGAACTTCAACCAGGACTATTTTACCAAGATTGATATCCGTGTGGACAAGGAAATCAAGTTGTACTCACGCTCTGCCAAGTTGTTGACAGATCATCCTGCATCAAGCTACAGGCTGGAACAGGATGCCAACAAGCAGTATGTGCTGCGTATTGAGAACCCCTCGAAGTTCTGGTCGACCAGCAAGTATCTTGTCATCTTGGTGAAGTAATTCCCAGATTCCCAAAACTGCAAATAAATTTAGTTAGAAGCGCGCTTTTTGTTGCAAAAGTGACAAGAAGATTGGATTTTTTTTCCAAAAAGATGCGTTTTTAATTAAATTTATTTGTTTTTTCGTATTTTTGTATTACCTTTGCACGTTGATTGTCGCATGTTCGCGTGCGCGTAGTATTTAAAATGGTGAATCATTAAAAAATTAAATATGTTTATGGGAAAAAAGATTACGCTGATTTTGTTCGGTCTGTTCCTTTACGTAGGGCTGACCTTCGCTCAGAACAAGATTACGGGTACTGTCTTTGAAGACAATGGTGAGCCGTGTATTGGTGCCACTGTGATGATTCAGGGAACCAAACAAGGTACAAAGACCGACTTGGACGGTAACTTTACCATCGCCGTACCTGCTGGCAAGAAGCTTGTGATAAGCTATGTAGGTATGATTACAGAGACAGTGAAACCCCAAGATGGAATGAAGATTACCCTTCGCCCCGATGCTCATACGCTGGGTGAAGTGGTTGCCGTGGGTATGATGAAGCAGGATAAGCGCCTGTTTACAGGTGCTACCACGAAAGTGGATGCCGAGAAAGCCAAGCTGGACGGTATTGCCGATATCTCCCGCTCACTGGAAGGACGTGCTGCCGGTGTCAGTGTGCAGAACGTGTCTGGTACCTTTGGTACTGCACCGAAGATCCGTGTGCGTGGTGCTACGTCAATCTACGGTAGTTCGAAGCCCCTGTGGGTGGTCGATGGTGTGATTATGGAAGATGTGACGGAGGTTGATGCCGATGCTTTGTCGTCAGGTGATGCTGCAACGCTGATTTCCAGCGCTATTGCAGGTCTGAATGCTGACGATATCGAGTCGTTCCAGATTCTGAAGGACGGTTCTGCCACCTCTATCTATGGTGCCCGTGCTATGGCTGGTGTGATTGTCGTTACCACCAAGCGTGGTCATGCCGGTTCTTCGAAAATCAGCTATACTGGTGAGTACACCATGCGTCTGCGCCCCAGCTACTCACAGTTCAATATCATGAACTCGCAGGAGCAGATGTCTGTCTATCGTGAAATGCAGAACAGCGGATTCCTGTCGTTCATGAGCAGCTATCGCGCCAGCTCAAGCGGTGTATTCGGTAAGATGTATCACCTCATCAACGAATACGATCCCGCTACAGGTTCCTTCAAGCTGGCCAATACCCAGGAGGCCATGAACGACTACCTGCGTGGAGCTGAGTACCGTAACACTAACTGGTTTGAGGAGTTGTTCTCAAACTCTATCCAGCACAACCACTCTATCTCCATGAGTTCTGGTACTGACAAAGCTCAGTATTACACGTCGTTTTCTATCATGAGCGACCCGGGATGGTATGAGCGTGGCAAAGTGTCGCGTTACACAGCCAACATCAACGCCAACTACAACCTGAACAAGAGGGTGTCGTTGAACCTGATTGGCAATGCCAGCTATCGTAAGCAGGAGGCTCCTGGTACGACTAGTCAGGAAACCGACGTTGTGTCTGGTGAGGTAAAGCGCGACTTCGATATCAACCCCTATTCGTATGCTCTGAATACCTCGCGTACGCTGGATCCCGACGAGTTCTACATCCGTAACAACGCTCCGTTCAATATCCACCATGAGTTGGCCACCAACTACATGGAGCTGGATGTTGTCGACATGAAGTTCCAGGGCGAGCTGAAGTACAAGCCCGTGCGTACCGTCGAGTTGAGTGCTATAGGTGCCTATAAGTACTCGACCACCACACAGCAGCACTTCATCAAGGAGACCAGTAACCAGGCTATGGCTTTCCGTATGATGGAAGATGCTACCATGCGCGATTCCAACCCTTGGTTGTATACCGATCCTGATGTCATCAATTCACTGCCTATCACAGTGTTGCCCGAGGGAGGTTTCCAACGTGAGACCGTCTATAAGATGAACTCTTGGGACTTCCGTGCTACGGCAAGCTACAACGACGTGTTCAATGAAGACCACATCGTCAATGCCTATGGTGGTATGGAAATCAACAGCATCGATCGTGTCGCTACTTCGAACACCAAGGTTGGTGTACTCTACGACATGGGTCAGTTAGGCAATTATGACTACAGATACTTCAAGCAGGCCAGTGAGGAGAACAATATGTACTACTCGCTGAACAATGGTTATAGCCGCGAGGTGTCGTTCTTCGGTACTGCCACCTACTCTTGGAAGCGCCGTTACATCATTAACGGTACTGTCCGCTATGAGGGTAGTAACCGTCTGGGACGTTCCACCAGTGCTCGCTGGTTGCCCACATGGAATGTCTCTGGTGCATGGAATGCTCATGAGGAGCCTTGGTTCTATCGCACCTTCAAGAATACATTGACGCATGCCACCCTGAAGGCCAGCTACTCGCTGACTGGTGACAAGCCTGCCGTAACCAACTCCATGGTGATTATCCGTGCCTACAACCCCTGGCGTCCTTATTCTAACGACAAGGAATCTGGACTGGAAATCAGAGACTTCGCCAATCCTGAGTTGACCTACGAGAAGAAGCATGAATTCAACGTCGGACTGAGCCTCGGTTTCCTCAACAACCGCATCAACTTCGACTTCGACTGGTACACGCGTAACAACTACGACCTGATTGGTCCGAAGCGTACTACGGGTGTCGGTGGAGAAATCGTGAAGTATGCCAACGTAGCCTCGATGAAGTCGCATGGTGAGGAGTTCACCCTCTCAACGCGCAACATCATTACCAAGGACTTTGAGTGGTCCACTGACTTCATCTATTCTCACACACACTGTGAGGTGACCGACTTCGATTCTCGCAACCGCGTCATCGACCTCATCACAGGTAACGGCTTCACTGAGAAGGGCTATCCCTACCGTTCGTTGTTCTCGATGGATTTCCAGGGACTGAACGAGTATGGTCTGCCTACGTTCATCAACGAGAATGGCGAAAAGACCGTGAGCGACATCGACTTCCAGTCGTATGTCACCGATCATTTGAAGTATGAAGGTCCCACCGATCCTACCGTTACTGGTTCGCTCGGCAACGTGTTCCGTTACAAGAACTGGCATCTGAACGTCTTCATTACCTATGCTTACGGTAATGTGGTACGTCTCGATCCCTGCTTTGCCGTTTCTTACTCTGACCTGACCGCTATGCCGCGTGAGTTTGCCAACCGCTGGGTCGTTCCCGGTGATGAAGCTCTGACCACGATTCCCGCTATTGCCGACCTGCGCACGATTCAGAACGATTCGCGCTTAAGCTATGCTTACAATGCTTACAACTACTCTACCGATCGTATTGCCAAAGGTGACTTCATCCGCATGAAGGAAATCTCGTTGGCATACGACTTCCCCACAAATTGGGTCGGTCACCTCGGTCTGAGCAATATGAGCATGAAGCTGCAGGCTACCAACCTCTTCCTGATTTATGCTGACAAGAAACTGAACGGTCAGGATCCTGAATTCTTCAACTCTGGTGGTGTGGCTGTGCCTATGGCCCGTCAGTTTACGTTCACCCTGCGCTTAGGAATCTAATGGAAAGGTAAAAAAGTAAAAAGGTAAAAAAGTAAATGCATTATGATGAAGAATAAGATATACAAGATGTTTGCAATGGGATTGGGAGTGCTGGCACTCTCGTCCTGCAACGACTACCTTGACAAGTTGCCTGATGAGCGTGCTGAGCTCGACTCCGATTTGAAGATTACTCAGCTGTTGGTCTCTGCTTATCCTACGGTAAACAACGTTTTGATTACCGAGGTGCTTTCAGACAATATGGATGACAATGGCCGTCAGTACTCTGCCCCAGTCATCATGGAAGATATTTACCGCCTCGAGGATACCAGTGAGGAAGGAAACGATACACCATATTATATATGGGGCGGTTACTATGAGTCTGTAGCAACTGTCAACGAAGCTATTCAAGGCATCAACAACCTCGGAAATCCTGCATCGTTGCAGGGCGCTTTGGCTGAGGCTAAGCTCATTCGTGCCTATAGCATGTTCATGCTGGCTCAAACCTTCTGCATGGCATGGAATCCCGAGAAGGCTGACGAGTATCCGGGACTACCTTATCCTCTCGTTCCTGAGCAGGACATCAACGCTACTTACGAACGCGGAACCCTGCGTCAGCTCTATGAGGCTATCGACAAGGATATCGAGGAGGCACTGCCCCACATTGCTGAGGCTGCTGCTGGTTACAGTATTCCCAAGTACCACTTCAATGTGAAAGCTGCCTATGCCTTTGCCGCACACTTCAATCTCTATTACATGAAGTACGACAAGGTTATCAAGTATGCTTCCGAAGTGCTGGGTAGCGACCCCACTACGGTGATGCGCTACTACGAGCCCTACCGTGCATTGGGATTCCTCGACTTTGCCAACCGATGGATTCGCAGTGAGGAACAGGCTAATCTCATGATTTTGGCTTCTTACTCTAT
>Ga0310786_10009514_pt1 | contig 12333 bp, 11 predicted proteins | sample AusTroGonzalo_MG_FD_203881 | JGI IMG/M metagenome (GOLD analysis project Ga0310786, IMG submission 203881) | Bovine rumen microbial communities from tropical cattle in Woodstock, Queensland, Australia - Gonzalo_03 (v2) (version 2) | ecosystem: Host-associated > Mammals > Digestive system >...
ATATCCTACCCAACCAAGCCAAAAACGAGTTGTCGATTCCACGATAATTACCGACGTAATAGAATATCACCATTCCAAAAAAAATAGCACCACACAAATACAAATCACCTACATGATACAAATGGTTTTTATTGAATGCTTGGCCAAACATCAATATAATCGTGACAAGAAGAATGGTCAGAGAAAGAATCCTATGTTTTCCTTTCCTCAAACGGTCGATAAAAGATTTCACATAAAATAGGCACTGGCCCATTAACAAAATTGGTATCTCTGGGAGAAAACTAAACTGCTGCCAATAAAACATTTCAACATACGAGTCCGAATTTACCAAAAATCGAACAACGTAACGGCAAACAATTGTTACCAGAAAAATCGAGAGTATAAGAAGAACAAGTGTTTTCGAGAGCGTATTTATGTATTTTGCCATGATAGGAACTATAGCATACCATATTGCCAAAACTCCAACATACCACTCAACACCTAGAAGACTATTATTATAATATGGGAAAAGGCCGTGGGTAAAAGACAGATGAGCACAAACATTCAGAATAGATATCCCACTTCCGTCACGAAGCCAATACGGGAATCCTCCAATTATTACAGCAGGGATAAGCGCCAAAAAATACAAAGGAATGAGCCTTGTAAATTTATGTTTCAACCATCTCCAATATGAATAATCTTTTCTAAGCCGATATTTTTCATAAGATACTAAAGACAAATAAGAGGAAATTATAAAAAAAGGTATTATCGCCATCCCGCCAAAACCACAAAGCCCCCCCCACTTCCCAGGCAACCCACTTAGACCACAATGAGGCATTATGACTGCCAAAATACACAGCCCCTTCAAGGCATCTATCCAATTTTCTCGCCCCTTCATCATCTGGTTATGTAATCCTGTCTCAATATTGTTATCCATTGTCGTCTGATGCAACAATACTATTTGTATATGATAAAAGATACAACTCTATGTCACTCCATATCGTAATGGTCTAAAAAGTTGCATCATACTTTTGCATAAACCCTTTTCTTGATAACGAACGGAGGAACCTGTCCCAGTTTTCTAGCAACATAATTGATAGCCTTTTGCCATATAGGACGCCTCTTTCTCACAAAAGTTGAATGTAACAAATTGATGATTCGGCTATCAAAATACAGATTATCCAAAAACCTTGGATTATCATTTTGATTCAATGCTTCCTTGTCATTTTCAACAGCCGATGCCGAATGACAATGTGTTCCAGATCCATCCATACCAATGTTATAGGTATAACTGAGGCATGGAACAATTGATATAGCATGGTTAGCAAAATGGGAGAAAGCAAATTGGATATCCCAGGCACTACTCCTCCCCTCTCGCTCGGCAACCAACATGGGAAGCAAATCATCGCCTCCCCTACAAAAAGCCTTCTGCTCAAACGGATGTTTCATGAAATCTTCATAATAGGAGAAATACCAATCTGTCTGTTCCCAACGGTCGCGCCAAGTTCCCCACCCCCAGTTGAACAACCGAGGCGAAGCAAAGACATCGTAATCATAATCCCTGGGCACCGCGAATTTGCTTGGAGAATGACTGTGCCCGCTAATGGAAAACACTGTCTTACGATCCTTGTAATACTCCAACGCCTTACACATATAAGAATAAAAGGCTGGTGAGGTGATGATGTCATCCTCAACCACAATTACTGACTCATGCCGTTTTAGCACCTCTGTAATGGCAAATATAATGGCATCACGGCATCCCCGATTGGTTTCTGAGAAAACCTTGTACAACTCACAAGGCCAGTCTATACCTTTCTCAACCGCCTCTCGCACCAAAGCGCAATTTTCCTTATCACTGGCATTTTCAATTCTCGGACCATCCCGGAAAACATAGACAATCGGAGGCTGTTGAACGCGTAAGGCGTCAATTGTTTGCCTTGTATGCTCTGGGCGGTTGAAGGTTACTAGAAGGATGGGGGCAATCTCACACATAATAATTATTTATAAACATAAATCAGCTCATTTTTCCCCATTACCGAAGCAACTTCACCAAATGAAGAACCATAGGATCCCAATACTTTCTTACAATGTGCCAACGCCTGCATCTCACATGCTGCTTGAATAATTCCCTCTACCGATTCCCTATCAATTACGCCATCTGGCACGGCTACTATATCCTCTCCAAACTTTGCTTGAAGAATTTCTTTTACCGTTTTGTCATCCGAACACAAATAGAAAGTAGTCTTTGGACAACGTTCTTGCTCCATGCTCATTTTTTGTTCAAACAATTCCAAAGGGCTATTCTCTATGGCAATTTTATGGTCTGTCCTTCGAACATGCACACCAATCGTGTTTTCACCGACCTTCTTCAACTCGAGTTGCAACCTTGATTGATCCTTGATCACAAACAATTCATTATGAAATTTTTCTTTAGGGCAGAAGTCAAGACAAGACTTAATTAACATTATCATATATCGTCTTGACAAATCCCTATTATACTCATCAGATTTACTCCCATCGAAAAGATCCAAGACGCATAAGATATGCATCCGTTTTAGAATCGAAAAAAACTTTTTCTTAACTATTGAAACATCACCCAGCTGCTTGAAAACATATCGGATTAACTTATTCGGAGCCTTATCCTTAATAAATGGAACGGGGAGAAAGACATCACTCCACTTACAATTCATTCCCCTCTCTTTGTTCCATACAACAACCAATTTGTTTTTTGGAGCACAATAATTCACGGCAGAATCAATCGCTCTCATACGGTTCGCCAAACCGCCATAAGGATACAAATAGACTTTCATTATTCAAGCAATTTGCGAGCAAAACTCACAGTTCCTCTAAACCCCATTTTATAAATCCAAATTAATGAGTTTTCTTGTACCAAAACGATAAAACATTTGTTATTATCGGACCGATGGAAGGCATCAAAACCATCTTGTTTTTCCAATTCAAGTATTCTTTTAAACGCCGTATCTCTGCCTTATGATCATTAACCATCTTAAAAAACCGAGACCTCTCAGATCTGCTTGTCCTAAATAAATGCATAACAAACCCATTAATATATTTGTCAATGGCCGTATTCCGAAAAACCATTTTAAAACCATTGTCCTTAACTTCATCAGAAAAAGCCAACAAATCCGCCCCTGCACAAAAAGCCCACTCATAGATTGATTTAGCGGGATATGCTTTGGCGAAAACGCCCGATATCGAATCTGGATTCACGCGATAGGAATACAACACATCGGAAACTGCAGCAACTCGCTTTGCTTCTAATAGCGCTTTCGGCATGAAAACAGTATCTTCCCAATGCACTTGCTCTGGAAAAGCGAGTCTATGTGATTTAAGATAATCTGTCCGATAGAGGAAACGAACCACATATCCCATATGATAGACTATGCCATTCCCAAAGACAGATTTCACAAACGAATAGCCATCACGCGTAGAGGTTTCTTCAAAAACCCGATGCTCAGACATTCCTTTTCCTGACTCATCCACACGACGATAGTTAAAGCATAGTACATCCAATTCATCGTCAACCGCTTTCCGAACAAGAGCGTTCAGCCCCTGCGCAGTCACTAAATCATCTGAATCGACAAACCACAAACACTTTCCTCTTGCTTCGCGAATGCCCGTATTCCTAGCTCCACCAAGGCCTTTGTTCTTTTCGTGAACTATAATTCTCAAATTATCATGCTTTTCCCGATTCCTTTCCAAGATCTCCTGCACATTGTCGGGCGAGCAATCGTTGATGCAGACCACCTCATAGTGGTCTTCGGACCAATTGCACGCATAGATGCTGTCCAAGCATTGTTGAATGTATTTTTCAACGTTATAACATGGAACAATGAACGAAAGAACCGGCCTCATCTCAACTAAGATATTTGGTTTTCAACACAAAAAACAGCAGCTGAATACGTTTCTTGCTTAAAAGTTTTAAATCATATCTACCAAACATCGGAAATCTTACAAGTTTCAACAATTCTCTCAAACGAATCCTATCTTCCTTTTCAAGTACTTGATAATGCAAATAATACTTATGGACATAATGGGACAATAGAATTTGAAGAGGCTTACGATAGCGATTCAATTCGTTTTTCTTCTCCAGGACCTCCACCACCTTTTCTGTCTGAAAAAGTTGCCTCTTAACAAGTTTTTTTACCAATTCTTCGTCTTCAATCCATGTATTGCCTGCGCTATCAGCCTTTTTATGCCATGTATACAAAGGCTCTTCCACAAATCCGATATCATTGGCAAGTACATATGCCTGTGAATTGAATAAAACATCTTCCTCCAAAGTTTCCTGCCACGAACAAAAACTCAATGCATTGTCAATCAAAAAGTCTTTTCTGTACAAATTTCCCCATATATTCTTAATGACCCTGTCCTTGTTATCATGATGATAATCCCATGGCAATATCACCGACTCAATGGCACCCTGACGGGTTTTATCTCGACATTGTTCTATAACAACGTCACCATTTTCATAAATGATGGTTGAGCCACTAACCATAATATCGGCATGGGTTTCGCGAGCCTTCGCATACAGCAACTCATACATCCTCAAATCCCTATAATCGTCATGGTCAGAGAAACCAACATATTCGCCTTTTGCAACCTTCAATCCTTCATTTCGGCTGCCACTCACATGAAAGTTATGCTCATTGCGAACAATCACTATTCTATCGTCTCTGTTGGCATATTCTTCAACCACTTTATCCGTGCCATCGGTAGGACAATCCAACACGCAAATGATTTCAATCTCCCGAAGTGTTTGATTGATAAGTGTGTCGAGACACTTATAGATACGCTCACCGGCATTATAAACTGGCACAATAACGGAAACCTTTATCATATTACATAAAATTCTTCATCCACGCAAAAGGCTTCATTAACATCTTCCCCAAACGATAGGCTTTTGATGACAACACGCCTTCATATTTCTCCTTCACTTTCCTATATTCCTCTTCAAATGTCAATCCCTTGGATCTATAATACAAAACATCTGATAGATACGGAGCGTAGATTTCTTTATGGTTATTATATATTTGCCGAGCTACAGCTTCAAACCTCCGTCCTCCTTCTGCACGCAATCCATTGTTACTTATACGATAATATAGCATAACTTCATCGAAACAATGCACAACGCTATCCGGATTTAATAAAGTCAACCAATAGTCCCAATCTTGATGGTTTCTCATATTAACATCATACCCCCTTGTGTTCTCAAAATCAGCCCGCTTAAACATTGCACAATTGACAATACAATTACGCCAAATAATACTATCCCAACTATACTCTGGAAGATTCATAAGACCTTTTTCTTTTCCAAACCTTTCGACTTTTCCATAGACCAATGTGGTTTCAGGATGAAACTGCAAATAGTTCACGGCTTTCTCCAAATAAGTGGAATTAATATAGTCATCACCATCCAATGGAAGAATAAAAACCCCATCAGAATGCTTTATTCCGTTGTTTCTTGCCGCTGCCACTCCTGCATTCTCTTGATACAAATACTTGAACCTAGCATCCTGATTTACATAATACTTAGCAACTTCTTCCGTACCATCCGAAGATCCGTCATTTACAATAATACATTCCCAATAAGGATAGGTTTGTCGCACAACGCTATCCAACGCCTCTGAAAGATATTTCCCTTGATTATATACTGGCACTATCACCGATACTTTTGGAGGCGCATTTCCAATTCCATCACAATTTTGCATCATTGAGGTATCCGTTTGATTCATAACATCATATACTTTTTTTCTTTTTTATGAAATAATTGACTATACAAAGCCAAAGTCTTTCTCCTCCTTTTGTAAAAAACATCATTTTGCTCTTTCTGCTCATATAAGGCTTTAACTTCTTGACAATCTCCTCATGAAAAACAATTTCATTATAATAATTCTTCAATTCTTGATGGGACATCCTTACGAATCCTTCAAGATTAGAATTCACACACCATTCCAATGTCTTCATCATTTCGTCCCGAAGCTGACTATTCAATGAATGCATTTCAAGCATCCCAACTATTTCATTTGCAAGAAGCATCCTAGCCGAGAAAAAAACACGAGCCTCTCGCGATCTTCTAGCAATAGAATATGAGTTACTCCTATAAATGTAACAAGACTTTGATATAGATCTCACCTTCTTTGCACATAATAACACTCTCCACATAAAAGAAACATCTTCGCCCCTACTCATCAATGGGAAAGTCAAGCCATTACGTTTCAAAAAAACATTATTGAACAAACAACGCCATACAATACAATGCTCCGACATTCTATTAGGGGTATATGTCATTACAAACTCTTGTCCCGACATCAAAAGACTATCAACAAACACTTTACCACGCATAGCAAATTGTGGCATTTCAACCAAATTTTCATCAACCACACAATAATTAAACAAGAGGACCTCCACTTCATTATCTTTAGCATTTTCATACAATCCTGACAAACATCCCTGTTCTAACATATCATCAGGGTCAACAAACCAAATGTATTCTCCTTTGGCAACTTCCATCCCCGCATTGCGAGCTGCACCAACATTCATATTTTGTTCATGGTCAATCAATGTAAGATTAGAGTGTTGCGATACATAATCAGCAATAATGGAACGCGTTGTATCTGTCGAGCAATCGTTCACACAAATCACCTCAAACTCTTCTTCCGACATGTCTTGGGCATAGATGCTATCCAAACAGTCGGCGATGTATCGCTCGACATTATAGCAGGGCAAAACGAAAGACAATTTAAGCATCAGCCAAACAATTTGTGTTTAATGTTCACCAATACTCGGGTCAAAAGTTGATTGTTGGATTTTACCCGATAATCACTTTTATGAGACTCTATCTGGTCGTATTGCCTTTTAAAGTACACCATATCATCATAGAACGGTGACATTTTATAATAATGCCACCATGTGTCGCTTGCCACACATTCCAATGAATTCCATGGTTTGTATGCGCCTGTATAGTGAAGTGTGGCATCCTTGAACAAATGGTCAAACGAAATCCCCGTCTTGTCTTTACCCCATAAGTAATTGGCAAAATGGCCTGGCTGGAAGTTATAGACCGACGGCAATATTTGCGTTCTACCATTGCACACGATATTCAGCACATCCTGATCGTTCATCTCATACTTAATTTTGGCATGTTTGTCAAACTCCGCCATTACATTTTCTTCTCTCATCTTTCTGACATTCATCACCAAAAAGCCCGCATTGAAATAGTCTTTCTCGCTTTTGCCGATTCTTGATGGAAGTTCCGAATTGAAGTATAACTTATCGTCAATAGCCAAATCAAGGACAGCGGCAACTAATTCATCGTTTTGTAGAGACGACTGATACAACTCCGACAAATCTTGCTGGAAAACCATATCAATATCGGCATAAATCACCTTGTCAAATTGCGGAAACAATGTGGGTATAGCCAAGCGATAATATGTCGCAGTAGTAATATGGCCACCGGCAAGTCCTTCACTCTCCTTGAATGTATCGCCCACATCAACAAAAGAAATGTCACATCTATTTCCCTTGAAGGATTCTTTCAACAGCATTCGATTCTCCTCTTTAAGTTTCTCTCCATTGCAAAGGATATGAATATCAAAATATGTTTCTTGTTTTGCATTCAGCAGCAATGAAGTGATGGCGACTCCACACTGCATCACCACATTGTTGTCGATGGCAAAAACTACAGGGATTGCGCTCATGAGACCAACTCTATTTTCTTCTGACTATTTTTAAAATATGACTAATTGAACAAAGAGAATACTTATTCCCTTTTATGTAACAACGACTATATTTTAAGAAACCCCTAAATTCATACATTTTAGAATGATAATAGACCTTTAGTATCACCCGCATGTATTTCAAATAAGCATCCTTGTTCCGATCATACAACTCGCCACCCATACGGCGGCAGATAGCGTTCAATTCACTTTTGATCTGATAATGATAAGCCGTTTTGTCCGCCTCCTTTGAGCCTATCGAAATGGATTTCTCATTGTTAATACGATAGAAATACAATGGAATAGGCAAATGCAACAACGGGCCTTGTTCCTCTAACCTATAATACAAATCTCTATCAACAGCAGCCTTCAATGTTGCATCTATGCCATCCGTTTTCAAATATGCTGCTCTTTTGAAAGACACGAAATGCGAAACCAACTTTTTACCATAGATGAGGAAATCCGAATCCTTTGGAATCTCGCCAATAAAATCCCAAATCGGCATGTCCTCATTCCTGTCGCCGGAGTAGCGGTAACAGGTGGAATAAATCAGGCTACACTCGGGATGTTCGGCATGGGCTTTCTCCATCACCTCAATAGCGGTCGGCATCAAGGCGTCGTCAGGGTCAAGAAAGCCACACAACTCGCCCTTGGCCAACTCAGCACAACGACGCTTCGTATATCCGCAGCCTCTATTTTTTTCATTATAATAGAAACGGAATCTATTGTCGTCCTTATACTTATCGTAAATCTCAAATGAATTATCGGTTGACTTGTCGTCCAAAATTACAATCTCCCAATTCGTATAGGTCTGCTCCAACACACTATCAATGGCCTCTTGGAGATAGCAGCCATTGTTGTAGTTGGCAATGAGAACCGAGAAAAGCGGATTATCGTTCGAATTAGCAGTCATTCTTCAAAAACAAAGCAAGACGATCAACTATTTGAATCTCCTTTCAAAAATTGAGGCCAAGCCTTGAACGGGCCTCAGCAGCAAGTTGTCCGCCAAAAACTGATGGACTTTTCTCAGGAGCAAGTCGACAAGAAGACAGGCCAAACAAACCACCACCGCGAAAACCAACACGCATGTCAAAGTCAGTAGCGTATTCCTAGAGTAATAGTGATTATAAAAATAGCCGGTAATCAGCGGCACTACGAAGCAATTCGCATGAAGAAAATAGATGGCAAACGACGACTTCAGCACTGAGTTGACTGTTTTGTTCGAGAAACTAAAACCGGCAAATACCAAAAACAGCAAGATGGAATTAATCAGTGTCCCCACCCCATTATAATCAAAGAAAAAACAAAACCAAGTATTTCTTCCCCGGGGGAGAAAAGTATAACCTAGCCAAACTACTAAATTAAACAAAACATACGTAAGTACTACTTTCCCTTTTGAAAAGCCACCAATAACGTCTTTGTATCTGCGAAGCAGAGAACCAATTGAATATAGCAACAAGAAATTGAACAAGTTGTCCCCACTAGATAGATTAGGTGCATGGAAAAGCCAGCCATAATAATAACAAATCACCGCCATTACCATCACAAGCATCCATAATCCCACATTTGACATGCTGTTAATCAATTTATTGTAGAATGGGCTTAACAAATATAGCATGAAATAGCACGGCACAAACCACAAATCCCAAAAACTTGCATGTGATATGGGTGTCAACGCAAAAAACAAGTTCCCTTTAGGCTCGCCCAAATACCAATTCAAGGTGAACAGCAACAAAATATAGAACACCACCATGCCTACGAAACGGCACACCGACTTCCAATTGAACCTAATTTGAAAATACCCGCTAATGAGAATGAACACTGGAACACCAACGTGAAACACCAGCGACACAGCCCGGTATTTGGCCTCTCCCCACATTGGCGTCTTTAGCATGGCATGATAGGCAACAATATAGACCATGCATAAAAGCCTCAACAGCTCAATGGAAGAATTTCTTCCGATAGAATTGCCTTTTTTTGCTTTCAATCCCATCACCATCGCTCAAACCATCTTCTTTCTCGGTAACTTCACGAAGTCTCCCAACTCGTCCAACATATATTGTTTATAATAGGTCATGATATTTGCATAGGGAGTAAAGGTCAATTCTCCAAATAGCACCTTATCTTCACAATCGTATAAGTCAACTCTAACATAGTCAAAATCTATACTCAATTCCGACGCCATCTCAAGCATCCTATCATAATTGGCAGGCTTTTCCAACATCCTTCTTCCTTTATAATACTCTTCTTTGATAGCATCTGTTCTATTCCAACTAATGTCATAGTGATCAATACACACAGAATGCGAGTCCTCGACATCCCTATTGTAGGTCACAAGACAGGAATGGACCTTCCCTCTAGAGCAATGAAATTTATAATCTATTATATCACCATTCAATGTTGGAATAAACTCCTCACAAATTATTCTAGGTTTAATACTAGCATAATGTATTTCCTGCAAATCGGTTCCATATACTTTATTCATCCATCCTTCCAATCTCGTTACCGCCAGGTCGATATCCATTAAGGATTTATCCTTGCAGACAATATTCCACCCTGAGCCATGGTTACATTTCAAAACGAACCTATCAGGTAAAGACGAAAAGTCAATATCTGTTGCCTTGTCCCATACGCCAAGTAGAGGAACAAGGGTATCGCCATATCCTTTTCTAGCAACATAATCCCTAACCAAATACTTATCGGCACATTCACTTTTAAGAGGGTCTTGACAATACCTTGTCAGCCACAACAACTTTTCATTTATGTCCTTGGGGTTGCGATAATTAAGCTTTTTAAATGTTGTCCAATAATACCGACGTCTGGCTTCTGCAAAAACCAGATTCTTCGACCCTATCTTCTTAAGAAAGGCTATTTCCTTCCTTAAATAGTAATCGTATGTAAAAAACTTATTTAAGCTTTTCCCCATGACGCTGGCATTTATCTCACTTCAACGAAACCATTCTGGAACTGGATACTCCCCCATCCGTCTCTCCAAAGCTTAATCTCATTTTTAGTCTTTTGGTTGATATATTCAATATTGAAAGAAAGTACGTCAAATACGATATCATAATCAATAAAATCATACTCTTCGGTTTTAAGACAAGCATTGAAGCCCAAATAATACTTACCCTTAGCAAGATTATGATTTGACAAGCCTATCACCGCGGTTATGTCGTCTTTATTACATTCAACAACTTTTGATATAAAGGCGCCCACTCGTCTACCTAACACATCATATACCATCATTTCCAAAGTAAACTTGTCAATTTTCTTCTCATTACGCTTCATTTTCACCTCAGCCACCACATCCTCATCCATGGCCAAATAGGGCGAATCATTCAGCAGTTTCACCGATAGGATTTCGATCTGCTTGTAGCGCAAATATTTCCTATGCTTATCCGTAATCTTAGTCTCGGTCATAAAGACATCCCTACCCGCATCAATGTATTTGTTCACGCATTCCGTTGCTGTGCCAAAGAACACGGTTTTCCCGTTTTCCAAAATCACACCCGACTTACACAGGTTCTTGATGCTTTCCATGTTGTGGCTCACAAACAGTACCGTACGCCCTTCACCTTGAGAGACCTCCTGCATCTTTCCGATGGCCTTCTTTTGGAACTCGGCGTCACCCACGGCAAGCACCTCATCCACCACCAAGATTTCAGGATCAAGATGGGCTGCCACGGCGAAGCCGAGACGCACCGTCATACCCGAACTATAACGCTTCACAGGGGTATCGATGTAACGCTCACAACCTGAGAAATCAACGATTTCGTCAATCTTGCCGTCAATCTCCTTCTTAGTCATGCCTAAGATGGTACCGTTCATGTAGATGTTTTCGCGGCCCGTCAGTTCCGAATGGAAACCGGTACCCACCTCCAAAAGGCTAGCGATACGACCTCTGGCCTTAATAGTGCCCGTGGTAGGCCCTGTCACCTTGGAAAGGAGCTTCAAAAGGGTGCTCTTCCCTGCGCCGTTCTTTCCAATGATACCCACCACATCGCCTTGCTCCACCTTAAAGTCGATGTCCTTCAAGGCCCAGACGTATTCGCTGTCAGCAGCCTTGGAACGGTCGTTCACCGAACCCACCTTCAAGAAGGGGTCTTCCTTACCAAGGATGGACATCTGCCACCATCGTTTCAGGTCGTTGCTCAACGTGCCGCTGGAGACCAAACCCAAGCGATAAAGTTTACTGACATTATTGAATTCTATTGCTGTTGACATAGATTTTCTATTTCATTCTCCGATATTATTCTTACTGTTCTTCACGAAAATACTCGTTCAATTCTATTGAACTGTTTCTTTCACGACTCCTTTCTTCCGCCATTTCAGATGGAGCCAAATGTAGCCTAGAGGAGTTGGCAAAGACCACATCATGCGGGACCTATACCATTTGAAATTCTGCTTGCCTTTCAGCCAAACCATCCACGGCTTATACGGATACTCTTTGTGGAATTCCGAAAACACTGTTTTAAAGTCCAAACCGTTTTTATAGCTAGTCAAGAAATATCTGTAGGCAAACTCATGGAGGAGGGATTCATGGGTCTCATTGTACTTTTCTTTTTCGCAATACCTCCACATAGATGTCCATACCATATAATCAGACGTCCTCAAT
>Ga0310786_10009517_pt1 | contig 12331 bp, 8 predicted proteins | sample AusTroGonzalo_MG_FD_203881 | JGI IMG/M metagenome (GOLD analysis project Ga0310786, IMG submission 203881) | Bovine rumen microbial communities from tropical cattle in Woodstock, Queensland, Australia - Gonzalo_03 (v2) (version 2) | ecosystem: Host-associated > Mammals > Digestive system >...
TATCTCGGAAAAGGCCAGGTGATCCACTTTGCCGGTGAGGGTATCACCGCATTGCCAGAGGGCTTCAAGCCGATAATGTTCTTTGCAAGTAGCGAATTACCCAGCGCCATCACCAACGGCTATGCTGACCACATGAAGAGTGGCAGCGAGGTCATCGACCCCGCCAAGGTGTTTGCTGGTTATGACGACTATATCAGCATGATCTTATACGAGGGCGAGGCCACGATGGCATACGGTGGTATCCATCATGTCAGCGTCACCAAGGGCGATGAGGTGAAGGAGTATCTCTCTCTGCATACCGCCTTTGATAAAGCCGACGACGGCTCGACCATCACGCTGCTTGACAATGCCGACCTCGGAAATGCTAATATCTACATCACGGCTGATGAGGGCGAGAGAAACCTGACATTCGACCTGAGCGGCTTCAAGCTTACGGGAACAGATGAACTGTTGAATGTTTATAGCGGAGTGAACTTAACCGTCAAGGGTGGAACCGTCGGTGGTGTCGATGCCGATAACGTCTGCTATGATGCCATCTGTAACTTTGGCGGTAAGGTGAACATTGAGAATCTTACTATCAGCAATTGTGAATATGGCATCTACAATGGAGAAGATTGGATCGACGATGAGACGAGAGTGGCGGGAGAAATGACCATTGGCAGTGGCGTCAATATCAGTGCCACAGTATTATGTATTGAACATTTTGAAGGAAAACTGACGCTCACCACCCTGCCCATACTGAGTTGGGGCGAAAAAGATTACGGCATTGTTCTCGGAGAAGGCCAGGTGATCAACTTTGCCGGTGAGGGTATCACCGCCTTGCCAGAGGGCTTCAAGCCGATAATGATCTGGGCAGATGGCGAATCATCCTGCGTCATCACCAACGGCTATTCGACATTCTTTAAGAATATCAACCCAGCTGACGTCTTCGATGTTGACAACGGCGATGAAAGCATTATCGTCAGTATAACGCTCGAAGGCGGAGAGGTCAGGGCTACATTCATCGAGAAGTCCGACGTGAACGGCGACGGCAAGATAGACGTTGCCGATGTGGTGGCACTGACGAATGCCATCATGGCCGGTACGAAGGATCTGAAGTATGACATCAACTGCGACAATCAGGTAAACCACGACGACGTCACCGCCCTCGTGGACATCATTCTCGAACGCAACGACAAAGAGTAGCAGTCGGCCTCGCGGCGAACCTCACAAGGGGTCTGACCCTTTGTGAGGTTTGGCTTACTTCATCACCACTTTTCTGCCTTGATAGATATATAGTCCCTTTCTGGTGGGCTTTCCGTTGAGGCTTCGGCCCTGCAGGTCGTACCACGCGCCAGCCGAACTCTTAATTCTCAATTCTTCATTCTCAATTGGAGAGATTCCCGTAGTTCCCCCCTCCCCTATGCCGATGGTGCGGGAGCCAGCACCAGCTTGTCCACTGCTGCCTGAACCCGAGCCCATATTCATATACTCCCACTTAGTGAGGACGAAGAGCAGCAGGCCTGACTTGGCAGGGTTGGCATTCTCGGCGAGGTCGTCGGCGCTGACGCTGACCCTCGTGAACTTGCCGTTGGTCAGCACGAAGAAGATGGCATCGCTGGCCGACACATCTTTGATGCCTTCGAGAATCTTGGAAAGGTTATCTTTCCCGTCGGTAATCACAAAGCGTTTGCTCATATCATCGGCCACGCTGTTGTAGTCAGTGGCGATGTCGTCGCTGGTGATCTTGCCACTGGTGTCGCCAGGGTCTGCAGCCAACTGGAGGTAGGCGTCAGCGGGGATGACCTCGCCGTCGGTGGTGCTGCCGATGATGACGGGCAGTCCCTTGGGTGCTCCTTTGACAGGCTTAAGCGTGACAGTGGCCTTGCTGAGGTCGTAGCCGACGGGCAGGAACGTCTGACAGTTCACGGGCACTCCGCTGTTGTCGTTGAGGGTCTTCACGATATAAGGCTTGCCGGTCTCGATGAGTATTCGGTTGGACAGGTCGACAACAAGCATCTGATGGAGCGCCTGGATAGTGGAGCCTGTAGATATAAATTCGACAGATACGCCATCAGAGCCGATAGTGACGTCTTTCACGTAGGTGTCGAAAGTTTGGCTGGTTCCTGTCCAAACATCAGCATAAGTCTCACCGTTGATTTTCAAACTGCCTTCCCCTGCTTGGGCAGCGGCGGCAAATACATACAATGTGGCTTTGCCATCGGCAACTTTATCAAGATTGTCAAATGACGATTTATAGGAAGCATCCATGTTCTTATTATAATCTTTGGATAAAAGATCAGCCTCCTCCAAAATATAAACGGCTTTCGGTGTAGAAGAAGGATTGTCGATCATGACAATCAAAGAACTGGGATAGACAGCGACATTTCCATTCGTCTTTCCCAATTGAAACGTGTTTTCACCGTTAACGACTTCACCCGTGACATCATAGACAACCAAGCCGTATCCATATTTACCATATTTACCCAAATTGCTCTGATCACGATAACTGGCGATAGGGAGAATCGATTCACCGTTAAATTTAGTTTCCCAATTATTGAAGTCGCCTGTATCGACCTTATCCCAAGTATATGATACATATAGAAATGCCTTGTAGACGATTTGGTCACCACCAAGATTAACCGTGAAAGACTCATCTCTGGATTCTGCAGCAGAATTCATATAAGTGCTTACACTTGGTGGCAAAATCTGAACATCGCCAGTGAAAGTAAATTCCCTATATTCTGGACAGGCGCTGGGATATTCATAATCCTTGCCCAGATAGCCGTTATACAGGATCACAAATGAAAACTTTTGTCGTGCTACCTCTACATCGCCTTCCTTGACAACGACCGTGTAAACGGCATTCTCATTGTTATCGCCGATAACGGTTGTCTCGATAATCGGTTGAATGGTCGCATCAACAAATTCAATGGGGTCCGCATATTTCTCGCCAGGAGCAATATTGCCTACTAACGATTTTTTATCTATCTCCTTCTCGCCAAGGTAGAGCGTGGCGGAAACGTTTTGAGCCGCTTGAGAACCGTTGTTCGTAAGCTCTAACTTAAAATAATTCTGAACCCCGGCGTAGACAGTAGGAACAATTGAATATTCCGGTTTCAAAGTCACCCCCAAAAAACCCGTGATTAAATTGCTGTAGTTACTCCAATTGTCTGCAGCTTTATAGGCGTCCACGTTGGGCACATAAATCTTCTTTATATCGGTGGCACCTGCAAAAGCATCAGATCCTAAGGTGCATGACGGGGCATAGACCTTAACCGACGTCAGGCCTGAACAGCTTTGGAAGGCATCATCGCCGATGCTCATCACGTTAGCGGGGATGGTGATCGATGTCAGGCCTTTGCAATTCCAAAAGGCATCATCGCCGATACTTGTCACGCTGGCGGGAATGTCGACCGATATCAGGTTTTCACAACTCTTAAAGGCACTTTTACCGATGGTCGTAAGCTGCGATCCAGAAGCAAAAGTGATCGAAGTCAGGCTGGAGCAATTCCCAAAGGTTCCTTCGGCGATGCTTGTCACGCTGGCGGGGATTTCAATCGACGTCAGACCAGTGCAGACAGAGAAGGCGCTATAGCCGATGGTCGTCACGCTGGCGGGGATTTCAATCGACGTCAACTTTGAAGCCACAAAGGCATACTTGCCGATGGTCGTCACGCTGGCTGGAATGGTATATGGAGCAGCAGCCTTTCCTAAAGGATATTTTATTAGCATAGTCTTGTCCTTGTTGAACAGCACACCATCTTCACTATAATAGTATTTGTTTTCAGCAGCTACAGTGATCGACCCCAGGAGTGAGCAGCCTTCGAAGGCATCATCGCCGATGCTCGTCACGCTGGCGGGAATGGTAAGCGACTTCAGTTTTGTACAATTCTTAAAGGCACCATCGCCTATGCCCGTCACGTTAGTGGGGATGGAGACCGAAGTCAGAGCAGAGCCACTGAAGGCATTATTGCCGATGCTCGTCACACTGGTGGGAATGGTAACCGACGTCAGGTTTGAACAATACTCAAAGGCATCATCGCCAATGCTCGTCACGCTGGCGGGGATGGTGTATGAAGTAGCGGTCTTTCCTTCAGGATATTTTATTATCGTAGTCTTGTCCTTGTTGAACAGCACACCATTATCATCAGAATAATATTCGTTTCCATCAGCCACAGTGATCACCGTCAGTCTATAGCAGCCTTCGAAGACATCATTGCCGATGCTTGTCACGTTAGTGGGGATTTCAATCGACGTCAGGCTTATGCAACCCACAAAGGCTTCTTTGCCGATGGTCGTAAGCTGCGATCCAGAAGCAAAAGTGATCGACGCCAAGCCTATACAGGCATGGAAGGCATTATTACCGATGCTCGTCACGCTGGTGGGAATGGTAACCGACGTCAGGTTTTGGCAGACATAGAAGGCATTCTCGCCGATACTTGTCACGCTGGTGGGAATGGTAACCGACGTCAGTTGGTTAAAATATGAGAAGGCATTATTGCCGATGCTCGTCACGCCATTCTCGATGACAATGCTTTTGGTGGAAGAACGGTAATTTCTCCATGGAATGCTGAGCATACCTTCATAATCCCCCATAGCGCCAGTACCGCTGATGGTGAGGGTCTGAGAAGACTCATTGTAGGAGTAAGTAACATCAGCCTTTGCACTGGTGAACGTCAGGCAAAGCAGGGCAATGATTGATAGTAATTTTTGTGTCATATTTTAATGGTTTTTATTTATTCAAGTTGAAAAGCTCACTGTATCATGCCGCAAAGATAGGTTTTTTATCTGACAATTGCAAGAAATTTGCAGGAAAAAAGCCACGAAGTTATTCGAGTTATAACTTATAACTTTGGACATTTAGGTTTTTAAATAGTGTATCACAGTTTTGATATACCGTAAATGAAGGCGGAGGTACAAGGCTCGATGCCAGTGGAAAATGAGCTGATATACTGACCAGTAGAGTTATAGACGTTCACATAGCCTGGCGTCGAATAACTGGGATAGTTCGTATCGGGATCCTTCTGGCGGGAGGCAATATACACACAGCCCGTATTAGGATCCATACTGATGGCACAAGGGTTATAAATAGGATTGATACCATCGCCAGTCAGATAGAAGTGGCTCATAGTCCCATAGGCAATATTATAGATGCTATAGGATAGTGTGTTGCTGCCGTAAGGACAATTGTAGGTGATCATCGAATACCCTGCCACAGCCATACCCGTGGCATCGGGAATAAGCTTTTTTACGCTACTGCCATTGATCATGTAAACCCCAGTATCCTGCTGTATCCAGTTGTCATCATAGTGGCCCCCGTCAAGCACATAGATGTCGTCTCCCACCACAGCCAACTGCTGCGGATAATGGATCTTATCGTTCGTGAACTCTGAGATAAAACCGCTTGTCAGATTGATCTTCGAGATAGAGCCATTGCCCATGCCATAGTCGCTATTGGCTACATAGAGTGATACGCCAGCAGCAGTTTCGCTGATGGCCATACCTTCGGGATAAGAACCTACCTTATACTTATTACAAATACTCAGCGACAACGTGTCGATCACACCTACATACCCGCCATAGGTAGAGACAAACACCTTGTCGCCATAGGCTATCAGATGACGGGGATTGGCGCCGTCTGCTTCACCCATATCATCCGTCGTACTGATCTTTTCAATCAGTTTGAAGTTTCTGGCATCCAGAACAAATACTGCATGCTCATCAGAACCTGCGATGTAGATCTTTTTGCCATAAGCCAGCACGTCGTTAGGCGTACCGCCGAGACTCTCGCCGTTCACTTTATTGTACACTTCCTGCTTAACATCGTACGGATTCTGATTGAAGTCCACGTAAGTGAGGCTTCCATCGATACCATTATAGTAATTGCCATTGTTGAGAATCAGCATCCCATTTGTCACAACAATTTCGCCGACAATCATTCCGCCGTTGGGCTCGTCGTTGTAAACTGGATTGTCACCAATGTCACTTGTACACGACGTGAAAGTTACACACGTTATAAACAGGCCCGCAGCAAGGGCCGCCATCAGGTTATTCTTTGTTTTCATAATTTATATTCATTTTACTCTTCGTCGTCGAAGAGGTTCTGGATCTCGTTGATCTCCTCTTCGTCGAACCACTTCGAGAGTTTCTCACGGGCCTTGGCAATGATCTCAGGATCGATGCCCGTCCACACCTTCTTCAGCACATAGAGCAGTACGGCAAGGTCGTCGGTGAGTCCGGCGATGGGGATGGCATCGGGAATGACATCGAGGGGACTGATCATATAGCCTAAGGCTCCGATGATGATGGCTTTGTCGGTCTTGCTCACCTTGTCGCTCTGTAACGTGTAGTAGAGGATGAGCGCAGCGTAGACCAGTTTCGAACCAGCGCGCTTGGCGATACGGGAGATCTTCTCAGCAAATTCTGACTGTGAGAACTTGTTGGCATAACTCATAAAATCGGGTAATTCCATCTTCATATTGCATATAATTTTTTTATTCTATTTGTTGATTCTAATGATTCTGATTCCAATGTGAGAGGGATGCTGGCGGAGGTACTGCCAGAGGGTCATGGGTTCCTCGACCACCTTATGGTGGAGTTGCGAGGCATTGAGCAGATGCAGGTTGCCGTTCTTCCATACAGCGAAGCCCAGGTGGGCGATGTCGAGTCCAGCTTTGTTGCAGGTGATGGCGATGATATCGCCGTCTTTGACAACCTTGCGCAGTTCTGCACTCCGCCCTACCCTCGCCTTGGGGATATAACGGAACTGCTGTCCTGAGACGCGCTGCTCCATCCGTCGGATCTCAGGCACGTATTCGGGATGCGCCTTCAGGGCTTTGTAGCTCTGCGGGTGCTGACTCATATAATTGACGCTGACGGTCTGAATGGCCATAAACGGCGGACTGGGCTGTTGGATCTCTGTCACGAGACCCGTCTTACTGTTCTGCGTGATCCACTCGGTGAAATAATGGATGCGACTGGTATAATTGTCGATCCTGCCGTTGCGGTAGCGCATGGCCTGCAGGGCAGCCCGGTAGTCGGCATAGGTATATTTCTTCTGATAGGCGCACTTTGTGAGGGCGGTGACCGTCTCGACGAGTGTCGTACAGTCGAGCTCGCGGGTGTTCACCACTAAATGCTCCTTATCGCCGACCTCCAATGTATGGGCGACGTAGGGTTTTCCCAAGAATTCACGGGCGAAGAACAGCGGCAGACAGGCATCGGCAGGCTGTTGGCGGGCGTTCTTGAGCAGGGTGCAGATCTTGATGCTGTCGGTAGTCGCAGCATCAAGTTGTCTGCCCTGCGCCGACATCGTCAGCACCATGCACACACCTATCATTATCGTCAAACACCTTTTCACCTTTTTACCTTTTTCTTTTAGTCGCTACGCTTTGTAAAAGCGCTAAAGCGAGTCCTTTTTTACCTTTTTACCTTTAGAACTTCCCCAGTATCCGGTCCATCGCCCAGTTCACGGGGGTGGCGGAGTTGCTGGTACACGTACAGACGGCCAGCCCCTGCAGATGCTCAATCACATTCTTGATGAGCGGATACTGCACGTATGGCGGATTAGGCACCATGATGCGCTCATCACCATCGCTAGTCTGCAGACGGATGGGATTATAGTCGAATACCGAGAAGCTGACCTGTCCTTCGGTGCCGATGATCTCGATACAGTCCTCACGAGCACTCTCATGGGCCACATAGCACCATGAGCCACTGCCCGGCAAACCGTTCTCGAAACGGAAACAGGCACTCACGGAGTCCTCGGCATCGTAGAATCCGCCACGGTTGGCACGGATACCACGGGCCTCGAGGATCACACCGAACATATCCTGCAAGAGGTCGAGCTGGTGAGGAGCCATATCATAGAAATAACCACCTCCGGCAATCTCCGGCTGCAGTCGCCAAGGCAGGGGCGTACCATTCTCGATAGCCTCAGCATCAGCCGTGCGCAGGGGTTCAGTATAGCGTATCTGAACATTCAGGATCTTCCCTATCCTACCGCTCTTGACGATCTCCTTCACTTTCTGGAAATAAGGCAGATAACGACGGTAATAGGCCACGAAACAGGGAATGCCCGTCTGCTCAGAGATGCGGTTGATACGGGCACAGTCGTCGTAGCTCGCTGCCAGCGGCTTCTCCACATAGACAGGCTTACCGGCCTTCATCGCCATGATGGCGTAGGTGGCGTGGCTCGACGGAGGGGTGGCCACATAGATGGCGTTGACATCAGGATCGTCGATAAGTTCCTGGGCATCGGTGTACCATTTCTTAATCCCATGGGTGACAGCATAGGTACGTGCATGCCGTTCGGTACGGCTCATCACCGCCACGACACTCGAGCCCTCCACTTCGCTGAAGGCAGGACCGCTTTTCTTCTCAGTCACCTCACCGCAACCGATGAATCCCCACTGTAGAATCTTCATGTGTGTACGTTACCATTATATATCTCGGGTGCAAAGATACAATTTTCATTGAATAATGAACATCGAACATTGAACATTTTACATCCGTTTTAATAATATTAACGTACTCTACCGCAAGAAAATCGACAAACGACAATCGTAAATCGTAAATTATCATTAACTTTGCACGCAAAAAAATAAAAACGATATGGAAAAAGATAAGGAAGACCTCCTTCTTAAAGACCGTAGCAGCCGTGCCTGTATCAGTGCCGGATACCGTCTGTATCTATCAAACTTCAAGCGCATCTTCCGTGCCTCGTGGCTGGCAGCGCTTCTCTTTGCCATCGTCACCAGTGCAGGTGGCACACTGATGATCCTCCGTCCGCAATGGACGCTCATCGCACTACCGCTGACAATCATCCTCGATGCCTTGTTCGCCGCTTATGGCTTCTCGGTACTGAAACAGCATCAGGAGACGGGTGCCATCGGATGGACAGTCCACTGGTACAGTCTCGACACGCATATCTTCGTCCGGACACTGAAAGCCTGGCTCTGTATGCTCATCATCAGCGTGGTCCTGATCTGTGCAGTTGGTGCCGTCTCGGTCTTAGCGGTCAATTATCTATCGACGTACACGGCCTTAGGCACGCTTGCAGTCATCGCGCTGTTAGTATTCTTTCTCATGCTGCCCTTTACCTATACGAATATCCGATATATCCTGAAGGACGGCACGAACTACTGGAGCAACCTCTTCGGATACTACGGCAGAGGCATGCGCCGCTGGGGATTCATCTTCCTCGTTGTCTTCATGACCACCCTCATCGGATGGGTGTGTTCACTGTTCACGTCGCTCCCTGCCATCATCCTCTCCCTGGCCGGTCATGAGGCGAACATCGGATTCCTCTATGGCGACCCCTACAACCTGCCATCGTATATCGGTTGGCTTTCGGCACTGGTATTCCTGTTGATCGGATTCATCCAGGCCTATATCATGCTCTCCTTCCTTTTCCCATTCTACTATATGTACGGGTCCATCGAAGCCCATGAGAAGGAGAAGAATAAATTTAACAAAGATGCATTATGAAAAAGATTCTCTTCATCGACCGTGACGGTACCATTATCCGTGAACCTGCCGACGAGCAGATCGATTCGTTCGATAAGCTCCGTTTCGTGCCTGGAGTCATCCGCAACCTCGCTTTCATCCGCGAGAAACTCGACTTCCGTTTTGTGATGGTCTCCAATCAGGACGGTCTCGGCACACCGTCATTCCCCGAAGACACATTCTGGCCTGTTCACAATTTCATTCTTCAGACACTTGAAGACGAAGGCATCACCTTCGATGATATTCTCATAGATCCGCATTTCCCAGAGGACAATGCGCCTACACGCAAGCCTAACACCGGCATGGTGGAGAAATACATCCATGATCCCGAGTACGACATCGCTAATTCATACGTCATCGGAGACCGTGAGACAGACCGAACCTTTGCTCGAAACATCGGATGCAAGTCACTGATTCTGAGCGACGAAAATATGTCATGGAATAAGATTGCCGAACTGCTCTTTGCAGGTGAACGCATCGCAGAGGTGAAGCGCACTACCAAGGAGACCGACATCCATATCAAGGTCAATCTTGACGGTACGGGCAAGTGTGATATCTCCACTGGTCTGGGCTTCTTTGACCATATGTTGGAACAGATTGGCAAGCATGGTATGATGGACCTTATGATCCACACCAAAGGCGACCTTGAGGTGGACGAGCACCACACCATCGAAGACACTGCCATTGCCTTAGGAGAATGTATCCTCACAGCCTTAGGCGACAAACGAGGCATCGAACGGTATGGGTATTGTCTGCCCATGGACGACTGTCTGTGCAGCGTCGCCCTCGACTTCGGAGGTCGTCCGTGGTTAGTATGGGATGCTGCATTCAAGCGGGAGAAGATTGGTGAGTTGCCTACCGAAATGTTCTTACATTTCTTTAAGTCACTCAGTGATGCGGCAAAGATGAACCTGAACATCAAGGCTGAAGGCGAGAACGAGCATCATAAGATAGAGGGTATCTTCAAGGCTCTGGCACGCTCGCTGAAGATGGCCGTACGTCGTGACATCTACCACTACGAACTGCCTTCGACGAAGGGATTGTTATAGATTTCGGGCGAAAATTTGGCTGTTTCAGAAATTATTCGTACCTTTGCAGCCCATTATTATAAATTAGGTATAGAAAGAAAGCAATGATTACAGTTACAAATCTGCAGATACAGTTTGGAAAGAAAGTCCTCTACAAGGACGTTAACCTGAAATTCACGAGTGGCAACATCTACGGCATCATCGGTGCCAACGGTGCAGGTAAGTCAACCCTGCTCCGCGCTATCAGCGGTGAGCTGGAACCCAATAAAGGTACGGTGGAGATGCAGCCGGGCGAGCGCCTGAGCGTGCTGGAACAGGACCACTTCAAATACGACGAATTCTCTGTGATGGACACCGTGCTGATGGGTCATCAGCCGCTGTGGGCCAATATGAAGGAGCGCGAAGCCCTCTATGCCAAGGCTGAGATGACTGAAGAAGACGGTGTCAGAGCCGCCGACCTCGAGATGGCTTTTGCAGAGATGAACGGCTGGGAGGCTGAGAGTGAGGCTGCGCAGCTGTTACAGAACCTCGGCGTGGCAGAGGGACAGCACTACAAGCAGATGTCAGAGATTTCGAACAACGAGAAGGTGCGTGTGATGCTGGCCAAGGCACTCTTCGGACATCCCGACAACCTGTTGCTCGACGAGCCCACCAACGACCTCGACCTCGACACCGTTCAGTGGTTGGAGGAATATCTCTCGAACCTGGAGCAGTGTGTGCTTGTGGTATCCCACGACCGTCACTTCCTCGATGCCGTCTCTACGCAGACCGTCGATATCGACTTCGGTAAGGTAACCCTCTTCTCGGGTAACTACTCGTTCTGGTACGAGTCGTCACAGTTGGCTTTGCGTCAGGCACAAAACCAGAAGATGAAGGCCGAGGAGAAGAAGAAACAGTTAGAGGAGTTTATCCGTCGTTTCTCTGCCAACGTGGCCAAGTCAAAGCAAACCACCTCTCGTAAAAAGATGCTGGAGAAGTTGAACGTCGAGGAAATTACCCCCTCAACCCGTAAGTATCCGGGTATCATCTTCTCGATGGAGCGTGAGCCTGGCACACAGATACTGGAGGTGGAAGGTCTGAAAGCTGTCGATCCTGATGGAACAGTACTGTTCGACAATGTCAGCTTCACCATCGAGAAGGGACAGAAGACCGTCTTCCTCTCACACAATCCCAAGGCAATGACCGCCCTCTTCGAGATCATCAACGGCAACCGTGAGGCTGATGCCGGTACCTTCAAATGGGGTGTCACCATCACCACCGCCTATCTCCCACTCGACAACACCGAGTTCTTCCAGAGTGAGATGAACCTCGTGGACTGGCTCTCGCAGTGGGGTCCGGGTAATGAGGTGACGATGAAGTCGTTCCTCGGTCGTATGCTCTTCAAGGAGGAAGATGTGCTGAAGCACGTGAATGTGCTCTCGGGTGGTGAGAAGATGCGTTGTATGATTGCCCGTATGCAGTTGAAGAACGCCAACTGTCTCATCCTCGACACACCCACGAACCACCTCGACCTCGAATCGATCCAGGCCTTCAACAACAACCTCATCCAGTTCAAGGGTAATATCCTCTTCGCCTCGCACGACCATGAGTTTATCAATACCGTGGCCGACCGCATCATCGAACTGACACCGAAGGGCACCATCGACAAGTTGATGACCTACGATGACTATATCTACGACGAGCAGATCAAGGCTAAGAAGGAAGAGTTGTATAGTTGATAGTTGACAGTTGACAGTTGATAGTTGATAGTTGACAGTTAGGCATGATTTTTGCAAAGGGGTAAGCAAAGACATTAAATTTTAGCAATTATGACA
>Ga0310786_10009518_pt1 | contig 12330 bp, 9 predicted proteins | sample AusTroGonzalo_MG_FD_203881 | JGI IMG/M metagenome (GOLD analysis project Ga0310786, IMG submission 203881) | Bovine rumen microbial communities from tropical cattle in Woodstock, Queensland, Australia - Gonzalo_03 (v2) (version 2) | ecosystem: Host-associated > Mammals > Digestive system >...
GCCGATGACGATGCCTTTCGGCCGCGCGAAGAAGCCTCCCTGCTGGAGCGTCAGCAGCATGCGGTCGAGGTTGTACATCCGTTCGTCGACGTCTTCGATGAACAGGATGCTGTCTTCGTCGAGATGGTTTTCCCACGGCGTGCGCAGGCAGGAGACGAAGAGGCTCAGGTTGCCGCCGACCAGGCGGCCACGGGCTGAGCCCGGGACACTGTAGTCGTGCGGCGCTGTCCGGTAGCTTTTGATCTCGCCGAAAAGGGCTTTGCGCAGCGATTCTTCGCTGATCTTCGAATCCGGGCCGGCATCCGGTCCGATCGTGCTGGGCATTGCCCCGAGGATCGACTCGATGCCGTGACTTTGCAGCACGGCATGAAACACTGTGATATCGCTGAAGCCCACGAGCCATTTCGGATTTGCGTCGAAGAGCTTCAGGTCCATCGCACGCACGGTCCGCATCGAGCCGTAGCCGCCGCGGAACGAGATGATGGCCTTCACTTCCGGATCGAGCAGCATCTCCGTCAGGTCTGCCGCACGGTCTTCGTCGCGGCCGGCGAATTCTCCGGGCGCGCTGTCGTACAAGTGCCGGCCCGGTTTCACGTGCAGGCCCCACGATTCCAGCAATTCTTTCCAGTACAGGGTCTGCCGGCTCGCTTCGCTCAGACTTGAGGCAAGCGCCACCACGGCGACCGTGTCGCCGCGTTTCAAATATTCAGGACGAAGATATTTTTTCATAATCCCCAAAGTTAATCAAAATAAATGGTAAATTTGCATATATGAAGAAATACAAAGAACTCCTGATGGGTTTGCTCGTCATCGTGGCGGGCGTGTTGTACTGGATTTTCGGCTACGACAAACCCGAGCCCCTCGACAAACCCGAACCTGAAACGCCGTCGGTCGAAGCGCCGGCCCGGCCCTCCGCGACCATCACGTCAACGCTCGATGGCATGCTCGAAATCCCCACCCTGACGACGGACGGTCGCATCGTGCAGCACGGTGCCTATGTCAGCTCCTACAACACAGAAACCCTGATTCCCAATTGGGTGGCCTATGAACTGACCGCCGAGGAAACGGAGGGCGAGCGCTCCCGCGAAGGCATGGAGTTCCGCATGGATCCCGATCTGAAAGGGGTAACGCAAGCCATGCGCGAAGACTATTCTGGCTCAGGCTGGACCAAGGGGCACCTGATGCCCGCAGCCGACGCCTCTTTCAGCAGCAAGGCCATGGGGGAGACCTTTTATTTCACGAACATCTGCCCGCAGGATGAAACCCTCAATGCGGGTGACTGGGCCTATCTCGAAAAGAAGGTGCGGCAGTGGGCCAACCGTTACGGCAAGGTCTGGGTGGTAACGGGCCCCATCGTGGGTGAGAATCGCTACGGGACGATCGGCGACCGCGAAGTGGTCGTGCCCGACGCTTTCTACAAGGCGCTGCTCATTCGCAAGAAGAACGGCTCCTACAGCGCCATTGCCTTCGTGATGGACAACGACGATGAGCGTTATTACCTGAAAGACTGCTATTTGAGTGTCAATGATCTCGAATCTCTCACAGGTTTCGATTTCTACCCGGTCCTAGACGATACCATCGAAGAGAAGGTCGAATCCACCGTCCGCCTCTCGGATTGGGGAATCAGATAATTTGACGGGGCATTTCGTCATGCCGGGCTTGAACCGGCATCTCTTATAGGTTGAAGAAGAAATAGAACGCGGCCCAATTCCGCGGGATGTCGCGTGCGTAGCCAATGGTCCGGTAGGAGGAATCCTGTACCGTGCCGTCAGATTTGACGTAGCCGATGGTCTTGTAGTTGCTGTTCTGGACCGTGCCGTCGTTCTTGATGTAGCCCACGGTCCGGTAGGAAGCATCCTGCACCGTGCCGTCATGTTTGATGTATCCAATGGTCTTGTACGAGCCGTCCTGGACCTTTCCGTCGCTCTTGATGTAACCGACTGTCCGGTAACTCTTGTCCTGGATCGTGCCGTCGCTCTTGATGTAGCCGACGGTTCCGTAAGATCCGTCCATGATTTTTTGTGCATGGGCCTGCGTCCCTGCCAGCAGGAGCGCCAGGGAAGCCATCAGAAAGAGGGTAAGCTTGTTTTTCATGTTAACAAAGATAGCGAATAATCATTAACTTTGTTCTGTATCTTCAAATTGTGAATGCGATGGTTATACTGATTACAGGCATTTCTTCGGGCTTCGGGCGTGCGATGGCGCAGCAGCTCAGCGCTGACGGGCATACGGTGTATGGGACGGTGCGGCGCGATGTGGAACAGCTTCCCGGCGTGCATTACCTGCGGGCGGATGTCCGCGATACGGCTTCCGTGAAGGCGGCCGTGGAGTCGGTGCTGCAGGCGGAAGGCCGCATCGACGTGCTGATCAACAATGCCGGCATGGGCATCGGCGGCCCGATCGAGTTTGCCCCGGAAGACGATGTGAAGCTCCAGATGGATACCAACTTCATGGGCCAGGTGCGCTTCACGCAGGCCGTGCTTCCCGCGATGCGGAAGCAGGGGAGTGGCAAGATCCTCTGTTTCAGCTCCATCGGCGGCGTGATGGGCCTTCCGTTCCAAGGATTCTATTCGGCCAGCAAATTCGCCATCGAAGGTTTCTGCGAAGCTTTGCAGATCGAGGTGCGCCGGCACGGCATCCAGGTCATCCTCATTGAGCCGGGCGATTTCTCCACCGGCTTCACGGCCGCCCGCATCAAGCAGGTCTCCGACGAAGCTGCTGCTGCATATCCCAGCCTGCGAAAGTCCGTGAGCAGTTTTGAGAAAGACGAGCAGACGGGCCTCAAGCCGGAATTCCTGGCCCGCAAGGTCGCGACAATCATCCGTAAGAAGCATCCGAAATTTCGCTACGTCATCGCCACCTTCATCCAGAAACTCTCCATCCCCTTGAAGCGTATCCTTCCCGCCCGCACCTTCGTTAAGGTGCTGTCGATGTTCTACAGTGTGAAATAGATCATGCCGCTGCACCTTGAGGGAGCTTCACGAGGAACTACTCCTGTCAGCGGGCTTCCAGTTCCAGGGTGATTTCTTCCCGTGAGCCGTCGCTATAGGTGACGCGGGCGGTTACGGTGTGCTTTCCGACCTTCAGCTCGACCGAGGGGTCGGTGGTGGCGGTGCCGTCAAACAGCCATACGGTCGAAGAGACTTCCTTGCCCATGGCGGGTAGAAGGCGGAACGTGAACGTATCCCCGGTCGAATAGCCCTCTTTGCCGCGGGGGTTGTCGATGGAGGTGAACCCCATTGCCGAAAGGGACATATACTTCGATGCGGCAGGGTCGTAAAGATCGACCGAGAGGACCAGGGCGCAGCCCTGCTCCTCCTCCCAGAAGGGGCTTTCGAAGCTGAAAAATGAATACATCAGGCCGTACCTGGTCTCTCTCCTGTTCTGATACACTACAGGGGCGTCGTCATCCCCTCTCAGGCCATAGCCGAAATACAGGCCCTTGTTCCCGATTATCGTCATGGACAATTGCGACAGGTCCACCGTAAACCAGCCATCCTGGCCTTTGCCTTCCACCTTGACCATCCGGGGCCTTCCGTCATCCTCCATGACGAATGCGTAGAGATCCTCATATTTCTCGGCAGCGGTGCAGAAGGTCATGGACCGGATCTCCATGCCGGAGTAGCGGGCTATCTCATCCCTGGGATAATAGATGGCTCCCATAATACTGGTATTGTTCGTTATGGGAGAGTTCAGGCCCATTGTCGAGTAAGAATCCTGGCTGTCGGGATCGTATTTCATCAGGCCGCTCCGGACGGGCGACCCGGCAGGCCTGAGTACGAAGGAGCAGTAGCCGATGGTGTTCAGTTCCAGATTGCGGACCTGTTCGATATATCCTTCCCTGGAGGCGCATACGACGAATGATGAGGTTTCGTCGTCGCTGTCAAGTACGATTTCATAAGAGCCGTCGGCCAGGGTGGTCGTGGAATAGCGTATGTCGGACACGGCCCGGCTTGACCTGACGCGTCTCATGCCGGAGGAGGAGGTCCTTTCCGGAAGGCTCATTGTGACGAGGGCGCCTTCGATGGGCTTGCCGTCCGAATCGCTTACGGTTCCATTTACCATACGCCGGACGGAATCCGTCAGGTTGAAATGTACTTTGTCTCCAGCTACGCTGATATCCGTGATCCTGGTCTTAAGCTTGAGGCCGCTCCAGGCAACGGGGTTGAATTCCGTCACGTTCCCTGTCCCGGGGAATATCATCGTTCCGGACGAATGCCTTCCATATTTGAGGGAGGGAACCGCGTAGAAGCAGGGATGCTCGTCGTAATCGTTGATGGGAGCTGTGATGTTGCCGGTCCATACGTCGATGGCTCTCGTGTAGCCGTAGAGGTGGTTTTCGGAAGCATCCATGTGGTATATCACCATGCCCTTGGGCAGGTAGGCGTCCCAGCCCGTGCCGTCGCGCATCTCAAGGATGAACTGTTCGCCATCGATGTCCGCGGGGAGCGACCAGGGCAGGTGATGGTTGGAAAGGGATTTCAGCTCATATGGACCTGCTTCCGAGAGGACCGGGAAATCACCATACCAGCCCATCATCAACCGTTCCAGCGAATTGAGGCAGGCCGGCGTGCGGTACTCGTTCAGGCAGTGTCCGTCGGACATGATGGAAAACTCTTCAGGATTCCAAGCTCCATTGCCCGCGGTATCGTAGAAATCAGGAAGGCCCAGGACATGGCAGAATTCGTGGACAAACAATCCGATACCGGCCATGGTGGTTCCTTTATTTCCAAGGAGTTCCGATGTGCAGGCATAGGTACATGCCGTCAGGCCGTCGAATTCCCCGAGTTTGAACGCCAGGTTATGGTGTGGCCAGATGGTGTTCGACGGGCCGCCCTCCGATGCGTTGTATCCGGCATAAAAAACGAATACATTGTCCACTTCCCCGTCGCCATCGATGTCGTAAAGGGAAAAATCTATGGAATCGTCCAGCAGGGTGCATGCCTCGGAAACGGCTTCGAAAGTGTTATCCCCAACTCTGCCGTTGCCATAATAAGCATATCCCTTGGAGACCTTGACGGGGCCGTAAACGTCGAAGACAGGCCTGAACTGTCCGCCGGAGTTGTCGATGAAATAGTCCCTGGCTGAACCTGTACCGCCATACTCACTGTATCCCTGCTGGTTCAGCATCCTGTCGAAAGCCTCTCCCGGCTTTGGTATGGAGAAGGAAAGGTCGTCGAATTCGATGAGTATGACCAGGAAATGCTTTTCGCCGAAGTGGTACTCTTCAGGAGTATTGATCCTGTCTTGATTGATTTTCAGGCGCTGCTCCCGTGCGGCCGCCGCGCGGCTCTGGAATACCATGGGGGAGGCGGGACGGTAGAAGCCCCTTTCATCCTTCTCGACCAGTTGCCCGTTGTGGGTGGTCCAGTGATGGAATTCATCGCCGTGGTTGACCAGCGTGATGACGCTTCCGTCGGGCTGGGTGTAGGTAAATGGGGTCCTGGGCGCCCTGACGGCCCAGGAGAGGCCCGTGGCCAGGATGAGGATTGCGACCGATGCCAAAATCTTCTTCATGACCTTACTTTTTTACGATGAGACATACGTTACCCGAGAGCTGGAACCAAACCAGAGAATCGGATTCCCTCAAGACCGTGGCCGGAACGGCCGACTGGTAGATGACGCCGTCCTCGCCGGCAACCAGCCGTACGTTGAGCGGGAGGGCATCCGTAATCGTCGTCTTTTCGGAAATACCGTCGACTGAAATGGCCATTGGCGGGTCCGGGGTCAATATGCGGAAGAATGAGGTACCGGAAGCCTGACCGTGGGAGATCTGGCTGGCCCCTGCCCGGTACAAATAATCATTTCCCTTCACGCCATACAGTCCGGGCGTGGTTTTGTCAAGCGCGTCGTGCCAGGGGGCCTGCCTTACCTGGACGTATGTTGAAGCCTTGTCCCTGGACAGTTGGACGGAGCCTTCCCTGACTGCACCGCTCCGGTTTTCCTCGATATGTATGTTGACATCTTTCTTGGAGAGGCCCTTGGTGCCTGCCGGCTTGATCCAGTCCTTCCCATCCAGTACCGTGACGTTGAATTCGACGTTGGCCTCTGCGTGGATGGTCAGGTCTTGTGCCTTCCCGTCGGCCCTCAGCACCGACTCTTCGGAGAGCACTGCGTCCCGCTGGGCTTGGGTGACCGTGATCCTGTGCGATATCTCATCTGTCATGATTGTGAGCTGGGCCTTCCTCTCATCATAGGTGGAATTGGCCTGGCAGCGCACGGTGATGGTAACCGGCTCGTCGGATGATATTCCGGATTGGGGCGACACGGTGCACCACGATTCCGATGAGGATATGCTCCAGTCGCGGTTGACTGTGATGGAAATCGTTTCCTGCGTTCCGTCGTAGGCGAAGGAGATGCTCTGCGGGGCGGAAATCATGGCCGGTCCCTGGCAGGAGACGGTAGCCAGAACGAGCAGCAGGAATGATAACAGAGGATGGAAATACTTCATAAAAACAAAGATAAGTAAATTTTTCGTGAGAGAAACTTTCGACATCTCAGGGTTGCGATATTACTGCACGGCGCCTAATATCGCAGAAACATTTGGAATATGAAGATTCGTGAATTATCTTTGCGATATGTTAACCGTGTCTCGTTGAGAAAGGGCGACACCGTCAAGGCGTACGGAGGGCTGCTTCCATTGGAGCGGCCCTTCGTTATTCATGTAAACGGCAGATGAACCATGTGCAAATAATGCACATACCACTCGCCATGAGAAATCCTGACCTGGAACAAGCCCGGCTTGACCCGGCATCTGTCTCCGTCCGGGGAGGGACATTTACTTGCTCATGCGGAGCAAAAGGGGCTCCATCGGTCGCTGGACGGCTAACTCCTCCCTTTTACGGGCCTCGGGCCCGTAACGGTCGTCAAACACACGCCGTCCTGCAAGCACCGCTCCCTGCACAGGTCCGCGCACATTCCCTTTTTCTCCAAATCGCTCCGAAATATCCTTCCCCAGACTACGACCTGATGCCTTCTTTGCGCTGCCGGGGAAATGAGACTAAATCGAAAAAATCCGGGATACTTCTCGGTCTAGAGGGGAGTAATCTCAACCTGCATACCGAGAGCGGCAACAATCCGGTAGAAGGAAGCGACGGTCGGAACCACTTTGCCCCTTTCTACGCGTGAAACATAACTCTTTGTGGCACCAATCTTTTCAGCGACCTCAGATTGTGTCATTCCGGCCTTCTTCCTGGCTTCCAGCAAGATGTCGGCATTGTATTCTTCCCATGCTTTCTCAACAGCCTTGTTCCAACCCTCAGACCCCACAGGACCGAACTCCTTTTCGAGATCAGCAGATACATCGTAAATATCATTTGTTTCCATAATACTCCTTTTTCAATCGTCTAGCTTTATCAATTTCTGGTTTTGGCGTTTTTTGCCGCTTTTTAATGAAGCAGTTAAATAACACCACAAGTATGTCTCCGTCATAAATGAAAAAGATCCTTGCTTCTCTTTTTGGAATAGTGATTCGCAGCTGGTAGAGTCCTTCTCCCATATTCTCTATAAAGTGCCGGGGAATCTTATCTTCAGTACTGAAAAGAGTAAGCACTCGTTTAACTTTCCGTTGGTCGTCCTGCTCTAGTGATTCAATGAAATCCCGGTAGTAATGCTTGTAAGCAATTATCCTTTTCATCTGTTGCAAAGATAGTAAAAGTTTCAATACTTTGTAACCTGAGGCATTTCAGCGATATGCCTTGTTTCCTGTTTTGTTTTGCAAAGTAAAGCATAAACCTTGAAACAGTGCCCGCAAAAAAGCAATTTGTTTCTCTCTGAAACATAGCGTATTACGTTTATTTTAGCAAATTATTACGAGAAATCCTGACCTGGGACTTCTTGCGCTGCCGGGGCTGGCCCCTTTTTCACCGCATGAGCGACAGAACCGCACCTTCACGCCAGAGCTTGTGGCCACAGAATGTCTGTGGAAGTCGTCAGGGCCATTCTGTGGCATGGAAACGGGCGATTTTGCCAGAATACTGGCTACAGAATGGCGCTCGGATCTGCTGCAGACATTCTATGGCCGGCGACAGAGAGAGAGGCCCGATCAGATCGGGCACCGCGTCCAAACTGTAATTGTTAAGCGTGCTGACCGCCGCCAGAGGGCGTTGCGGGGGTGGGGAGTGCGGAGGGTCTGCTTCTGATGAGCAGAGCGAGCGCGGTAGGGGGCGCTGGGGGCGTTCCGGGACGGGGTGCCGCGCTCGATGATTACAACAACACGCCAGTCGCCACCCTTTCGCTCGAAGACATCAATCCCGCCACACGATCTCCCGGGCGCTGGTCAGTTGGGCGTGGGTGAGGGTGAAGGCGGGGAGAGGGGTGCCGTCGACTTCGATGGTCTTTGCGGAGGCGGGAGCGCAGCGGCGGATCAGGCGGACGTCATGGCCGGGGAGGTGGAGGATGGCTTTGTCGAAGAGCGGCGTGAATAACTCATAATATTCTGTGCCGAGGCGGACCGGGTAAAGGCCCAGCTGGGCAAAGATATACCAGGCGCTCATCGTGCCGTCGTCTTCGTCCATTTCAGGCGCATAACCGTCGGGCCGGTTGCGGAAGGCACGTCCGACGAACGGCTCCGGATATTCTGCATTGCCGCCGTAGCGGTGGATCATCGTGTCATCGGTCAGCAGGGCGTGGACCAGGCTGTCCGTGCGTTCCGGATGGCCGAAAAGATTGAACATGAAGGGAGTCTGGATATCCGGCTCGTTACCCTGGTTGAAGAGCTGCAGGCGGAAGAATTCGCTCAGTTCATCGGCCAGCCGCTCCTGGCCCGCCCAGGCCGTCATCTTGTCGGCATAAATGGGCACGGCCCAGCGATACTGCCAGCGCGTGCCCTGGTACAGTCCGTTGTCTTTCATCAATGCGAAGTCCGGCGTGATGGTCATGAATTCATCTTTCCAGGTCTGCTCGAACAGCGCCTCGGATTCTGCCAGATACTTCGCTGCCACATCTTCCCGGCCGATGATCCGGGCAATCTGCCCCATGGCCCAGAGGTCGTAGATGGTCTCCATCTTCTGGTCCGGGGAGTTGCGCGTCAAACCGTTCTTCGCGCCCTCCATCCGTCCGGCATCAGCTTCCGCCTCCATGCCGGGAAAGGCCGCTGCCAGGTCGAATCCCCGGATCCCTTTGGCCCAGGCATCCAGCAGGGTGATTTGTGCGTGCTCCGTGCGGACGGTGGGCACGGGTTCCTGCAGGGTGGCCCAGTTGCGCTTGCCGGTCTGGTACAAGCTGACGAGCGACTGGCACATGTCTGACATCTCCCAGGGATTGAGCAGGGTGATCAGCGGGAATTTGGCCCGGTAGGTGTCCCATAGGCTCCAGCCGCTGTAGAAAGTCCAGCCGTCGGCCTCCCGCACGATGTTGTCCGTCCCTTTGTATCGGCCGCCGAACGTGGCGTTGAAAGGGCTGAGATAGACCCTGTACAGGCTCGTGTAGAACAACGTCCGCTGCTCCGGCGTACTGCCTTCCACATCTACTTTGCCCAGCACAGCGGACCAGGCCTGGGCGGCATCGGCGCAATGCTGATCGAAGCGCCTGCCGGCGATAGCAGCGAGTTCGTCTGCCGCGGAGGCTTCGCTGAGGGATGACAGGCTGATGCGGACTTCGACTTGGCGCGTTCCTGCCGGGAACTGCAGCTGTGCGGTTTTTTCATCGGATGCGACTACTGTGAAAGGCGTGTCGGCATGCAGCCGAAAAAAGAGTTTGTACGCGCCGCCGTTGCAGACGGTCGAAGATACGAACCAGCCCTCAATGTCGTTGCTGTCCAGGATTTTGTATGTGCATTGGCTGCGCCGGTGATCGATGGCGGAATCAAAGTCCACGAAAAGGGTAGGGGCGGCGCCCTTCGGGAACAGATACTGTTCCAGCGCACAATGGCTCGTTGCAGTCAAGCGCACTTCCACGCCGTTGTCCAGCCGGGTTTCATAGTAGCCTGGGATGGCTTTCTCCGTGTCCTTGACGATGAAGACCGCCGTGCCCTGCGAAGCGGGTAGGATCCGGAGATTGCCGCCGGCCCCGTTGCCGCCCACGCCGCTGACGCGCGTGACAGAAATGCCGGAGATTTCCGGCACGTCGTAATCGTATCCCGCATGGGAAGGAACTTTGCTGTCGGGGCACACGGAAGCCAGACCGAAAGGCACTTGCGCCGCCGGGCTTACCTGCCCGTGGTCGCCGGCCGTTCCCATGAACAGGTTGACGTACTGGCTGTTATCGGAAGAGCAGGAGAGGCACAAGGCTAGCCCGGCCCAAAGGGCGGCGATTTGTTTGATCCAGGGTTTCATGCGCAGAACTTTTTACGAAGATAGTAATTTTTTATATATTTGCGGATTATCTCAGATGCCCGGTCAGGCCGGGCATGACGGGAACAGATGCCGGATCGGGTCCGGCATGACGAAAGAAAGTAAAAGTCTCATATATTTTAAGTACTACAACAATGATTATCGAAAAAGTATTTGCCAGAGAGATCCTTGACTCGCGTGGCAACCCGACCGTCGAAGTCGACGTAACCCTGGAATGTGGAATCATGGGCCGTGCAGCCGTTCCGAGCGGCGCCAGCACCGGTGAAAACGAAGCCCTCGAGCTCCGTGACGGCGACAAAGGCCGCTACCTCGGTAAAGGCACGCTGAAAGCCGTCGCCAACGTCAACGAGAAGATCGCCCCCGTGATCGAAGGCATGAACGTCCTCGAACAGCGCGCCATCGACCAGAAGATGATCGAACTCGACGGCACCCCGACCAAGAAGAACCTTGGTGCCAACGCCATCCTCGGCGTCTCCCTCGCCTGCGCACACGCCGCAGCCAACTACCTCGATATTCCCCTCTATCGCTACATCGGCGGCACCAACACCTACGTGCTTCCCGTTCCGATGATGAACATCATCAATGGCGGCGCCCACTCCGACGCCCCGATCGCCTTCCAGGAATTCATGATCCGTCCGGTCGGCGCCAGCTGCGAAAAAGAAGGTATCCGCATGGGTGCCGAGGTGTTCCACAACCTCGCCAAGCTGCTGAAGAAACGCGGCCTGAGCACCGCTGTCGGTGACGAAGGTGGTTTCGCTCCCGCCCTCAATGGTATCGAAGACGCCCTCCAGATCATCTGCGACGCCATCGAAGCCGCCGGCTACAAACCGGGCAAGGACGTGAAAATCGCCATGGACTGCGCCGCCAGCGAATTCGCTACTTGCGAAGACGGCCAGTGGTACTATGACTACCGTCAGCTCAAGGACGGCAAGAAGAAAGACCCGAACGGCAAGAAACTCACCGCCGCCCAGCAGATCGACTACCTCGAGGAACTGATCACCAAGTTCCCGATCGACTCCATCGAAGACGGCCTGGACGAGAACGACTGGGAGAACTGGGTGAAACTCACCGAGCGCATCGGCGGCCGCTGCCAGCTCGTGGGTGACGACCTTTTCGTGACCAACGTGAAGTTCCTGGAGAAAGGCATCAAGATGGGTGCCGCCAACTCCATCCTCATCAAGGTCAACCAGATCGGTTCCCTCTCCGAGACCCTCGACGCCATCGAGATGGCCCACCGTCACGGCTACACCACCGTCACGAGCCACCGTTCCGGCGAGACCGAAGACACCACCATCGCTGACATCGCCGTGGCCACCAACAGCGGCCAGATCAAGACCGGTTCGCTCTCGCGTACCGACCGTATGGCGAAGTACAACCAGCTGATCCGCATCGAGGAGCAGCTCGGCGCCCGCGCCGTCTACGGCTTCAAGAAGCTGCGCTAATCCGGCAGACCGGGGAGCAAAAACCATCGGTTTTGCTCCCGCACCGCCACTAAATGACCATCGGGGAGCAAAACAGCCTTGTTTTGCTCCCCGATGAACGTCTTGACTCACGCCGTGCAGCTAATAACTATCTATGGTCATCAGGGTAATCTTGGAGTAGAATACCGGGATGCCCGAGATGCTCTGGCTGGCCTGAACGGGTGATTTGGACATCAGGCCATTAATAATCAGACCTGTGTTGTAGGCCATGTCCTTCAGGTTCTTGTCGATGGTCATGGTCTGCAGATGGTTCTTGATATTTGCCTGAGCCATGGTGGTATTGTCCTGGCCCGTGATGACCGGCATGTTGGTAATACCCGCTTCCATCAGCGCCTCAATGGAACCCTGAGCCAGATTGTCATTGGCCGCGAGAACCATGTCCGGACGTTCACCCTCTCCATAGCTGGCAAGACGGTCTTGCATGGCGGTTTTGCCGTCGGCAATGTTCCAGCTGTCGGCCTTTACCTGGCTATAATCCTTCTTGCCGCTCTTGACCACCAGTTTTCCGCTGTCGATGTATTTTTTGAGAAGTTCCATGGCTCCTTCAAAGTAGTCCC
>Ga0310786_10009519_pt1 | contig 12327 bp, 9 predicted proteins | sample AusTroGonzalo_MG_FD_203881 | JGI IMG/M metagenome (GOLD analysis project Ga0310786, IMG submission 203881) | Bovine rumen microbial communities from tropical cattle in Woodstock, Queensland, Australia - Gonzalo_03 (v2) (version 2) | ecosystem: Host-associated > Mammals > Digestive system >...
AAGCAATGTCGCACAAACGCCTTATCCGCCAAGGATTCTCTAAAAAAGTTCGCAGTTCCTAAACTGGAATGGAATTACGCATCCATTGATGCATCCTTGTACGAAAGAGACTCGGCAGAGAAATTCCTAAAGCGTTTTTACAATAAAGTATTTACCGGCTATTGGATGGCAGACCTCGTCTGCGTTTGTCCACATTTTGAAGCAGCACATCAGTCGCGTACCTTCAAGGCAAAGCTTGTCGGAAAATGCAAACCAGATTTCAAAAAAGAAAAGCGAATCATTCCCGAAAGCTACGAATTGCAAAAAAAATTTGATGACGACGAGAATCATAAAATTATCCCGAAACTTGAAAATCCAAACTGGATTCCTTGTTACAGGGATGACTGGAAAGGGGGCTGTGAAATCAGGAACTACGCTAGCAAAAATACGATTCCCGTTCACGGACAAACTTCAGGAATCGACGAAAGTTTGGAATGCTATCACGTTGACGGGAAATTTTATCTGAATTTCGCCACCAATCTACCCAAAATATCCTACGGAACAAGCCTCGATTACCAGCCCTGCTATACAGACAGCACTCGCTGCAAATATGGTGATTATTCTGCCCCACAACTCAAGACCCCATTTTATTCATGCGAAAAATTCAACCTCACGGAAGGCGGCTGCGAAACCGTTTCACATGGTCTTGACTTCATTGTTGCCGAAGACTTAAAATTTCACGGCTGGAACCGCGAAGGATACTTTTACTTCTTTAGGCAAAAGACAGAAAACGAATTGGACGATTTTTTAGGAAATATTTTCTATAATCGCAAGCCATTCAAAGAAGATTACAGCGACATATTGTCCGAAGGAATTTCAGACAAAGACATTTCCCGCATGGGCGACGAAGCAGCCAGCAAGACCCCTGGAATGTTTTTCTATGACGGACTCACGAAAGTCGGTTACGAAAAGTTCGAAAAACCCATGTTCAAAAACCTCAAAGAAGCCTTGCAGCACTGCAAGGAACACCGATTCTAGAAAGCCCGCTAATTAATAAACTCAAAATGGCCATCTTTGCCATACTCAAGATCGCAAAAGGCCGTATCGCCACGAACTTCAGTGAAAAGCGGGAGAAGTTTTCCGCAATCTTTATCTCTTTTTCACCATCTCTCCAATTACTAGGTTCTTTTTGTCCCACTTCGATGCAGTCGCCCGCTATAGCGTAATTCAAAAAAAGAACAAGAATTATGAAGAATAAATATTTCAACTTTGAAAACATACAGCACACCTTTCCCGATAAAAGCAATATACACTATTATTTTTATTCGCCTTTATCTCCAACACATTTGAAAAAGAAATTTCTTGTTTCTATAAAAACAGAATGCTCAGATATATCACTTCCATTCTAACAAGTAGCAAACGTTTTACAAACTCAAAAAGTAAATGAATAATCATTTGCAAAAACAGCAGCCAAGTTTCCAGACAAATTCATCTAGCTATGTAAAATTTCGTTATACCCCTTGCCAGTTTTTGGGATAATAGGTACATTAATGCCCGACGTGTTTCTCTGTCTAATGGAGAAATGCGTTTTTTATTCTAAGATATTCGGAATATAAAAACGCCTCTAACATCAACCGGTCGCATATGCGACCATATGGAGGCTATATGGCTAAGAAAGCCGAAAAGAGCCCTGCAAAAACAGTTGAATCGTTGTTCAATAAAGTTGCAAACTTGATTGAACAGGCGCGTGTACGTGTGGCAACGGCAATGAACGTTGCCGAAGTCTATACGAAGTACCAAATTGGGCGATACATTGTGGAGGAGGAACAATCCGGAAATGTTCGTGCAGAATACGGAAAACAAGTGTTAGAGGGGTTATCAGAACGGCTTACGGCACAATATGGCGATGGTTGGTCTTATTCAAATTTGAGGCAAATACGACAATTTTTTCAAGTGTATAGCAATTTGACAGACTCTGTCTGTCAAATTGGGGCAACACTGTCGCCCCAATTTGGAACTATGCCGGAGTTTACCCTTTCTTGGTCACATTATCAGGTTCTTATGCGCATCAAGAATGCGGACGAACGACGCTTTTACGAAATAGAGGCTACTTCGGGGAATTGGTCTGTTCGAGAACTACAACGACAGTACGGCTCCAGCTTATACGAGCGCCTCGCATTGAGCCGCGATAAAGATAGCGTCGTGCGCCTCTCGCAAGTAGGCCATGTGGTCCAAAAACCTGAAGACATCATCAAGAATCCGGTAACGTTGGAATTTGTCGGTTTGAAGCCGAACATATCATATTCAGAGTCAAACTTGGAATCTGCAATTATCGGCAAAATGCAGGAATTCTTACTCGAATTGGGAAAAGGGTTCCTTTTTGAAGCGCGTCAGAAGCGATTCTCGTTTGACGAAGACGACTATTATGTTGATTTGGTTTTGTATAATCGACTGCTGCAATGTTATGTGCTTGTAGATTTGAAAATTGACAAGTTAACTCACCAAGACCTCGGCCAAATGCAGATGTATGTAAATTATTATGATAGGTACGTAAAACAGGATTTTGAAAAACCGACGATTGGCATAGTACTCTGTAAAGAAAAGAAGGACGCGTTAGTGGAACTAACTTTGCCTAAGAATGCAAACATTTATGCATCTGCTTATGAATTGTATCTGCCTGATAAAAAACTCTTCTTGCAGGCAAAGGTAAAGCAGTGGATCAACGAATTCGAAACGCAGCCCACTCCATATCACGCCTAACCGTAGTTGGCGAGATGATCCCTTAAGTGGGCATTGCCGTTTTAACACAAAATGTAAAGCACACCTTCCCGCCACACATTCAGTATCCATGCCAATTTTTCTCTATAATCAATAATATTTGCGAGTATTTCAATCAGCAATGGCGCCAATGTCATCCCCGCGCCCGTCCTCTCTTGACGGGAAATAGCGAGGACTCCATTCACAAAGACTTCATTTACACATTTTGTAATTTCATCCGCAATTTTTCAAAATCTGTAATTTTCATAACGCGAAATAAAGTCGCTGCTGATTTTCATTTTTTCGTTTTCGTGCGATTTTCGCGGTTTTACAGGCAAATTTCCGAATTGGCACACTTTTCGCTTATAAGGCTGCGAAAAAAAACTTAAGGAGATTGCCATGAGCAACGAATACAGATTAAAAGCTATCAAAGAAATCGCTAGCAAAGCAGCTGGCGCAAACCTTCCTGCAGCACCTGCAAACATCGACTTTTACGGCGAGGACGTATTTAACGCAGACGCCATGCGCGCCTACCTCCCGAAAGAAATTTGCAAAAAGTTGTTCGCAACGATTGACGACGGCGCACCGCTCGATCCGAGCATCGCTGGCGAAGTCGCTCACGCTATGAAAAAGTGGGCCATCGATCGCGGCGCAACTCACTTTACTCACTGGTTCCAGCCGCTCACCGGCTCTACCGCAGAAAAGCACGACTCCTTCCTCGAACCCGAAAATGGCAAAGCCATTCTCGCTTTCAGCGGCAAGAACTTGATCGTCGGCGAACCGGACGCATCTTCCTTCCCGAGCGGCGGCCTTCGCTCTACGTTTGAAGCCCGCGGTTATACGGCTTGGGACCCGACCTCTCCGGCATTCATCAAGCGTCACGGCAACGGTGCAACACTCTGCATCCCGACCGCTTTCTGTAGCTACACTGGCGAAGCACTCGACAAGAAGACTCCGCTTCTCCGTTCCATCCAGGCTTTGCAGAAATCTGCCGACCGCCTCATGGGTCTCTTCGGCGTCGCTCCGCAGAAGGTGAATGTCACTCTCGGTGCCGAACAGGAATACTTCCTCGTCGACAAGCGCTTCTACCTCCAGCGTCCGGACCTTTACCAGGCTGGCCGCACCTTGTTCGGTGCAGCACCGGCAAAGCACCAGCAGATGGAAGACCACTACTTCGGTAGCATTCCGGCTCGCATCTTGAACTTCATGAACGATGTGGAAAAGGAACTCTGGAAGCTCGGCATTCCGGCAAAGACCCGCCACAACGAAGTCGCTCCGGCTCAGTTCGAACTTGCTCCGATGTTCGAAGAAGTGAACCTCGCTTGCGACCACAACATGCAGATTATGGAAGTCCTCCGCCAGGTCGCTGACCGCCACGGACTCGTCTGCCTCCTCCACGAAAAACCGTTCGCAGGCATTAACGGTTCTGGCAAGCACAACAACTGGTCCGTGAACTACGGCAAGACCAACCTCTTGAACCCGGGTAAGGATCCGCACCAGAACGCTATTTTCCTCACCACTCTTTGCGCTGTCATTTACGCTGTCGATACCCACGCCGACCTTCTCCGTATGGCTGTTGCAAGTGCCGGTAACGACCACCGCCTTGGCGCCAACGAAGCTCCTCCGGCAATCATCTCCATGTACCTCGGCGACCAGCTTGCCGACGTCATCGAACAGCTCGAAAAGGGCGATCCGAAGTCCAGCAAGCAGGCTGGCGCACTCAAGCTCGGTTCCGACACTCTCCCGCCGCTCCCGCGCGATGCAACCGACCGTAACCGTACTTCTCCGTTCGCATTCACCGGCAACAAGTTCGAATTCCGCGCACCAGGTTCTAGCCAGAGCTGCTCTGAACCGAACGTCATCCTCAACACGATCGTTGCCGAAGCATTCGACATTATCGCCGACAAGATGAAGGATGTTCCTGCAGACAAGTTCCACGAAGAACTCCAGAAGCTCTTGCAGAAGATTGTCAAGGAACACAAGAAGGTTATCTTCAACGGCAACGGCTATACCGACGAATGGGTCGAAGAAGCAGCAAAGCGCGGCCTCCCGAACATCCGCACCACGATGGAAGCTCTCCAGGCACTCACCAAGAAAGAAAACGTCGACCTTTTCGAAAAGTACGGCGTCTTCAACAAGCGCGAACTCGATTCCCGCTACGAAGTGAACATGGAAGATTACCACAAGAAGATTCACATCGAAGGCGAAATCGCACGCGACATGGCCAAGGATATCATCCTCCCGCAGGCTGTCAAGGCTTACTCTTGCACGCTCAAGGCTAACGAAATGGCTTTGAACCAGGGTCTCCCGGCTCTCGATTCTTACGCCAAGCCGCTTGGCGAAGGCATCAAGAAACTCCTCGCTGCTATCGAAGTCATGGAAAAGGCTCTCGCATCCAAGCACGAAGATATCTTGAACGGTATGATCGACCTCCGCTTGGTCGTGGACGCTCTCGAAAAGATCGTTCCGGACGAACTCTGGCCGCTTCCGAAGTACCGCGAGATGTTGTTCATTTACTAATTACACTTCGAACCTCATAAATGCAAGTCCGTCGGCAAAAGTCGACGGATTTTTTGCATAGTCTCGACACCCCGCAACATTGTCACCTTGCAACACAATCGCACAACAATAACGCCCTCCCCCATTACACACTCCCCCATCACACACAAAAAAAGGCCGAGCATCGCGAAATGCCCGGCCTTATAACCAAAGGAATTTTTTATCTAGCGCCCAGACTTAATCCCAAGCTTATTCATGCGGTAATTCATCATGCGCGGAGAAACGCCCAAGTCGCGCCCCGCCGCCGAAATATTACCTTCATTACGCTTGATCGCTTCCGTAATAATTTCACGTTCGTAATTTTCCATCATCACTTCAAGCGGAGCAATCTTTCCGCCCGTCACGCCAATAGAACCGACACTTAAACTTGTCTGGAGCGAAGGCGGCAAGTTATAGCTATGGACGCAATCATCGGTAGCCGTAAGCACAGCACGTTCAATGCAGTTTTCCAGTTCACGCACGTTACCTGGCCAATGATAGCTCATAAGCAAGTTAATCGCCGTTGTCGAAAGGCGCGCCACCTTCTTGCCGTAACGCAGATTCATCTTTTCGATAAAGTGTTCTGCAAGCAAAATAATATCGGACTTACGCTTCGCCAAATCTGGCATCGTAATCGGGAAAATGTTCAAGCGGTAGAAAAGGTCTTCGCGGAACTTGCCCTGAGCGATAAGCTCTTCGAGATTACGGCTCGTTGCCGCCAAGAAGCGCACATCAGAACGAAGTTCTTCGTTGCTACCGACACGGCTAAAGGTTCGTTCTTGCAAAAAGCGTAACAACTTGACCTGAGTCTGCATGGTCAAATCGCCAATTTCATCGAGGAACAGCGTTCCCCCATCAGCAGCCTCGGCACGACCAATACGGCGATTCAACGCGCCCGTAAACGCGCCCTTTTCATGGCCAAAAAGTTCACTTTCGACAAGGTTTTCCGGGAGCGCCGCGCAGTTCAGCGTAATAAACGGCTTGTCCTTACGGCCAGACAAGTTCACGATAGCGCGGGCAATCATTTCCTTACCCGTACCGCTACCGCCTCGAATCAACACCGTTGCATCGCTCGGTGCCACCTGACGCACCTGTTCATATACCTGGCGCATTTCGCGACAGTTACCCACAAGCTCGCCTGGATTGTTCGAAAGCATATCGCGCAACTTGCGGTTTTCTTCGAGCATAGCCTCGCGTTCGCCGTGAAGCTCAATGCATTCGTTTGCCGCATCGCCCGTGATATTTGCAATAATTTCAAGCAACGCCACATCTCGATCCAAATCGGTCGAGCCGTCTACCGGGCGGTCAATCGAAAGCGTTCCGATTACTTGTCCGTCATGAATCAGCGGTACGCAAATAAACGCCACCTGAGTATCGTAATGGCGGCTACCCGTGCGATTCAAGAATCGAGAATCCTTGCGCAAGTCAGGAATCACATGGCTTAGGCCGCGTTCTGCGACATGGCCTGTAATACCTTCACCCATTCGATAAGAGCCACGCTGTTTTTCAGATTCATCAAGCCCGCGCGAAGCCTCGATTTTCAGGGTATCGCCAAAGAGCAGCGCAAACGTGCCGCGCAGCATTCCTAGTTCAGATTCCAAAATGCCTAGCACATTCTCGAGCAGCTTTTCAACATCGCGCTCGTGAATAATCGCAACGCTAATCTTTTGGATTACCGATATTTCTGGACCTATAGAATTTGGCATGGTCATAAGATAGTAATTAGTTGCGCGGTTTCGCCGCAGTTAGTAGAGCTTAGGGCGGCAGAGCCACAGTTGGTAGAACTTAAAGAAAGTTCCAACTTCTAAGTTCTAAGCTCTAAGTTCTAAGTTCTATAATCTAAAGTCTTTCCTTAATTCTCTTCAGAGCTTCGCAGGTGCGTTCGTAATCGCCAAAAGCCGTCAAGCGGAAATAACCTTCGCCACACGGACCAAAGCCGCTTCCCGGCGTACCCACGACCTCGCAAGTCGCAAGCAGGCGATCAAAGAAATCGAACGACTTTTCGCCATCCGGAATCTTCCACCAAATGTACGGAGCATGTTCGCCACCGAACACCGTGTAACCGGCAGCACTCAATTCCTGACGGATTACGCCAGCCGTGCGCATATAGCCAGCAATCACGTCCTTAGTCTGTTGCCAGCCCACCGGAGAATAAATCGCTTCAGCCGCACGCTGCGTCACATAGCTCACGCCGTTAAACTTAGTGCACTGTCGACGGTTCCACATGGCATGGAGTTTCGAAAGTTCGTGCGGAATTACCGTATAAGCGCAACGCACGCCCGTAAAGCCAGCCGTCTTACTGAAACTGCGGAATTCAATCGCGCAAGTACGTGCACCCGGAATTTCAAAAATAGAGTGCGGCAACGATTCATCCTGAATGTAGCAGTTGTAAGCGCCATCAAACAAAATCAACGCCCCGTTTTCGTTCGCATAATTCACGAACTTCTGCAAAGTTTCGCGAGAAAGCACCGTTCCCGTCGGGTTGTTCGGGCTGCACAAATAAATTAATTGCACCGGATTTTTCGGCAAATCAGGCTGGAAATTGTTTTCGGCTGTCGAAGCAAGGTAAGTCACTTCCGAAAAATGACCATCCGCCTGGAGCACGCCCGTACGGCCAGCCATCACGTTCGAATCCAAATAAACCGGATAAACCGGGTCCGGAATTGCAATCTTTACATTTTCTGAAAAAAGTTCCTGAATGTTCGCCACATCGCACTTGGAACCATCGCTCACGAAAATATCGTTCGGGTCCATCTCGATGCCACGCGCCGTGTATTCGCCACGAACAATCGCCTCGCGCACAAAATCATAGCCCTGTTCCGGACCGTAACCGCGGAACGTTCCCTTCACTGCCATTTCGTCAACAGCCGCGTGCATGGCCTTGATAACCTCGGGAATAAGCGGAGTCGTCACATCGCCAATACCGAGGCGGATGATATCCGCATTCGCATGCGTGCCCTGATATTCCTTGATTTTCTGGGCAATGGTCGAGAAGAGGTAGCTGCCAGGAAGGCGATCGTAGAAGGAGTTGATGTAAGATTCATTCATAAGAGTTTGAGGTCGGGGCAAAGCCCCTTTGAGGTTTGAGGTCGTGCCTTTCGGCACTTTGAGTTGTGAGGTGGAGGATTGAGGAATAATCGCTCAGAGCAAAGCGCGCTCAAAGCGAGTTTACGAGCGCCCTCATACCTCAATTACTCCTTTAAACACTTCTTCTGCAGGGCCTGTCATAAAAACATGGCCTTCGTTTTCATGCTTGATATGGAGAACGCCGCCGTCCAAGATGACATCCGCTTCAACGCCCACGCGGCCCGTTCTCTGGGCCGCAACGAGGGTGGCGCAACTTCCTGTTCCACAAGCCATCGTCACTCCGCACCCTCGTTCCCAAACCCGCATGCGGATTTGGGTGGGCTCACCGCTAGCATCACGAATCACTTGTGCAAATTCAATATTGCAACGGTCTGGGAATTGCTTGTCGACTTCAAGAATGCTGCCCCATTTTTCCAATTGAATCTTTTCGATATCATCGACAAAAATCACGGCATGCGGATTCCCCATAGAAACGGTCTCCGCTGTAAAATCAAAACAATCAGCGGTCAATTTGATTGAACCCAGAAACGCTCTTGGATCCCCCATATCCACACACACGCGACCATCATCCAAAAGCGCCGGGCGAACAAGACCGCTCTTTGTGTGCAAATTAAAAACCTTCGTATCTTCGGACTTTGCAAGCCCACGACTGCGAATGTACTTTGCCACACATCGCGTCGCATTTCCGCACATCGCCGCCTCGGAACCATCGGCATTAAAAATGCGCATCTCGAAATCAACGCCATTCGCGACCGCATTCGATGCAGGGCCTACGCTTTCGCCAATCCCCGATTTACCAAGAACGAGGCAACCTTCGCCATCCATCGGAGTCACAATTACTACTCCATCGGCACCAATTCCAAATCGACGGTCGCAAAGTTTAATAACACGCTGTTCAAAACCGCGGCCATAATCCAACGATTCACCCGGTTCCAGGAGAACGAAATCGTTACCCAACCCGGTCCATTTTGAAAACTTTAATGACATAATATGTAATCCTTTTTGCGGACCCTATGCAAAAACTATGCCACTTTTACATTTTCTGTCAAATCGTCGATTTCACGCTAAAAACATGGTTTTTTAGAAATGGAGGCCTAATTCACACCAAAACACAGTTTACACAAAATGTAAAATAAACCTACTAATATTACAAATTTTGTAAAATTCAAAATATTGAAAAAGACTATTTTTTCACACAGCGGACGGACAAGCCAAACTCTACAAAAGTTTCGTCATACGAAACGCTAGATCGGCCTTTTTCGAACATCACGCTGCGAGCATTATTTTTTCGCACTTCGTCGCTCGTCCAAAAATAAGCGTACTCGTCAAAAAAACTGTAATAGCCCATAAAATAATACCCGCCTTGAATGCTCGGAATAAATCCACACGAAATCAAGGAATCCGCAGCATTTTCAAAACCGCCAACCGAAGCAATCAAATTATCAAAATCCGCCTTGGAAGGGAGTTCCCATCCATTTGGGCATGCTACCATAGCCTCATTCCATAAATAGAGTCGCCCCTGTTTTTCTTGATAATTGAGGTTTTCGGCCATCCAAACACGCCCACCAATTTCAATAGTCTTGTAAGTCTGCGAATCCCGTGAATCCACCAAAACGTTCGAAACGACCTCAGGGCCAGACGTCGAATCGGAACAGGAGCAAAATACAATAGCAAACAAAAAAATAAAAAGTTTGCGTGTAAAGATTTTCATAATTGTAAAATAAGAAAATTAGTGTATTACAGTTTGAACAGTTATAAATAAAAGATAAAAATCGGAAATTTAAGCATTTTTTTGTAAGGTTTGCAAAAGCCAAAATATTCTATATTAACTTTCGCAATGACGATTTGATAAACAAACCGCCACGTTCAATGCGAGGCAAAAAAAAGATGGAATTGAAAATACTCCCTCAGCCAGACGATGTTACGTGCGGACCGACTAGCCTACACGCTGTTTACTCTTATCTTGGCTATAATATTTCCCTTAAAAAACTCATTTCTGAAATCGAATTTTTGGAAGAAGGCGGCACGCTCGGCGTGTTCCTTGGCATAGATGCACTCAAGCGCGGATTCAAGGCTACAATTTACTCTTACAATTTAAAGATTTTCGACCCCACTTGGAGCAAGCTCAAGATGCCCGATCTTCGTGAAAAACTCGTTGCATTGCATAAGGCAAAACACGCTCCCAAGCTCAAAAAGGCAATCGACGCCTATATCAGATTCATTGACCTCGGCGGAACAGTCGCTACAGCCGATCTCCGCGCCAGCATGTTCGAAGGCTATTTCAAGCGTGGCATTCCCGTTCTTTGCGGTTTGAGCGCCACATACCTTTACCGTTCCCCCCGCGAATACACAAACGATAATGACCAATCCGTCTTTGACGATATCCATGGCGATCCGATGGGACATTTCGTGGTGCTTTACGGTCTTGACGAAAAGAAGCAATTTTTAGTGGCGGACCCGGATTGTACAAATCCGATGAACAATGGTCCTTATTACAAAGTTGACAAATTCCGTCTTATTCATAGTATTTTGTTAGGAGTAATGACATACGACGGAAACATCCTTGTTGTGGAGAAAAAATGAGAAACAAGCCGGCACTGATGATTACCTGCGAACACGCGAGCAACGCTCTGCCGGATTTTATCCTGCGCGCTTTTCGCGACAATGCAATCCCCGAAGATGTTCTAGAATCACATCGCGGTTATGACATCGGTGCATACAAAGTTTTTTCAAATCTCGTGAAACAGCTAAAGCCGGACTTCCATTGCTCAGGCAGATTTACGCGCCTGGTCGTCGATTTAAATCGCAGTTCGACAAGCAAAACATTCTTTTCGGAATATACGATTCAATTGCCGGAAACGGTCAAAAGACATGCTTTTGATCTTTGGCAAAAATATCGCGAAAAGATTGAGTCTTTCGTTGCAAGCGTAATTCCAGCAAGATTGCGTAAAGCTGCCAAAGACACTCCTCTCAGGATTATTCATTTGGGCATCCACAGCTTTACGCCCGTCCTAAACGGAGTCGAGCGCGACGCCGACGTGGGAATTCTCTACGACCCAAGCCGCCCCGCCGAAGCAACCATTGCGGAAATTCTCATCAAGAACATTCGCGAACGCGAACCGGGGCTCAAGATTCGCAAGAATTACCCTTATCTCGGCAAATCCGACGGACTGACCACGACGCTCCGCCAAAAATTCGGCCCCACCTACGCCGGACTTGAGATTGAGATTAACCAGAAATTGCTGAAATAACAAAGGTTATGGGAAAATCTCTTTATTAAAAGAGGTTTATTTCACACTTTTTTCAAAAATTTAATGTTCCTACGCTTTAATCTTATTTAATTTTAAGCGTGGATTTTTGCCCTTATGCGTGTGCCACACGCCATAGGTGTATATTATCAGATTTTTTCGAAAAAACCTAAAAAATGGAGATAGTCCATGGCAAAAAAGATGATTGCGGTTGATGGTAACGAAGCAACCGCTAACGTAGCCCACAAGTTGAGCGAAGTTATTGCAATTTACCCCATTACTCCGTCCAGCCCGATGGCAGAACACTCCGACAACTGGAGCGCCAAGGGTCAGAAGAATATCTGGGGCCAAGTTCCTCGCGTATTTGAAATGCAGTCCGAAGGTGGTGCAGCTGGTACCGTTCACGGCGCTCTTCAGACTGGTGCATTGACCACTACGTTCACTGCTTCTCAGGGTCTTCTCTTGATGATCCCGAACATGTACAAGATTGCTGGCGAACTGACCCCCGCAGTCTTCCATGTGACCGCCCGCGCTCTTGCTATGCAGGGCCTTTCTATTTTCGGTGACCACTCCGACGTTATGGCTTGCCGTCAGACCGGTTTTGCCATGCTCGCTTCTTCTTGCGTTCAGGAATGCCAGGACCTCGCTCTCGTGGCCCACGCTTCTACGCTCGAAAGCCGCGTCCCGTTCATGCACTTCTTTGACGGCTTCCGCACTT
>Ga0310786_10009520_pt1 | contig 12327 bp, 25 predicted proteins | sample AusTroGonzalo_MG_FD_203881 | JGI IMG/M metagenome (GOLD analysis project Ga0310786, IMG submission 203881) | Bovine rumen microbial communities from tropical cattle in Woodstock, Queensland, Australia - Gonzalo_03 (v2) (version 2) | ecosystem: Host-associated > Mammals > Digestive system >...
AATTGGATGAAGGCTTGCAGGGCTCAATCGACAAGGGAATCGAGAATAAAGCCCTGCAAGAAAATACAAATATTGAAGCTGAATATGAGAAATTCAAAGAAATCATGAAGAACTATCTAAATCAAGAATTACGCAAAGAATTCTTTGAGTAATTTCAGAGCTTATAAAGGTTGCTTCATGAAGAGCTGCTGAATAAATAGCGACAGGATCGCCGTTGCCAATGTCTTTGAGTCGGTTTTTACACCGGTCAGATTCCATGTATTTATTCATTACATCTTTATAAATACTGTCACTAAGCTCATTTAATTCTTGTTTAGTCATTATATACACCCTCCTTTCACAAACTCGGGCGCTGGCACGCCCTGTGAAAGGAGTATAGCACAAAGAAAGGAGGTAACCGTGAACGACTTACAGATTTACAGCAATGAGGAATTTGGTTCAGTAAGAACCACAGAGATCAATGGAAAGCCATGGTTTGTGGGTAAAGATATTTCAGACATTCTCGGATATGCAGAAGTGGCAAACATGAGAAAGCTGTTAGAGGATGATGAATATATGGAAATAAACCCTCAAAAGCCTGAATTTAAGGGATTCGTCCAAAATGGAAGCACCTTCCGGATGTTATTGATAAGTGAGAGCGGACTGTATCAGGCGATTTTTAACAGCACTCTTGAAAAAGCGAAAAAATTCAGACACTGGGTTACATCAGAGGTATTACCGGAAATAAGAAAGACCGGAGGCTACCAGCTGCCACAGACCTACTCGGAAGCATTAAGGGCCCTGGCGGATAAAGCGGATGAGGCTGAACGGCTCGCTATCGAGAATAACAGAATGAAACCGAAGGCAGATTTTTATGATGCAGTGGCAAGCAGTAAGGATGTGATCGACATAGGAGACGCTGCAAAGGTTTTAGCGGTTCCCGGAGTAGGCCGGAATAAGCTCTTTTCTATCTTAAGAGACCGTCGGATCCTCATGAGCAATAACATTCCCTATCAAAAATACATAGACAGGGGATACTTCAAGCTCATAGAGCAGTCCTTCACCACACCGGACGGGGAAACAAGAGTAAGCGTTAAGACAGTAGTTTATCAAAAAGGCGTTGATGCCATCAGAAAGCTACTGGAAACAGTATAGACTTGCTTGCGACTAAAGAAGAATGTGCGGGCGGCTTGATATCCTACGGATATCAACGAATATCCACTCTTGACAGAGTGTATATAAAAAGCTTTGCCAGTACCACCGGAGGGCAGGAAGGGGAAGAAACGGGATGACGGATCAGAATATTTTGGAAATTGGAAGTAAAAGAGAGCACTTTAAGGCTTGGGCGGCGGTAAATCTTGTACTGGAATACAACGCGGAAAGCGGTTTAACGAAGATGGAAATTAAAGTCTTGCAAGAAAAAAATGATTTAGAAGGTGCATTCAAGAAATTCAAAAAAATCATGGAGAACTATCTAAATCAAGATTCTTTCAGAGAATTCTTTGAGTAATCACAAAAGGGAGGAAGAGTGTTAATGATACACCCATTGCATCTATCTACAGAAAAGCTAATGCCTCGGTACTTAATGAACCGGTTCGGGTTGCTACGTTTATGCGGGAAAACAGGTAAAACAAAAATTTTTATCGATTATGACAATGACGAGGGGGTTGGTTCCATGGTGATACTCACAGAAAACGAAGAGCGCCTTCTGAGCGATGGAGTGAAAGAGCTCTTTGAAAAATATGGAGAGAAGTTAGCTCCGTGACCATGAAATCACCCAAGAAGAAAGAGGCAACAGGATGAGATCAGAAAAAGAATTCTGCAAACAGTACGGGATAACGGATGAGGAACTTGCTTTTTTCAAAGACATCCGTAAAAACCACATTATTTATCAGGCAATAATCCTCATATTACTCCTGATAATCGCAGGGTTAGCAGTGTGGTTAAAACTGAGACTATGAGAGAAACAATGCCGGAAATGACGGACGGCCAGATGGAGCCATTAAAGAAGCAATCCCGCCTGTAAGCGCAATATCTCCAGTATTTTTCAGTAAGAGAAAATGTTTCATCCGGGATCAGAGACTGTTCGATGTAGTTTTCTTTCACCAGCTTCCATTTATAGAGCTTAAAGAACTTATCCGGTAAAGTATCACGCTTTTTGAACCTCAGTTTGAATAGATACCATTTCTCGGAAAGCAGTAAATCAATATCGCGGACATCTTTCATAGAATACCTCCACTATGGAAAGTATAGCACACAAAGCAGAAAGGAGGAGCAGCAAATGATAAACGTAGATGAGATCAAAAGCAGAGATATCTCAAAAGGAAGGAGGACGATATGAAATACCCCAAACCGGTTATGCGCCTGTCGGAGCTTATAAAGATAGGCTTTCCGGAGACGTGGTTAATGGAATTATACCGGATCCATAATGACGGATTAGCCTGGAAGGCCGGGAAAGCGCCTAACAGCCCGATATGTTTCGATACGGACCGCCTGGAAAGGATCCGGAAGATAGCAAGCCAGAACGCAGTAGCACCGTGGGAGATTTTTCATTGAAGGGAGAAAAAGCATGGATAAGAAGAGATCAGCAAGAACAGCAAGCGTCATTTTAAGCATGATGCGGGATGCCATATCATCCGGCAACGAAAAGGACTACTGGAAGACCCTGGGATTCGTGGAAGGCATGAAGAGGGCAGGAAGCTATGATGAAGCCTTTGCCAAAAAACTGGAGGATTACATCACGGCCGAGTGGAAGAGAAGGAAAAAGACCAGGCGTGAGATATTCCACAGGATATGGGAGTTAACAGCATGAAACGGATAATAATGGCGCTTATTTTCAGCATGATCTTTACCGTTCCCGTTTGCGCCGGCGCAAGAAAAGACGGAGAAGCTGCAGGATGCGGAGGATATTATGAACCGTTCCTTGTGAGCTATACCTGTTATCTGGATAAAGGCGTGGGTTCCCACGGGGATCCGGTGCAGGACGGCATGATAGCCGGACACCCTGCATGGTACGGAATGACCGTGGTTATATATGAGGCTATCCCTGCAGAGGACGGATCCTATATCGTCGGCCCCTATATCGGCGAAGGCATGATCCTTGACACCGGATACGGCCGCAGCGTCCATGACGGGATCCCTTCAAAAGTCCGGGGCGATAAGGCCTCCAGGGGATCCATAGAGACAGGGAAGCAGATAGATCAGTGGGTTTCTTCCATGTCGGAGGCAAGGGAGAAAATGAAGTTCACCCAGGGACACGTATTTATCCAGCTCATAGCAGGGGACGGATAAGGAGGGCAGATGGTCTACTACGAACCCATAAAGCCCATGAGGCTGTATATGAAGCATGAGATCAGGGATATGGAAGTCATTACGGAAAAACCCGTGTTTGCAGATTCATCATGGATGAAGATCACTACGACCGGAGGAAAGCACTTTTATATCACCATGAATAATCTGAAAGACATGAATAAGTACCCGGAATTCTATCCTACAGAGGAAAGGAGCGCTTATGGTTCATTTGCGCCGGCGCAAACGGCATAAAGCAAAGCGGCGCTGATCCGGAATATCAGCACCGCCCACCATTCTGAATATATAACTCGAAAACCAATTTTTATTTTAAGGGAAAGCGGCGCAAAAGTCAAGGAAAACCGCGCAAATAGACAGATTACGGCCGGACGGGCCGTTTGAAGCTCGATAAACCGTTTATTAATTAGCACCATTTTGAAAATTTAACAAGGAGACCCTATGCCATACATGAAGGAGATATGTGTGGCAGGAAGGACATTAGAGGTCAGGAAATACTATAACTTCCATACACCCCCTCCGGGAGAGCACAGGGGGAAGAAGGAGACCCCTACCCCGGAACGGATCCGGAAGGCGAACTACAGGAAAGCGGAAACGGATCTCCGGAGGCTGATAAACGCCAACTTCACCGATGAAGGCTACAGCGTGACCCTGACATACCGTAAAGGCGAGGAGCCCAGGAGCATCGAAGACCTCCGGAAGGACACTACCGTATACCTGAAGAAGCTGACAGCCGCCACGAAGAAGAAAGGCATGATCCTTAAGTACGTGTACGTGCTGGGAGCTGGAAGACACCGGCGGCACTCCCATATAGTGATGCAGGGCATGGACCTGGAGGACGTGAGCACCCTGTGGACGAAGGGCCACGTATCCATGACGCGCCTGTATTCGGATGGAGACTACCGGGAGCTTGCGGCATACCTCATGAAGAACGCCGAAGAGACCAGGGAGCAGGAAAAACACCAGGGCATAAAGCCGCACCGGAGGCATAACACGAGCCATAACCTCGTAAAGCCCAGGGTAAGGAAGGAAAAGATCTCAGCGAAGGAGTTCCGGAAGAACCCGAGGATCCCTAAAGGCTATCAGCTCATTAAGGACACCATTGCAGCGGGAGTATCGGACCTCACGGGGATGCCCTACCTGTCATACACACTTATAAAGGACAAGGACAATGCAGGAAGTAAGGATATACATAGTAAGCGAACAGAAAGGAAACATAGGAGAGCGGGGCCGCGTTGCATACGAGCTGGAGACAGTGATGAAGAACGGCCGGACTGCGACCTGTGACGATCATCTGTACCTCACGGATCGGAACCGGAACGGGGCAGCCCTGGAAGGGCTACTGGATGCCCTGGAGAGGCATGTGCTGGAGAACATGGATATAAGCATCTCACTCTTCACGGAAGCACCCCTCATAAATACCCAGATCATGGCCGGGAACATGGAAAAGTGGTACAGGACAGGCTACACGACCGCAAAAGGAGAACCGGTGAAGTATGCGGATCTGTGGGAACAGATATATGACCTTATACAGGAGAAGGTCAAAGGCGGAATAACGGCCTGTGACCGTGTGCCATATGAAAAACGGAAGATTCTGGAAAACATCTTAAGAAAGGAGTAACAGCATGGCAAAGAAGGAAGTAAAGGATAAGGCATTCGGGGATTTTAAGAGCGCAGAGGAGATCAATGCCTGCGCTGCAGGGCTTAAGGACGAGGGCGACACGGACAGCCTTAAGGCTATGGCAGAGGAGAACGGTATAGAGGCGGACATGGTGACACTGTACATATCCGGGGATATACCCGCACTTTGCGATGATATGACTGCCGCTATGGGAAAACTTGCGGTAGAGCTCAAAGAGGCAGCGGGGCAGAATAAGCAGCTTATCGAGACGGTCATAAAGCCCTTCATGGATTCCCTTCTATCCGATCCGGATATCTGCAGGGCCGTCATGGACGGAAAACACACCATGGACGGCATAGCCTCCAACATCTGGAAGGAAGCGGGAAAGAGGAAGATAAACAACGGGGCATATATACCGGATGAAGAGATCAGGGACATGGTGGAGGACTATTACAGAAAATGAGAAAAGCATTTATCTTAAAGACCTTCGATCCCGTCCAGAACGATCACTACGAAGAAGGAGCCCGGTACTGCTTCACGGCCCGTTACGTGGGGGAATGGCCGGACCAGTCCACACAGGATTACACGATCCTTAAGCTGGATGCCTGGGACAATGAGACCGGCAGCCTCGTATTCACGCATCTTGTGGACTATGAAAAAGAGGAATACTGGACATATCCGTATGAAGATCTGTATCCGGTTCCGGTATACGGGCACAGATCCTATAACATCGAGAAGGGAAAGTGGACCGAGGCGAGGATCGACACTGTTTTAAGCAGTGTAAGGAGAGTTGAACACGGGGATCATGACTATCTGCCGGAATGGCTGCAGGAAGATCTTTCCAGTAGAGACGAAGAATGGCACAGGTGGCGTACTCTCACACCCCTGGGGCACCTGGAAGCTTGGGAGAGGACGGCACAGGCCCATAAGGCAGAGCATAAGACAAGGGTGCGCCTTGAAAACATAAGGGAAATGTTCGCTGATCTTCCGGAAGTCGAGGAAGAAGTGCTCTCATGGGGTATATCAGACCTATTTCCCCACTATGTGCTAATGAGGGATACGGGAAAGACCAATAGAATGACCTGTACCGCCTGCCGGAAAGAGTGGAATAAAAAGATAAGGCCGAAATACGGCTCGGAGATCACCTGCCCATATTGCGGGAGAACTCTCAGCGTTACCAGGAAAAAGAAGATATTCGATAAGGCAAAGATCTATAAGTGCGAACCCTTCACAGACGGCGGAATCATCAGGCATTTTGATATAGAGCGTGAATGGCGGATGATAGACGGCGCATGGAAGTGGTGGACTTATTCCTGTGAAGTGCAGCGGGCGCTCATAAACAGGTTCGGACACTGGAAACGGTCATTTTATACCATAGGCTACACAAAGGACAGCGGTTACACCTTTGCAGACCGGAAGTGTTACGGGATCTATACGGTGAACGGGAAAGGATACCTGTATCCCGGGAACATCTATTACCCCGGAAGGACGGAAACGGACTTAAGGATATACCGTCTCCTGGCTGAAGACCATCATAAAAGCGACTGGAATGGCAGCGAGTTCAATTCCTACGATATCCCCGAGTATACCGAGTATCTATACAGATCGGGATTAAAGAGGATAGCGCGTCACGTACTGTATAACTCACTCCAGGGGTGCACATACTGTCATGCGGTATTGAATGAGATCCTTGACGATTCAGCCCGGAACCTTCCCGATCTCCTCCGGCTCGACAGCAACATGACCGCAAGGATAAAGAGGCTGGATATCAGCGTTGATACCCTCATATATCTCCAGCATCATCCGGAGCATATATCCGATCAGTCCATCATGACCCTCGACAGGGTGGGAGCTGATAATTTGATGCTCAATGAAACAGGTTTAAGCATCACAAAAGCCCTGAATTACATCATAAAGCAGACGGAAAGGTGCGGATTCGCCTCTGAAGAGGAAACCAAGGGGATATACGCCGATTATATCAGGATGGCCATTGATAACGGCGAGGATCCGCATGATGACATAGTGAGGCTCTGCGGGAACCTGAGAGAGCGGCATGATGCCCTGGCTACAGCGAAGGAATGCAAGGACAACAGAACGCGCTTCAGGAAGTGTAAGGGTGTAAGAAAGAGATATAAGCCCTATAAGCTGATATACGGCTGGTCGGATGATGATTTCACGGTGGTAGTACCTTCAAAACCGGAGGATATATACCGTGAAGGCCGGACCCTTCACCACTGCGTGGGAAAGATGGACTATATGGAGAAACATGCAGCGGGGAAGACCCTGATCCTGTTCCTCAGATCGGCAAAAACCCCGGATGAGCCGTGGTACACCCTCGAAGTAAATCCCGTGGATCTCTTTATAAAGCAGAAATACGGACAGTACGACAGACAGCCGGAGCTTCAGACGGTGGAAACGGAACTGAAAAAGTGGAAGAAGGAAGTAAGGAAAAGGCTCAACAGACCAAATAAGGCAATAAAAGAAGCCCTGGCGATGCTAAAGGCAATGTAAAGGAGGAAGACATGGAAGAATTTCATCAGATAACGATTCAGGAATACCTCGACTGGAAAGAGGACCTGAGAAGGAGGCTCGTGGAAACGGCCAACAACTTTGTGGGCATAGGATACCGCTTAAAGCAGATCAGGGACAGCGAGGCATATAAACAGGATGGATATACTTCAATATTTGACTTTTCGGAAAAGGAATTCGGGATCTCCGCCTCCCAGGCTTCCCGGTTTATGGCGATCAACGACAAATTCTCAAAAGACGGGAACAGCCTCGAAATGCCCGAAGAGTATCAGAGGCTCGGAAGCTCCAAACTCTCCGAAATGCTGACCCTTCCCCAGAAGGATTATCAGTATATAGACGAAAACACAACAAGGGATCAGATCCGTGAACTTAAGGACTTTGAAAAGCAGATGAACCCTCCGGAGGAAACGGAAGAACCCGAAGAAGCGGAAGAAACCGGGGAAGAACCGGAAAAACCTGAAAGTGAAGATGATCCCCTTATAACTATCATGTGGGAATACTTTAAGGACAAGGAGAGGATCTTCGATAAGTGCCTGAAGGCAGCGGGAGCGGATACGGAGAGCTTTGCAAAGGCAATGAATCCCACCGGATCCGCCCTGGCAAGGAAGGGGACATATATGCTCTTCCTCAAAAAGCCGGATAAGGCCTGCATGATGAACGTATTCGGGAAGAGCGCTCCCGTGGAGTATTCCTGGGATGATATAAAAGCAGCCTTCACGGATGAATTCTACGGGAAGAAATGGGCGGATTTATTTGCGCCGGCGCAAATGGAAGAGCCGGAAGGACTGGAAAAACCTGAAAGGGAGAAAAAGCAGGAATCCGCAAAGCCTGAAAAAGTTCAGCACGGAGAGGATGTTGCCCTTGAAGAAAGTGAGGAAAACACTGTCGTTGAAGAGGGCGGGGATGCTCCAAACGCTGAAAAAGTTCAGGACGGAGAGCCTGTCGCTGTTGAAGAAAAGCAGGAAATCATTGACACCGTGGAAAGCCCGGAACCCGTAAACGCTGATAAAGTTCAGGACGGAGAGGCGATCACCATAACAAAAAGTGTTGATTTTGCTATGTCGGAAACCCAGGAAAACGCCAAAGAGCTGAAGCACCACCTGGAAAGCATGCCTTTATTCGATGAAAACACCAGTGCCGCAAGGCTTGAGGATCTAATGGCGGAGTTCCAGGAGCTTACGGTAAGGTTCTTAAGCAGCCTTCAGGACTGGAAGAAAGCAGCGGAAAGAGAGGAAAAATAAATGGGTAAAAAATACGAGGATGCACCCATAGACGTAAGAGGCAAGGGGAAGATGGAAGATGGTACAGGGATATGTAAATTCTGTGGACAGAGCAGGATCATTAAATTATTTCCTGGCGAAGATCCCAACACTGTAGCCACCAATGAATGCGAATGCAGTGAAGCAAGGCGTGAGCATGACATAAATATATCGGTTACGGCGGTATCCAAGGCTATAGATAAAAAATTCACGGAACTTAAAAATATCCCGGAAGGTCTTGCTGCCATAAAGGGAGCCCTTGAGCCTGTGGCACGCGACGAAATAGACAGCGTGACTTTCAAGATAAGCGGATTCACCTTCATAGTGACCAAAAAGGACGATAAACTTGCCTGCATCAAAAAATATACGGAAGTGGATATGGCTGATGAGAATGGAGCGCCGGAATGAAAGTATATATCAGCGGCCCCATAACCGGGACGGAAGGATTCATGAATAAATTCGCGTGGGCAGAGAACTTATGGAAAGACCGGGGTGTGTATGTCATAAATCCGGCAAAGACGAACGCCACCCTTCCGGAGGAAACAGATCATGACGGCTACATGAGGATATCAATAGCTCTTCTGGCAGAATGTGACACCATATATATGCTTAAAGGCTGGCAGAACAGCATAGGCGCAAATGAAGAAAGGGATTATGCCCTGGAGAATGATTATAACATTCTCTATGAGGAGCGCATGGACAGCATCGCCGGAGGAGTTGGATGATGCTATGTGCCTTATGCAGTGAAAAGAAGATCTTCCGGGAAGCAGATCATACCCATCATCTGATCAGCGGGAACGGACGGAGGGAAAAGGCGGATAAATTCAAGCTTACAATCCCATTATGTTGGGAATGTCATGAGAAGATCCATAAGGATCCCGACCTCCTCATAATGTCAAAATCCGTGGGACAGATTATGTATGAACGGGACCGGACAGCGGAAGGCCAGACCAAAGAGCAGGCAAGGGAGAGCTTCATAAAGGAATTCGGAAGAAGCTACCTCTGGGACTAATATCAATAAGTACATTGAAAATTTCATATTGAGGAAAGTACACTTTTTTCATGCTATATTGTATAATAAAATCATGAAGGAGGTGCGCTATGCAGAGATCGGATTTTAACTGGTTTCTTAATAACTATGATGCGTTATATCAGGAATACGGGCATAAATTCCTTGTTATCAAAAACTGTAAAGTGCTTGGTGCATACGACACTATTCGAGATGCAGTAAATGATACACAAGAAGAAGTCGGGACATATATAGTTCAAGAATGTAATGGAAATGAGAGTGCTTATACGAACTATGTTGCCTCTGCATGTATTTAATGGAGAACCCAATAATGATAGGACACGCGTTTACAGTTAAGTATAATGGTCAAAGCAGGAAGCTTATCAGCGAAGCACATATAAGTTATAACAATGAGGATATGTACACTCCGAATGCATTATGGGACACGGGAGCTACAATATCGTGCATATCCAAAGCGGTAGTAGACAGGCTTGGATTAGTGCCGATTTCAAAAACTATGATGCGAGGAGCGTCAGGAGATAAGATAGCAAATGTGTATCTTGTTGATATCCTGCTTAGAAATAACGTTGTAGTCAAGGATATTCAGGTAATGGAAGCCGAAATAGGAGGTCAGGGAATAGATCTGCTGATAGGAATGGATATTATTTTGCTCGGGGATTTTGCGGTTACCAATAAAGACGGAAACACAAAGTTCACATTCCAGATTCCAACCGCTTACGATATAGATTTTGTTAAGCAAATAAAGAAATTAGACGAAGAAGAAACAAACGATTAGCATATAGGTCATTGAAGGTTTTCGAAACTGCTTTCCTCAATATGGAGAGCAGTTTTTATTTTTAAAATCATAGCCCGCATTGTGCAGCGGGGCATAACCATATCCCGGAAACTCCGGGAAGGGATATATCACAGCATTATGGGAGCGGCCAATGCGCCCCGTGTCGCTCCCAAATAAAGAAAGGACAGAAAGATGTTAAAGGCATTTTGCAATACATGTGGAAGAGAAATACACCCCGGAGGATTTGCTACATCTGATTTAGTAAGGGTTCAATTCCATGGTTATAACGAAAAGACAAATACCTTTGCGGATTTAATAAAAGAAATGGATTTATGTCGGGGCTGTTATGAAAAAGTCAGGCAAAACACTGATACTGCAAAGCAGGATTCAAAGAATAGAAAGAGGAAAAATATGAGTAAAGAAGAACTTGAAGAAATAGCAGAGCAGATCTGTGATGAATACTGCAGGTACCCGCTGCAATGGGATGAAGAGGAAGAAGGCATACCCTTATCAGACAGCGAGATCTGCCGGAACTGTCCATTGAACAGGTTTTAATCATGGCGGTGCCCTGATTATTTCAGGGTTAAATGACCCAGCAACAATCGACTGTCAAAAATAAAATATATTAAGGCTATTTGCCTCACGCACACAGGGGACAGCCGCCAATGAAAAGGAAAGGAACAAGAATATGACTGAAGCGACAGCGATAACCATTGATAACATAGTCAAGCTCGTGGAGGAAATAGCACAGGCTGAATATCAGCGCGGCTATGCAAATGGGCTTGAAGAAAAGAGGTTGACGGAAAAGCATTGGGGAAAGAAGCCCGAAAAGAGCTGTGAAACTTGCGTTCATTTGACAGAGGATATAAAAACTTGCGGTTTTCCTTTTAAGTGTGCTGACAAACAATGGTATAAATCGAGGGAGGATAAGACGGAATGAAATTGTTAATACTTGATTGTACAGAAGAAGAATTAAGAGCAAACAGGGGCATTATGGACGCTATTGTTGATGTTTGTCAAGGAGTAGTAAATACCTTTTATGGCACATATACTCCGAGCGCACCAGAAGAAGATAAAGAAGAAGATATAGAAGAAGATACAGAGGAAGATATAAGGGAGGATAAGACGGAATGAGTGAAGAAGTATTTAGAATAGGACTTATTATTGTTGATGCCATAATCATTGTAACGACAGACAGCAAGATATTAAAAACATTGGGAGCTTTCGGGATAATATGTTTGTCAATATCTTTATCGGGAAACTTCATACAGTGGGAATATTGAGGATACAGAAGAATGAGCAAATACAGAGCTCCAAGCAGGAAATCAAAATACTACCTTCCGAAGGAAACTTATCTGACAGTTGTGCATTATGCGCTGAGATATCCAACCTTGTTAGCGGAATATAATACCCTTGCCGACACGGCAGGAGCCATCCGGTACGATAAAGATAAGATCCAGTCTTCCGTAGATTATGACAGCACCTTTGAGGCAGCTGTAAAACTGGCAGAGATAGGAAAGAAGCTCCGGAACATAGAGGATGCTCTTGAGATCGCCTCGCCCAGCATAGCGTTAAAAGGTTACCTGAGAAAAAATGTTTGTGAAGGATCCTCTGAATATCAGCTTATACAGCAGGGGATGAAGTGCGGACATAACAGGTTTTCTGTGATGCGGGGAATGTTTTATTTTGAACTTGCAAAAAAAGTTTAAAATGATACATCAGGGGACGGCTTTTTATAGTATGATGCTATCGACCGAAATGAAGATTGCCCATAGATTACTTCCTTCATGAGATTAAAACTCCTTTGCAGAAGAGCCGCAGTCCCCCC
>Ga0310786_10009521_pt1 | contig 12326 bp, 13 predicted proteins | sample AusTroGonzalo_MG_FD_203881 | JGI IMG/M metagenome (GOLD analysis project Ga0310786, IMG submission 203881) | Bovine rumen microbial communities from tropical cattle in Woodstock, Queensland, Australia - Gonzalo_03 (v2) (version 2) | ecosystem: Host-associated > Mammals > Digestive system >...
GTAACAAAACTCTTCTTCTTTTCTGTAACCCATATGTTACACCTCCTTAATATTTTTGAGTTTTTAAAGCTACTAGGTGTTACTTAGGGTTATTATTATACAACTTTTTCTTATCCAAGTCAATAGTGTATATGCGCGTTGCTTTGATACAAAATTAGCCTCGACCATTACGGCCGAGGCTTATTTTTTTACAAATCACAATTATTAGTCGACACTAGTCGAACTGTGCGTTTTCATCATCGTCGAAAAGCGGGTCTTCGTGATCCTCGTATGAGTAATCATTATACTTGGCACTTTCGCCGAAGAACTGGCGCTTAATATCGCCCAAGTCTGAGTTCGAACTAGGTGAGCCGGAGTCTGTCGTAGGAGCAGACTCAATAGAAATCCATCCTTGGACCTCCAAATTAAAGAACAGTGACTCCACCAAGTCCCATCCTTCATAGGAGCCGACATCATCGTAGCCCTTGGGGCACTTGGTGCCGATTTTTGCATATAACTTCTTAAAGAAATTAGCCTTGAACTTTTGGTTGTTCTTGCCGGTTTCTTTATATGCATCCACGATTATGTCTAGGATTTCTGTATTTGCTCTGCTTTTGCCAAGTCGCCTAGATAAATCTGTGGCGATATTGCGGGCTTCCGCTTTCATCTTACTAGGAGTGAGCCCGTAGAATTTCGTCTTTTCGTCATTTATGAACTCCAAAAAGTCAAATTCTTTACTCTGTTGATGTTTCAATTCCTATCACCTCCGTTGAATCATCCTCATCATCGAGGTAATACTCGTCATCTTTGCGACTTCCAAAGGAAGGGAAGACGTCTTCGTCGAAATACGGCTCTATCTCATGAATAATACGACACAAGTCGTCCGCAAGATAGGTTACCGTGTTGCAGTCCTCCTCGGACAAATCACCCCTCTCTGCTTCCGTATCATTGCATTCGCGAAGGAACAATTTGTATTCCTCAGGGCAGACGGATTCTTTTATCAGCTCCTGCAAGTCTCGTTGTCGCATGATGCTTGCACTGAACTCGTCGTATTTCTTTGAGATGCAATCATAAAACGAACTACCTTCGCCCTGCACCAGGTAATATGTCGTATACAAGACATTCATCCTGCAACGCATCAGCTCGTCACGGACAAGCCATTCGTCCATGGCGGCACGAAGCACATCCTGTGCCAGAGAACATCCAACATTACTTTTCCTTGACTCGTAAGTATGTCTATAGTCCTCAACACCTACAAGCTCAAGCAGGCTTGCCCAAAGATGAGATTTGAATTTGATGTTATCCAGTCCGTAATAGAAATACGTACGGCGCAGGACTTCGAGGAACTTATCATTGTATTCCTCACCAAACTCACTTTCAAGCTCATCTGCCAGGTGTTCCAGAAAACACCCGTCGCAGACTCTGATTGATGAGGCTAAGCTGCTGATTAGCCTCCTCAAATCGAAACTACTACTCATAAAATCCCCTCCAATCACGTTGTAAATTGTAAAAAATCAAACAGCAACGCTAGGTTGCTGTAGGCTCGATTATAGTACATTTACCCCTGTATGTCAAATTGGGAGCATAAAAAATATCCCAGCCCTTCGGCTAGGATATTTAAAATACTAGGACTTAGACGGCCAGACAGAAATCTGCATAGCCAAATGAGTGAACCATACTCACGAGACGTGCCACATAGGCACCTTCAATGCCCGCAATCTTCTCGCCCGAGAGCTCAAGGAGTTCTTCCAGTGTCTCTACACCCCTATCTCTCAAGACTTTGCGAGTATAATAATCTAGCTCGATGTCATTAATTTCCGTGACCTGAGCGTAATACTCTTTTGCCTTGGTAGAGCTCTTGAATGGCGAGAGCACTTCCTTGAAGAGCTCCATGCGAAGTGCCGGCGTAACACCGTGCTCCATGGCCTCCATTAACTGCTCCACGCGCAGTTCATGACGCTTAGAAATGAAGATTGGTGGCAGTTTCGGCTTGAGGTCGACGATTGCCAATATTTCATTAGTTTCGACCTCTTTCTCTTTCATACCAAACTCTTTTCCAAGCTTCTCGTAAGACTTTTTCCTTATTATGCCAGCCCTACTATACAATATCCTTCTATCTATCTCAGAGTACGATGCCAGAACGACATTGATTTTGACTATATCGTCATCGGTCATTGAGATAGTAGAGCCCGGGATTTTTCCCAAGTTATAAACATGTCTGTACAACTTGGCTATTTCGCCTTTATTAAACATCATGAGGCCCTCCTTCCGAAGATGGCAGCGTTGACTGACGCGTTGAAATACTTGATGTCTTCAACGGCAGATACCACCAGTTTCTGTTCTTCACCGTTATCAAACACGCCCATTTCGTTATTCTTAGCATGGTTGACAAATGCCTCGAACTTCTCATCCGTAAGATGAGTCCTGATGGCGTTTTTCAGAGTCATCTCCGCCTTCCTCTCAATAAGAATAGGGAAGCACTCGTAGTCTTTCTTCATCTTCTGTTCCCAGAAATCTTCAATGCTACAGTCAAACGCATAGCAATATGCGTTGACGAACAAACGAATCTTTCTGTAGCTAAGGTCATCTCTGATGAAATGCTGAGAAATGAGTCCTCTTACGATTGCGCCCATCAGCGATGACACTTCTTTTAATGACTCGCCTTCGAGGAAATACAACCTTCTCATTTCCTGGATGAAGGTTTTCCCAATCGATGTCTTCTTGTCAAGAAAAGACAATAATCTGTCTTCCTTACCAAGTGACATAATACCCAGATTCCTAAGGAAATCGCGGGAATCAAACTCATTGATCCCCTTACACATTCTTGCTGCTGCCATAACTCTTACCTCCGAATTTTCAATATTTTCAACCCAGCCGAAAGTCCTTATCGGCAAGGTATCCATATATTATACAATATTTTTGCCTTATAGTCTAGTATCCTAAAATATATCTTTACAAATTGTTTAAGATAGTCTAAAATAGTACTGTAGAGTTTTGGAGCTGGTTTTTATTAGCGCTCCAAACGTAAAATAATATAAAAGGAGAATGAATGGCAAATTTTGACCGTTCCAAGCCGCATATTAACGTCGGCACCATGGGTCACGTCGACCATGGTAAAACCACTTTAACCGCTGCAATCACGACTGTACTCGCAAAGAGACTTCCATCAGAAGTGAACAAGCCAGTGGCTTATGATCAAATCGATAACGCTCCAGAAGAGAAGGCTCGTGGTATTACCATCGCTACCTCTCACCAGGAGTATGAATCTGAGAAGCGCCACTACGCACACGTAGATATGCCAGGCCACGCAGATTACATTAAGAACATGATTACCGGTGCTGCACAGGTTGATGGTGCTATCCTCGTAGTTGCTGCGAACGATGGTCCACTTCCACAGACTCGTGAGCACGTACTTCTCGCTCACCAGGTGAATGTACCAAAGATTATCGTCTTCCTCAACAAGATGGACCTCGCTGATCCAGAACTCGTTGAGCTCGTTGAGATGGATGTTCGTGATCTTCTTAACAAGTACGGCTTCGATGGCGACAACGCTCCAATCATCAAGGGTTCTGCTACTAAGGCTCTCGAAGGTGATAAGGAAAACGAAGACGCTATTATGGAGCTCGTCAAGGCTATGGATGAGTACTTCGACATTCCTGAGCACGATCTTGACAAACCATTCCTCATGCCAATCGAGGATGTGTTCTCCATTAAGGGTCGTGGTACCGTTGCTACTGGTCGTATCGAGCAGGGCGTTGTAAAGCTAAACGACGAAGTTGAAATTGTTGGTCTCCGCGATACCCAGAAGTCTGTTGTGACTGGTATCGAGGCCTTCCACAAGACTCTTGATCAGGGTCAGGCTGGCGATAACGCTGGTCTTCTTCTCCGTGGTATTGAGCGTGATCAGATTGAACGTGGTCAGGTTATTGCTAAACCAGGTTCTATCACCCCACACACCGAGTTTGAAGCTCAGGTTTACATCCTTAAGAAAGAGGAAGGTGGCCGCCACACTCCATTTTCTAAGGGTTACAAGCCACAGTTCTACTTCCGTACTACTGACGTAACCGGTGAAGTTGAACTTCCAGCTGACAAGGAAATCGTAATGCCAGGCGATCAGGTAACCTTCAATGTGAAGCTTCTTGCTCCTGTCGCTATGAACAACAACGACCGCTTCGCTATCCGTGAAGGTGGCAAGACTGTTGGTTCTGGTGTTATCACCAAGGTTATCAAGTAATTGATTTGCTGATAGCATTAAAAAATCCCTCACCTTAAAGTGGGGGATTTTTGGTGGGCGCATAGCGTTTAGCGATGCTTGCATGGGAGATACTATGCGCCAGTTGACGGGTTACTTTGTAGTACGTAGCACAATATTACTTCAAAAGAACTTCAATGGGCCCCAGGACCTGAGCCTGGTTCATCCTATAAACCAGCTCATTGAGCTCTTTCTCGGTGCCTTTTAAAAGGTTTACATACCAATAGAGAACTTTCTTTGTTTCGGAAGATTCTGCCTCGTTCACCATGAGGTTCAGGCTAAAATCTGCATCACTCCCATCGTCGTCCTTATTATATGCTGACAAATGATTGAAGTAATGGTCTGAGCGCCACTTTTTGCCCCACTCCTCATCCTTGATGAGATTTGCAAAATCCTCAAGAGTAAGGTCGTGATTGGGTGAATCGGCATTGATCTTGATTGCCAGTGCATATTTTCCGGGCTCTTCGGTCGGGTCGAGGTCTGGAGTATTGAAATTTTCTTTACATTCCTCAATATAATCATTGATACTCCTTACCATCCCATCCCTTTTAACGATTACCGAAAAACTATGCGGCGTAAAACAATAAACCTTTGACATACTATCACCTCCTATAAACTGCTCTATATATAATATAGCTACTCTGTTATTATACCACATCTATTGACAGATTGGTGTTTTTGTCATATACTAGTGCATATTATTAACATTATTGAGCTTCAAAAACTCATGGACTTCACGTCTAGTTGAAATCTGAGGTTATGAAGCTAGTAGAAAGGGAATAATGGCAGAAGCAAAGAAAGATGAAGGATTAACCATCCGCATCCGCCTCAAGGCCTATGATCACCGCGTGATTGATCAGAGCGCCCGCCAAATCGTAGACACCGCGATCAGAACTGGTGCCAAGGTTAGTGGTCCTATTCCACTACCAACCAAGCGTAGCACTTTCACAGTTGTGAAGTCGCCACACGTTTACAAGACTGGTGGTGAAGCATTTGAGATGAAGGTCCACAAGCGCCTTATCGACATCTCCAACGCTACCCCAAAGACCATCGAGAGTTTGCAGAACCTTGCACTTCCTGCAGGTGTAGACGCAGAAATCAAGATGTAATAATCTCAAAATCTCCCCTAACCAGGGGAGATTTTTGTTGGGCCAGTAAAAACAGTCAAGTAAAAACCCCAGTCTTAACGACCGAGGTCTACATTTTTACACTTCTTTAAACTCTATTGTGATTCCAGACTTCTCCAGAATCGTGTAGAGTTCCTCGAGGGTAGTGCCGCCATTCTTGATATCGTTAACCAAGAATGTTGACATGATGGTCTCTGCTCTACATACGAGCATACCATCTTCTCCCTTTGAACCAATGGCGAACATCTTTTTCTTTGTGATGTCGCCCTCACATTCTATTGCCGTAGCAAAGACCTCCATCAGTCTCTTTTCTGCGATCTCCGTAGAGAGGCAGATCACTGACGCGAAGGTATCATTTCTGACGGCCATCTCTGAGCCGAGGTTCAAACCTCCTGCAAATCCCGCTCTGTTCTTTTTTCCGATATTCTTGGGAAGAATACCTAGAGCAAGGAGTGGTTCAACGTTCATGATGTTCGTTACTACCACGATGCGTGCAGGGTTGAAACCCTTCTTTATGAGCTTCTGTGCCAGTTTAATTGCGCTTTTGTGCTTAACTGACACAATTACGACGTAGATGTTACCTTTATTCAAGGCAAACACCCCCTTTCTTCTCCGTATTTTTTTGATAATCCCGACCAGAAAAACCTGGCCGTGTGCCATTTAGCCAACAAAAAAATCGCTAAATCTTTACTATTATAGCATACTTTTGCTTTTTGGTCAAGGTTAAACCCGAAAAAACGCCCTTTTTGGACAGATATGCTATAATGGTGGTATGTCAATATCTAAGATGAAAAAACGTTTTTATTTCGTTGCCGCGGGATATTTTCGTTTTTTCGCAAATATTGCACTTAAGAGGTGGAAACCGCGCGTAATTGCAGTAACTGGTTCAGCTGGAAAGACCACCATGCTCAACATGCTCGAGCATGAAATGGGAAAGAAAGCCCACTATTCACACGATGCAAACTCCGCTTTTGGTGTAAGCTTCGATTTGCTCGGACTTAAGGGCGTGCGTGGTTCCAAGATTCGCTGGATTTGGCTTTTTATTGCAACGCCGTTTAGGGGTCTACTCCACCGCCACAAAGAGAAATTCTACGTAGTGGAGATTGATGGTGAGCGCCCACATGAGGCAGAGTTTCTCGCGGAGTGGCTAAAGCCGGAGGTCACTATCTGGGTTTCGATTGGGCTTTCGCACGCTGTACAGTTTGAAAAGGTCGTAGAGGAGGGCCAGTTTGAGGATCTATCAGAGGCGATTACCTCTGAATTTGCTAATTTGCCAGCCAATACCACCAAGCTCGTCTATATCGACGCCGATTCTAAGCTGATGGTCGAGGCGACCAAGGGAATCAAAGCCAAGGTCATCCCGATTAAGAAGTCCATGATGAAAAAGTACGTGGTCTATCCAGATTCGACCGACTTCACTTATGGCGATACGACTTTCCACTTCAATCACCCAGAACCAAAGGATGTGGCGTTTAATCTCTTTGTTTTGCAAGATTTAATGAAATATTTGAAGCTCAAATTCAATCCAGATTTCTCTGAGCTAAAGGTGGCGCCAGGTAGATGTTCCTACTTTGAGGGCAAAAAAGGTATCCAGATTGTAGATAGTAGTTACAACGCTCACATGATTTCTGTTTCGTCCGTGCTAGACATGGCCAAGCGTATGCATGCCGAGAAAAAGTGGCTCGTGATTGGTGATATCGTAGACCAGGGTTCACTCGAAAAAGACGAGCACGTCCGCCTAGCAGAGTTAATTGCCGCTGTGAAGCCTGAGCGCGTGGTCCTAGTTGGACGCCGTACCAAGGAATACACCGCGCCAAAGCTAAAGGAGCTTGGTGTTTCTGCTGTCGCTACGACAGACCCGAGGAAGGCCTTAACTTACATTGAGAATCACATTCACGGTGATGAGACGTTGATTTTTAAGGGTAGTCAGTACCTAGAGTGGGTAATTGAAAAGTTGCTCAAAGATCCAGCCGATGCAAAGAAACTTTGCCGCCGCGAAAAGGCAGCCGTAGCTAGAAGGAAGAGTTGGGGGCTAGATTCATGAGCAAAGAAGGTGCGGTAGACCTATACATCATTCATGGTTGGACTTACACTGTGGAGCCTTGGAAAAACACACTAGCAATGCTAAAAGAGGCTGGCTTTAATATCAAAATGCTCCACGTGCCGGGGCTAACTGAGCCAAGCGATAAAGTTTTTACAATTGATGATTATATAGAGTGGGCAGACGCCAATATCCCAGATGGGGCGGTGGCGCTTGGACATTCTAATGGCGGTAGGATTTTGATGAATCTTTGCGCCAAAAAGCCAAAGAAATTAAAGTATCTGATTTTACTCGATGCAGCGGGTGTCTATGAGCCAACCACCAAGAAGAAGTTGGTAGAAAAAGTGGCAAAGCTCGGCAAGCCTTTGAAGAAAATCCCGGTAGTAAACAAGGCTTTCCATAGGCTAACTGGTACGACGGATTATTCACGCGCGCCGGAGAATATGAAAACTACGCTCGTAAATATGATTGAATCTGACAAAAACCTAGATTTTAGCAAGGTGGGCACGAAGACGATGATCCTCTGGGGCAAGAAGGATACGACCACTCCGCCACGCCAGGCGACCAAGATTTATGAAGGTTTGCCACACGCTGAGCTCAAATTCTACGCTAACTGGACACACGCTCCATACATCTCCAACCCGGACGAGCTAGCCAAGGCGCTCTCGACTTTACTCACGAGGATGAAAAAATGACGCGATATTTCCTAGGGTCTGGGGCTGGTTTTAGCGACAAAATGGTAGCACGTTTCAAAACCGAGCAAGGAACTGAGCAAGACTATTTGAATTTGTGTCAATTTATTCACGACCAGTACGGCATGTCACAGGTTTTGGTGACTAGAAATGGACGTTCGGCGATTGCAGCAGCACTTAAGCTTGGCGGAGTAAGACAGGGTGAGGTTATTATTAATGGATTTACCTGTTTTGCTGTAGTGCAAGGCGTGGCCGCAGCCGGGATGACGCCAGTTTTTGCCGATATAGATAAGAAGACTTTGAATTTCACTATTGAGAGCCTGGCTAGGTGCGTGACACCAAATACCGTGGCAGTTATCGTGCAGAATACGCTTGGCAACATGGTGAATATCCAGCAAATCGAGGCGTTTTGTAGGCAGTACGGACTGGTTCTAATCGAGGATTTGGCACACTGCGCAGGGCGGATTTATCCTGACGGACGCGAAGCTGGTACGGTTGGACAAATGGCCGTCTGGTCCTTTGGCAAGGAAAAGAGCATTGATACGATTAACGGTGGGGCGGTTGGATTCCGTAGTACAAGTATGCTACCCGTAGCACAACCGACGCAGCCACCAGTACCAGAAGAAGAGAAGCGCGCCAGAATGTACCCGACCTATGGACAAAAGTATCGCAAGCTAAGTAAACTTGGCTTGGCCGGGCCGTATATGAGGAAGCTCCTCAAGAAAGGCCTTGTTACGAAGTCTGCCGATGCTGAAGTTGATTACACTGAACATCGTTTGAGCAACTGGCAAGCTAAACTAGCCTTGGAGCAGTTAAAGAACGTAAGGAAAAGAGCCGAAAGGCCACTTCGCGAGTTCTATTTAGTAAAGAATCGTGCCGAGGTGCTAGAAAAACTAAAGAAAGCTGGTTACAATTTTGATGGTTTTTGGTATGAAACGCCAGTAGCGCCGGCTCGCTATTATAGTAAGGTTGGTTACAATGAGGCGGCCTGCCCAGTGGCGGTAGAAGTGGCGCAAAAAATTATTAATTTCCCAGATTATTATAATGATGCAGAACTTAAAAACGCACGGGCGATTGTGGAGGGATATCTCGATGAATAATTGGAATGAAATAGTAAAGAAGTTTCCAGAGGCGAACTTTTTGCAGTCTCCAGAATACGGCAAAATGAACGAGCTAATTGGTGACAAAGTGATTTTTGAAGATTTTGGTGGCGACGGACACGCACTAATGATTGTGCGCGACGCTAAACGTGGTAGATATCTGGAGATTCCGTGTGGACCTCTTATCGACTGGTCCAAAACGGCTACCGTGAAGAAGGCTTTACTAAGAATCCAGGAGATTGCAAAAAAAGAGAAGTGTGTATTTGTTAGGATGCGCCCACAGCTTGCTGCTTCGTCAGAGAATTTAGCCAAACTGACATCACTTGGATTAAAGAAATCGCCAATGCACCTTGCCGCTGAACATACCGTTATTATTGACTTAACCAAACCGGAAGAAACTTTGCTCGCCGAGATGCGCAGACAAACCCGTTATGAAGTACGTCGCGCCGACAAGCAAGGCATCAAGGTCACGAAGGATAATAGTGAAGAGGTTTTCCGTGAATTCCATAACGAGCAGGCAAAGACTGCCAAGAGGCAGGGGTTTGTACCACCATCACTTAAAGTCTTGCTCGCCGAGAGAGAAGCGTTTGGCGACAATGCGAAGATTTACGTAGCAAAAACGGCCGAGGGCGAAGCGATTGCCTATGGACTCATTATTGGTAGTGGCGAAGAAGCAGATTACTACGAGGCGGCCTCTACGGATCTCAACAGGAAACTTCCTGGTGCGTATGCTTTGCTCTGGCAAGCGATGAAGGATTTGAAAGCTGAGGGCTATAAGAGGTTTAACCTCTGGGGTATTGCACCAGCTGGGCAGCCACATCACCGCTATGCCGGCGTTACAACATTCAAGACCGGATTCGCCGAAGACGTGGTTGAGTTTGTACCAGCACACGACATGGTTATTTCCCGTATGAAGTATTTAATCAATTTGATTGTTGAAAAAGCAAGAAAGAAAAAGAGGCATCTATGAGTAAAATTGAAATAACGAGCTGTGAAAGCCGCGATGAGTGGGATGGATTTGTAGCTAAGCGCGAGGAAGCGAATTTCTTGCAGTCTTGGGATTTTTATGAATTCCATAACGCACGCGGGAAGAAGGTAGTAAGAAGGATTGCAAGGAAAGGTGATGTTATTGTGGGTGCCTATGCCGGCGTAGTAGAGACTGCGAAGCGCGGGACTTACATGGCAATTGCTGGTGGTCCAATCATGGATTGGAAAGATAAAGCTCTTGTTAAGGCAGTTTTTGACGATATCCGCGAACAGGGCAAAGCTACGAAGTGTGACTTCGTGCGCGTACGCCCACAGCTAGAGCTTTCTGATGATTCTTTGAAACTAATGAAGGAACTGGGGCTCAAAAAAGCACCGATGTTCCTATCCGTAGAATATGCTGGGATTCTTGACCTCAACAAATCTGAAGAGGAAATTGTAGCCGGGGCATCACAGGGTTTCCGTCGCAAAATGAGGAAGGCCGAAAAAGCCGGTATCACAATTGAAACATCCGTAGACCCGGAAATCGTGAAGACTTTTTATGCGCTAGAAGTAAAGCATGCCAAGAGGCAAGGGTTCGTGGCGTTTTCCGAGAGCTTCCTCACGAAGCAGTTTGAGGCTTTTGCCAAGAATGACGAAGTAATAATGTATACTGCCAAGCTAGATGGCGAGATTTTAGCACAGAATTTCATGATTTTCTATGGGCCGGAAGCTAGCTACCATTATGGTGTCTCGTCCGACCTTGGTACTAAATATTCTGCGGCGCCTCTACTACATCTTGCTGCAATGGAAGAGGCTAGGAAGCGTGGCTGCATTCGCTACAACTTATGGGGAATTGTAGGTCTAAATGAAACTTCGCACCGCTTCTATGGTGTTTCTGAGTTCAAGCGTTCGTTTGGTTGTGAAGAACTTAAATATACACCAGCTCATGATATGATTCTCAATCCCTTGAAATACAAGGTGACAAAACTCGTAGAATTTGCCCGCAAAAAAGTACGCCATTTGTAAAATTTTTACCTTTAGCATGATATAATTATTATGCGAGGTAGAGATGCAAATCAAGTGTGGAACTGAAAAACTTGCGAGAATTTGTTGTATTCTTCTTTTGGTCGTAATCGGCTTTTGTTTTGTTTTCGGCAACACGCTTTTTAGGCTGAGCCATGCTTATGGTGCCGATATGGGACTATCGATAAATGTGGATAACGAGGAATCGCTCTCGATTATACTGGGCGGGGAGGGAAGCGATAACAATGTAGAAGTAGACATCACCCCGCACAACGCGGATGGGGCTTTTAGCGAGTCTGGCGACGTGACGGCTACTGTAGTCTCTACCGTTCAGAACGGTTACACTCTCAGCATGACGAGATCTTCTGCCGCCATGAGTAATACAGACTCTGGAGTTACTGCTACGATTGATGAGCTCGCATCAAGCGAGAATGGATATACTTCATCAACTTTCCCGGCCAATAAATGGGGATATTCTTTGAAATCTGGCGAAGTTTTTGGTAATTATTTCGGCATCGGCGATGGCGTAGAACTCCAGAATAGTAGCGAGACTACAAATGGTACTACTTCTACACTTAAATTTGGTGCCAAAGTAAATCTCGAGATGCCAGCCGGCAGCTACGCGACGACAATTAATTTTATCGCAGTGGCAAGACCAGAATCGAAATACTATATGCAAGATATCACAATGGAATCCTGCCCTGCCAACGGCATGGATGTTTACGATAAGCGCGATGAGAAGCAATACCATATTAAAAAAGTTAATACCGGTGAAATGTTTGCCTGTTGGATGACTACTAATTTAGACTTAGCCGGAGGCACTATTGTTGATTCTGAATTATCAAATATTGAAGGCAACTATACCTATACATTGCCAGAATCATCCACGTCGTTTAAAAGCTCAGACAACAATCTTGAAGTGCTTTACAATAGCAATAACACCATTTGCGGTGAGGAAGACACTCCTTGTGCCAGTTATTATACATTTGCCGTTGCAACTGCTAATTCTAACCTCGTTAATGGCATAGCGGAATACGACATCTGTCCTAAAGGGTGGAGACTACCGACTCATGAAGAATGGTATACTCTCGATATCGATGCTCAGAGGATAGAGCATGCCAACTCACCGATAAATATAAGTTATAC
>Ga0310786_10009524_pt1 | contig 12323 bp, 18 predicted proteins | sample AusTroGonzalo_MG_FD_203881 | JGI IMG/M metagenome (GOLD analysis project Ga0310786, IMG submission 203881) | Bovine rumen microbial communities from tropical cattle in Woodstock, Queensland, Australia - Gonzalo_03 (v2) (version 2) | ecosystem: Host-associated > Mammals > Digestive system >...
GTTGCGACCTTGTTGCACACCCTTGCAATATGCTCACAATGAAGCAGTTAGCATAGGGGAGGTATAGGGGGAGGGGGTGGGGGAGGTATAGAGGGAGGTATGTTTCGTTGTATTTCCTGGCGATTTCGCGTCCCTTTTGACTGGCGACATGGGTTTAGCAACATTTCGGAATTTTCCAACATTTTTATTCCGTGTTATTCCGAATCTCGAAACGATTTCCTATCTTTGTGCCATGCAGAAGGAGATTCGCATTTTACGCTTCAAGTACCCGGACAGGACCGAGTTCACCGAGGAGGAGATCCGCGAGGTGAAGAGGCTGCTGTCCCGTGACGACGAGAAGGACGAGAGCGCATGCCGCCTTCCCGTGAAGTTCGTTCCCGTCGGACACGTCTGCGCCTTCAAGGGGAAGATATACAGGTGCGTGGAGGCGTCGCGGAGCATCCTGACCGATCCGTGCCTGGGTTGCGACATCGGCGGGGAGAACTGCACGTCGAAGGCTCCCCAGTGTTCGCCCTTCGACCGGAAGGACCGGAAGAGGGTCTGGTTCAAACTCGTAGAGAACGGGGAGTAGTTATGGATATCGAAAAGGCGAAGGAGGCTTCCGACCTCTACGTTCGGAAGCACCATACCGAAGTGATGGCATGGGACTTCGACGCCACCTATCGGGCGGCGACCGACCGGAATGCGGAGACCACCGTCAAGATTCCCGTCCGCTGGCTTCCCGTCCTGATAGCGAAGGCGTACGAGGATATTGCAAACATCGAAAAGCAGATACTCGCATTATGAAAGCTGGAGACGAATGTTGGGTCTGGTGTTCCCAGGCGCTTTACAACACCGGCATGATCGCGAGGGGTGTTCTTGTCGACGTTGACAAAAACTTCGCGGAGGTTAGGTTAAGCAACCGCGATAAGCCGTACGTGTTTCTTGCCTGCGAGGTGTTCCCCACACGGAGGGCCCTTTGTGAACATTATCGTAAAGTCTTTGAATAGCCAATGAAAATCAGCAAAAGAACTGGTCGCTTGAAACTGGACTCGAAGGACACCCGCATCGGGAACTTCATCGTGTCCGTAGAGCCTGAACACGTTAAGATTCAGGACATCAACTCCGTTTATTTCATCCGTTACTCCAAGCGGATGCCGATGGGAATCTGGCTTGGGAATCTCCTTGAAATGGGAGAGGAAGGCTTGAACTCCATCAAGACCTACATAGCCGTGATGTGGTCTCTCTTTTCCGTTTCCCCGGACAACGAGCTTGTTCAGGATATCTTGAGGGCCGCAGAGAATGCCCTGAAGCGTCACCCCGACTGGTACGGATACAAGATGACCGACGACGACGCGGAGAACGACAAGGCCGCGCAAGAGGTCAAGGAGATGAAGGAGTTCGAGGAGGAGGTCAAGAATCTTTCCGGGGAGGAATAGAAAAAGCCCGCCATCGCTGGCGGGCCAAACCTTTTTTTGAGTTATGGAACGCTTTCGCGTCCGATGCAAAGATAGGGACTTTGGCGGAAAAATCAAATCGGCTCGGTAGGTTTTTTCACTTCGCGCACCGTAATTCCGTGAAAGTAGAGCATCATGGCCTTCTTTAACGGCCAGCGATCATTTGGAAACCCCTTGAAATCCTCGACCACCCATTCGCCGATGTCCCACGCGATTTGATAATCCCCGGTGGATTCTCCTTTATCGTGAACCTTGTAGTACACGAAATCAGCCGTGTAGGTTATCTCCCGTTCAGCAACCCTCTGCACCTCCTTTGTCTTGGTTTTTAATTGCACGATTTCCGTGCGATATTGCGTCGGGATAAGGGTGTACTTGACCTGGCGTTTCAAATGCCTAATTTGGCCGTTCTTCTCTGCTTCTTTGAGGAATAGCCAACGTTCCCATTCCCCCTTTGAATCAAACTCCCCGTCGGGGGTAGTCATCTTCTTGTTGTTGAACTTGTGTTTGGGATTGAATTTCATTCGGGCATCGGTTCAAAGTGATATTCGGGAAAACAACAGCACCTGGAGTGCTTGATTTCAAAGGGCACATCAATCGGAATAGGGTGGTTGGCATCGTCCTCGCACTCGTCGCAGTCGTAGTTGCTCCCTCTCCTGCGGACATAATACTCCGCTCCCCTCGCCATCGCATCTTGCCACTCGGCATACCTTATGGACGCGAGAATCGCGTTCTGGCCGATGACGGCAAGTTGCCCGGCTATGTCCTTCGGATAGCCGCGCCCCCATTTGAGGATGTCCCTCGGCAAGTCTTTCCAGTACCGCGAAAGGAACGGGTTTGCAAGAAACCGCGAAATCTCCACCCGGAGCTCGCTCTGCGAAAGGCCGTACACGAATGCGAGGGCGATCCATACCTCCAGCAGCTCCTTGAGGAATGACCCCTGCTGGTCGAAACGGGTAAGGATCGGCACGAACCGGTCGTCCGATTCCCTGTCCCAAGCCTCGTCGAAATCGTAGTAGTCCAGATTCTCCGAAACGATGGAGCGGGCGACTTCCTTCGCCTTCTCCGCGAGGGAGTCGGAAAGGTTGCGGCAGATTTCGTTGGCCCTGTCGTTCAGTTCCGGGTCTTTGTCCCAGATGAAGTCCGCCCCCATTTCCTTGTAGAGAAAGGCGAGGGCGATTAGCGCGGCCACCGCCTTGTCGAACTCCTTCCTAGATTCCCTCTTGTAGGCGGCCACTTTCTGGACTACGGCGTCGTTATTCAGCATTGTTCACGCGGGATTGGGCCACGGGATTCTGCCTTGCGTTCTGCACGGCCTGTTCGGTCTGCTGCGCGGCCTGTTCTGCCTTGAGTTCGTCCTGCGCCTCCTGGAGAATCCGCTTCACCTCGTCCGGCGAGGAATACCCGACGTTGTATGCGAGTTCGGTAGCGGTCTTCGTGGACATGGCACCGCATGTTACGAGCTGCTGGATGCCCGCGATGACGTCGTTCTCGGAGAGGAAGATGAACGGGTCGAGGTACGTCTTGACGTTCAGGGACTCTGCTTCCGTGATGCGGCCCTTCTCCAGGAAGTAACCGTGCTTGAAGAGCGCGGCGATGCGGTTGAGGAACGGCTGGTAGTCCATGGAGTCCGCCATCGCCTTCATGTAGGAGTCCGCGAAGAGCATCTTGACGGTCCGGGAGGAGATGTCGGCGCCGGACTTTATTTCCGGGGTTTCCACAACGAAGGAACCGCGAAGGATCTCTTTCTTCATCAGGGCGAGCTGCGCGGTGAAAGCCCCGTCGGCACCCTGGGCCGGTTCAAGGAATCCGACCTTTGCGTTCGGGTCGATGGAGTCGATCCGGGCGGGGGTTCCGTCCACGTTCGACATCATCTCGAACTCCGCGCCGAGGGTGTAGAGGATGCGGAGGGCGTAGGCCGCGTTGTTCTCGGAGAACTGCGAAAGGGCGATTTCCCAGCCGTCGATGAGCGCCTGCGAGGCGGACCACACCGGGCCGTCGTCGTTCCGGTGGTAGGCGACAGGGCAGAACGGGAAGCCGTGCGGGATGGGAGATCCTTCCATTTCCCAGCCGTCGTTGTCGTCCTTCTCGCGGTAGGTCACGAAGTGCGTGGAGTCCACGACGTCCAGGTACCGATGCACGTTCCCGTCCCAGTCGCTCTGGTTGTAGAGCCTGCCGAAAAGTGTCATGTCTCCCGTGAGGGTGTCGTAGTGAGGATAGAGCGTGTCCCCGTCCGTGTAGGAGAAAACCCGCCATCGAACCCGCCCGTCGTTCATGTAGACGTATACGGCCACGTCCGCGACCGAGAACGCCCTGTCGATGGCATCGTTCACGGCCACCTCCATGTCCTTGTCCTCCCAGCCCTCCCGGAAGAATGTAAGGCGGTCTATCATCTGCTGGCTTGTGCCGCCGGAAACGAGCCTCATCCCGACGTTGTTTCCGAGAAGCGCTTCCTTGCGTTGCAGATGGATGTACTGCTGGAATCCCACGGCGATGCGCGAACGGACCTTTGCCTGATACGCGCCGGTCTCCTTGTTCACGTACATCGTGTTCGGGTAATACTTGATGTGGTTGATCTTGTGCGAGGACGGATGGAACTCCCGCACGAAGTCGGCCTGGGTCTTGAGTTCGCGCACCACGTCGTCTATATGGGCGAGGTATGCGGTCCCCGGCGTGACCATGGGCGCACTCCCCACTACCCCGGATGGGACCGGGATGGAAAAGGGCTTCCTTCTCATTATCTGTTCGGGAGTCATCTTCCCGATGGTAGGTGTAAGTCTCATAGCGTATGATTATTCGTTCTACATTCCGAACCAACTCCAGTCTCCCCGGCGCACCTTGCGGGCCTTCTTCGCATTGTCCAACCTATCCAGTGCATAGAGTAATGCTTCTATAAAGTCGGGGCTTCTTCCAAGTATCGCCTTCATTTCCGTTTTCTTGATGAGGGCTTTGGGGTTCTCCTCCTCCTTCCACTTCAACACGATCCTTTCCTCCACAAGCCTGTCCCGGACGGTGAATGGGATGCGCTTTTCCGTGTAAGTCCTGCGAAGCACCCCTTCGTCGATTGACAACTGCCCGTTCTGCAAGGCATCCACCAGCATGCCCGCGCACTCGGACTTCCGGGTGTTGTACGAAGCCTTGTCCTTTGCCGGGGCCTTGTTGTCGAAGCCGAAGCACCCGCGCATGTCCTCCGACTGCTTTAGCCAGTTGCCGATGCCGTTCATGTCGAAGGCGAAGTTCTCCTTCGGGATGTCGTTCTTGCGGAGGAACTCCAGGATGATAGGCACGACGTCCTCGCTGGTGACGTACCTCTTTGCGAAGAGGTCTATGATGTGCATTCCGTCCAAGGCCCACAGGACGAGCCAGTCGTCCCGGAGCGCGATGTCGCCGCCTCCGACACGGGTTCCGCTTACCTGCGGCGCGTTCTCGAAGAAGCGGTTCATGTCGTTCATCGTAATCAGCGCCCCCGTGTCGTCCACGTCCTTCCAGATGCCCCTGATGTCGTTCACGGTGGACTTCGCGCCGCTGGAGGATATGCGGTTCATGTACTTCGGATCGGAGACCTGGAGGATCTTGTTCTCGGAGAAGTCCCCGTCTATGAATGTAACCGACGTGATGAACTGTCTGTACTCGTTATCCGGGTCGTCCGTGAGCTGCGAGATTTTCCGTTTGGCGTTGGGATTCTCGTAGACCTCTTCCGGGGAATCCCCCCATGCGATTTCCATCACGTCCTCGCCGTAACGGCAGAAGTATCGAATCGCGCCGGACCGCTCACGGATGGCCGTGTCCGTTTCCGGGTCTATCCACCACTCCAGGAACCAGCGGAGCTTGTTGCTGCGCCCCACCGGGTTGCAAGTGCATACGAACTGCGAGGGCAGGCCGGTCGTGCTTCGGTTGGAGCCGATGAGGTCGAAGATGACCGACATTGATTCCTTCGTGAATTCGGCCAGCTCCTCGATGACGATGTACGGCATCTCCGCGCCACGGAAACGGTCCTTGATCTTGGAAAGGTCCGCAAGATGCTCCATCTTCATCGTCGCCCCGGTTCCGTTGAAGAACTTCGCCTCGAACGAAGTGTCCGCGAAGTTCGCAACGCCACGGAACACCTGTTTCGCGGATTTCCATATACCGCGCTTCACGTCCGCCTCGTAACGCCTGAAACCATAGAGATTCGCGTCCGGCTCGTCGAAGTAGAGCGACGCGTCGAAAAGGGATATGAACGACTTGCCGGAACCCCTCTTCCCGCCGACTATCTTGATGTCGGCCTCGTTCGTTATGACGTTCTCCTGGAATCCGGCCTGCGGGATGATGTTGTACACCCGTTTTCCCTTTCGCTTCAAGTCAAGATTCTCTTTCCGCAGTTCCTCGATATAGTCGTAGTCATAGACCTCCATCCCGTATTCGAGGAACACGGGGTCAAGGTGCTTTTGACGCTCGGCTATGTCGGTGTTTGCCATGTCGGTGGCAAAAGTGCGGGGTTTTCGGGAATTTTTCGGAATTTTTATTCCAATATATTCCGAACCGCTTAATATATTTGCCCGTGTATGGAGCAGAAGGCCGAAGACAGGGGCGTACAGGTGCGTTGCCCGTTCTGCGGGAAGAAAATCCCCGTCCAGGTGAGGGAACTCATCGGGAGGCTTACCATTTCGGTCAGATGCCCCGGCTGCAAGCGGGTTGGAGAAATCACCTTGCAGGACATACGATAGCGCCGTTTTGAGCGCACACAGAGGCTAACGAGAGTTACTTGATAACCATTCAGGCCCGGAGTAGGAACCCAAGAGGGTTTCCGCTTCGGGCTATTTTATAACCTAACACGCTCATTGACAATGTTCAAAGACAAAATCGCAAGTGCGGTCAAGACGAAGTATCAGCGTTTTGGATTGACCAACGAGGCTATTGACCGGATTGCCTCTGCGAGAGAAAAGACGGTCGACAGCGAGGAGGAAGTCGAAACGGCGGTTGCTGACGCCGAGACGATGGGACTCATCGCAAACGAACTTCAAAGGATGCGCGACGCGGAGATCCAGAAACGGACCGACACCCAACGCGCCTTCGACGCCTACAAGGAGAAGAACCCGGACCCGAAACCGACCGGGAATCCCGAACCTCCGAAGCCGGAGGAGCAGCCGGAACCCGCATGGGCGAAGGCCATCCGCGAACGCTTCGAGCGCGAGGACAGGGAGCGGGAGGAAAAGGCCCTCCGCGACACGATCACGGCGCGGTTGAAGATGGAGGGGTGCGCCAACGCGGGAATCCTCAAGTCCACGATGAACGGATTCGTTCCTGTCAAGGACGAGAGCGAGGACGCCGCCGTGGCGAGGCTCAAGACCGAGTACAGCAACCTCTACAAGGAGGTGTTCGGAGAAGGGGCCGCACCCGGATTCGGAGGCCAGCCTTTCGCCGATGCGAAGACGGCAACCGAGAGGAAGAACGACTTCCTCCGTCAGCTGGGACTTCTCCCCGGCAAGGACAAGTAAACCCAAATCATCAACAACATGCCTACTTTCAGCTCATTCAACGCATTTGGCTCCGAGTCCTACGAGGCCTCCCAGAGCCATGTCCCCGTGTGGCTGGGTGTCGTCGGTCCCGTTCCCGTGGGCGGCACGCTGAAGAAGGACTATGCCCGGAAGGGCTTCCTCCTTCCCGCCGGTTCCCCGGTCAATCTCACCGACAAGATCATCACCCCGTTCGTCGGCTATGAGGTGGTTTCCTTCACCGGCGCCGGCGCTTCCGACACCTACGACACCATCGTGGTGAAGCCCGCCGATTTCGGCGGCGTGAAGGTCGCCCCCGCCGCAGAGGACATCCTCCAGGTCGTCGGCGCCACCTTCGACGCCACGGGCGCCGCCCGCGAAATCTATTCCTCCACCCTCATCACCGAGGGTACGAACGCCGGAGCCTACACCGTCCTCGTCGCTAAGAGCGCGAACTTCGGTTCCCTTACCGCAGGTGACGTCCTCACCCCGTCCGCCGGGACAGCCGGTGCCTCCGGCAAGTCCATCGCGGTCAAGCCCAACGGCTATCTCTACAACGACATCTACTTCAGAAACCTTGACGGCAGCGCGAACAACTACGACCTCGCCGCCACCGGTGCCGTGGTGATGTATCACCACGACGGCCTGCTCGTCGAACTGACCCCTTCCGGCCCCGTCAAGGAGCAGATGAAGGCTGCGGTTCCGGGTGTCCTCCAGGTGCTTGTCTAACCCTTAAAGAATAGGAGAAAACACTATGGATACCTACCAGATTCAGTTCTACGACCTTCTCTCACGCGCCCTCGGTCCGGGCGAGAGCATCCAGACCTTCCTGGACAACACCCTCGCGCTGAAGTACAACGCCCTCCAGCTCGACGGCTTCGCTTTCGAGCCGTTCATGCAGACGGACTTCACCTTCGAGCAGGTTTTCGGCGAGGTCGGCCTCAACGCCACCGCGCAGTACTACGACCTCGACTCCCCCGCCCTGCCGGACGGCACCCCGGGATTCAAGTCCTACACGGGCAAGATTCCCCGGATGAAGAAGGTCGAGTACTTCAACGAGGACAAGCTCCGCAAGATGAAGCTCGTCGAGGACCGTCGCTCCAGCACCTCCGCCCAGATTGCGGAGATCGCCTACCAGCAGCTCTTCATCACCGTGGACAACCTCATCGGCGGTCACACCAACGCGCTGACCTATCAGCGTCACCAGGCCGTGTCCAAGGGTAAGTTCGCCATCAACGCGACCAACAACCCGAAGGGTATCAAGAACGTGGTCATCGACTACCACATCCCCGCCGACAACAAGACCACGCTGTCCGACAATTTCCGCTGGTGGACCTCCTCCACCCACACCGACGCGAACAAGGGTTCCGCTTCCGACCCCATCGGCGACCTCCGTACCGTCGTGCAGACCGCCCGCAACAAGGGCGTCCGTGGACACTTCGAGGTGAACATCGACTACCTCAAGGAGTGCCTGATGCACCCGAACGTGCTGTCCGTCATCGGAACCTCGATGCTCCCGGCCAGCGACTCCACCGCGCAGACCGCCTATGCCCGCATCCAGCCCTACGACGTGCTGAAGGCCCGTCTCGAGGCCCTCATCGACGCGCCCATCAAGGCCATCGACTCCCTCGTTCCCATCGAGAGCATCGACAAGGCCGAGAAGGCTTTCGTGAAGGCCAACGTGAACGCCTTCGAGAAGGACGTCTGGGTGTACGTCCCGGACGGCCAGATCGGCGTCGTCAAGACCGTCGAGCCTATCGCCATCGAAGGTGGCCAGTACGGTTCCTTCTACGGCGGGAAGCTCCTTCTCACCGTGGGCGTGGACTACGTGAAGAAGTGCCAGAGCTACAACACGGAAATGACCTCCTTGGTCATCCCCACCGTGCCGCAGTACATGTGGTATCTCTTCCCGAACGCCTAAAGTTCATTGACAACGTGAAAATCCGACGGAAGAAATGGCATACATCGCAGACGGCATGACCCTCATAAGGTGGCTTCGGGCGAAGACCGACCTCATACTCGACCTCTCCGACGACTTCGTCTATGCGACGCTCCTCCATCGGGGCGTCGACGACGACGAAGCCCTCGTTTCGGACGTGAGCGAGAGAACCCGCGACCTCATCCTTGCGGACACCTACTACGGCGCAGCCGTTTCTTCCGTGAAATCGGGAACCCAGGGCGAAGCCGACGGCGGCTGGACCCACTACGTCGCGATCAAGAACGTGGTCAACCGCGATGCATTGATGCAGATGGCCAAGGACTTGTATGCGAAGTGGGACGAGCCGTTCACCGACCCGAACCCGAAAATCCGCCTCAAACCGCTCTACTGATGTTCAACGTTCGCTGGCCTCACACGTTCACGATACTCAAGGAGAACCTTGATGCGAACGGCCTTCCCGTTACGGATGCGGACGGCAAGCCGGTGACGGGAGACATGGAGGTCGAGCGGATAGTCTACGACCCGCAATGGAATCCACGCCGCCGTGCAGACGGTAGGTTCGTGACCGAAACGATTACGAAGATTCCGTGGGGCTACCGAACATCCACCGGCGGTATGAAAACGTCCGGCGAGGTCTGGGTGGCGGACTATAAGATTTCCTGCCCGATGCTTCTTACCGACCTCCCGTCCGGGACGGTCCTCGTTATGACCGACTATGTCCACACCTTCCGCGTGAAGGTGGTGAAAGCTACGACATACAACTGGGGGACCAATCTCTGGGTGGACAACATCAAGAACTGATGGGTTACGAGGCGCAGAACAGGGCGGCGATCAAGCGGGGGTTCTCCTGGCTCAAGTCCGAGCAGGAAAAGATCGTCCGCGATGGCATGTACGGCCTTCTCAACGCCGGCCTTTCATACCTCGAAGACGCTCACGACATGCACTCGCCGGAGATGCACCACGAACACGAAAGCGATACGCTCGGATGGGCGCTAGTCCATGACGGTACCATCCTTGAAACCGTATCGCAGTCGAAGGGTGAGTTCACTCCTCGCGGCGATGCCCTCGGAAGGCTCCAGCAGATAGCCAGCGAAAGTCCCGTAGGCTGGGTTGGAATCATCATGTCCGACATGGCGAACGATTGGTACAGGGTCGATTACGAAATGGATTTCCTTCACTACACGCAGGACGAAATCAAGAATCACTTTCAGGACTTTTTCAAGCGCATTTCCGCATGATTAACGACTTCGACATAACCGACGTGGAGAAACTCGTCACGGATGCCGTCCGGGGATTGAACGTTTCCGCCCATGTGTGGAACAACCGACCGAAGGCTACGGACGATTCCATCGACGATTTCGTGGTCGTGAAGGTCACGGGAGGCATCTCCGACAAGGCCGCTTTCGGCCAGACGCGGATTGCCGTCCACCTTTTCGCCCGCGACGTGCTGGAGATGAAGAACTCCAAACGGCTATCGGTCATGCAGAAGGCCCTCGAAGCTCTCCCGCTCTGGATCAAACCCGCCGAAGACTCAACGGTTCACGAAGTCCTCATGGACGGTCACCCGCGCTTGGTAGGCGACACCCCCGACGATTTCGGATTTCACGCTCGCATCATCACTTTTCGTTTATACATAAAAGCAGTATAACACCATGGCACTCTCTTCCCTCACTCACGCGATGCTTGACGACCTCCACATCGGCAACGCATCCCTCTCCCTGCTCGCCTATCCGAGTACGGGTTTCGACCCGACGGGTGCTGACTTCTCCACGGGTGGCCAGATTTACACCCTGGAGGACACCTTCAACCTGTCCTGCGACGATCCGTCCCAGAGCGACATCAAGATCGACCAGCACAAGGAAATCATCGACGTTTCCATCGACAAGGGCGGAAACTGGGTGATGACCGGCAACATCCCGACCCAGGCCGCTGCTGTCTTCGACGAGTTCTTCGACGCCGGAGCGACCATCGCCGCCGGAACCGCATCCAACAAGACGGGCGTCACGGGCGCCGACGGAAACGCCTACTACACGGGCAAGGGCTACATGGCCACTCCGCTCGTCGTGGAAGTCGCGGTTCTCGCCGAGTCCGAGACCAAGAACACGGCCATCCTCTTCCCGCACGTGAAGATGGTCCTGTCCCGTCCGAAGAAGGACGACAACTCGAACCCGCTCTACCTTGCGATGACCGGCTTCATCCTCCCGAACGCCAAGAAGAAGGACAATAACCTCATGGGCGACTTCTTCGTGCTGAAGGCGGTTTCCGAAGCCTAACCGCACGGGTCAAACCTGAACCTTTGGGGCGGGGTGCAATAGCCCTGCCCCTTTTTCATATCCTTATGGCCGCAACCAAGAGCAAAACAGCGCATACCCAAGCGCACAAGAGAGAAATCGAATGAACCAGCCCGATTTAGCAGCCCGTATCGCATTGATACAGATCGAAGCCGAAAAGAGCGAGACCATCGCCATTCCCGGCACAAGGAAGAAAGTCAAGATTAAGTTCTTGCACGACTACACCGTCCAGAAGATAACCGAACTCCTTCTGGAACGGGAAGAGATAGAAGCGGCGGCGAAGAGCAACGACCCCGACGACGTGATGCGTTCCGCTGTCAAGCACCCGTATTTTTCCATTAAGCTGGCCGTCTTGGCCACTTTGAACTCTCCGTTGAAAATTGCCCTGCTCTACCCCATCAAATGGCGATGGTGGGCGTTCGTGAGGAAGTTCAACGAGGCGCAGATAGCATCGGTCACGATGGCTATTCAAAAAAAAAATCAGGGTGTTCTGCATGATGTACTGTCAGACTATCGAGTGCTGGACGGGTACGAGGACGGATGTGATGAGCCTGACGAAGGGGGAAGCAGGGCAATCCCTTCGAGAACCCACGCGGGAAGGATAGCGGCCTTCGTGAAGGACTTCCCCTGCTACGGGGACGTTAGATGGGTGCCTTTTGTCGGCAGGATCGTGAACTACACGGCGAGGTGCGTGTTGACGTCTGCCCAGATACAGATAATGCAGTCCGACCTTCCGCACACCTTGTACCTCCGGGACAAGAAAAAGAAGGTCGGCAAGAAAAAGACCGAAGATTACAAGTTCAACCAGAACGACAAGGCCATCAGGTTGCAGATAGAGGCGAACCGCCGTCGCAAGGAACGGCTGGAAGCGGAAGGGCAGAAGGTTGAGTACACGATGGACGAACTTTTTAACAAGAAATAGAAATGGCCGGGAATTTAGAGGAATTACACTTTAACGTGATTCTCGATCACGCGCAGTTCGACGCGGAGATGACGAAGGTTCAGAACATGGCGACCAATCTGAACACGTCGCTGCAAAAAATGCTTAATGTGAGCGACCTGAAGACGAAGCAGATAATCTCGTCGAAAGGCGTCCAGAACGCGAAGGATATGGCGAACTACCTTGAGCAGATTCGCCAGAAGATCCAGAACATGCCGAGGGGCAACTTCCTTGTCGGAGACGCGG
>Ga0310786_10009525_pt1 | contig 12323 bp, 11 predicted proteins | sample AusTroGonzalo_MG_FD_203881 | JGI IMG/M metagenome (GOLD analysis project Ga0310786, IMG submission 203881) | Bovine rumen microbial communities from tropical cattle in Woodstock, Queensland, Australia - Gonzalo_03 (v2) (version 2) | ecosystem: Host-associated > Mammals > Digestive system >...
GTTCTTATAACTGCTTAAAGAGAGCTGGCGTTGCCACTGTCTTAGAACTCACAGAAAAAACCGAAGAAGAAATGATGAAAGTCAAAAACCTTGGTAAAAAGTCTCTCAAAGAAATCAAAGAGAAACTCGCGGCTTATGGCTTATCATTCAAAGATTTTGAATAAGGAGGCCCATCAACATGCCAGCACAAGGTAGAAGAAATGTTCACGGTAAAACCGGTGTTAGATTCAAAGCCGCTTATACCAAGAGCAAATATGAAAACATGCTCCGTAACGTCGTCACAGATTTAATCATTCATGGTTCTATCAAAGTGACCGCTGCGACAGCCAAAGATGTTATCAAAGAAGCTGACCGTTTAGTGACATTAACAAAGAAAGAAGATGTCATGAACGCTAAACGTCAAGCCGCAAGATTCGTCCGCAATATCGTTGCCGATGAAAAAACAGGCTTAACAGCTTTAGATAAATTATTTAATGAAATCGGTCCAAAGATGAAAGATCGTAATGGTGGTTACACAAAACAATATAAGTTAGAAAACCGCCGTGGAGACAATGCTCCTATCGTCTTAGTCGCTTGGGTTGACTAATTAATAATTAATTGAATAAAGCCTCATATTGTATGGGGCTTTTAATTTTGCCTATTCATGTAAAAGACAGCCTTGAGCAATTAGTTTTGTTTTTTAACAAATAAAGGTTATAATGACTTTGCATTAAAAAATATTTTTGTAACTTATAGAAAGGGATTTTTTATGAAAAGTAAATTTTTCTCAACAATAGCCGTCTTTTTTGCTTTAGCGCTTACAGCTTGTGTTCCTGCTAATAACGAAAGCAAAGAAGAATCAAAACCAGCAGACGAATCAAGCGTTCAAGAAGTTGCTAGTAGTGAAGAAGCTGCTTCATCTACAGTTGCTTCAGATCACAAGCATAAATATGGTAGTTGGACAGTTACCAAAGAACCAACTTGTGAAGAACCAGGCGTCCAAGAACGTGTTTGCGAATGTGGTGACAAACAAACTAAAGAAGTAAGTCCAACAGGTCATACATGGAACGATGGTGTAATTACTCAAGCTGCGACATGCTCTGTTCCAGGCGTTAAAACATTTACATGCACAAAGTGTGGTGCGACAAAAACAGAAGAAATTAAAGCTGACCACGTTTGGGATGAAGGAGTTGCTGTTCCAGGTGAAGATACAGAAGCCGCTTACACATTATTCACATGTACAGTTTGCAATACCGCGAAGAAGATTGAATTCGCCGCGAAACAAGCTAGTGGTAAATCCACAATTTCTGGTGGTTTAAAAAATGATTCCCAATTCCCAGATTATTTAAAGCTCAACGCTAATGGTGATAGTGTTACTTACACATTCACTTCTACAGTGGCTGGAAACGCTGTCATTTATATGCGTGGTGTTATGGACTATTGGCATGATGGTAACAATGAAAACCAAGCTAGAAACTTCTTCTCTGGTAAGAATAGCACCGATGGTAACTTTGAATTAAAAGTTAATGATACCGCTGTTGATTACTCTTGGAGTAAGAGCATTACATATGAAGATATGCTCCCAGGCGAAGCTCAAGGCTCATATTCCCCATTAGGCGATGCCAAAGTTGGTGATTGCTCCATCGTTAGTGGCGTTAATACCATTGTCTTTAAGAGAACTGAATCCTATAACATGCTCATTAAAGACTTTGTCATTATCATTGGCTAAGTTTAAATTCATTATTTAAAAAATAGGCTCATAAATTTATGGGCCTTTTTTGTTCTTTTACATTATTTGTGCACTTTTTATGTACTTTGTACTAAAATAAGGTTTATAGAAAAAGAGGATTTTATTATGAAAAAGAATAAGTTTACTTTTCTTATTGTTGCTTCTTTTTTAGCTCTTTCCGCTATTGCGGGTTGTGAATCCAGCAATCCAAGCGAGGGCAGCGCTAATAACGCCGGAACTAGCGAACAACAAGTTAGTTCTGATGTTACTGGTGTAAGCAGCGATAATTCTAATATTCAAAGCTCTAATGTTGATGGCTCCTCACAAGGTGGAGGCAATACCTCACAAGGCGGTGGTGGTAACACTTCACAGGGTGGTGGCAATACTTCCCAAGGCGGAGGTCAACAACAAAAGACCGATTGGGACGATTCTGAAAAAGCGATGATGAAACGTGTCTTACACGGCTATGTTTTGCCATTCGTTGAAATGGATGTTTCAGTTGATGTGAGCCAAAGCTCTGGCTCTTTAAAGATCCAAAGTCAATCGAGAATGGCTAATGGTTTCTTAGCGAGCTACGCTGCGAAATTCACAAGCGACAGTGCTTGGGAAGGCGGAGATACTTCTAGTGAATATGGTGTTTATGCAGGTAACGCCTATACATTTAGAAGAAAAGTCGTAGAAAACGGTAAGAATTACTATATCGCGGTCTTCTTCACTGGTCTTGACTTTACTCCAGGACAAGAAGATGCTCAAATTTCTAAAGATGGTGTCTTCTATTTAGAAGCTCTTGATCCATATGTTTATGAATATCCCGCCACATTTATTGGCCAATATTTATCCGCGATGTATGGTTCTAATATTGTTCCTCCAGCATTTACCGCTGAATACTATAGCTTAGAAGAAGAAGGCGTCTTAGTGGGCTATTCTGAAAGAAATATTGAAAATAGCTATAAAACCACAGTCGAAACAAGTGGCAACTTCACAGTTGATCCACAACAAAATGCTGAAGGCTATTACGTCTGTCATCCAACAGATGGTAAATATGTGATGCTTTTTAAGTATGATGCCGCTAATAAGCTCATGATTCTTAAAGTCGAAGCTCTTAAAGGTTGGAATACCGCTGCTATTAACGCGATCTTCCGTGAAAACAACGTCACTCCATTTGAACTTCCAGTTATTAATGATGAAAACATCCAATTCAGTGCAACCGCGATTGATACTGCTACTGGTGTTCCATATGTTGATATTTCTGTTAATAAAGTGAATACACAAATGGTGCAAGACTTTGTTAATGGCTTAAAGAGATTAGGATATAAAGTCGCTGTTACTACAGTCACTGATAATGAAGCACAATGGTTCACAACCTGTAATGTCTTCACAAGTGAAGGTATGTTCACTCTTTACATCACCTATGCTCCTAAAGCAAATCCAAAGAACTTAGATATCTCATTCAGCTTAGCGCCAAATCCAAACGCTTACTTAAATTGGCCAGGTGCTTCTATTAAGAGATACTTAGATATTACTGAAGATACAGTTCCAGCATTTGCTGGTACATGTTATGGTTATTCATTTACCATCACAAATACTTTCGCTTATGTTACAGTTCATGTTGATGAAGGTAGTGAAAGCACCGCTAGAGATTCCTATATTGCCACATTAACAACTGCTAATAAGTTTGTCTCAAGCGGCACACTTGCTGGTCAACCAGCATTTAAGTCCGAAGATGGTCACATCTTAGTGGCAATCTCTTGTGATCCAAATAACTATCCAGGCGAAATTGAAATCTTATTACAATATATCGCTGTTGTGGATACTCCATGGCCAAGCGATGAAGTTGCCGCTGGTGTCGCAGGATTATTTAGCTTAAATCCAATTACTGATACAGTTCCAGCGTTAGATGTTTCTGATGCAAGTAGTTGCTATGTTAATGACAATTACGCCGGCGAAAAGATTGAAATCTGCATCGATGGTTTAGCCGCCTCAGAAGCGGAATTCATCGCTGCCTTTAAGACCGCTGGTTGGACAGAAGATCCATATTACGGATTTGATACACCATCAGGCGCTTATGGTGCTTTAATTTCTCCAAATAAACAACTTGCCGCTTACTTTGATACATATTCAAATGACTTAAGCATTTATGTGAAGAGTTATTATGAACAAAGCTATTACACATGGCCTGCTCAAGATATTAATACCGTTCTTGCTAAATGGGGCGTTTCTAGAGATACACTTCCAGCATTTAATAACGCTAGCTTTATTGATTTATATGAAAACAATGTGGAACAAACACTTAGCCTCCTTGTTTATGTCGGAGACGGCTTAAAACAAACCGTTATTACAGATTACTGCATTGCCTTAGAAAGAATTGGTTATCACTATGATGAAACTCTCCAAGGTCATATCTCTAATAATCATGAATTATTAATTAAATTCGAAAGTGATGCTAATGGTGTACGCATCATCATTAGTAACGTCACTGTCGTTTATAAAGTTGTTGGCTTAAATGGTAACTGGGAATATGCTAATGGTCTCATCTTGGTGGATGCGACAAATCCAGAAGAAAACTATGAAGTCCAATACTCCGCATCATTCCATGTCGACGCTAATGCGACATTCAAAGTCTTAGGTAGCGATAACAACTGGTTCGGTGGCGAAGTCGCTTCTTATAGCAATTCCAACAACGATAAATTCACCAAGTTAGAAAATGGCGATATTAAAGTTAACGCTGCTGGTACAGTGACTGTTTACTTCAAGATTTATGAAGATAAGTCTAAAGATATGTGGTTAGAATTTGTTGAAGATCAAATCGTTTTAGCTCCATGGCCAAGTCAAGCCGTTAACGGCATGTTAGAAGGCTGGAATGCCACTGATACACTTCCAGAACTCCAAGACGCTTCTATCACTGATATCTCCTTCCAAGCCATTTCTGAAAAATCATTTGCGATTACAGTCAGTGGTGGTGCTGGTTTATTAGATACATATAACGCTACCTTATTACGTACATATAGATATGATGAAACTCTACTTAAGTATGTTTCTGAGTCAGAGAAATTAATCGTTGATACACATAATAATGGTAATGATTTAATTATTACTGTTGTTCTAGCGGATGAACCAGTAGTCTTAGAACCATGGCCAGAAGAAGCACTCTTAACTTATTTTGGTGAAAATACATTCACCGCTATTCCAGAAATTAAGATTGCTGATGCTTCCTATCATATTGAAGGAACCGATGAATTTGATGGCTTTAAAGTGTTCTATATCACTGTGACAGTAGAAAATGCGTCAGATAAGATGGCTGCTGCTATTGAAGAATTAAAGAATCAATTCTCATATGCTTATGATGATGTTTTAGAAGGCTATGTTTCTTCTATCGAAAATATGCCTGTTTATGCATTTGTTGACGGCGATGATCAAACATTCGGTATTGCCATTGCTCTCTTCCCAGAAGCAAGCGAACCGACTTATAAATTAGTGGGTCTCGGTGGTGAATGGGGTTATGAATACGGCACTGAACTTGAAGCAGTGGAAAACGTTGGCGAAGGATATCTCGCACAATACACAGTTACATTTGATGTTTATATTGGTGATTCATTCAAAGTCACAGATGGTGACCTCTGGTTTGGCTATGACGAACTCGTAGCAAACGCTGCTTTTGGCGCTGATGGTGACAAGAATATTGTTGCTAAGCAACAAGGTTCTGTTACATTACAATTTGGCATCCTTGAAAACGGCGAAAAAGAAATCGTCATTAACTTCACACCAGACGAAGAACAACCAACCGCTCTCTCTTATACCTTAATTTGTGATGGTGATTGGGATAACTTAGTGGCGGATGATGCCGTGTTCTACGCTTGGGTCTGGGGTGGAGAGTATGGTGAAGGTGAATGGGTTAGCTTAGATATTGATGCCGAAAATCACCGCTTAGTTTTCTACAATGTCGATGTCAACGCTACTGGATTTGTTGTCGTTAGAATGAATCCAAATCCAGATGGTGAAATCGAAGTACCAAGTTGGGATGCAAAATGGAATCAATCAGGAGACTTAAGCTTCCCAGAAGTTGGTCTAACAATTCACTTCACTGTTCATTAATTCAATAAACCAAAAAGGTCGGGTTCAATCCCGGCCTTTTAATTTATCTATAAATTATTAAGCGCCTCTATATACGCCTAAGCAACCCCAATAGTTTTCTTCTCCGCCTTTATTCTTATCAGCGTAAACCTTATAAGTTGCTTCACCAACCGTGTAAGCTGTTTCCCCATTAAGTGTGGCATCAAGTTGGAAGTTGCCGCCTTCATTACCACCAACTAAATCGAAGTGAGTCATCCAGCCTTCTCCATCGGCTAAAAAACCAACATATAAATAGAAGAAGACATCATTTCCTTCAATAGCCCAGAAACGTTCTTCATCAACATGAGTATGTATAGCGTATGACTCAGCAGGAATGACACGTTGGAAGTTGCCAGCGATGTTTCCTGCCTCATGCCATGAATTAATAGTGTCCATAGTAAGGCCCTTACTATTAGCTCCTCCGACTTTTAAATATGCCCCACTAGTGGTGACACCAGTTGGCAAATCAGCTTCAGCAATCTCTACAACAGAGGCTTTAGTAAAACTAATTGGTTGAATTGAGTCAAACACTAAGGAGTTATTTTCATCGTTTCTTAAATAATATTTACGTGTGGCATCACTCGCACCAAATTGGTTAGAAGCAAATTGAATATCGCCATATGTTTCAGGAGTGCCACCATAAATACGATATAAAACACCAGATTTAATGGTTTGGATATCGGTTAAGCAATATTTCACTGTAAATTCATTGTTGTTGTTAAAATCAACTTTCTTATAATCTTCATCCGTTGGATTGGCCTTGCCATCAGCGAAAGTGCCGTCATTAGCCTTTAAGCCCCAAGCCCATTTAAATTCATCAGCGGTGTAGTTAGCTTGTTTACCTCTCACTGTGATATAGGCTTTATTTCCATCGTTACCTAAAGAAATGCTTAAATCAGTTACTTCTTTTTTCGGACCTTCATCAACACTCGAAGATTTCTCTTTTGAAGATTTAGAAGATGACGACTCTTTTGAAGATAATAAAGATGATGACTCTTTTGAAGAAGCGACTTCTATTTCACTACTTTGGGTCTCACTAGATGGAGCTTCTTCGCTAGGCTTATTGTTGCACGCCCCTAATAAAGACATGGCTAATAGAGCAAGTAAGCCACATGCCATTTGTTTTTTCATATTAAAATAATTCTCCTTTTCTTTAGACAAATTATTAATTCGACTACATAATCCCACATTTGTAAACGAAAAACAAAGAATATTTGTGATAGCGCTATGACAATCTTTTGATATGCCCTTTTTAGTTTGTAATTATTTTTTAAAGCATTAAAATAATTATATGATTGCGAAGACCACTCATATCAAAGATACAAAAAAGCTTGTTGGTAGTTTACCAGCAATGAGATATACAGAGCCAAAGTATTTATATATCGCAATGGCTAATGCCCGCTGCCCAAAAGCGGAGCTCTTTATTAAAGAAGGCGATCACGTTAATTCTTGCCAAGTCATTGGTGTTAGACATGCGGCCTTTTTTGATCAACCAATCCATGCGACTTGCAGTGGTACATTCGTTGGATTAGAAAAGCATTATCATAGAAACGGTAAACTTACTGACTTTATTAAATTAGAAAACGATTTTAAAGATACAATCGATCCATCTGTTAAACAAAGAACACCAGAAGAAATCGCCGCTTTAACAAAAGAAGACATGACTCAAATCGTTAAAGACTGCGCTCTCGTGGGTTTAGGTGGTTCATCTTTCCCAACTTATATTAAGTTCCAAACCGATAAACCAATTAATATGATTTTAATCAACGGTATTGAATGCGAACCATATATTACCGCTGACCATCGATTAATGCTTGAATATCCATATCGTATTATCGACGCGATTAAATATGCGATGCAGGCTTTTAAATGTAATAAAGCTAAAATCTGTATCAAGTCTAAATACAAAGATATCAAACAAGTCTATGAAGAAATCTTAAAAGACTATGGTGATAACCGTATTGAACTTTGCTGCGTTAAAAACTATTACCCACAAGGTTGGGAAGTAGCGATGATTAAAGAAGCCACTGGTATTGAACTTAAACCAGGTGAGTTACCAAGTAACCGCGGCATTATGAACTTTAATGTCTCCACAATGGTGGGTCTTTATAAGGCGATTAAATACAACATGCCAGTTATTAAGAGATTTATCACAATTACTGGTGATGGTATTAAAAAACCAATGAACTTCCGTGTTAGAGTGGGTACCTCTATTAAAGACTTATTAGATGAATACTGTGGTGGTTATATCCATCCAGAAAAAGATAAAGTGTTTATCATCGGTGGACCAATGATGGGTAACTCCGTCCCAAGCGATGATATCATCATTACAAAAACAGTCACGTCCATCATCGTTTTAGATAAAGAGAATGGTGGAGTTGAACAACCATGCGTCAGATGTGGTAGCTGTGTTTTATCTTGCCCAGTGCATTTAGAACCAGTCCAAATCATGAACGCAGTGAAAGTCATGGATAAAGAAAGAATCAAGGCTCTTAATCCATTAAAGTGTATTGAATGTGGCTTATGTGCCTATTCATGTACATCCAAGATTCAAGTAACTGATTACGTTAGGAGGGCGAAGATTTTCGCTAAACTATAATGACGATTATTAAGGAAAGTGCGCCACATCTAAGAAGAAAAGCCAGCGTCACCCGTATGATGGTGGATGTTTTAATCGCGCTTGCTCCAACGCTCATCTTTTCCTTTATCGTTTTCCCAATTCATACTTTAGTGTTCTATTTAATTTCTGTCATCACTATGGTTGGTGCAGAATTTGTCTATGTTGGCTTAAAGAATATGATGCCAGCGGATGGACAAAAACATACATTTAAAGAAAAATTTGCTTATGCCTATAAAGGTAAATTCAATCAAAACAATATTCTAACTGCGGCGATCAGTGCGATTATTTATACACTCATTATGCCAGCAGGTGCGCCTATTTACGCAGTAATTATTGGCGCGTTAGCAGGTATTATCCTCGGTAAACTCGTTTTCGGTGGTTTAGGAAGCAACATCTTTAATCCCGCTGCAGTTGGCATGATATTTGCTAAACTCTGCTTTGGCGGTCAATATTTACCAGTCGGCTATTTTGATTCTACAAAAGAAGTGCCATTTGGTTATATTAAACCAACAACATGGTACTATACCGCTAATACAATCACTAATTCAGTTGGTGAAATCGTCGCTGGTCCTACTCCGTTAGGCGATGTCAATAGTGGCCTTTATTCAAACATGGGTAATTACAGCCTATTTGATATGGTTCTTGGTAAGATTCCAGGCACATTAGGTGAAGTTTACGTTATCACTATCATTATTGGCGCCATTTACTTACTAATTAGAAGAAGCGCTGATATCAGAGTCATGCTTCCATATTTAGGAACATTCGGCTTATTATCACTAATTGCAGGCTTATCTATTTATTCAGTGGATGGTGCGACAAGCCCAATTAGATTTACTCTTTACTATTGTTTAAGTGGTGGTGTTTTATTTGGTGGCGTCTTTATGCTGACCGATCCAGTCACCAGCCCAATTAATTCCCCATCACGTATTATTTATGCGATGGTGGCGGCAGTTGCCACAATTTTCATTCGTTTATTTGCCGCTCTTCCAGAAGGTGTTGGCTTCTCAATATTAATCGCTAATATGATCGCGGTTGTTTTAGATCACTATGAATGGAGTTCTTCTAGATATACTTGGAAGAAATTCTTAACTATGGGTCTATTATTTGTCGTTCCTGCTTTAATCATCTTCTTCGCTATTAAGTTTGGAGGTATTTATCATGTCTAATGTGAAAAAATACGTCCTTACAGCAGTCACTCTTGGTTTAATTGCAATGGCCAGTGGTCTTTTGATTAGTGGTACTTACTTATTAACCAAAGACCCAATTGAAGATAATAAACAATTAAGCATCAATACCGGCCTTAAAGATATTTATAGTGGTCTTGATAATGTTTATGCCTCCAAAGGCGAAACCCTTGTTATCGATAAAAAAGAAAATCCATACGTTACAACTATTTATTACGTTTATAGTGGAACATCTAAAGTCGATGAAGAAAACACTCTTGTTGGTTATGCTTGCTTAACTGATGGATATAACGACTATGGAAGAATTTCCTTAGTAGTGGGCTTTACCGAAGAGTGCATATATAAAAACCTATACGTGGTGACAAATGAGCAATCATTTGCTCCTAAACTCAAAAAAGAATACATTACTCCATTAGTAAATAATGAGAGAGATTTAGATAACGTCTCTTGCGGCGCAACTTATGGGGCAACCACAATTAGAGATATGGTTAATAACGCCAAAGATAAAGTAGAAGAAAGGTTTAAAAAGTAAGATGGCTAAGGAAAAAGGTTATACAAAGAATAATTTCCTTAAAGGCATTATCGCTGAGAATCCATTATTTGTGTCGATTCTTGGTACATGTCCTGCTTTAGCGACGACTACTTCCTTAGAAGCCGCTATTGGTATGGGTATCTTATTTACCATTGTTTTACTCTGTTCTAGTGTTTTAGTTTCTTTACTTAGAAAAGTTATTCCAGATGAAATTAGAACACCTGCTTATATTGTGATCATTGCGACTTTCGTTACTATCGTTAAGATGTTTGCGCAAGCATTCTTGCCTGCTTTATATAGCACCTTAGGTGTCTTTATTTCCTTAATTGTTGTTAACTGTATTGTTTTAGGTAGAGCAGAAGCCTATGCTTCTAAAAACGGTGTCTTTGATTCATTTATCGACGCTTTAGGTATGGGCCTTGGTTATACTTTAGCAATTTTAGTGATGGCATTCTTTAGAGAATTCCTTGGCACTGGTGGTTTTACCATTGGTGCGGTTTTACCAATTACTGATAAAGCCTATACTTTACAAATCATTCCAGAAGATTACGCAATATCTCTATTCCAAATGCCTGCTGGTGCATTTATCGTCTTTGGTATTATCCTTGCTGTTTTAGCATTTATTAAAAATAGAAAAGCAGAAAAGAAAGCTGCTTTAGAAAAATTAGAAAAACAAAGAAAAGCGGAAGAAGCTAAAAAAGCCGCAGCCGCAGCAGCCGCTCAACAAGTAGCAGAAGGAGGCAATAAATAATGGAATACGTCATCACATTTATTCTTGCTATTGTTTCTAGCATGCTCATTGATAACGTTGTGTTATCTAGATTCTATGGCATCTGCCCATTCTTAGGCGTTTCTAAGAAAGTTAAATCTTCTTTGGGCATGGGCTTAGCGGTCGTCTTTGTTATCGTTATGGCTACTTTAATTTGCTATCCATTATTCATGCTTTTAAAGCTTGCTGAAATCCAATTTATGGACACCGTGGCGTATATTTTAGTCATCGCCTCCTTAGTCCAACTTGTTGGTTTATTCATTAAGAAGTTCTCACCTTCTTTATATAAATCGCTCGGTATTTATTTACCTTTAATTACCACCAACTGTGCGGTTTTGGGTGTTGTTCAAACTAACTCAGATAAGGCATATACATTCTGGGAAGCACTCGCAAACGGTATCGGCACATCTGTTGGTTTCTTACTTATTATCGTTGTCTTTAGTTGTATTAGAGTGAGACTTGAATCATCTAACACTCCTAAGGCATTTAAAGGCTTGCCAATCGCTTTAATTACCGCTGCGATTATGGCAATGGCTCTCTTTGGTTTAAAAGGATTATTCTCAGGTATTAATTTAGGGTTATGAGTCAAACAGGTTATTTAATTCTTGCCATTTCTATACTTGTCGCTTTATTAGCTATTTTTATCGTAAGTTTTATTTTATATAAAAGAACACCAGTCCCAAAGGGCTGTGAAGATATTAAGATCAGTGAAGAAAACTGTGCTTCATGTGGTCATACAGAATGTAATCGTTATCAAGGAGGAGATAAATAATTATGCCAGCGCCAATTATCATTGTTTTAGCAGCTTCCATACTTTTAGGTGTCGGTCTTCTTCTTGGTTTAGGTTTAGCCATCGCCGCGAAGATTCTTTATGTTAAAGAAGATGAAAGAATCGGTGAAGTTGAAAAGAGATTACCAGGTTATAACTGTGGCTCTTGTGGCTATGCTGGTTGCCGTTCAATGGCGGAAGCTATCGTCGGTGGTAAAGAAGAGAATATTAAGAAGTGCCGTCCTGGTAAAGAAGATGCTAACTTCAAACCAATTATTGAATATTTAGACCAACATCCAAATGATGATGGTACTAAAGTAAAGGTCCATCTCTAATGAAGAAGTTATCTAAAATCTTACCACTCCTTTTAGTGGCTCCTTTAAGCGCATGTTCAGCGATATATAATACATTTGAAAAACATCTATTTGCCTTCGGCACTGAATGTCATTTTACTTTATATGACATTAATGGAGAAAAAGGTGAAAAAAGCGTCAATGCCTTTTATCAAAAACTTAAAACAATTGATGAATACGCTGATGCGAATAATAAAAGAGATGTCGTCGGTGTCTATGATTTAAATCAAACTAATGAGAAACTAGAAATCGATGAAGAATTATATAACATCTTATCT
>Ga0310786_10009526_pt1 | contig 12321 bp, 10 predicted proteins | sample AusTroGonzalo_MG_FD_203881 | JGI IMG/M metagenome (GOLD analysis project Ga0310786, IMG submission 203881) | Bovine rumen microbial communities from tropical cattle in Woodstock, Queensland, Australia - Gonzalo_03 (v2) (version 2) | ecosystem: Host-associated > Mammals > Digestive system >...
TCCATGAGCTGCTCCAGCGTCTGACCTTCCGCAAGTTGCTTCTTGCCGTCAGGAGTGGTGTCAGGATAAACGAGTGCCACGAGTTTGCGGTTGCGATCGACAACCACCGACTCCACAACGCAGGGCAGCGAGTTCAGTTTGTCCTCAATCTCCTCGGGGTAGATGTTCTGACCTGATGGGCCGAGAATCATGTTCTTGCTACGACCTTTGATGAAGATATTACCTTCCTCGTCAAGTATTCCGAGGTCGCCCGTGCGCATCCAGCCATCCTCGGTGAACACTGCCTTGGTAGCTTCCTCGTTCTTGTAATAGCCCTTCATGACATTGACACCCTTGACCTGGATCTCGCCGTCGATACGGAGCGGATCTTCGCTGTCAATACGTACGCGGCACTGCTCCAGACCCTTACCGCACGAGTGGAACTTGTACTTCCACCAATCCTCATACGAGATGAGCGGTGCGCACTCTGTCATGCCGTAGCCTACACAGTAGCAGAACTTGATATCCTTGAGCACTTGCTCCACTTCGCCGTTGAGGGCAGCACCGCCAATGATCAGGAAGCGCAGTTTGCCGCCAAAGGCTTGCATAAGCGACTCGCGTACTTTCTTGCGGATGATAAGACGTATTCCCGGTGTGTGCCACAGCACTTTCATCAGCGGTTTGTTGATTACGGGCAGCACTTTTTTCTTGATGATCTTCTCAATAACCAAAGGCACAGTCAGGATCATGAACGGGTGCACTTCGGCAAAGGCTTTCATAAGTGCGGATGGCGTAGGTGCTCCGGTGAGGAACCACGTCTCTGCACCGTCGCAGCACTGGTAGAGGAACTCGTACATCAATCCGAACATATGTGCTATAGGCAGCATCGACAGTTCGGCATCACCCGGTCGGTGCGGAATACGGTGCGCTGCAAAGTCCACGTTGCCCGAGAGGTTCAAGTTGGTGATCATCACACCTTTCGGTGCGGATGTCGTGCCGGAAGTATAATTGATGATAGCCAGATCGTCCAGGTTGTCCGTGGGGTAGGCGTCCACTACATCTTGCGAAACGCCGTCGGGGAACTTCTTTGCCATCTCGGCATCAACGGAGGCATAGGCTTTCTTGAGTTTGTCGTCGGCAACGAAGTCCAGCGAGAAATCGTCCATGTAAATGACAGCCTTAAGGGCGGGCATATTGGCAGCATTGACTTTCTTGCGGACGTTGTGACCGACATACAGGAGCGCTGCCTCGGAGTGGTTGACCAAGCCCTCAATGCCCTCGCCGGTAAAGTCCGGCAGAATGCTGACCACCACAGCCTTGTAGGATACCACGGCAAGGAAGGTCGTTGCCCAGTTGGCGCAGTTACTGCCGCAGAGCGCAATCTTGTCGCCGGGCTTGATGCCAAGCAGCTCGAACGTTACGTGCAGACGCTCAATCTCACGGGCAAGGTCGCAGTAGTTGTAACGGCTCTTACCGTCAAAATCCGCCAAGGCGAGATTGTCCCAACGACGATGCATCGTTCCCTGTAAATACTTCAAATAGTGTTTTGTTTGCAATTCTGTTTCCATATCTGTTTTTTATATATCGCGTAATTTATTCTGTCTTTTTCGCGTAAATTATATATACTATATTTTCTCTATGCAAAAATCGTGCTAAACTGTACACGTTTGGTGTGATTCTTGTATTTTTTCGCGGCAAAGGTACAAAAAAATAATAGAACGTTTGTTCGAAAACGTAAAAAAAATGATTTAAAACATAAAAAAAATCGTTTTTTATTTGCAAATTCGAAAAAAAAGTTGTATCTTTGCAGCGGATTTTGTTTTTCGTGCATTTTGCGCGTGGCAAAATATAGTCTTTATGGTAATCGCTTAACATACAAATTATGATTAAACGAAAGGTTGCATTGGATATCCCTCCTATTTGGGAGATTAACCCAATTTGGGCTACATTGACATTTGAACAGAGGCTGTATGTAGAATCGCACTTGAGCCTTGTTATGTACAAAAAGAACGAGATTATCTACCGTGAGGGTGACACTCCGGACGGTGTGTTGCTGCTGGTGAGCGGTAAGGTCAGAATCTTCATTGAAGCATTGGGAACGCGTCCGCAGATCATCCGTCTGCACAAGCCCGGAGACTTCTTTGGCTATCGTTCAACCATTGCGCATGACACCCACACGACCTGTGCGTCAGCGCTGGAAGATTGTGTATTCTACAGTGTGGATACCGAGGCGTTCCATGACTTGATGCTGCGTAACAACAACTTCTGTTACCGTCTGTTGGAGGACATGGCACATGACTTGGCGATGAGCGATATGCGGCAGGTTAACCTCACACAGAAACACCTGCGCGGTCGTCTGGCAGAGGCTATTCATTCGCTGGTTATCCATTACGGGTACAGCGAGGACGGTCACACACTGGCAGCCCACGTGAGCCGTGAAGACTTGGCAAACATGAGTAATATGACTACCGCCAACGCTATCCGTACGCTCTCGCAGTTTGCACAGGAAGGATTGCTCAGTCTCGAAGGCAAGGATATCTATGTCATCAACGAGAAGGAACTTATAAACATCAGTAAATTAGGATAATGGATATATCTGTTGTTATTCCGTTGTATAACGAGGCGGAGAGTCTGCCATCGTTGCACGAGTGGATCAGCCGTGTGATGAAAGCCGAGAAACGCTCGTACGAACTGCTGTTCATCAATGACGGTTCATCGGATGACTCGTGGGCGGTTATACAGAAGCTTCGTGATCAGGACAAGGAGCATGTGCACGGCATATGTTTCCGTCGCAACTACGGCAAGAGTGCAGCGCTGTACTGCGGATTCAAGGCAGCACAAGGCGATGTGGTCATCACGATGGACGCCGACCTGCAAGACTCGCCTGACGAGATTCCCGAACTGTACAAGATGATCATGGAGGACGGCTACGATCTGGTCAGCGGCTGGAAGCAGAAGCGCTACGACAATGCGCTGACAAAGAACCTGCCGTCGAAACTGTTCAACGCCACAGCGCGCCGCGTGACGGGCATACAACTGCATGACATGAACTGCGGACTAAAAGCCTACCGCAAGGACGTAGTGAAAAACATTGAGGTGTTCAGCGAGATGCACCGCTATATCCCGTACCTGGCGAAGAATGCCGGTTTCACCAATATTGGTGAAAAAGTCGTGCAACACCGCAAACGTGAGTTTGGCACTTCGAAGTTCGGCATGAACCGGTTTGTCAACGGTTACCTCGATCTGATGACCATCTGGTTCCTTAACAAGTTCGGCAAGCAACCGATGCATTTCTTTGGTTTGGTAGGCAGCCTGATGTTCCTTATTGGCGCTGTTGCCATCTGCGTGGTGGTAGGCATGAAGATTCACGCCTTGTGTACCGTCGGTACGTCCATGCTACTGGGTGTCAACCCGTATTTCCATGTGAGCATCCTGATGATGATCCTCGGTTGTATGCTGTTCCTGGCGGGATTCCTCGGCGAACTGATCATCCGTAACTCACAGTCACGCAACGACTATCTGATCAAAGAAGAGATCTGATCCAAGGCTTTGAGCGTCAAACGCGACAAGGCATAATCATCGAGTTCTTCCCATGTTACCGCGAATGTATCCGGTAATGTGGGAAGTTCGTTTACCGGCACAATGCAGAACCGCGCGTGCAAGCGCTGATGGCTCAATATATGCGTAATCGGCTGCAAAGCTCTGACAGCTGATTGCTGACTACTGATTGCTGATGGCTTGTACTGCTGCCATTCTGCTTCGGTCGCGTGCTCAATGAGCGGAAATTCGTACAAGTGCTGCCAGATATCTTTCTCTTTGCGCTGATGAATCAGCGTATAGACTGAGGGCTGATGGCTGACAACTGACGGCTGATTGCTGAGTGCTGACAGCTTATTATATATATATATTGTATAGGAAAACCACCTGTCTCGGAGCGTAGGTCGGGGTTTGCGAACGGGCAGCAGTTCGGCTGTGCCGGCTGCATACGCCTTACAAAATGCCTGAATAGGACAATCGGCGCAGTCGGGCGATTGAGGCAGACAGTGCAGTGCGCCGAACTCCATTATGGCTGAGTTGAACAGTCTGGGCTGCTCGCGATCCAGCAGCTGCTCTGCCAATTGGTGGAAAAATTTCTTGCCCGCCGAGGTGTCGAACGGCATATCGCAATCAAACAAACGTGCCAGCACGCGATATACATTCCCGTCCAAAGCCGGGTAGGGCAGATTATAAGCAAACGAAGCAATCGCACCGGCTGTATAGTCCCCGACACCCGGTAACGCCCGCAACCCCTCAAATGTATTCGGAAATCTGACATCTGATTGCTGATTGCTGATAACTGACTGCTGATCACTATCTACTATCATCCTCGCCGCCTTATGCAAGTTGCGCGCACGCGAGTAGTACCCCAAACCCTGCCACAGTCGCAGTACCTCATCTTCATCAGCAGCCGCCAGCGACTCAACCGTAGGAAAAGTGCTGACGAAACGATGGTAATACTCAATGCCTTGCACCACGCGTGTCTGCTGTAAGATGATTTCCGACAACCAGATACAGTACGGATCGCTCGTCTCGCGCCACGGTAATACGCGGTGGTTTATCTCGTACCACGAGTATAGTAAGTGATAGAATTTCTGACCATAATGTGTCATAAAATGCCCTATTTTGTAAAATAATGGTGCAAAGATACATAAAAAAAACGAAAAAACGAATTTTTTTTCACTTTTTCTTTTGAAAATCAAATATTTTTTGTAACTTTGTAGTCCATTTCGCGCAAAATGGGGTGCGAAAGACTAAAAAGTTGGAAAAAAGTATAATAATATAAAATTAAAACAATTATGACAAAAGCAGAATTAGTTAATCAAATTGCCATGGAGACCGGCTACGACAAGGCTACCATCTTAGGTATTGTTGAGGCTACTATGGCTTGCATTAAGAAAGATGTTGCAGCAGGTGAAAACGTTTATCTACGCGGCTTCGGAAGTTTCGTTTCAAAAACTCGTGCCGAGAAGGTTGCCCGTAACATTACGGCTAAGACCTCGATTCTCGTTCCCGAGCACAAAATTCCGGCTTTCAAACCCGCTCGCGAGTTCGCAGCTCAAGTTAGAAAGTAATTGAAATATCCACCATTTAATTCTTACAATTATGCCAAACGGAAAGAAGCATAAGAGACACAAGATGTCCACGCACAAACGTAAAAAACGTCTGCGTAAGAATCGTCATAAGCATAAGTAAATGACGAACGCTTTGCAAAATAATGCCCTGCTACAGCGGTAGCAGGGCATTGCAAGGTAAAAACGGGGCTACCATTTTGCCCCGAGGGAATAATCCCGCAAAACTATTTGATGTACTGAAAATCATGAAAAGCGAATTGATTATCGACGTACATCCCGATGAGATTGCAATCGCGCTCACTGAAGACGATCGCCTTCAGGAAATCCGCCGCGAGAAACGTAATGAAGATACCTTTGCCGTAGGCAATATCTATTACGGTCGCGTCAAGAAGGTTATGCCGGCGCTCAATGCAGTATTTGTGGATGTAGGTTATGAGAAAGAAGCTTTTCTACACTACTTGGATTTAGGTTCTAATTTTCTTACTCTACAGAAATTTATCTCCCGTACGGTCAGCGACCGCCGTCGTATCCCGTCAATGCGCAGCATTGAGAAACAACCCGAATGTGGCAAGGAAGGTCAGATTGCTGACTACCTGAAGGTGGGAGATACACTATTAGTACAAGTCACCAAAGAACCCATCAATACCAAAGGTCCGCGTCTGACAGCCGAGATCTCTCTCGCCGGACGGAACATGGTACTTATGCCGATGGGCGACAAGGTGATGGTAAGCAACAAAATCCGCCGGGACAGCGAGCGCAACAAACTGCGCAAGATGGTACAACAGGTTCGTCCGCAAGGTTACGGAGTGATCGTTCGTACCGTGGCTGAGGGAGCACAGATGGAAGATCTCGACTCCGAGCTGAATATCCTCGTGCGGAAATGGGAAGACGCCTTACGCCTACTGCAAACCAAGCAACCTGTCAGTCTGATATGCGAAGAGATAGGCAGGACAACCGGAATCATCCGCGACCTCTTCTCGCCTGACTTTAGCACTATTCAGGTCAACGACGCAGTGGTGTTTGACGAAGTAAGAGAATATATGGAACTTATCTCTCCTGAGCACGCGAATATTGTCAAGCTCTATACAGGTGACCAACCTATATTCGACCGCTACGACATCACCCGTCAACTCAAGACCGGACTTGGTCGTACAGTCGGATTCAAGAACGGCGGTTACCTGATTATTGACAAGACAGAGGCTCTGTTCTCAATTGATGTCAATAGCGGCTCGAAGAAGATCTATGACGATCAGGAGGATAACGCGTTCCATTATAACATGCTGGCTGCCGAGGAGATTGTTCACCAACTCCGGTTGCGTGATATAGGCGGAATCATCATCGTCGATTTCATCGACATGGATTCCAAAGACCATCAGCAGAACCTGTACGACTATATGCGCAAGCTGATGTCGCGCGATCGTGCACGCCACAATATTCTGCCTCTCAGTAAGTTCGGACTGATGCAGATCACCCGCCAGCGCGTACGCCCTGCCGTAGAAATGGACGTGACGGAAGTTTGTCCGACCTGCCATGGCAAGGGACGTATCCAGAGCTCAATTAATTTTGCCGAGCAACTGGAGCAAGAAATTGACCTAATGTATCGCCAGTATGGTAAAGGATTGCGCCTGCACGTGCACCCGTACGTATATGCGTACGCGACGCGCGGCTTGCTGAGCATCAAACTGCGCTGGTGGTGGAAGTACGGCGTTAGTCTGCAAGAGAATCAGGGGCTGGGAATGTTGGAATTCCAATTCCTTAACTCCCACGGCAAACTGTTGAGTCGTCCGGAGACGCATTCGGATAACGAGGACAAGATCGAGCGCGCATTGCGAGCCGACGCTAACCCTCAACCGCAACAGCAACCCAAGCAGCAGCCTAAGCAGCAGCAACAAGCCAAGCAGCAACCGCAGCAACAGCCCAAACAACAGCAACAACAGGCTAAGCCGCAACCGCAGCCCAAGCAGCAGCCCGCCAAGCCCGAGCCAAAACCCGAGCAGAAAGTGGAGCAGCCAAAGGTTGAACAGCCCAAACAGCAAGAGCCTGTAGCGGAGGTAAAAGCGGAAGCAAAGCCCAAGGCAAAACGCACGCATAAGAAAGCTGCCAAACCTGCACTGCCGGTAAACGAGCCTGTTGAGCAACCGAAGGTTGCAGAGCCCAAAGCAGAGCAGCCCAAGGCTGAGAAGCCAAAAGCGCAGCAACCGAAGGCAGAAAAGGCTAAAGCACAGCAGCCGAAGGCGGAGAAAGCCAAAAAGCAAGAGCCGAAGGCTCAGGAGCCTGCACAAGAGGTTAAACCCAAAGCCAAACGCGCGCCGCGCAAGAAAATGAGCGAAGCAAATATTGGCGAGCAAAAGCCCGAGCCCAAAGCCGAAAAGGCGGAAGCACCGGTTGAAACAAAGGTTGTTGAGCAACCTGCCGAACAGAAGGCAACCAAACCGAAACGAACACGTCAGCCAAGAAAAAAGAACGCTGACAATCAAGGAGTAGAAAATGCTCCTGAATCCAATAAGTAGAAAAGCGAAAACAGGCTGTTACCAAGAGTAGCAGCCTGTTTTTAGTTTGTTGCATTTAGAATGTCGGAACTATTCGCATCGTTCACGTCAGAACAGCCCTAAGCGCCGGATCAGACGTAGCAGACAAGTCGGGATGAGCAGAATGATTCCGCATAGTATCTTCCAGAATATAGTGGGTATAGTCGCCTTGCTGCGTCCGTGGAATAAAGCGCGCAACCCGCGACGCGCCAAGGTCTGAGGACTGACAATGATTCCAAAACATTTGCCCAACTTCGTCATCCAAGGTTTGATGCTGTACAGACCTGTATCTACCGCTCCGGGACTGACATCGGTCACATGTACGCCGTACTTGCGTAACTCAATATGCAGCGCGCGCGTGAAGTGCGCAAGGAAGGCTTTCGTGCTGCCGTAGGTGCCTAACCGTTGTGCTGCCATCTTACTCGTCACGGAGCAAACGTTCAGGATATATCCGTTTGCGTGGGCTTTCGACTTTCGACTTTCGACTTTCGACCTGTTCCGCATATCTTGCCCGAACAAGTAACACAGCATCGCCGGAGTGTACATGTGCAGGTTCATGATCAGCGCCGTAAACGCCTCGCTGTCGTCTAAGATATCCTTGTCGTGATACACACCCGCATTGTTTACCAGCACTTCCACTTCCCAGTTTTGCTCATGGCAGTAGTCATAGAGTTTCCTTGCGGAGTCTTGCTGCCCTAAGTCAACAACCAAACCGTGCGCCTCAACCCCATATTCAGCACTGAGCGTTGCAGCGCAGTCGGTAATCTTGGTCTCATTGCTCACGATGATCAGCGGATAACCTTTCTGCGCCAATTGCCGCGCAAACTCCAGACCTATACCGCTGCTCGAACCGGTAACCAACGCATATCTGTTTTTCGAATCTTCTTTCATCTTTCAACTATACGACTTCTTTCGACTTTTGACTTTGACTTTTGACTAATTATGCACTATGCATCTTCTTGAATAGAATAGAGTACACCGTTCGGAAGAAATACGCAAAATCCGTTCGTATAGGATGTTCCAAATAGGCATCCAGATACTTGTCCTCGCTGGCAAACAGCTCTTCAAAGGTATTCGGGTGGTCGATATAGAACGGCGGAATCAATCCGGGTTTTGCTTTGATGCGCTTCTCTTGCAGTTCTTTCGGATACTTGTTGAACATTGCTTGCGACAGCGGACGAACACCTACCAGCTTCACATCGCCCTTCAGCCAGTTAATCAGCATAGGCAGCTCGTCCAGCCAGTACCTGCGCATCACACGTCCCCACGACGAGATTCTCCAGTCCCCGTCCGCCTTGTCGGCAATATTCATGCCGCCTTGCTCGTCAAACACTACATCCTGGATATACTCCGCGTACGGGTGCATGGTGCGGAACTTGTAAAAGAACCGAATCTTGCCGTCCTTGCATATACGCGGCAGTTTGATGAGTGGGCCGTATACCTTCAGTTGTTGCTGAGGGTAGGGTTGCATCTTTCTGTGCGCAAACACGTACTCGATATGTCCCATCGGCACAACCTCATCTACTTCAAAACCGCAGTAATACAGTCGTCCGAACACCTCGGTCTTCGATAGCATGCGTTTCCGTCCTTTCGTCAGGTCGTAGTATAGTCGCGACGACAAAGCCAACCGCGGCACGACACGTTTGTGCCAGAAGTATAGCGTATATACCAGCCAGTTCAGCGGCTTGGGGTATCTCCTGAGTAGCTTCTGCTTCATGTACTCCTGTGGACGATAGCAGCACACATAGTGTCCCTCATCCGGCAACTTCTGGTTGACGATACAGAATCGTCTGTTGATACCCTTGGCATCGTTCAGTAGTGTCAAGTCAACCAAGGTCTTGTACTGGTAATCAGGGATCTGCAAGAAACTGAACCGGTCTCTGTTGGCAACGATCTTCGTTTGCCGTGAACTGAGATGCGCTTTCTCCAGCAGCATCCGGTAATCATCTTCCGTAGTGATTGACAGCACCGACTGATGGATAGCAGCTATCGACTCCTCGCTACGCGGCTCGTCACGGCGAAGCACTTTGGCTTTGCTGCGTTTCTCAATCTCCATCGCCGGAACGTCCATGTTCTGCGCGTACTTCCAGTAGTGCTTGGCTACAATCACTATCGCGTTGATTACCGCTACGATGCCTATCATCCAACCTGCCACCACTGGCGACAGGTTAAATAGTGCCAGCACATCGCGCTCCAGCCAGAATACAAGCACAAACTCTATCGCTGCCGGGATAAGCATCCCTACCATCTCTTGCCACAGCCATATATGCTTGTACGAACGATGGTACTTACCCGTTAGCAGCCCCAACAGCAGCCAAACCAGCATCATTGCCACAAACAGCCACACATACACCAGTATAGCCGACTTGTCTGCCGCCACACGCCACAGGATACACAACAATCCGGATAGCACCCAGATGTTGATATCGGTCAATATGCGCGAAAATACGGATTTAGCTTCCATCTCTTTCTCTTGTCACTCACGTAAAGAGTTCAGTAACCCTTTTATCACATTCTTTATATCTTGCACCACGCGCTCTTTTATCCACATCACCCAACTGTTCGTCCAGCGTTGCGGGTGTGTGGTAAACATAATTGCCGGCGGCAGACGCCTGTCTTCCAGCGCAATGATGATCTCCGGCGTACGGTGAAACCACCAACCGTTTCTGTTCCAGCGGTCTTGGTGCTCGGGAATCTTGTCGCGTACGCTCACGTTATATCCGTCCCAGCATCGTCCTGTATCCGTCAGATACAGCACTTTGTTGAAGTCCACATCATAATACGGCTCACCGATCAGTTGCAGGTCGTGGTAATCATATTTCTCCCATAGCGCACGGCTGTCATATTTCGACATCGGTGCGCCGTGCATGCAACATGTGCGAACGGGGTAGAACTGCCGGAAGTATTCCAGCGAATTCTTGAAGTGCTCGTACGCTTTCTCATAATCCCCGCGACACAGACTCATATCTTCATAGTGATAACCTATCTCATGTCCGAGGGCGGCAATCCGCTTGATACATTCCGTATTGTTACTGCACCTTCCGATGCGGAAATAGTACGATGCTTTTACGCCCATCTCTGCCTCCACCTCAGCCATCTTCACCGAATACCACGGGCGTTTGTCCACATCATGACGTAATATCGCATATCGCTCCGGTAGTCCCTTCGATTTGCCCGAAGCCTTCCGAAGTGTGCAGTACTGCTCAAAAGTGATACATTCGTATCCCGAATCCGCTATTGCCTTTAGCAGCCGCCTGTATGTATATAGCGTAAAATCCCGCATCATAATTCAATATAAATTATCCCCGAGTTCGGATGTTGTTCTCTAATATATCTCCTCAAGCCACATGGCAAGTCGTACTCCGGCTTTGAACAGCTGCCACTCCATCGGCTCGTGGAACCTGTATATATAGTGGTACGTATTGCCGTCAAACGTCTCTTGGTATTTGTAAATCTCCGACGTCATATGGTAGTTCTCCAGCAGCATCTCTGCCTCGCTCTTCTGCTCCACGGCTTTACGTTCGGCATCGTATTTGTCAATCAGGAACTGCGCATATTCCGTGTATGAGTAGCCTTGCGACTGTATCAGTTTGGTGTCCCAAACCGAGTGTAGGTTCGTGTTGCTTCCAAACCATTTCATCTTTGTCTTGTTGCCTCCCAGATCATCCAGATGCCCCGTGTGCATAGGACAATAGCGGTCACCGGCGAGGTGCACAAGGAACACTAATGCATCATGGTTGTTCGGATCATTCTTAAGCAGCGCACGTATACTGTCCGTTGTCTTGAACAATCTTCCGCCTACCTTCGGATAGTCCGTCAAGGCTGCCACAACAGCCGAATCCGTCATGCCTCCGTCCAGATCCTGAAAGTGCCCTGTACTCATCGTAGGGTAGATGGTATCGCTCTTGATCTCGTCTGCCCAGTTCGCCATATATACCATCCCATGCTTGCCAAGGATCTTGTCCACCTTCTTTATCGTACCTGCACACAGGTAATGATAAGCCACTTCGGCTATGATCCTGTGACCTTCTTGCCCCCAAGCCCACAAATCCGCAGGCAGCAAAGTGAGCAACGCAAAGCTGATTGCAAAAATATACCTTTTCATGATGTCTGATTTACCTGTGTTCTCAAAAAATCCTACAAAGATACAAAAAATAATTAAATTTTGCAAATCATTTATGAAAAATCGCACTATTTCCGTAAATTTTTTCACTTCTTTGAGCAAACTGCAATTTTTCTTTGCAAAATATTTGGAAATTTCAAAATATTTTTGTATCTTTGTAGCGCATTTTGTGTGCAACCTGCTTTTTTGTGCCCGAAATGCTACAATCGCAACAACAAAAATACTAACATTAAATAAATCATTTAATCTCATGGACAACAAAAAACGTGTTTACACCTTTGGTAACGGTAAGGCCGAAGGAAATGCCCAGATGCGTGAGCAACTGGGTGGTAAAGGCGCTAACTGCGCTGAGATGAACCTGGTAGGAGTACCTGTTCCTCCGGGATTCACCATCACTACCGACGTCTGCAACGAGTATTATCAGGTAGGTCAAGAGAAGATCGTTGAACTCCTGAACGACGACGTGCTTGCAGCCGTTAAGCACATTGAGAACCTCATGAACTGCAAGTTCGGTGACCCGAAGAATCCTCTTCTCGTCAGCGTTCGTTCGGGCGCACGCGCCTCTATGCCGGGTATGATG
>Ga0310786_10009528_pt1 | contig 12318 bp, 16 predicted proteins | sample AusTroGonzalo_MG_FD_203881 | JGI IMG/M metagenome (GOLD analysis project Ga0310786, IMG submission 203881) | Bovine rumen microbial communities from tropical cattle in Woodstock, Queensland, Australia - Gonzalo_03 (v2) (version 2) | ecosystem: Host-associated > Mammals > Digestive system >...
CACTCGTAGAGCGCCAGCGGTCCGCAGGTCTTAAGGTACTGCTGCAGCATCTTATCGGCCGACGCTTTGAGGGTTTCGGCGTCCGCTTCACGTAGTCCAGCCAGGCGGGTAAGCGTCGCCGTTCTGCCGTAGTCGTTAAATAGGTTGGTTAGGGCGAAGTCGTCGCCTACTTCGCTGGTCCACTCTTCGCTGGTTGTGTTGGCTCCTATGTAGGTAATACCCGCTACGTCCAGGTTGAGGCCCTGGTAGTCGTTGCGCAGGAAGTCCTTAAGGTCGGCTACTACTGCGGCGGTAATACGCTGCGGTATCTTGTGCCGCTTGCCAAAGGCCCGTATACTGCGGGCCAGCGTGGCGTGGTGTGCCTCTATCCTGCTGCGCAGCGCTTCGGGAATAAAGGGCGCCGTGGCGGTGGTGGGCGCCGTGGCGGTTGGTCGTTGTGTGTTGGTGGTGTCTGCCATAACGTACAAAGTTAGTCTTTATTGTCAAGGTCTGCAAGGGCTGCCACTACCCTGCCGCAGTCTTCGGGGGCTGGTAATGATGCGGCCCAGGCTTCACGCTCTGCGGCCAGCTCTTCGGGCGTCGTTTCCGGGTTGCGTGGCTGGGCGCCGGTGTCCAGGAGGTGCAGGACGTCGTGGCAGGTCTGCAGGTTGCCGTCGTGTGCTACTACGATAAGGTCGCCGCCGTCCCGTGTGGTGTTGGGTATATGTACGCAGTATACGGCGGTGTCCTCTTGTCCAGGGCGTCGTAGGGTCGCCTTTTCAATCCACGGGGCTACCTTGCCGCTGCCGCCGTGTACCAGGTTTATAAGTCGTTGGCGTGGTGTGTCCATATTACTGCAGGATTTCGTCTATAAGGACGTCCACGATAGTAGGCCGCCCTGGCTTGTCTTCGCCGTGCATATAGTAGAGGCCGTCGGCGTGTCGTACCAGGGCCGGGGCCTCTGCGTATTCCTTGCGGGCGTCCTCCACGGCTTGCCGGTGGGTGCGGTGTCCGTACTTGAATACGATAAAATTGCCGTCGTACTCCTGGCCCTGGGTCTTGTGCCAGCGCTCCAGGGCTTCGGTAAACTTCGCCGCCTCTGCCGGTAGTACGAGGATAGGCCCGTTATAGTCGGCGTCGGCCTCAACGTCCAGGCCCGGCTCGTACTTCGCTTTGTAGCGCTGCACTTCAATAGTGCCGGTGCCGCCTTTTGCAAGGTCCAGGAGGGTGGCCCGGTTGGTGTCGGTGGTAGATGCTGTTGCCATATCGTTGCGGTGTTGGTTAGGTGTGCTATTTCTTGGCCCACTTCACGAGGGCGGCGGCTTGCTTCGGTCCCATAATGCTGGAAGCCTGGGCGGTCCGTCCGTCGTCGTACTTGTCCAAGGTGTCGGCGGCTCCTGGTCCTACGTGGAAGTCCGCAAAAATCTGCAGGGCCTCCCAGGTGCAGGTAAATACGTCGTCCAGGTTGCCGGTTATTTCGGGCCGGTGCAGCTCGTAGCACTCTGCGCCCGTTTCGTCGTGCAGGATTTCCACCCAATACCCGGAGCGGGTGCCGGTGGCCATATCCAAAAGTCTGCGGCGGTTGTCCATATCGTTGCGGTTTTAGCTTCGTGTCGTTGAGGTCCCGCCGGTGGCTGCTTGACGTGCTGCGGCGTTTCTCGCTTGCATTTCCAGGACTTTGGCGGCTATTGCGTCTATAGCTTCGTCCGGGGCGGTTTCCAGCCAGGTGGTAAGCGCTTCGGCCTCTACCCTGGTTTGGTCCTCAATGCTTAAGGCTTGCTGCTTCGGTATAATGTAGCCCGCCAGCCCGGTTATTAGCTTGGCCCGCTCTTGCGGTTGCATCTGCGCCAGGTCGTCCTCCAAGGTGTAGGCGTTGGCGCTGCGCTTCGTCTTCGGTGCGGGGTTAAGGTAGCCCTCCACAAGCTGCGTTATAGCGGCCTTTACTGCGCCGCTGGTCTTGTTTGGTGTGCCAGGCGCCCGTCCTCCCAGGCGTCCCCGGCCGTCGCCCTTTTGTCGTCCTCGTGCCATAGCGCTGCGGTCGTTTTATACCAGGTCGTCGTCGGTGTCCCGGTGTGCCTCAATCGTGGAGGTAGCCAGGGCCACAAGTCGGCGCTCTATCGTTTCCAGGTCGGCGGCTACCTTGTCCAGCTCTTCCTGGTTGGCCATAATGTAGTCCGGGTCGTCGGCTGCGGCCTTGGCCTTGGCGTCTTTCAGCAGGTCCAGGGTTATACGGGCGTCCCGTGCTTGTCCCGCCGCTTTCAGCAGGTCGGCGGTTGCCTTTGAAAGTCCGGCTACTTCCTTGGTCCAGGTGCCGGGGGTGTCGTTGGTCTTGTCCATATCGTCGCTTGTTTGTTTGTTAGATGATAGTAACCTGGGCGGCGGTGTTCTTGACGTCCATAAGGCCGTCTATTACCTGGCCCTGCAGCTCGTGGTGCAGCAGGTCGGTTAATTTGTTCACGGCTTCCAGGTACGGCGGTGTTGCGCTGTCCACGGCTTCGGCGCCGTAGCGAAGTTGCAGGGCGTCCGCTATCTTGCTATATAGCCGGTCCGTCGCTATGATGCAATCCAGGAGGGCCGCCGTAGCGGGGCTTGCCTGGTAGGTGTGGGCCTTTGCGGCCTGGTCGGTGGTGGTGGTGTTGTGTGCCATAATTCTGCTTGTTTTGGTTTGTTATTACTTTGCTTTTCGGGTATACCCGTATTACTCTTATTTCTCGTATTACTTGTACTTCTGCAATGTTACGTTTGCGGAAGTTAAGGGGGGTTTTGGTCCCAGGACCGGCTATATATCCAGGTCGCCAATATGTAGCAACTTTTCGGCCTGGTCCAGCGTGTCCACGTAGAGGTAGCGGCGTCCGTCCTGGCTGCTCGTGTCGTCCTCCACTACCCTATAATCGTAGCTGCGGCCGTTAATCACTACGGGCGGCTCCAGGTGTTCAATATAGGGCCTTATCCTGCCGTCGCCTCCCTGGGCCAGGTCCATAAGGCTGCGGCGCTTGTCCTGGGTGCTGCGCTCTTCCATACTACTGCGGTGTTGAGGTGTCGCTGGCTGGGTAGTCCTCCACGTCCTTTATAGCTTCGGCTACCAGGTCCAGGCGGTCAATAATGAAGCTGGCGGCGCTGGCTCTCTTGAAGTCGTGCCGCAGCGCTCCTACTATTTCGCTGGCGTCGGTACGCAGGGCTGCCACTTTGGCGCCCAGGTCCTGCAGCATCTGCTTTACGTCCCGCTCCATAGTTAGGCCAGGTTGCGGGGTATATCCACGTTAATAGGCCCGTTGGCGTCCTCGTACTTGGCGAAGTATTCGGCCAGAGCTTCCTCTAATACGTCTTTGTTGGTCCGGCGGTCCCAATAGGCTACGGCCTTAACTTTGGCCAGCAGGGAGGCGTCCAGCTTGAAGCAAGCAGTAACGGCGCCCGTGCGCTGCGCCAGGGGGCGGTCCTCAACGGCTGCAGGAGCCGGTGCCGCCTGGGTGGTGGGTTGTGTCTTCGGTGTGGGAGCGGTAAAAAAGTCTGCGCCCTCTAATTGCTTTTTGTTCGCCATATCGTTGTGGTGTTGGTGTTCTGCCGTCGCAGGTAATAACGTATTACCCAGCTATGCAAATATACTAATATTTTCGGTATTACCTATATTATCCTTATATCTTTTTTAACTTGGCGGCTACTTCCTGGGCCAGCGTGGCGTAGTCCGCTGCCGCTTTGCTATCGGGTGCGTAGGTCAAGACGTCCAGGCCAAGGGCCGGGGCTTCGGCTACTACTATATTGTTGCGTATTTCGGTGTCAAGCAGGGAGCCGTCGCCGAACTCCTGCAGGTATTGCTCTACGCTCTTCTTGGCCTTGCGGCTCAATACCAGCCGCCGGTCGTACCTGGTCAGCAAGACGCCGCCTATCTTTAGCCCTGGGTTGAGGCCCTGCTGGACGCTTTGGATATTCAGCAAAGCATCTGCCAGGCCCTGGAGGGCCAAGTATTCGGGCTGCAGCGGGATTATAGCATAGTCTGCGGCCGTCAAGGCGTTAATAGTAAGGAAACCCAGGGCCGGGGGTGTGTCTACCAGGATATAGTCGTACTTGTCGGCTACGGCGCCCAGGGCGGCCTTAAGTTTGAACTTGCCGCCCTCCTGCTGCGCTAAACCGATTTCGCAGTAGGCCAGGTCTTTGGTTGCTGCTGCTACGTCCAGCTTGTCCTGCACGTGTACCGGGGCCAAGGTGCCGCCCTTTGCCAGGACGTCGTAGACGTTACCGGCTGCCGGTGCCGTTACCCGTAGGCTCCTGGTTAGGCTGTATTGGGCGTCCATATCTACCAGGAGCGTGGCGTAGCCGATGCGGGCCAGCGCTGCGCCCAGGTTGGTGGTTGTGGCGGTCTTACCTACGCCGCCCTTGCGGTTGGTTATAGCTATTATCGTGGCCATAGTGCGGTGGTGTTTGTGTGTCTTCCTGGTTGCCGGTCTACTGCGCAGCCGATGCCGTAGGCTTGCGGTACTCTGCCAGCGTCTTTATTTGCTCTTCGGTGTAGTGCTTCGCCCGTCCCAGGCGGTAGCCGTCTACCCTCGTGGCCACTATCCTGGCGTTGAGGTTGGCAATAGATACGCCGATAAGGTCGGCCGCTTCCTGCTTCGTGTAGTAGTTGGTATTCGCTATTGTTTTCATATTACCCGTATTACGTGTATTACTGATATTATCCGTCTTACTTGACAAAGGTACGAGGGGCCAGGCGTCCCGTTGCGCCGTTGAAGTCTACCAGGCAATAGGCGCCGCCCTCGTAGTCCCTGGCTTTCATATTCTCAATATAAAGGCTGTGCGGCCATACTTCGCCCGGCTCTTTGATTACCCGGCGGGTGCGGCGTTTCAGCTTGTGCCGTGGCTTCGGGTCGCCGTTGCCGTCTACCAGGTCGTCCTCGTTTATCTTGGCGGTGTTCCATAGCAGGTATACGTCGTTAGCTATGTGTTCAATCCGGGAGCTGTCGCCGATATTGGCCAGCTCTACGCCGTCAAATCCTACGCCCTGGGTGCCGTTCTGCGTCGCCTGGCGGTTGAGCTGGGCGCCCAGGATAATAGGCAGCCCGGTGGCCTTGGCCAGGGTGTTTAACTCTGCGCAAATTGTCTGCATTTCGTCGGTACGGCTGAAGCTGCGGCCCGTGCCTCGCAGCATCTGCAAGTAGTCAATAAAGACGCCGCCGACGTTTACGCCCTCGTTGCGCCACTCTTCTACCAGGGCGGCTATTTTCGTGCATAGCGTAGTAACGTCTTCGTTGTTGTAGATTAGCTTAAGGTTGCGCAGGATACGGCGGTTAAATGCGTCCTTTTCCTTGTCCAGGTTGAAGCCCTGGGAGGTCCCGAAGATTTCGGCCGGGGCGTCCTGGTATTTGATAGCCTGGCGCAGGTCCTTGCGGGGGTGTGCGTCCGTGGGCCACTTGTCGCCGATAAACCCGGCACAACTGCGGACGTAGAGCTGGCGCTGGTCCTCTTCGGTGCTGATATAAAGGTAGCGGGCGTTACCCTCCTGGGCTAATTGTAAGGCGGTCTGCATTAAAAATGCCGTCTTGCCGTAGTTGGTGGGTGCAGCTACTACGCTGATAGCCGCCGGTGCAAATGATACTTTGCGGACTTCCTTATAGCCGATTATTTCCCGGTTGCCCTTGGCTTCCTCAACGTCGTAGAGGCTCCAGGACGTTTCTATATAGTCGGGCTGGTTGGCTATCTGCCGCTCTATCGTTTCCGGGGTGGCGTTGGCCTGGGCCATAAAGCCGCCAGCGTTGGCTGCGTCGGTACGCTTCGCCTGGGCCGTCGTCAATTCCTGCAGTATAGCGCCGATTTCGTCGGCGGTGGCCTTGTCTGCTACGGCCTTGGCCAGCTTGGAGGATAGCGCCGTTATCGTTTCCCGGTAAGGCGTAAAGGCGCCGCTGCGGTCTATCGTGGCCATAGCTGTAGCGTTGAGGCCCACGGCTTTTAACTTCGCCAGGTAGCCGTCCGTTGCGCCGGTTACGTCGGCCTTAAGCACTTCCTTTGCCGCCGGGTTGGGTATGCTGCAGTAGATGCGTTGCGCAGCCGTCTGCAGGTCGTCGCCGTCCAGGGTACGGGCCGCCGCCTGGAGCTGCCAGCGCCAAAAGTCCACGGCCTCCTGCAGTACGTTATACTTGAAGCTGATAGCGCCGAACTCTTCTATAAAGTCGTTGGCGTCCGTCTTCGTCTTGTCTGCCGGGTCTGCGTGGTAGAGCTGCGCAATTTTCAAGCTGGTAAAGCCGTCGCCGTCCGGGGTGTCGGTAAGGTAGGGGAGCAGGGCCTTTATAGTGTTGGCGGTCGCCTGGGTCTTCGGCTGGCCTACGATGCCCTTGCCCTTGTCCTGGTCCTCCTGGGTGTAGTATTCCAGGTCCGGGACGTAGATAATTTGCTTAACGCCGTAGCGCTGCAGGGTCTGCACTTGGGAGCGGGCCGGGTCGTCGGTGTCGTCGGTGGGTGCTACGCCTCCCAGGGCCAGGACGTTGGTAAGCGGTGCCAGGGCTTCGGCGTCTTCGGGGTCTGCCAGCTCCACGGCTTGCTTTACCTTTTCGGCGTCCAGCATACCCTCCACGAGGATAACCGGGTAGCCGCTGCGCAGGGTGCCGCAGTAGCCGCCCTTGGCTAATCCCTCGTTAAATAGATACTTTGGCCGCTTGTGTTCGTTGCCGTCCCGGTCCGTCCAGGTAGGGGAGCCGGTAAGACGCAGCCAAAAGCCAGCGACGTGGGCGCCGTTGTAATACGGGCCGATTAGGCGGTAGTCGTCCAGGTTGATGCGGTACGGCTTCGGCTTGTCCTTGCCGGTGGTAAAAAGGTCCTCTACGGCCTTGTCTACCTGGGTGTAGGATAGTGCAGGGTATTTGCTGCGCAGGTGGGCCTTAAGGTCCTTTACTATTGCCTCGCTGATTGCGCCCAGGCGTTTGGAGGGCTGCAGGTGGCGGGTTGCCAGGTAGTCCCGTGTAGCTTGTCCTTTGTCTTCCAGGAGGGCGGCGGTTACGTATTCGGCTACGGCGTCCAGGATTGGCTGGCGCTGGCGTCGTTGCTCGTAGCGCTGCCGCTGGGCGTCGGTGTAGCTTGAAAGGTCCGGGGCTATGTTGTAGACTTCGCCCAGGCGCCGGTATACTTCGCCGGTGTCGTTGGTGTTCCAGCGGTATTTTAAGTATTTGACGATGCCCTGGGAGGGTGCGAAGTCGTCGCCGTTGTAGTTGATATACAAGACGCCCGTAGACGGGTTGCGGCGTAGGATAGTGCGGCCTCCACTCTTCGGCTTGTGGTTGCCGTCCAGGTCCTGCTGGCTTACCCAGGCGCCGCCCTTTAATTCCCAGGCCAGCCCGGTGCATTTGTCCGGCGCCGCCCATATTGCGGCCATAATTTCGTCGTTGTTGTACATATCTTTGCGGTGGTTTAGTATACGTTATCCAGGCATAACTCCGGGGCCTCTGCCAGCCGTCGGCGCTCTTCAATATGATAGGTGTAGATGCGGGTAGTATTTACGCTGCTATGCCGCAAAACGCCTCTTACTGCTTCCAGGTCGCCGGTTGCGTCCAGGAGGCTGCAAGCGCAGGTATGCCGTAGGCTGTGGGCGGTGTAGGCCCGGTCGTCTATGCCGATAGCCCGCAGGTGCTGCTTTACCAGGCCGCTAATTGTGCGGGTGGTTAGGCGTCCGTCCTGGTTGTTGTGGCTCGTGCAGGTAAAAAGCGGCTCGTGGCCCTTGGCGGTCGGCCTCGTGTCCAGGTAGGCGGTAAGGGCGGCCTTGCATTTCGGGCTGATTACTACGGGGGTGTCCTTTTCGTTGTGGCCCTTGCCCTGGACGTAAAGGATAGTACGCCCGGCCTTTGTCTGCAGGTCCTCAACGTTGGCCCTGGTTACTTCAATAGTACGCAGCCCGTTGCGCAGCAGCAGGTTTACTATTGCGGTGTCCCTGGTCGTCGCCGTCGCCTCCACTTCGTCCAGGAGGGCGTGGGCCTCTTCGGGTGTAAGGGCTTCCTTGCGGAATACCTTGGCCCGGCGGGGGAGCGGTACGCCAGCGGCTATATTGGGGTAGGCCAAGTTATCGGCGGCCCACTTGTAAAACAGCTTGACGGCGGTAAAGTAGGACGATGCCGTAAGGGCGCTTTTGTGTGCTGCGTCCACTTCGTCCGGCAGCAAATAGGCAAGGTAGGCCACTACGTCGGCCTTTGTCAGCTTGTCCAGGTTGCGGCCCGTGTCGTATACCCAGGCTATAAATTGGTTGAGGCTGCGCCGGTACGTGTAGCGGGTGCTATCCTTGCCGGGCTGCTGGGCTATAAAGGCGTCCACAATCTGCAGGGCGTCCTCCCTGGTCTTGTAGAGCTGGACGGCGCCGGGGTTGCTGGTTGTTTGTAGTGCTTGCTGGTCCATATTGCGGTGGTGTTGGTGGTGGGTGTTGTGTGTCTTACTTCTGCAAATATACAAAAAGAAAATCAAATAACAAATAAAATAAAGATAATATTACTTATATTACCCGTATTACTTACCCGGACGTCCTGGGTAGCATCTGCCGCCGGTGTCCAGCGTCCCGTCTTTGCCGCCTCTTTTCGCCTCTGCCGGGCTTATCCGTCGCCGGTGGTACGTCGGCCCTCCTGGGCTGCTGCCGTCCTCCTGGGCGTCGTTTCACTACTCTAAACTACTATAGTATTACCCGTATTACTTGGATTACCTGGGCGCCGGTGTTAGTCCTCCTGGTACGGGTCTTTGTATGCAGGTGGCGGTGGTGTGTATGTTGTATTTGTGTCCTGGGTGTCTGCGCTCGTGGAGCCGTCGCCGTCGGTGCCTGGCTTGTAGGGTAGCCTGGCCCAATACCTGGCCATACTCCTGCTTATTTTGGCCTTTGTAGCCTGGGTTAGATGCTTGCCGACGTTTGCGGCCGCCAGCTTGTCCTTTTGTGTCTGCGCCATATCGTTGCGCCATACTCTTTTAGCCATAGATGCGTGGTATTTAGTTGTTATTGTTGAGGTGGAGGCCGTAGTAGGTGCCGTCCATATAATAAGTATAGCTGAACTTTCAAAAAGTCCAGGGTAGTAGAAAATTTTTTGCGTCTAATTGTCCGGCCCGTAGCGGCGTCTGCAGGTTTTCCTCCAGGTTATAGTAGGTAAAGTCGTCGGCTATCGTTCAGCTACGCAGGACGTTACGGCCTCCCAGGACGTGGTATTTTTGTCCCAGGTCTTCCTATTGGGTACCTGGTAGATTGTGGCACCAAAAAACGGCCCAGGTGGGAGGTTTTGCCGGTCCTCCTGGAAGCGCTACGCCGGTACGCCGCAAAGGCTTGGGGCCGGGCGTCCGTCTTCGCTCCTGGTTGCGTAGGTATATAGGTGTGGAGGTCTGCCTGGTCCGTAGGTCTACCAGCGGCGCAGCATCATACAACTACTTGCCGCTGCTTGCATAATATAATGCCTTGGCGAAGCCTACAAAGGCATTATATATATGCCTTATAGGCAATATATAATATTATATAGCAAAACGGGGGCGGGCGCAAGTCCCTGGGCCTCAACGTCTTGGAGGGTGTCAAAGTAGGGAGGTGTAACCAAAAAACCCGTAAAGTGTAACCAAAAAACCCGTAAAGTGTAACCAAAAAACCCGTAACCCAGGGCGCCGAAGTATAGGGGGGTGTAACCAAAAAACCCGTAGCCTTATAGCCTCAACGTGTAGGTAATTCCGTACCTTTTCGCTACCTTTGTGGTGTTGTGTGTCGCCGTATTCTATCGGCGTCTGCCAATAACGAGGGCGGCCCGTGGTGGGGTCGCCCTTACTCTTGTCCAGCATCTGCTGCAGCCGGTGGCGGTGTTAGTCGTCGTAGGTGTTAAGCCCTCCAATTTCGGCTATCGTCCTGGGCTTAAAATGCTGGTCCCGCTCCACTCTCTGCGGGATTGTTCCCAGGAGGTCGCCCTTAATCGTGCGGACGGGTACGGCCAGCTTGATAGCTTGCAGCTCTGCCAGCATAATATAGCCGTATTCGCCGCCGGGTGTGTGTTCGTTGCAGGTAATGCCGAAAAACTCCCAGGAGGGGCCAGGAGGTACGCCGTAGGCTGCTGCGGTGTCTGCGTCCAGCTCAATACGGCCGCCCTCCAATATATACCAGGTCCAGGAGGTGCCGGGTAGGAAAAACTTGGCTAATACCAGGGCCTTGCCGCCCTTGCCGTCCTGGCTATAAAGCGGGTGCTTGTCCAGGGCCGCCTCTATTTCTTTGGTCAGTAGGTCCATATCGTTGAGGTGTTGGGGTTGTAGGTGCTTTCGGTGTCTATCGGCAGCTCGTACAATTCAAGCCGCAAAAACGCCTCTTCCAGGGGGTGCTTTTTGGTGGCGGTCCTCATAAGTACGTAAGCCTTGTACGGGCCGCTGTCGCCTGGCTGGTCGTCAATCGGTACGACAATATCGGAAAGCATAAAGCCGTCCTTTACGTAGGCCGTTACCAGCTTGTCCGCAATAGCTACCAGGTTGGCCCGTGTGGCTGCCGCTGCTACGGGTCGCCTTATCCCTTTGTCGTTCAGTTGTTCAAGTATGTAGATATAGTCCATATTACTGATATTATCCGTATTACTTGTATTACTCGCTTTTCTCGTGGGTTTCCCAGGTAATTATCTTTATAGGCTTGCCTTGGCCGTCGGTGGTGCCGTCCTTGGCGTCCGTTACCTGGAAGCTGCGGATAATGAAGTTATCCACGGCGTCCTGCAGCCAGCCGTAGAGCCGTTGCCGGTCCCTGGGCTTGTGGCGCTTTATATTCTCATCTGCCGCCCTGGTTATAGCGTCGGCTTGCTTGCGGGCCTCGTGGGTCAAGGCGTCGGCCTCTTCCTGGGTGTTGCAGTAGGCGGCCTTGCTTCGTGCCGCTTCCAAGATGCTGGCGGCCCTCTGCCGTGCTGCTGCTCGTTGGCCCTGGTAGTCAAATACGGCGCCCATAAGGTCCGGCTCTCTTATATGCCCGGCGCTCTTCAAGTAGTTGTAAAACCTTATACCCTGGTCGCCCTTAAATAGTTTGCGGGCCAGGTCCAGCTCTTCCTGGCTTACCAGGTGGGCCAGCGGCTGGGCTATCGTCTGCTTAAGTCCGTCCTCTACTATCTGCTTGTCGCTGCGTCGTCCCGTAGGTATAAGGCGGTGTATTAGCAGGGTTAAATGCGGGTCGCCCTCTTCCTGGTCCAGGTGGTTTAACTTCGTCCATATTTCCGGGACCATAAGAAACTGCGTGTAATACCGGCGCCGCTGCGTCCTCTTGCTGCCGCCTATCTGCCGGTCTTCGTCGTGGCCTATCCTCAACGTGGTAAGGAAGCCCAGCGCAAGCCCTACTTCCCGCAGCTCCTGGGCGTTTGGCTTCGGTGTGCCGATGATAAGGCGGGCCAGGCTGGTTATAGAGCGGTCGCTATAGCTGTAGTACTCGTTGCCGTTACCGGCGTCTACTATCTTGTCCGGCTTTTCCTGGGCTATAATCTGCAGGGCCTGGAGGCATTGCGTTACCCTCGTGGCGCTTATAGCGGTATTCTCGCCCAGGGTGGCTATAATCTGCGACAGCGGCAGCGGTTTGGAGGTCTTGAAGCCGTCCAGCCCACGGGTTACTACTTCGGCCGCCATAAGGTCGTCCTTTTTAGCCTCTATCGGCCTGGCCAGCGTTGCCGTATTCGGCTGGTATAGCACAAGTATACGCTTTTGTATCGTGCTGGCGGTTTCGGCTATTTCCTGGGCGGTCGCAGCCGTCGGCGTCGGTTGGTCCGTTATCCTGCTGCCGTACTGCATAGATAGGTGGGCCTTGTCCTTGTCCTGGTCGTCCTCTTCCAGGTTATCGTGGAGGCCCAGCAGGTGGTCAAGCTGCAAGGGCGCCGACAAGATGCCGCTTATAACTTCGTCCACGATAAGGCGGCGCTGGTCGTCCTCCTGGTATTCCTGGACAAGCTGCGGCGGCTCAATCTGCAGGAGCTGGGCGGCGTTTGCGTTGAATTTGATAGCGGCGTATATAAGGAAGTCCACGTAACGGGTTACCTGGGCCTTGTGCAGCAGCTCGCCGTCTATGTAGTCCGGGTCGTAATCCGTTACGTACCTGGCCCACTCGTAGAGCGCCAGCGGTCCGCAGGTCTTAAGGTGCTGCTGCAGCATCTTATCGGCCGACGCTTTGAGGGTTTCGTCGTCCGCTTCACGTACACCAGCCAGGCGGGTAAGCGTCGCCGTTCTGCCGTAGTCGTTAAATAGGTTGGTTAGGGCGAAGTCGTCGCCTACTTCGCTGGTCCACTCTTCGCTGGTTGTGTTGGCTCCTATGTAGGTAATACCCGCTACGTCCAGGTTGAGGCCCTGGTAGTCGTTGCGCAGGAAGTCCTTAAGGTCGGCTATTACTGCGGCGGTTATACGCTGCGG
>Ga0310786_10009530_pt1 | contig 12316 bp, 4 predicted proteins | sample AusTroGonzalo_MG_FD_203881 | JGI IMG/M metagenome (GOLD analysis project Ga0310786, IMG submission 203881) | Bovine rumen microbial communities from tropical cattle in Woodstock, Queensland, Australia - Gonzalo_03 (v2) (version 2) | ecosystem: Host-associated > Mammals > Digestive system >...
AGACTCTGCAGTAGCTCCTTCAGCTGCCAAAGCAGTTTCACCATCAGTGATGGCAGTGGTAAGAGTAGAGAATGTAGCTTCGGTGTAAGCTACGGCAAAGTACATCTTACCCGTTGCAATAGCAGCAGTCAGGGCGTCTTTCTGCTCAGCCAAAGGATCGGTCTGAGGTTTTTCTTTCATCGTGCAGAAAGTCCAGTAAATAGGCTCTGTGCCAGTAGGAGCAGGATTCACGCCAGCGAAATAGCCGCCACGAGCCACGTTCTTCAGAGCAAAACCCTGACCTTCGGCATACTCAATCTCCCATGCGCCACCATACTTGACGTCGGTGCCGTACTGATTGTTTTGTCCAAGAACGAAGCAACCGTCGAAGCCGCCCACTTTTCCTGAGTTCAGGTAAATGGCAGGGTTGCCCCACAAGCCAATACTGCTTCCATCGGCATTAACGACCTCAATAGCATAGGCGTTTTGGACTAATGCATCTGATTCTTCTGCCAAGCTGTGGATCTTCCACAAATAAGCAGTACCAGCAATCGCATTGGCGTATGTGTCATAAGCCAAGTTCTGAGCGTCCTTGTTGTAGATGGCCTTGCCGTCTGTCTCGTTGACGATGGCAAACAACTGACCGTCCAGCGCAGCAACGCTAGTGAACTTCTGGTCGACCTCATACTCCGTCGCGGCATTTGCAACGCCTGCCACACATAGCAGCAACAACGTTGCCCACAATTTTGTAATAAATCTCATAAATTAAACGATTAAGTTAATAATACAAATATAAATTAGGTTTTTAAAAACAGTGCAAAGGTAACATGTATTAACGGATTTTGCTTCGTCTTTTGTTTCTTTTGGTTTCATTTTTGTCTCACAAAATTCCATCCAAAATGAAACAAACAGAAAAACAACGGCCTTGATTTAAATCAAAGCCGTTGTTTCCCAATAGGTTATATTAAGATTCTCTTTCTACGAACTCCGATGGCGATACACCGAAATGTTTGCGGAAGATAGTAGAGAAATGGGCCAAATTAGAGAATCCAACGGTATAGGCCACCTGCGTGATATTGATCTTTTGCTCACGCAACAGGCGTGCTGCCTGCTCCAAACGAATGTTACGGATGAACTCGCTGGTAGAGATGCCCGTCATATCTTTCATCTTACGGTGCAGCTGGGCACGGCTGATACCGACCTCCTGGGTGAGCATATCGACATTGAAGTCGCTATTCGACAGGTTCTTGTTCACCGACTTCATGATGCGCTCCATGAGCTGCTCGTCGTTGCCCTTCACCTCGGGCTGTTCCACCTTGTCGGCCTGCTGCTGGGCTCCCGAGTACTTGCCTTTCAAGCGCTGGCGGTTGTGAATCAGGTTTTCAATCACCATATGCAGCTCTTCCATATCGAAAGGCTTAGCCAGGAAAGCATCGGCACCACGTTCCAATCCCTCCAAGCGATTGCCTACATCGGCCTTGGAGGTGAGCAGAACCACGGGGATATGCGAGATATTCATATTGGTCTTGATCATGCGGAGCATGGTAAAGCCATCCATCTCAGGCATCATCACATCAGAGATGACCACATCGTAGGCGCTGTTCTCACTCTGCGAACTAGCAAGCAGCTCGCGCAAGCCCTCCTTACCATTAGGACAAAGGCTGAACTTATAATAGTGCGACAGCTGAGAAGATATATACTTGCCAATCTCCACATCGTCATCGACAATCAGTACGCGGTGCTTGTTGCCCGATGTCTGCAGCTTGGTTACCTGCGGCTGCTCCTCTTCTTCTGCCACAGTTTCCACCTCAATCTCACTCTCCATCAAATGGTCCTTGCCTAAAGGCAGGGTAACAGTGAAGACAGAACCACGCGTACCATCGGTACGGTTCTGTGCCAGGATGGTTCCATGATGCATGTCGACAATCATCTTGCAGAGATTCAGTCCGATGCCGGTGCCATCAATATGCATGCGGCGCGAGTTATTGCCTTGATAGAAGCGGTCGAACACATGCTTGAGGCTATCGTTGTCGAGCCCGACACCCGTATCCACGATACTGAAGCTGACATTCTGGTCATCGTGAGTGAGCCGAATCTCCACCTTACCACTCTCATAACTATACTTGAAAGCATTGGAAAGCAAGTTGGTGAGCACCTTATCAAACTGGTTACGGTCTATCCATACATCGAGCTGCTCACAATCGGGGGAGAATACGAACTCAATATTGCGCTCCTTGGCGTTGAACTCAAACATCTTACAGATGCCCTGGGTATAGCTGACAATATCGGTGAGCTGACAATGCAGCTGCATCTGCTGCTTGTCAATCTTACGCACATCAAGTATCTGGTTGACAAGATTGAGAATGCGATGGGCATTGCGGTCGATGGTATCGATCGACTCGTCGAGCATGGGTGACTGTAGGTTGGCATTGGCTGCTATCTCCTTGACTTTCTGCAGCGGACCCATAATCAGGGTGAGCGGCGAACGGATATCGTGGGTCGCATTGATCAGGAACTTCATCTTCTCTTCGTTCATCTGCTCGTTGGCACGACGGCGATAGGTGAAGAAAGCATAGAGTAACAGCGACAACACGAAGAGGAAATAGATGACATAGGCCGGCTGCGAACGGTACCACGGTGCACGCACGGTAACCACCACAATCTTCTCAGGGGTATATTCATTGCCCACCTGAGCACGTACCTGGATGCGATAGGTGCCTGGCTGCAAATGACTGAACGTAATATCATTCTTACCTTCAGAGCTACGCACCCACTGGCCACCATTGATCATATATTCAAGAGTGACATTCATGGGATTGTCGTAGTTGAACTGGGAGAAACAGAGGGTAATGGTGTGGTCGAGATAGCTGAGCGTGAAATGGTCGCTCTCGGTAACGGGCTTATCGGTCACATGCACACCATTCAGCTCGGTATCGACATTCACGCCTGTGCTTCCCACCAAGAAGGCTGAGAGCTGAAGAGGATCGAGCATGGGCTTGTTCAGCTTGATATCCTTAGGCGAGAAAACAGTGAGACCTTCTTTCTGACCAAAATAGATCATATCGTTGTCGGTATGCATGCCCACGCCATACAGATACTCCTTATTGGTAAGGCCATTGCCGTTGACATGACCGATAAACGTGTGCTGCCGGATGTCATACTGCCAAATGCCCATAGAGGTGGAACACCAGATATCGCCATCGTTGGACTGCACCACATAGCTAATGGCCTTGTTCTTCAGCTGTTCGCTGCCAGGGAACGGCTCTACCTTGCGGGCCTGACGGTCGTAGAGATACAGGCCCTGTTCGGTACCGATGGCAATACAACTATTGAGCTGGCGACCATCATCGAGACGACCTTTATGCAACTCGCACACATCGAAGCACACTACCCCACTGAGCAGCGAATTCCACTGCTGCGAACGGAAACTGCCTGTAGCAGGATCGAAGCACGACACACCCGACGAGGTACCAATCCAAATCAGACCACGCGAATCGGCCGAAAGGCACATCACCCAGTTGTTGCACAGAGTGCCGCGTACGGAGTCGGTCTGATAGAAATTATGATTGACCAGACTGCCCGTAGTAGGATTATAAACGCAGAAACCACGCGAGAAAGTAGAGATATAGATATTGCCATGCTGGTCGCAGGTCATATCGTTGAACTTATCGCACTCAAAGTTAACCTTCAGCTGCGAACGACCCGTCAGGGGATCGTAGGCAAAAAGTCCATCGTCAGTACCAATCCAATAGCGCTTGAGGGGATCACGGAAAATAAACTCTACTGCCTGGGGAGCCGAAGGATGGGCCACCACCTGTCCCTTGGAATCAAAGCCATAGACGCCCACGCCCTGCACAGTACACCAAGTAACGCCATCGTCGCCCTCGCATACTGACGAGATTGTTGAGCCGAGGTTGATGCCTTGGGTAGAGAACAGCCAGCCACTAAACTGCATGGGATGCAAAGGCACCATCAGCAGACCTTTGCGGAAGCAACCCAGCCAAAGATTGCCGTTGCGGTCGAACATCTCAGCATCGACCTTAGTAGTATTGGCATCAATACCGGTAGCATTAATGCTGACATGTTCCATGTTAAAAGGCTGTGCAGTGCTCAAGGTATAAACGCCCTTTCCTCGCGTACCTATATATATAGTACCACTCTCATTGACCACAGCGCTGCTCAAAATAAGATTGTGCTGACGGAACAAGTCGTTGGTAATCTCAACGGTACTCATCACGCCATTATGATAGCGCATAAAACCATGCTGACAGGCCACGAATATATCGCCGCCCACCTCTACGAAATCCATTGGAGTACCTACCGTGGAATTGAACTTCATGACCTTATCGCCTACACGCATGGCAATCACATCATCGAAGCCGGCTTTCCACAAACGGCCGCTATCGTCCTCAAAGAAACGGCTGAAATACATGCCCGCATCAGGCAAAGAGAACAAATGCAGCTTATCATCCTTGCCCAATTCGAAAGCGCCATAACCAGCAGTACCCACAAGGATAGTGCCATCCTTGCGCTGTACAATCGAAGAGATACGCGGACTCAGATTATCAGGGAATGGGTAATGAACAAAGGCATCGCGAGCATAATCATAGCGATCAAGACCGCGGTTCGTACCAACCCACAATCGTCCCTCGCGGTCGCACAACAGGGAAACGACCACATTGACGGCCAAAGAAGACGGCTGGTCGTCACTATGCAGATAACTGGCAAAGAGATAACCATCGAACTTATTCAAACCGTAATCGGTTCCAATCCAAACAGAGCCCTGTTGGTCTTGACAAATGGACGAAATCAGACTACTTGAAAAATGGTCAGAGGAATAGAAATGGCCTGTTTGAGCAGCTGCGTGCCCAATAAACAGCATGCAGAAAACTGCAAACAACTGTTGGCGCATGTGTGATAGCATTGACATGTTATGGTAAAGTATAATTTACATTTTGGTTTTAGTCGATGCAAAAATACAATAATATTTTTAAATAGCAATACTTTTATTTGAAAAAATAGGCCCAAACGCTCACTTTAACTTTTCTTTATGTCTCATCGTCTCATGAAACGTATCAAAAATGTCTCATCATTTGCATAGAAACGACAACGTCATATCGGCAGAACGACAACGTCATACGGGCAGAATGACAAAGTCATATCGGCAGAATGACAAAGTCATATCGGCAGAACAACAACGTCATATGGGCAGAATGGCAACGTCATATGGGCAGAATGACAACGTCATATCGGCAGAATGACAACGTCATATGGGCAGAATGACAACATCATACGGGCAGAATGGCAACGTCATATCGGCAGAATGGCAACGTCATATCGGCAGAATGAGAACGTCATATCGGCAGAATGAGAACGTCATACGGGCAGAATAAAAAAGCAAAGCGGCCGCCGATATTCACATACTGGCGACCGCTACATTAGTTTTTACCATAACTAATATGCTACAAATTAAAACCAACTACTAACTAATAACTATCAAAAAAATTTTCTACTAACATTCTATCTTAACAACGGTGCAAAATTACACATTTTGTTACCATTTTATTTTCACGAATGTTTCTTCTACTTTTTTTTTCGTCCAGAATTGCTTCTAAAACAAATATTAGAAAGTTTTTTAGCGGTTTTAATAAAATAGACCTTATGGGAGAGGTAGATACCAATTCTGCGTATCCATCAGTCGACTACGCAAGGCTCCGTCGACCGAGCCATTACGCTTAGACACAGGATCGGCAAGGTAAGCCGGATCATTACGGCGCAGAGCAACACGCATCAGGTCGTAGAAACGGTTGCCTTCAAAGGCACCTTCGAGTGCCAACTCGTTGACAATCAGATTCTCCACATAGTCGATAGAGTCCTGACGGGTGGGCGAAGGATTCGTCAAGCGGATGGCATAGAGCGAATCGGCATCTGCATTGCCAGAACCCAGAGAGTGAACGCCCAATACCGTATTTTGGGTAAAGACGTTGTTGTCGAACTGGATGAGCTGACCAGCACGCACCTGCTCTAAGCTATCCACATACTTCAGATTATCACGGCACAGACCGTATTTCAGCACAGCCATAGCCGACGTAGGCAGACCACAACGGTTCAAGGCCTCAGCATAGTGCAGATAAATCAAGGGAACACGATAGGTAGGAATGCAGAGCGAATAATACGAAACCTTAGAGATAGACTGTATCGTGGAAGAATAGTCAGAATACTCACTCTGTGTACCCGATGAACTATAGCTGTAGTTAGCATACAGACGGAGGTCGCCCACAGCAATGTTGCTACGAAGACCCGTGCGCGGCGCATAGATGGTGTCAGCAGGTGCAGTATCACTGGAACGATAAAGCATGCAGAAGGTCTGGTCTTTCGACAGCTTAAGCATACCCTCAGAAGGTGTGAGTTGGAAGAAATAGTTATTCTCGCGGGTAGAATTGAACACATTGGGCAGATCAGATACCACACCATCGAACTGACGGCTTTCCATCTGGATGCCACTAATCGTATATCTATCTATCGCCATGCCTGAATAGCCATCCATCAAGGCAGTATAGTCGGCAGGATCATACCAGTAGATACGGCCAAGAGCTGGCGTAACAGGTTCTTTCTTGTCGTTCAGATAGTCATGATACCAGGTAGCAGCCTCCTGATAGCGGCCTGCCCACAGGCAGAGATCGCCCAGCACCAAACGGGTGGGGAAATACAAAACCGAACCATTAGTAAAGGTAGGGCTTTCCAACTGGGCATAAGGTGTCAGGTCGGCAATAAAATAGTCGCATATCTCCTGAATGGATTTATATGACAAATTCATAGCTTCCGTAGCCTGTTGCTCGGTAACAATAGGCGTGAGCACCAGGGGTACACGGCCGTAGGCTTTGACCAATTGCAGATAAGTCCATGCGCGATAAGTCTTGACAGCTGCATACTCCTCGCGGAACAGCACACGACCACGACGCTGCAAGGCAGTATCGACATGAGCCAGATAGTAGTTGCAGTTATTGATCACAGCATAGTAATCGCTCACAGCATTATACTTATTGGTACCAGAGAAATCGAATGCTGCCAAACGCTTCAGATCGGCTGAAGCCGACTCAGTAGGAGTGACCAAGTCGCCACGTGCCTCGCCCAGCAAGATCTGACGGTCGGCAATTTGCTGCATGCGGTAATAAATACCCATGAGGCTATACACAGAGTCGGTAGGATTGTCAAGGGTGTTGTCGTCCTCAAACTCTACCAAGTCCGACTCGGTATTGAGCAAATCAGAACAACCACTCAAAGTGACAAGCGTAAAAAATGAAAAGATTAAAATATATAGCTTTTTCATAATTCGTTATTTTTTAAAAGTTCTTAATTCTTTCATTTTTACAAGTTAATGTTCATACCAACAGAGAACGAGCGTCCTGCTGCCACCACACTGCGGTCAATACCCATAGAGAGCGCTCCGCCCACCATAGAGCAGTCAGGATCGCTACCCAAATAGCGGGTAATTGTGAAGAGGTTTGCAGCACTGCCCCAGAAGGTAATGCCCTGCAGATAGGTACTCTGAATAGGCAGATGATAGCTCAGCGTAACATTGGCCAAACGCAGATAGCTACCATCCTCGATCCAACGGTCGCTGAAACGCGAGTTGCCCATGGGGTCCTGATACTCTATACGCGGTATACTGGTTTGCTGACCCTCAGTAGTCCAACGGTTTGATATCGCAGTCGTCTGGTTGATGAACAGGCTACCACCCTCGAGCAAAGAACGCTGGTAGTTATAGAGGTCATTGCCCAAAGAGTAGTTGAACATAGCCGAGAGGGTGAAACGCTTCCACTGTGCCTTGGTATAGATATTACCATAGAGATCGGGGTTGGGATCACCAATCACGGTGCGGTCGTTCTCATCGATACGGCCATTGCCGTCCTGATCAATGAAACGCATGTCGCCAGCACGGAAGTTGGCCTTGTCGCCATTTGTCTTCAGCAGATAGAGACCATCGGCAGCAGCCTCCTGCTCAGTGGCATACACGCCATCGGTCTTCCAACCGTAGAACATGCCGATAGGCTGACCTACAGCAGTTTGGATGCCAGCACCGTAGTACTCGGTTACGAACGAGCGGTCGCCATCGGGCAATGCCGTCACCTTATTCTTATAATGACCAGCCGAAGCACCTACCTCCAGAGAAAAGTCCTTCATAGCCAGTGCCTTCACGCCCACGCTTACGTCGAAACCGGTATTTTCCAGCTTACCGCCATTGCTCCAGTTTTCTTTCTGACCACTGGTCCAAGCCAACTGGCGCAAGGCAAGCAGGTTAGAAGTCCAGCTCTTAAAGAAGTTGAAGCGCAAATTCACGCGGTTATTAATAAAATTGCCTTCGAGACCTGCCGTCAAGCGATTTGTGGTTTCCCATTGCAGTTTAGTGTTGCCAATATTGCCGAGCGACTTAGCGGTAAGGGTATTCTCGAACATACGGTTAGCCACAAAATAAGTACGCGAAGCTTTGTAGTCGATATCATCATTGCCCGTCATATCGAAACCAGCACTTACACGCAGGTAGTCTACATAAGGCAACTTGGGCATCCAAGGCTCATTGGTGAGCACCCACGCGCCTTCGATGCTGGGGAACACGCCCCAAACCACGCCACCGAGCTTCAGGCCGTCAGCATCATCGCCAAAGCGTGAAGAGCTCTGGGCCGAGAGACCGGCACTTACATAATAGCGTTCAGCATAATTATAGTCGCCCAGTGCATACCAGGTAATCTCACGTGTCTTGTCATCGGCACCGCCTGTATCCTTGAACTGCAAAGAGTTGCTCATGTTTGGTGTCTTGTCATTACCAGTATTGTAACCACGCTGTGAGGTGAGGTTGTACTCATTGCTCTGGAATCGCACACCACCCATTACATTCACTGAGTGAGCGCCATAACGGTTGTTCCAGGTAACACGGGTATCGCTCTGGATAATGGTTTGGCGTGAAGCCATACTCTGAGCCAGGTTCTGCAACTTAGAAGACTCATCAAGACCAGGAACCGTGAACTCAGGCACACCCAGCAACGGCAGATAATAGTTCTCGTTGACATTGAAGAGTGCCAGTGTGAACTGCTCGCTTACCGAAAGATGCTTATTGAAGGTGTACTTCGGCATGATAGAGAAAGTAACCAAACGGGTACCTAGAGAGTTACGGTTCTTACCACTACCCTGTTCCAGGATACCTACTGGGTTAGGCAGACGGCCGCGATCCATAAACATTCCTTCCAGATAGTCATCGGCATCGGCCACATAATGACTCAGATGACCATACTTATCGTAAGCATAGGGCGAGAGGAACGGTGCCTTAGCCAAGCCGAGGAAACCAGGTGATGTAATCAAGCTGGTAGCATCGGCAGGTGCACCGTCATCGCGTACACCACGGTCGACATCACTGTAAGAAGCATCGAAGCGCACATCGAAACCACGGAACACGTTGATATCGCTGTTCATGCGCATATTGAAACGAGAGTAGTCGTGCTCCTTCAACGTGCTGTTGGCTAGTGAATAGCCCACAGAAAGGTTATAGGATGCTACATTATCACCACCCTGCACATTAATACCGTAGTTCTGCGAGAAGGCATTGTGATATACCTCGTCGGACCAGTCGGTCTCATTGTGATACTGATTATAATAGTAATAGTCGGGATCAATGCTCATGAACTTCATCTTGCCTACCGAAGCGGTCTTGTTGGCCAGCAGCTCACTGGCATACAAACGATAGTCTTCAGCATCCATCATCTTAGGCAGACGCGGGGTGAGTTCAAAGCGGCCATTGATGGTCACATCAATCTTAGTGGCCATACTCTTGTTACGCTTGGTTTTGATGAGCACCACGCCATTGGCACCTTTGGCGCCATAGAGGGCAGTACCGTTTTTCAGCACCGTAACGCTCTCAATATCATTCACATTGAGGTTTGCCAGCAGGTTATTGAAATAACCGTCGTGCAGTAGTTCACGGTTGTACTGCATATCCATGACCACATCATCAATAACAACCAGCGGCTGGGCATTGGCATGCAATGAATTAATACCTGCCACCAACATCTGATTGCCTAAGCCAATCATACCGCCACGTGACACGCTGCGCACATCGGCTCCTAACTGCTGATGAATGAGCGGGTCGATGCTCACCTCAGAGGTATTGTCGAAGGCATTAGCCATTGCCGACTGCGTTGCAACGGTAGTAGTCTTATAAGTAGCGCTGAACAAATCGCGATACATGGCACCGTTGGCCACCGAATCGGTTACGGCACGCTGCTGTAGACAGAATCCGTCTACACGCATAGTCACTGAAGTAACGTAGGTAGGCACCTTGAGTGCATAGTTTCCTTTCTCATCGGTCATAGCCGTATAGCGTGAATTGCCATAGGCTGACACAATTACACCAGGCATGGGCAATCCAGTAGCGGCATCAACAACCTGACCTTTGATGGTCTTCAACTGCTCCGCCACCGTCTTCATTTGGTTCTTAACCGTCTTTGTTGAGTCCTGTGCAGAGGCAGTGACGGGTGCCCACATGAGATTAAAAAATGAAAATATTAAAACAAGTCGTTTCATAGCTCTGTAATTTCTTAATTCATTGTTATTTTTAATCTCGTCTCGGTTTCAGATAGATACAATCCAAATACATCTGGCGCGAATAGTTTCTCGATTCACGCGAAGCCAATGCCAAGAAAATTTTCACGCTGGCCTTGATGTCTGGCTGACCATAGTTGCAAGTGGGGAAATGGAAATTCTCGGCGAGCAACACAGAGTCTTTCTTGTTTGGATCGGTCTCGAATTGCTGATTTCCGCAATCGAAAGTCTTAGCTTCACCCTTTTCATCAACATAGTTGATAGCCGCCTTGAACTTACATGGCTTACTGCCATTGTCCACATCATCGTGACGAGGCAGTATCACAGCATAAATGTCGTAATTTCCACTCAGGAAATTGTTGATACGGAAGGTCAACGCCCAGTTAGAAGTATTCTTTTCCGGAACAATCTGCAGGAAAGCATGCTCTGAGATACTGTCGCTGTTTTCCTGACGAATATTGTAAGTACAGTCTTTCTCGTCAATCAGCAGTGATGCAGCATACTCTCCCTCAATCCACAACGGATGCAGATAGGCCTGCTCAGGCGTGAAGGGCCACTCGTTAGTTTGATAGACAATACCGTTGCTGCACTCTTTCTTCTGTGCATTGTAGAAAATACCCTTTGGCTCAAACGGCTTCTGGAACACGTGGTAAACGGGTTTGCCCACCGGTGTAAGTCCTAAATTATACATATAAGGTACAGAAACAACGGAATCTTGAGGTGAACGCTGATCAGTCTCATTGAAAATGGCATCGTCGAGCAAAGCACGTGTCAGGTAATAGCGCTGAATAGAGTCGCGCTTCTGCACGGTCTCGTCGTACTTGAAATATTCTTTAGCCTGATCCCATGCCTTCTGCCAACCAGTGGCAGTAGGAACCACCATCCAATAGGTAGAGTCTTCGTCATTAATATAACCGATACGCTCCAACAGACGGTTGCGCTCAATCACCACTGAGTCAATATACACAGGCACGCCCTCTACAATTCCACTCGATACAGAAGCATCGGCATCGAAATAGTCCTCATCGTAAATGCGCAGGCATTCGCCAATAACACTCAGTTGGGGATCGTCGCACAACAGCTCATAGAGATTGGGCATATAAGGAAGCTGATCGGAAGCCACATGCAACACGCCATTGCGAGCATGCAGATTCGTGGAAATCATACTCACACCCGAAATCTTTCCATTTTCTACCTTAGCATACTTTGAGTTCAGCATCAGCATGCGACGGCTGGAAGAGGTAACCGGCGTAAGATTGCGTGAGATATGGTTCAGCACGAAGGTCTTCTCAACTACTGAGTCGCCTTTGTGGGTTTGCACCTGGTTCAGCAGGGCCTGTTTGTCAAATTTTCCATTGACGGGAGCCACCACCGTAAAAGACTGTCCACTATTGAGCAGATCAGCATAGCTCACAGATGTCTTCTTGTGCATACGGAACACTTTCGTCTGCTCAAGTACCTCGCAGAAATCACTCAGCTGCGCATTGGCCTTCATTTGCTCCCATAGCGTGGTTGCGCCTCCCTCGCTACCCTCTCCCGATTCATAGTGGTCGGTCCAGTCGGAGCAGGAGGTGAGCGCTACGCTAAATGATAAATGACAAATGATAAATGACAGACCTATCAGATGTCTTTTAGTTATCTTGGTAATCATATTATACTATTTTCAATTTTCATTGTTCAATTAGTGTGTGTCTTCACCCTGCGGATTGTCATAGACACTCTTAGGACAAAGTTCGATAAAATC
>Ga0310786_10009531_pt1 | contig 12315 bp, 23 predicted proteins | sample AusTroGonzalo_MG_FD_203881 | JGI IMG/M metagenome (GOLD analysis project Ga0310786, IMG submission 203881) | Bovine rumen microbial communities from tropical cattle in Woodstock, Queensland, Australia - Gonzalo_03 (v2) (version 2) | ecosystem: Host-associated > Mammals > Digestive system >...
CGAATAGTGATAGCCAGAGCCGTCGTCCTGCGGATTCACAAATACGGATAGTATCGACTTCTTAGCCGTCCATCCTGCAGGTTCAAAATACACTTTCATAGTCAGTCAATTTTTATTGTTATCGTCTTCCCGCAGTGCGGGCAAACGATTGAAGTCTCGCGGCGCACGAACAGGTCAGCTATCTCCACGTCGAGAGCCTTGGATATGCGCTCCAGGTAGGCCACCGACACGTTGCGCTTCAATGCTGACGACAGCAGCGATGGGGTGGTGTTCATGCGCCTCGCCAGCTCAGCCTGCGTGATGCCTTTCTCGCGGCAAAGGTCTTTAATTCTTAGTTTGCACATATTTGTTTGAATTTCACACCGCAAATATACATATAATTTTAATATGTACGACAAAAATTTAAAAAATATTTCGCAGATAGTAGAATTTATTAAATCATAAACAAATCCAGCTTACTATCCGCCAGATAATACCGTTGACCTCCGAGGTCGTATTGGTATGCCGTCTCCATGCCGTCGGCAGATATTAGCGCCACGATGGGCTTCGGCCCCAGGGCGTCGGTGCAGATGATACGCGCCGCGTGGCCGTCGCGGGTGGTGAGGCCGTAGCCGCCACTCTGATACTTCGAGAATGAGAAATTTTGCATCTTTTTTCGACAAAGTTACAAAATGGCGTAAAAATCGGGCATCAAGTGTCTTGGGATGGGGGAGAAGTAGCTATATCACCGAGTCGGAAAAGTAAAAAGTCGTTAACAAAACTAAAATTCTTTAACAGAAAAGGCCTGATATGTTAAAAAATCATTCCATTTTTTTAAGAATTGGAATGGATAATAGCCTTTAAGTGGGGTGAAATGTTAAAAATAGTTAAAAATGTACCGGCGTAAATAATCGTGCTATAACTTTGCAACCGAATAGAGTTACTTAATCCGGTGGCCACCTCGTGTAACCTTATTCACCAAAATTATGTTACACTTAAAGTTATACCCCAATGAAAAAATTGACATTACTATTGACTATTCTGACGGCTATGTGGTGTTCATCGTGCAACAAGCCTCAGACAGAGACATTCTCACCGACCGAGGACCTGGTGACGTTCCGATTCAGCTTGTATCAGACCGAACCGATGAAGGGTGATCGAGGAGACATTACCTTCGAGAACAGGATAGATATGTGGTTAGATGACGGTGAGAACACTTATGACTATCATCAAGAGAAGACGAGTGCAGGCGCAGCCTGGGGAGCCATGTACATTGCCCTGAACAGAACCAAGACCTATACACTTTATGCCGTGGCGCATAAGTCAGACGCGCCTGCCACTCTTACCGATGGCGTCATCTCGTTCCAGAATGATAATGTTGTAAGTTCGATGTTCTATACCACGACATTCACACCGGCTGAGACTACCTCTGTTGAATGTGTGATGCAGCGTATCATAGGCCAGTTCCGTTTATGTGTTACTGACGATGTGCCGGACGACTTCGACCATATCACACTGGAGTTTTCTGAGACCGGTACCAGATTTGATGTGAGCGGTGTCGCTACCAATAAGGTGGAACGCTCTGAGACCTTCACAGAGTTCTATTCCAATCCTCTGCCCAAGTATGTCGGCAGCTATATCATGGCCGACGACCTTACAACTACGACCTACATAACGGTAACAGCGACTGCCTATGACAGCGAAGACGAAGTGATAGAGAGTAAGACATTATATAACGTGCCGATCAAGGACAGCTGGCGTACCATCTATACCGGAGAGTTTTTTACAACCACTGGTGTTGATTTCGCCTTCAGTGTCGGCGAGTGGCAAAACTTCGACGACCACCCGTATTAGATGTATAATTATTCCGGCTTAACCATTTGAATTCCATACCATTTGATTTCGATTTAATATTCTGAATTTGCGAAAAGTGGTCGTAAGAGTGGGGTAGAAGCCTCACTCTTTTTTATTGATGTCAAATGCGCCGTTTCTTCCAACAGATGATTTGAAGTGTTGATAATTTTGCTATGTCTTTAAAGACAAAATAAACCAATTTATTAACAATTAAAATCATTAAACAATGGACGAAAAAGTTTTAACAGTTCCTGTACAAGGCAACGATGCCACCACAGCGATGGCAATGATGAACAACAATCCGTGGATGTACCTCGTGATGTTGGCACTGTTTGGCAACGGCGCATGGGGCAACAACAACCGTAACGGCAATGTTGATTATGTCGCACTGAGCAATCAGATGAATGACAACAACAACAATCAGTATGTGCGCGAAGCCATCAACGGAAATGGTTTTGCAATCAGCCAGCTCGCACAGAACCTCAATGTTGACGCCAACAGCATTCGTGAGGCTATCAACACCGTCAACTTCGGCATTGCTCAGTTAGGCAGCACCACAGGCATGGGCTTCGCCGGTGTGCAGAACGCCATCAACCTTGGCAATCTGAACATGATTCAGCAACTTAAAGACTGCTGCTGCAACATGCAGACCCAGGTCCTCAACCAGGGCTATCAGAATCAGATTCAGACCATCAATCAGACCAACGACCTCCAGACCGCAATGCGCGTGGAGAATGGTTTGACTCGTACCGAGGTGGCAGCTTTCCGTCAGGCATGGGAGAACTCACGTTATCAGGACGTTGTAGCCGAGAAAACTCGTTTGCAGACAGAACTTGACTTACTCCGCCAGCAAGACGCGAACACCGCTGCATTGGCCAACTTTATCAACCCGCTGAAATCGCAGATGCAGCTGATGGAGTGGCAAATCCAGCAGTACATCGTGAAACCTACCGGTGCTAGTGTTTCCGCTGCTTCCAACGGCTAATCTTTTATTGTTCGGAAGGGTTGGCTTTATGCCAGCCTTTCCGACTTTTGAATCCATAGTTACCGAACAATAAAAAACACTATTATGACATTCAATGAACTAAGAAACAGTTTCCCTGTTCACATCCTCGATAAAAACGAGATGCACTACATCCAGGGCAAGGTGATAAACAAGGGCAATCCTCGCCCCAATACACAGGTGCCGGCCCCGAATCAAACAAACTTATTCCAACTGCCTCAGCTACAGACTGTTGTTGACGTGACAATAGAGGCTGACGGCAAGACCAGTACTTATGTCGCTGACAGCAACGCTTCAGCTGTCATGGCGGGTAATATACTTATCGCACTTGACAAACAGGATATTATCAGAGAACTCAAAGCTATCAACGCAGAATGCGATGAATACCTGGCAAATGTGGGTAAGAAAAAGGAAGCCAAAGACAAATGTACCAAACTCATTGGCGAACTTGACACTGACTTCAAGGAAAAACAAGCCATGGAAACTGAAATCCAAAACCTGAAAAACGCTCAGAAAGAGCAGGGGGATAAACTTGACAAGATATTAAAACTATTGCAACACGAAGAATAATAAAGGAGTTTGTTATGGACTATAAAGACTTGATGAAACTATCCAAAGGCAATGAGGAAATCATGTGGAAGAGTATCGACCACGTGTGCGACCTTTTGGAAACACTTAAAGAGAAAGACCCGAAACTCGTTCGTGAGTTCATGGAGAAACAGTATGAGCTTATGAACGGCAAACACATCCCACAGGCACTCGCCAAACAGATGGTGTCGAAGATGTGGCATAAGGACCTCAATGGCAACATGGTTGAAGGTGAAACTATCACACCTGAAGAAGCCATGATGCTTATCTCTGACAAATCGGAAGAGAAGAAGGTTGAATGCAGATGGGATGCCTACGTTGCTGCCAATGCCTTTGCACACGATATAGCTAAGTCGGGTGTTTCGATGTCGAAGAATGACATGCTGCGTCTTGCAAAGTCGTTCTGGTATCATGACGACGATATGGGCGACAACTGCCACAAGGTCTATTGGTATTTCAAAGACTGGATTTACGAATAGGAGGTGATATGCGATGAGTGGGTCTTTAAACATATATGGAGAGAAGATAGGCGCAGGGCTTGTTGCGTGTACTGTAGCCTATTTTGTACATAATATCCTACCTCTTGTTATGTGCGTGATATTCTTCGAGGCTGTAGATTTTGTAACCGGCGTTTGGAAGTCGGCCGTCATAGCTCACCGCAAAGGACAACGATTTGCTTTCGAGAGTGTTAAGGCCTGGAGAACTATTTACAAGATTGTATTCATACTCGCCGGCATTGTGATGTCGGAAATGCTTGATGTGGTGATATCGAACCATGATCTTCGGTTGGCGCACTACTTTACAGCCTTCTGTTGCGGAGTGGAGTTCTGGTCGTTTCTTGAAAATGCAGCCGAGATAAGCAGCCACCCAGTATTCCGCTGGCTTAAGAAGTTTATGAAACAAAAGGTTGAAGATAAGATTGATTTCGATAATTATACAAAAGAGGAGGGGAGAGATGAACAGAAAACAATTACTTAAAGACCCATTCTTCATGAAGTTCTCACTTGAGGAGATGTTCTGTCCTCATATCGTGGAACGCTTCGGTGAGGCTGCATGGAATTATCTTGACATCAGATTGATGGAGACTATCGCATGGATAAGGCGAACCCTCAACAAGCCCATGACCGTCAACAGCAAGAGATTAGGATACACACAGCGTGGTATGCGTTGCAACTGCTGCCAGCTCGTCAATGAGAAGAAACAGGCGTATCTTTCCGCTCATATCTTCGGTCAGGCGGTGGACTTTGACGTGCAGGGTATGACAAACAAAGAGGTTCACGACTGGCTAGAGGAACACAAAACCGAGTTGCCGCACAAGATAAGACTCGAAAGGGCTTCCAAAAGCTGTACTTGGGTGCATCTTGACGTGCGTAACGAATCGGCTGATAAAATAGTTTATTTCAACGGATGATGAAAGATTCACTGAAATATATGGCCTATATCATTGTGGCGGTTTTTATATTTCTGACCGTCCGCACCTTGTTTGTCAAGAGAGGGCCGGAAGAAGTGGAGATTGTCAGGTATGATACGATTTGGAAAGAAGCAAAGCCCATTGTACTGCCACCTATTATAAAAGATAGTATTATCAAAAAGACAGTGTATGTGCCAGTACCAGTAGTAGGTGACAATGATACCATAACCGATACAGTGTATGCCGAAATACCATTGACGCAGAAACATTACTGTTATCCTGACACGCTGGATATGTGGATTACCGGCTATGGTGTGAGTGTAGACAGTCTTATAGTGCAACAACACCACGAGGCTCATTACACTAATACTATAACCGATAAGGGCAAGTGGTTCAACTGCTATATAGGTACAGACTTGAACTATTTATTTAACAATTGGAATTACAGCCTTTACTTCGAGGCTAATGCTACAATAAGAAAACGGGCCACTATTGGGGCTAAAGCTGGATTTATGATATATAACGATGGCGCAACGCCTTTTATAGGTGCAACGCTGAAATATAAATTGAATTGACTTATGAATGACGACAACAACAGAATTACAATAATCAAGGCCGACATAATTGAAGGCCTGCAACGTGAAAGTTCGTTGCTTTCGGTAAACCTCAACGACGACAAGGGGGTGTCAATGTATGACAGGGTGTTTATAGAGAATGACGCTCTTTTGTATGGTGCGATAACAGAGGCTGTGGGTAACGTGACACAGGAGGCTATAGCTTTTGTGCAGGACCAAACGGAAACGGCCCAGCAATACCAATGGACGCTGACAAAGACTATTCCTGTCGGCATAAAAAACGATGTGCTTGAATATATCGTGTGCTATGCTATGCACGAGTGGTTTATCAAGTCACTTAATAAAAACGGACAGGGCGACTCGTTTGATAATAGAGCCACCGCGTCACTGAAAAACATCCTGAAAAAATTGTACTTTAAACCTGCACCTATGTAAGAGCTAGTAGTGCTTTTTTTCATAATGAGTATTTTCCCCCTCCGCCACGTGTTGGCAGAGGGGTTTTTAATTGTTACTTTATTCATCATAGTGGCTTGTATTTGAAATTCCTAATAATCATCGGCGTCTCCATTTTTATTTCGTGTATCGTGGGGTCTTCACACCATAGATTAAAGATAACATGCATACGGATGTCGCCAGGAATGCGCTTCATGGCCTTTCTATCTTTTCGCACCACCTTACCGTCAACCTTGATAACTATCTCGGAGGGTGTCCATAAACATTCGTAATTGATAAAACTCCGTGCTGGGTTATAAGGCTGTCGAATCATACTGATGCTACGTGGCTTCGCATTCTTATGCTCACCATTCTCCGCATAATGGATATTGTTGGTGGTCTTCCATGATGGATTAAGCCATGGGAAGTACGGAGTTGTCAGGCGGATATAATTGTTATCAGAATATCCTTCGCAGATATCAATCTCGCCGCTTTGAGGCCAAGGACCGTCACCGCACAGCCAGAACGATCCCCACAAGCCTTTGCCTTGCGGCATCATGATATCGGCGGAAAATGTGCCGAAACCAAATGTTTCAAATGAGCGCATAACACCTCCGGCAAATGAAGGGTTATAAATCTTGCCGTCCCAATACCTAATCTCATTAGGCTTATGCTCTAAAACCAAGCATTTTGCTCTTGAGTCGCTAATATTTCGGATGCAATTCTCATCATACCAAATGTAAGGTAATTGAGGGTGAATAAGCCTTCCGCCCTCCATACAACACTTCCAATAATAATCACTCCACAACATATTGTCTAAATTTCAATGGCTTCTATGGTTATTATACAACGTGGATTTTTCTCGTCCTTGAATTTTCTGACGTGCAAATCAATACATTTGTTGTCATTCTTATACACTTCGCAAGCCTGCATGCAATCAAGCAGTATCTTACAGCAGTTGTCAATATCGGAACTCATGCTGCGAAAGAACACATCAATGGAGACTTTAAAAAATCCCTGCAAATTAAGCCCTCTGACGGGGCATTGCAGATAGAATGACCTCTCATATTCCCTAAGGGTTTTTGTTTTTCCCAATGAACTGTGATTATCTCTTTTGATAACCATATATGAATTGGCTTTAGCTGGCACCTGGCCAATAATGGTAAATTCGTGTTTCATTGCTTCTCGATCTTGTCGTAATATTTTCTTGTTCTGAATATTCTTGAGGTAAACACTTCGACACCCATAACACCGTCGGGGTCTCTTGTGGGTTCTGTAGTGAGTAATACGAATGGAGAAAACATCTTTCCCTCGTATAAATCATCGGGACGGGCAAAGGCCGTCAGTGCAATCTCATAGGCCAAATGCTTATTGTTGGTGTACAGGCGTTTGTTGACCGCTTTGAGACGGTAGCCATAGTTCGGGTTGCCTTTTCTTAGCCATAGATACCCGCTTTTGTCCGTCATAAACTCAATATAATCCCCTTCAGCTATTCCAAGAGCCTTGATAACACCGGTGCCGAGGAACACACCTTTGTAATTCACTCTGATGTGATTCGGGTCGGTGGTGATGTCTTTGTTGATGTTTCCCAAGCATTCCATATTACTTTTCTTTTGTGTAGTTGATACCGTCAGCGTCGGCAATATGTGCAATCTTATTGTTTGTCATCCTGGCGATGGCGTATTTCGGATTAGCTTTCATTGTGTATTGAAAGCCTGTACTGCTGTAGCCTTTAAAGGGTACTATCTTACGGTTATCTTCGCGCACTGGATGACGGACATACAAGTCTACAGTAAACAGGTTCTTATCTCTACACAGGTTTATTGAAAGCTGGATAATATCACCTTCCTTTATAAACTCCTCATAACCGTTATTCATAGAGTCCTTAACCTTAAAGCCGTTGTCACATATATTGTAGCGCAAGTCTATTTTTCCGTCTTCAGTCTCATCAAGCCAGAAGTTGAAAGAGTTTTTCTGTTGTCCAAACAATCCCAACCTTACACCGAATAGTGTCTGCCTAACCAACGCTTTATCGAGGCGAACATGACACGAGAAGTTCTGCTCTTTTGTGTCCTTTTTATCGAAACTCGCAATCACAATATTATGTTTGTGAAGAAGTTTCTTAAACCAATGTTTAATGATATTATCGTTCATTATGTTTGGATTGTTAGAATGGTAAATCATCATCATCACTTATCGCACTCTGGTCGGGTTGTTGTGGTGCCGGTGGAGTTGGAGCTGGCTGCTGTGCTCCGGACAGTACCTGAATATCACGACCGGTAGCCTCGGTATACCATTTGCCGTTATATTCACGGCTGCTGACTTCTAGCCTCATCGAAAGTGTAGCTCCCGATGTTACATTGTTCTGCACAAATCTAGCTGTGTCATTCCACACAGACACGCAGATTGTCTTTGGGTATTGCTCTATTGTCTGAACAATGAGTTCCTGTTTCATCCAAGCCCCTCTTTGGCCTGTACCTTCTGTCATAGTGCCTAATTGCACCGCTTTTACTTGAATTGCCTCCATTTTAGTTAGTTTTGTTGTTATAAATTTCTTTGTCAATTTCATTCTGTGCGTCATCATACACCTTACCGAGTAGCACTTTAGTATCCATACCAAGATGTTTGTTAATGCTATTAGCTAGACGATCCATATCAGTCATAAGGCGATTGTAATCTCTCTTCACTTCGCCTATATCAATACCGAATTTTTTAAATATACTGTAAAAGGCATCAGCATTGGTTATGGCGCACTGAAGATGTACGTATGCTGTGGCGAACTCAACGCTTGCCTTACCATAAGCCTCCTCGTTGTTACGGAATGTCTCGATAAGTTCTTTAGGTGGTTTCATATATCAGTTGTTGAATAATTCATGTAAGTTTTCTATACCCCTCTCTTTGCAGTCTTTAAAGAAATCAAAGATAATTAGCTTATACGCTCTATTCTTAACACTATCGTTATCAAGTGTAACGGTGCTGATGTCGCCGATTGATAGTTTCCTCTTCTTATCAGACTCGCTCAATAGCTGGCCATGTGCTTGTGTGATGTATTTATCCTGCACATTTTTCTCTTTGACGTTGAGAAGTAAATTATACTTCCATAGGAAGCATATCAGCTTGCCGGCAGGGAAAGCGATAATAGGCTCATTCTTTTTCCACATCATGTAAAGCGTCTGCATAAGGTTAATGGTGTCGGCAGCAACATCCCTCTCCAGCTGTAAGGGCTTTTTCTCTTCAGGTGCCTGGTAGTTGATGATATTTTGCGGTACAGTGTATTCTTTAACAAACCTCACAATATCCACCGGAGCAAGGCCATGCACTTCGCCATAATCTCCGTTGATACCGTTAGATACGGCCTTATTCACCTGCTCCATTGAAACATTGGGATGACGCTCCTGTAACATGTTATATACATCCAATGCCATCTCTTCAAGCGGATAGTTTACATCGAATCTGTATCCGAGTTTCTGATAGCTGCTGGTCAGTATGGCTGCTATGGCCACTACCGCATCTGTCATCGAAGTGCTTTTTATGGGTTGATTGGTATTCATATCACAGGTTTATTGTTGTTTGTTTGTTATTTATCCCATTTACCATTCTCCGTAATGCCTCCTTAGGTGCGAGCTTTCCGTTGCCGGATGTTGTCTGCTGTGCCGGCTTCTCTCGTCTCGCCCATGTCGCAAGCCGTCGTGCTGTATCCCATGTCGGCTGCATCTCGAAACGCATCTTTGTGTATGTGCGGTTTGGTTCGGTCCAGTAGTCGGCGAAGGCGGCCACCGTCTGCTCGCCGTACATACCGATATACAGCGACAGCTCGGCTAAAAAAACATCTTTCCTCGCCATGAGCTTCTGTTCGTTTGTAGCGACGACAGTCGCGTCTTTTTCTTTATTTATTTCTTTTTCTATATTCTTAACATTCTTAACATTCTTATTATTATTGTTTGTTATTTGTTTGTTATTTGTTTGTTGATTGTTTGTTAATTGATTGTTAGACTGCTTGTTATTTTGTTTGTTATCGTCGTTTATATTGGCTTGATAACTCTCATATTTACAAATGGTTACAATGGTATATTTGTTTGTTGATTTGATTGTTATTTCGTTTGTTGATTTTAGGCGATTAAGACAAGTGCGCACCTGTTGTGTTGACAAACCGGTCTTTTTTCGCAATTCATCAACCGATGTTATCAGCTGGCCTTTTTGGTACCCGATACCATGCCAAACTCCACCGCTGGGGCTGGCTAAAATCAACAGGCGCACAAACAGGGTGACCATCCCTGGATTGTCTGCCCACTCCCATTCATCGAGTTTCCGATATAACTTAATCCATCCTTCCATCGTAGTGTTATTTTGTGTCTCCAAGCATAGATGAATAACTGTCGCCTTTTTTATACAAAGGATTGACTGTAACGGAGTGTTTGTTACGTGCCAGCTTATGCATGGCTGCGATACTTTCTTGTCTGACCTTCTCCTCGAAGTCAAGCACATCCTGTCTCGTTATTGTATTATTCATTTCTTTTATTGTTAAGGTATTTTAATACTTTTTTCGTTTTTCTACGGCGTTCTGCCGCACGTGTAGTTTGTACCATATCTTCAGTGATATAGTCGCCTAAAAGCCTTACAATGGCGTCATATTGGTAGTTGCTAATACTTCTCATATCAATTCCACCATTCTACAATATCATTCCATACCTGTAACAGCTGTTCCTCGGTTAACTTAGTGTCATTGGGTACTTTGAATAGTTTTTTGTAGTGTTCTATATGTGATGGGTCTTTAAGATAATCAAGTGTAATGGCTCTGGCTTTACCTGACAACCGGCGTTTACATTCAATCTCCTGACGCTCAGTCTCTTTAGCTTTGCTCTGACGTCGTAATTCTGCGTGGTAGGCCTCTATCTCTTGAGTGTCGGCTGGAAGAGGCTGGCCATGTGTTAACGCCCAGGCGTTCTGACGCTCACGGCGACGCAAGCCGTTGTAATACACAGTGCCTTGGTCATCAACAATAATAACGTCGTAGGCCTTGCCGTTGATTTCATACATAAAGTCAACATGGTAAGGTGTAGTCTCATCATTGATGATAACAAAGTCAATCCATATATTACGTGCTGTCGGCAGCTCTACTCCGTTGCGGTATAGCTTAAGCAGACAACCGGTCTTGCGTCCACGATCGTAGGCTATCTTAACAACCTTACATTCAACATTTTTACACGACTCCAGCATATTACTTCTTACTCTTCAGTTCTTTCTGATAGGCAATAACTTGGTCAACTTGTTCGTCTGTAATCCTGTCAACATCTTCAATTTTAAAGTATTCCATATACTCTTTCAACTTATCATCCGATAAGCCTTTCAAGAATTTAATAGTGCGTTCTTTACGCTCTTGAGGTGTCAGTACCTTTTTAGCCGGCTGCGGTTGAGCTTGCGGTTGTGTTTGTTTCGGCATTTGTGGCTGTGGTCTGGTTTGAGGTTTGGTGTCGTTAGACGACTGAGTGTTGGTCTCGTCGCTGTCTTTGTTGCCATCAATGGCGAAAAGCCCGCAGAGTGCGTATTTACGTGCATAGCTCGAACTGGCACCTGTCACCTGTGAGCCATCCATGCCTTTTTTACTTTCCTCTTCTCTTGCGAAGGCTGTTACTGTTATCTGCTCACCCGACTTAGCGTCAACTAGTGTCGCAGTGGCTTTGACATAATAGCGGTCGCCCAGCTGTATCAAGTCATCACTCATCAAAACATTAAGTTCGTGGTCCGCCAATAACGGCTTCACCGCCTCAAGAATTCCCTCGCAGGTGCGATAGGGATAGTTGCCGAACTTATTATACTGGTCTTTCGGCACAACCAATGCCTGCTGAATGGCAAACATTTTTTCGTTGATACTTCTTCTGTTGTTTTCCATAATGATATGATTTTATATGATTTTCTTTCCTCTAGATAAAAACCTCACATCACACTGGCGATAACGCTTCGCACCGCCCTCCAATGCCACACTGTTGATGTTGTGGTTGGCTTCATACCGGTATAGGGTTGACACGCTTACACCTAACATCTTGGCAGCTTCCTTCGCAGTGAGTAGCTTGCCGTCCTCAAGCTCGCTGTGGCGTAGTTCCTCAACAATAGTCCGAGCGAACTCCTTAATCTCGTCAATGTTTTTAAACATCACTATAGTACCTTCCATAGTATTATGTATTTATCTTGTCGGAGGGGGAGGAATCGAACCTCCCTTTATCATGTTGCCCCATAGAACCTTTCCTCCGTTAAGCGTGTGAATATCAGGCAGAACAAGTGAATACATATAGTCATGTGTTGTTATAAACTGATAATCATCGATTGAGAAATGGAAATATCCATAAACCATCCATCCACACGCATTAGCCTGCTGTCACAGCGGTTGAATATCTTTCAGCATAACTCGTTGTAGAAGTAACTGGCTTGCCTGTTTCCGAAATCAAGCCTCACCATACCCCCCCCCATAGCCACGA
>Ga0310786_10009532_pt1 | contig 12315 bp, 5 predicted proteins | sample AusTroGonzalo_MG_FD_203881 | JGI IMG/M metagenome (GOLD analysis project Ga0310786, IMG submission 203881) | Bovine rumen microbial communities from tropical cattle in Woodstock, Queensland, Australia - Gonzalo_03 (v2) (version 2) | ecosystem: Host-associated > Mammals > Digestive system >...
ACAATTTCCGTATCAACAATATCTCGAAGAACTTTTAAATCAATGTTATCCATATTTTTTTCTTCTGATTTTAAAATTCTAAAATCTTTTTTAGCTTCATTTTTATATTTTATCCAATTTTCAAAACCGCCAAACCGATGACTGTGTCCTTCCTGTGTATACCAAGCGCCAGGCGAATCAGTGTCGTATTTGGTAAAAGATTTGCATATATTTAAAAATAGACATTTTAAAGGTGTTGAGTGCATATAATATTTATATTTTTCAGCTAAAGTACTTTGTGTATATAATTTTGGAAAAAAGGAATTGTTTATTTCTCTTAAATCAAAAAATCTGAAATCCAGCGACATAATGATGCGTTTCAAGGGTTGTTTTTGGATGGCATAATTTAAAATAATAAGTCTTTCAAAATAGGATAAACCGCTGTCGGAAAGATTTATAAAGTGTCCATTTAATTTGTCAGAGGCTTCTTTTGCAGAAGTATTTTGCATCATGGAGGTGCCGATCACAATGCCGTCCATCTTTTCGTGATTGATAAGACCGTAAGATTGTACGCGCATATTGTTATACATTAGGCCCTTTTTAAACCATTTGTCATGGAATAACATATAAGGATCAAAAACCGGCGCGAGGATCAAGAAAAGACAGATAACGCTGATCACGGTAAAGAAAAAATAATGAAAGGCTTTTTTATAAAGCATAGCGGACTCCATCAAAAGTTAAAGTAAATAAATTCGCTGTAGGGAATAATGAGCATTTCGGCCAACAAGAATAAAAATGCAACAGCTAATCCAAATCCATAAAGGCGTGCTGTTTTGGGATTTGTAATTTTACATTTTTGAACGAGTTCAATGGAGTTGGGGAGAATGACACAAACGAGAATCATGGCGATGATTTTATATAGGATGGAACTGCGGACTTCAAAGCCTTCCAGGTAGTATTTAGCGCGGAAGGCGGGTAAATTAGAAAGCGACGAAAAATCAAACATAGATTTAAGGACCTTAAAGGCAGAAGCAAAACTTTTGGCCCGGAAGAAGATCCAAGAAAAGTTGATGAAATTAAACATAATAAACCAAGCAAAGAACTTGTTGAGATGGAGGCCCGTTTTTTTCCAAAGACGGAAAATAACATTGGCCAGTCCGTGTAAGATTCCCCAAATGACGAAGGTCCAAGCGGCACCATGCCACAAGCCTCCGATTAAGAACACAAGAACAACATTTGTATAAGTTCTGAGTTCACCCTTTTTGTTACCACCAAAGGGAATATAAAGGTAATCCCTTAAGAATCTGGAAAGGGTGATATGCCATCTGCGCCAAAAATCTTGGATGTCTCTCGCTTTATAAGGACTGTTAAAGTTAACAGGTAAAACAATGTTGAACATTTTGGCACAACCTAAAGCCATATCGCAATAACCACTAAAATCAAAATAGATTTGTAATGTATAAGAAAGAGAAGTTACCCATCCGCCGATGAGGGTTAAGGATTCTACACGATCAAAACCGGCTGTGGCGCATTGAGCAAAGGTGTCGGCCAAGACAATTTTTTTAAAAAAGCCGATAGTAAAAATAAGCAAACCAATAAATATATTTTGGTAGTTTTTACAAAGGGATCTTTTGCGCGCAAACTGAGGAAGCATTTCATAATGGGCAACAATGGGGCCGGCGATAAGTTGCGGGAAGAAGCAAACAAAAAGCGCATATGTAAGAAGATTATATTTATGTGCCACATTGCCTTTATAGGCATCGACGAGATAGGCAATTTGTTGGAAGGTAAAGAAGGAAATAGCCAAAGGCAATAAGATGTTTTGTAAAGGGAGTTGTGTATGGAATAAATAGTTGATATTATCGATAAAAAAGTCTGTGTATTTAAAGATGGCCAATAATAAGACATTGAGGAAGATACCAAAAGTTAAAAGGAGTTTGCTTTTGCGGCTCAGCAGGATTCGACCCAATAACCAGTTGACGAGAATGGAAAATAATAATAAAGGCAGATAGCGGGGATTCCAAAAAGCGTAGAAAAAAATGGAAGCAAATAGCAGCCAGATTTTAGAGCCCAACACCCAGCGCTTTTTGATAAAAAGGTAGTACATAAAAACGACAATTGGTAAAAAAATTAAAAATTCCAACGAATTAAAAAGCATGCCTAAAACCTTTGTATTTATCTGTATCAACATACGAGATTATTCTTGAAAAGTCAAGTCATAACTACAAAAATGTCTGAAAAGATTAAATAAAATTTATATTTTGATTGTTTTATGATAAAAAAGGGGTTAAGAAAAATTCGGTCCGATAGCGTTACTTAACACATTGAATCTTTAAATATTTTTTATAGACTTTTCCATAAAAAAACTGCAAAATAAAATAAATAGATGTGTAAGGAGGTTTCTATGGCACATAGTTTTGATTCTGTTTTAGAAAAAATTCCAGAAGCAGATCGTGAAGAGTATAGAGTTTATTTGGATGAATATTGGTTTAATTTGTTCAATGAAATTATGCAGAAATTGCTAGATACCGACCCAAAACTCAAATCTCTTTATGAAAAAAATCCGATTCCTTGGGTTATTTGTGAAGAGCCAGATGAAATAGGTATATTTTTTCATCCAGGGACAAGTTTGAATGAACAAATTGCAACTCGGGCCCTTAAGAAAAAAATTGCAACGCAGGAAAGACAGCCGTTCTTTCGTATTACGCGTGGGTTAATCAATCTGTTAAGGACTAAAGATGAATTAGCCTTTTTAATAGGACACGAATTAGAACATTATTATCAGGATGCAATAGCAAAAGAGAACAATAAGGTGGATGTAAATTCACACATCCAAGAGACCTCCGCTGATATAAAAGGGATGGAGCGCGCGGCAAAAGCCGGATATAATATCGATGATGCTTTAAATATCTTTTTGAGAATACGAGGCGTTCTTGAAAAAATTGAAAAAGAAGCCCAAAAGGGAATGAGTGACGATGAGTATTCTAGAAAAAAGCGGCAAATTGCTGAATATTTGCAAAATTTAGATCCACATCCTCAAATGAACGCTAGACAGACTATTCAAGAGGGGCTAACCACCATCATTCGACATAATTTGGCCGGAGGGGTATACCACGGAAAAGAAGTTAATGCAAATACAATAAAATCATCTGAGTTGCCTAAAGAAGCGTATCGTCCATCCACATATATTTCTTTTGTTGATGAAAAGTTTAAAAGGGCCAAATTTAATTCCATGACCACTGAAGAAAAGGAAGCTTTTTTGGTTGAGATGTGTTATGAAATTTCACAATTTCCACGGGCGGTTAGAGTTAGAGATTTTGCTAAATATGTGAATAATTATTTAGCAACTCTTGAAGAGGAAATGGAAACATGGTCCGCCGAGGAAAAGGAACAGCGTTTTAAGGACGGAACTGCGCCGGCCATGTCTCTAATTGCAAAATTTTTGGATGTTGCATTATTTGAAAAGCCATTAACTGGAAAGGAAATGGAAAAATTGGACAACCTGTTTTCAAATACTTTGGCAAAGGCGACGAACCTTTGGCCAATGGAAGTTTATTTCAAGGATAATGCTCCCTTTTGGCAGCGCTTACGAAAAGAAATTGAAGTTCGTATAGAAAATGCTAAAAAACGCGCAAAAATTGAAACAGATTGGACCGAAGAAGAGGATGAGCAGGATAAACAAGATAGTGATTTTATTGAACGGTTAAACGGGTTGTTTTGGATTAGGGCAGGGTTATGCAATTGTTGGAAGGATGCGCCACGATGGGATAATTTGGAAGAAGGAGATTTGCGTCCCAATCGTTGGCATTCTATCACTCGATTTGAGTATTTTGGGAGCGGTGGGAAAAATGTTCATCCGCTTGTTTCTGCCCAATATGATGGCTTTATTGAAACAGCAAATGGAAGCGTTTGTGCTTCGAAGGTGTTGGGGGTGACAGAAGGAAATCGTTCTAAAAAAAGATCTAAAAGAATTGATAAAGTTTGGGCCTCATGGGAAGAGTTTAGCGCTTGGCAAGAACAACTTGTGAAAGAGCATGCGCACAAAAAAATTGCAGATAGATTACATAGAATAAAAATGATGGGGGATCGGTATATTGAAGGACAAAGTACACAAGAAATAGATCTTTCGAAATTATCAGAGGAAGAATTTTTTGGAGATATTTATAAATGTGTTGACAAATTATTCCCATATGTTTATATGAAGAATCCTGCTTTGAAGGCGCGGGCTTTGGAATTAGATCCAGGTTTACTTCGTTATTTACCACGGGCCTATCTTCCTCGGGCTTGGGATGAAGAGGCTTTCAAAAAAGAGTTGATTCCTATCGAATTAGATAAAGAATTACTTTTCAGCAAAATGAAGCCAGAAGATGTGGAATTTTTTTCTCATCCACAAATAGAGTATGCTGATAAATTGGTAGATGCTTGCATTAATCGGATTGGATTAAAACGGATCATAGATGAGGACAAGGAAAACGGAACTCCAAAAAAAGAAGTTTGGGTTTTCCCGATGGCCTATCATGATGAGCCAAATTATGGTCCGCCGATTTTTTTACCACATCAGGAAGAAAAAATTATAGAAGCGTTTGTTAAAAAGGCGCCGGCTACGATAGAAAATGTACATGAAAATAAGCAGTTAATTTATGCTTACATTAGTTTGGCGGACTTTTATCTGCTTAAAAACAAGAATGAGAGGGATTATAATTTTGCGGATTTAAAAACTCCACTGATTGGTTATATTTTACAAAGTTATAATTTGCCAGATTTAACAGCAAAAAATGCTGCCGTTTGGAAAAAGTTTATTCAAAAAAATTGCCAAAATGGTGTGTCATACCCTATACAGTGTGTGGCATTTGATGCGCTTTTGCATAACAGTGGCGAAGAGTTGCCGTTAGATTTGATAAAAGATTTGATTTTGCCCAATGGAGATGATCGGTTTATCAGAACAACTCATAGTCCTGGGCTTGAGGATATTTTTCGTTATAAAATTCAAAAACTGTTTCAAAACGATGCTAATATACCAAGCGACCTAGATGAGTTCACAGATGTTGTACACTGTTTGCAAAAGTGCGGGACAAAAGTTATTGGTTATCGTAGAAAATTTATCCCTAAAAATTCTGAAGAGGAACGCAAAAAGGAAGAAGAATCTAAGGCAACATATATGATCATCAAGGACAAATTGATAAATTTAGTCCAGAAAGAATCTGATCCGAAAAAGATTGAAAATGCATGGTTAACCAATGGCGGATATTTTGCCTTGGATGCACCGGGTAAAGAGTATGATGAAAAAATCCTTCCGGTTTTTATGAAATCATTGATTTGGCAACAAGACATCAAATCTAAAGTTGAATTTTTTGTTAAAGTTCCTGATATTTTTTGGGGCTCAGATATATCTATCAGAGATCATTTGGTGGAAAAGTTATTGTCCGAGGTTGAGCAAATTAAAAATCCAAACGATCGCGAAAATTTGCTATTTGAATTTTTGAAAAAGAAAGGGCGTATCAATAACGGTGAATTATTGGCGCGGGCACAGCATTTGTGGGCAAAAAGTGTTGCAGACATTATGGGTCAAGAAGATGATGAATCTAAAGCCTATTTGGACAAAATTAAACCGTATATTGATAAAGTTAAAAAAGCGGCCCAAAGAGGTTCCAGAGAGGATGAAGAGGAAACGGTTGCTAAATTAGATCAAAATAGTATTTTAAGATATCTAGCAGAGGAAACGGTTGCCCAAAGTGTCTTGTCGCGTATTATAAAACCGGCAGAATTTTCATTAAGGAATCAAACTTATTGGGATCAGGCAAAGTCCAGTGCCGCCCTCATGGGTGTTGGTGGCTTGGGAACTTTTTTGAAGCAGCATCCGGAAAAACGAGACGATTTGATTGCTTTTTTAAGAAGTAAGGGGAGTATTGAAGATTGTGAAAAAATTCGGAAGGTATTTGAACCAGAATTTTCCGATCTTCCTCAGGAAGTGGTAAAATACGGTTTGTCTATTCCCCGCATACAACAACAATATAAATCGTTTTGGACATCTGATCCGAATACACAGATGTTTGTTATGGATTCGATTCTTAAAAATACAGCAACAGGTCTGACCGCAGATGTCCCATTGTGGGAGCAAAATTTTGATTATGTTGCGGATCAAATATTTCCTGCGACGAACAAACAAAGTCGAGCCTTGAAAGCAGTATTGCATGCTTATCTTGAAAGCCGTCCGGCAAGTGATCGAAATTTGGCCTTAGCAAAGTTGTTGGTTTCTGCAGGAACAAGATCGGATATCAATAGCGAGGAAGAGGCAAATCAGAGTATTGGTAAAGGAATTAAGGCTTTCTTAGAAAGTATTAAGCCCGCAGGAATAAAATTGGGGCAGGCGCTGTATGCTATTCCAGATGTTCCGGATTATATACGCGATGAATTAAAAGATTTTGTATCTAATGCTGCTCCGCCGGCTCGTTGGGAAATTTATGATTGGTTGGATATTTATATTAAACAACTTCGCCAACAGAATCGTGCTGAAGAGGCAGATTATCTTTCCTCATTAAAATTGAAGAAAAGATGTGGAGATGCATCATTTTTTACAGTTTTATTTGCTGGCGATAAAGATGTTGTTAAAATTTTACGTTTAGCCGCAAAAGTAGAAGCAGAACAGGAAATGGGATATATTTATACAGCCTTGAAGAAGGTTATGAATGGCGAAGAAGATATTTTAAATAACTTTGGCCCGACTTTTTTGCGAATTGTGGAACAGGCACAAACCTCTATTGCAGATGAGACAAATATGGATATAGGAAAGAAGCAATATGATATTGCCACAGAATTGTATCCGGATGAGGTAGAAGTAAATGGTTTCCGCTTTAATGTTAAAGAGGCAGAGTGGAAAAAGTACGGTCAAAAATGGGCGCAATTAGAAAGAATAAACGGCGTAGAAATAGATAAACTGAAAGATACTGAGTACAAAAAAGCGGCGGCCATTGCCTATGTTTCTATAGAGTTTTTGAACATATTGGCCGGGGGAGAATTTGACTGGGATCGTCATACCGGACAGATGAAGATAGATGCCAAAACAAATACTTTGGGGCTTTTTGACACGGGATCAATGTTGTTGGAAAAACCGACACCAGAAGATCAATCTGCGTTGGGTGTGATTTTATATAGGACTTTTGAAAATGCTTTAGGGTCGGAACCATCCAAAAATTTTGCTAAGGCGTTGACGGAAGAAATTGATGATTTTTATAGGAAAGCAGAGCAACCCAGTGCATATGTCACACAGGTTCAACGCGGATTGTTGGCGTTGGCTGGATATTATCAAAACTTTTCTGTTGCGGATTTTGCGCAATGTTTAGATATAGCATTTAATAACCCGCAGGTAGGCGTGAGCGACCGCATCATATCAGCATTTGTTGGTGAGATAGTTCAAAAAACAGGACTGTTTCAAAAGAAAGCGACTTTGGGTCGAGCGCCTGAAGAAGTTGCTGCCGAAAAGGAAAGTTTGGGACGGTTGTTATTTAATTTATATGCAGCCTCTCAAGTTTCTAAGCCAGATAGTCCCATGGGTGATGTATTGGAAGAGGAAATGAAAATTCAAAAGAAGGCTAAACTTCCAATTTTAGGACATATTTTCTTTAAGAAGATGGATAAACAAAAAACGGGAAAACTTTTGGGCAATATCAAAATCCCTAGTTGCTTTTGCCATCATATTGTTGAGACATTAAAAGATAAAGAAGTAGATCCCATTATTGTCAAAGGTGTTATGAAAGCGGCCTTTGAAAGTATCAGTTTAATAGATAGGGAGAATAGAGATACTCCGGAAATAAAGAGAGAATTAGGACGACAATTATACGATATATTTGAGGTGGCAAAGAAGAAGGAAAATTCTCAAGGAATAATAGAAGCAGAAGCAACCAAAAGGTTGCAAGTGTTGGCTGGTAAATCTGTATTAGCCCGAAATCTGGTGGCTATTTTATCTTTGTCTAAGACGGGTCGTTCTGATCGTAAAATAGATTTTAAAGAAGTTATCTGGGATATTATTGGTCAAAAAGAGTTGGATAAAGATGTGTTAAAAGGTCTTCAATCCGCCATGAAAGAAAAGGGACAAAAAGTTGCTTCTTTGGCTCTGAATTTAAGACGACCGATTTCAAAAGTGCGCAAAATTCGAAGGGTGTTTTCTTTGTTTAAGAAAAAGGAGAAAAAAGAGCCTAAGAGTTATTTGCAAGAATTGTTAGAACAGGCTGAGGCTGATATTGTTTCATTGCCCGAAAAGTTGATAATCAAAAAGACATCAAAGGGACGGTTTTTGACGCTGCTATCTGAGGCGGCTTCTGAAAGAGGTGTTCCATTGGCGTCTGAAAATGCTTCAATCTTATACAAAAGGAGGAAACAGAGCACATCAGACAAAAAGTAGGTTAGATTTGAATTTTAAAATCGTGTTGGCCTTTGTGTTTGTGTTGCTATTTTAAATAATCTGTGATACTTTGGAGTATATGACATTAAATGAATGGAGATAAAAAAATGGGAGTTATGAGCAGAAAAGAAGCGGTTGATAAGACCATAAAGATTATGAGGCAAGTTTCTCCAAAAGGGATGGGGCCCATGTTTGATTTTGCGGAAAAGGTCGTTGCCCCGGCACTTGATGATATACCAAGTGCAACGGTGGAGGTATTGCAACATTTTTCTGAGCCGCGCAATGAACCCGGTGCGGTATCCGAATCTTTACAAGATGGAGAAAAAGACGAAGATAGAATATATGTTATTTTTTATCCAGCAAAGAAGTCTTTGGCTGGAGGCCCTACGGGACATGCTGCTTTAATGTATCATGGAAAAACTGTAGATCTTTATCCGGAAAATATTGGTTTAGAAAGCACCGGAAGTCTTAGAAATGCACTTTCTGTTGTTGCTTTTGGGGGATCTAAAAGAAAAGAAGATACTCGAGATGGAACATTGCATACGAGTTTACAAGGAGATGCTCGAGTGCTTGCTATCAGTCAGACGCAATTGCAAGAATTTTATATGGCACACTTTCAAATGACGGAAGATGAAGCAAGACATCAGGTAGAGACATTGGGAGATCGAATTGATGATATTCGCGAAAAACGAGATGGTTGGCGGAATTGGCTTGTACTTGGAAACCAAAAATCTGGCAACTGTGTGGATGGTGTGCGTTATACTTTAGGGTTGAATAGAGAAAATACTACTTTTTTACATCAAAAAGATGGTTTAGCGCTGCCACCAACTTTGTATCGATATTTACTTCGAAACATGGTTATCCCTGGATTTGCGACTCGTGTGACGCCAGAGTATTACACAAGGGCGGAACAATCGTTGATGCGTCAACAAAATTCTTCATCACAAGCACAGTCTTTTGTGTCAACAATGTCCAAAGCGAATATGGTCGGTGCCCGGCGTATAAAATGAAAATAAATAAAACAAATAAAAAAATAATAGATGCTATTGTTCAGAAGGCAGAAAAAGTGTGCCCTGATTCGTTGGTCTTGGTTGGCGTATGTGGATCGGTAGCAACCGGAGAAACCTACTCAAAATCGGATTTAGACCTCCTTGTTTTGATACGAGATGATGCCGGATTGGAGCTGACATCACAATTCATTTTAAATGATAGTCAAATAGGATACGATATATATTGTACTCGATGGGATGATTTAGTTGATAGCGCACAATGTTGTAATTCTCGACAAATGAGCAAATTGATGGATTCTCAAATTGTTTATGTGAAGGACAAAAAACTTTATAAAAAATTTTGTCAGTTGAGAAAAAAGACACAAAAATTTTTACAATCAAAAGAAGTTCTGAAAAATGTGGAAGAATCTTTGAAAAATGCCAAAATATTTTATGCTAATTCAAATATTCATGAGCAATTGGGATTGGTGCGGTTGGATGCGTTTAATGCGATTGAGGCTTTGTTAAATGCGGTGATGTTATATCATCACACATATTTTAAAAAGGGCATAAAAAAGACTATTGAAGAATTAAAGCGGCAAAATATAAAACAAGATTTTATAAACAATATGTTGAAAGTATCGAGCGGCCATAATGTTTCCGAAATTAGAAATTGTATTCGAAACATGATTGTTTATGTGGAAAAACTAACACAAAGTGAGAAGCAAAAAATAACGAATATAAAAAAGGTTTCTTCACAATTATCTGGAACCTATGAAGAAATGTATTCTAATTGGAAAAATAAAATGCATGAAGCGGCGGAAAATTATGACGCCTTTTCATCTTTTATGAATATATGTGCTTCTACAGAAATGCTGCATGAAATTTCTGCCGATATAGATATTGGAAAATTTGATGTGGTAGATAAATATAATCCTAATGATTTAATGGGTAATGCAAGGCTTTATGATAAGACCTTGGAAAAATATAAGAAAATTTATAAAAAGTTTAGAGTTAAAGTGAACGAATTTGAGAATGTTGATGAATTTATCAAAGATTATGTAAAAGAAATTTGATCGCACAATAAGATTTATTCAATTTTTTCAGATGGTTCCATTTTATAGACAGCCTTATCATATTTGTATTCTGTCCAAGGGTTGACAATGGCCGTACTAGGAAGTCCAATAAAGATGTTAAACAGGTCAATTGCTGCCGCTGCGGGAAGTGTGACAGCGCCAAGGCCTTCCATAAGTAGGCCATCACTCATCTCATGTCCGTTTAAGGTGACTAGCCCCGCCCCTAAGGCTCCGGTACCGGCCACAACGGCGCCGGCAGAAAGAAGGGTATGAATTGGAATAAGCAAACTGGCACCGCTGCTGCGTTTAGATGAAAAAAGGTTGCTGGTCTTGGACCATCGATCTTTTGTGGCGACGCTTTTTAATTTTACGGTTTCGTCTTTATATCCTTCCTTTTTGACTGTAATTTCTTTATCAACCCAAGAACGATTTACTTTTGTATAAACAGTGTTACCCTTTTGTTCTAATTGTTTTCCATCCATTTCAGCAGAAGCGCCCTCTGGAATGGTGATAGAAACATCTTGTTCGTGGGAATAATAGGCCGGAGTGATACAGCCACCCACTAGCATAACAACAAAGCCAGATAAAGTACGACTAACCAATTTTTTAAAAGGAGATTTCATACTTGTATATTACAGGTGTTTAAAAGAAAAGTCAAACGCCTGCATTATTTTTTATGTATTTTTAAAGGGGCGTCTATTGCGTTTTTGTAAAGGTAAGTATATCCTAAAGGCAGGAGTAAGTAAAATGCCCGCTATACAAAAAAATATTCGGTTGTTTAAGTTAGATGCTTTTTTTGGTGTCTGGCCATTGAGCGCGTTAGCAATAGTTTATTTTCAACAAATTACACATTCGTATGCGATGGCAATGTTGGTGTGGTCGGTATCTAATTTGGTACAAACTTTTAGCGAGATTCCAACAGGCATTTATTCGGATAAAATTGGACGAAAAAAGACCTTAATTGTTGCCTCTATCACCAGTGTCTTGGGATTTTTCCTTTGGGCTTTGGCAGGACAATTACAACAAATGTGGATCTTGTTTGCTGGGGCAGTATTTTATGGGCTTAGTGAAGCTTTTTTATCTGGATCTAATGAAGCGTTATTATATGAAACCGTTGAAGAATTACATCAAAAAGAAAACTTTTCTTTAGTTTATGCAAAATATAAATTTTGGGTGCAAGTTGGTTTAGCTGTTAGTGCTTTATCCGCCGCAATATTGACGTATTTTTATTCTTTACAAGTAGTGGCCTGGATATCTGTTGTGCCGATTTCTGGACATTTAATTGCCGCTATTTTGTTTGTGGAACCTCAGCGAACAAAGATGCGAAAGAGAACGACTTCATGGGCCCATTTCTTAATTGCATTTAGACGCTTGTGGCGGAATAAAAAATTGCGTTTTTATTCAGCACTGACAATTGTAGATGATTCTGTTGGTTCTGCATTTGTTCGGATTGAAGCCGCATATTATAATGGGTTAATAAAAACTTGGATGGTTAATATTGTTAGGCTTTTCAAACAAGTTGCTGGGATGATCGGTTTTGCTGTGGTGCCGTTTTTTAAACGGTTTGGTAGTGTGAAGTGTTTTTTCACGGCGTTAACTTTGGGAGAAGTGTTGCGGCTAATTGCTTTGTTGCTTGATAATGTGTTTTCTCCGTTTATTATGGTTTTTAGAAAGTCTTTATGGGGCGTGTCTCATACAGCGCAGACAGATATTTTACAACGAGAATTTTCTGCCGATCAACGAGCAACAATGCAATCTATTATTTCTTTGTTAAAAGGAATTTTGGGCGCAGGGATGTTGTATTTATTTGGTTTGATCGCGGATATATATAATCCCAAAATGGCTATTTGGATAGCATTGGGAGTTAAAGTTG
>Ga0310786_10009534_pt1 | contig 12312 bp, 6 predicted proteins | sample AusTroGonzalo_MG_FD_203881 | JGI IMG/M metagenome (GOLD analysis project Ga0310786, IMG submission 203881) | Bovine rumen microbial communities from tropical cattle in Woodstock, Queensland, Australia - Gonzalo_03 (v2) (version 2) | ecosystem: Host-associated > Mammals > Digestive system >...
TGTACGTAGTGGCCCGTATGACATTGTATTTGAACTGCATTTTGGGTTGCTATTTTCAAAGAACTATGGCATACTATGCACATGGTTGAAAAACAACCCTGTGGGACAAATGCGTCCCACTCAATAAGAGGAGGATGAAATCATGGAACGTGTTTATAACTTTTCTCCCGGACCTTCCCAGCTGGCTCTTCCTGTGCTCGAAAAGGCTCAGAAAGATCTGGTCTGTTATGGCGATACAGGTATGTCCGTGATGGAAATGAGCCATCGCAGCAAGATGTACACCGATATCTATGACAAGACCGTAGCCGATCTCCGCGACCTGATGAACATCCCCGAGGATTACGACGTGGTGTTCCTGCAGGGCGGTGCCACCCAGCAGTTCTCTGCTGTTCCGCTGAACCTGATGGTCAACAAAAAGGCTGACTATATCGACAGCGGTAACTTCGCCCACCTGGCTGCTGAAGAAGGCAAGCGTTACGGTGAAGTGAACGTCGTGGCTTCCAGCCGTGAAGACGTTTATACCTATGTGCCGGATGTGAATGCCATCAAGTTCAATGATGATGCTGACTATGTACACATCACCCAGAACAACACCATCTACGGTACCCGCTTTGTGGAGCTGCCCAAGTGTAAGGCTCCCATCGTCTGCGACGCCAGCAGCATGATCCTGAGCGAGGAAATGGATGTGACCAAGTACGGTGCCATCTATGCCGGCGCCCAGAAGAACATCGGACCGAGCGGCCTGTGCGTTCTGATTGTTAAGCATGACCTGGTTGGCCATGCCATGGATATCTGCCCGAAGCTGCTGAACTGGCAGATTCAGGTGGAAAAGGGAAGCATGTACAATACGCCCAACACCTGGGGTATTTACCTGGCTGGCCTGACCTTCGACTGGCTGAAGAGCATCGGCGGCGTGAAGGCTGTTGAAGCTGTGAACATCGAAAAGGCTGCCATGATGTATGACTTCCTGGACAACAGCAAGCTGTTCAAGGCGACTGCCCAGCCCAAGTACCGCAGCCGCATGAACGTCACCTTCGTGACCGGCGATGCTGACAAGGACGCTGCCTTCGTGAAGGCTGCCGCGGCTGAAGGCCTGGTTAACCTGAAGGGCCATCGTTCCGTCGGCGGTATGCGCGCCAGCATTTACAACGCAATGCCCATCGAAGGCGTGCAGAAGCTGGTTAACTTCATGAAGAAGTTCGAGGCTGAAAACGCGTAATAACGTTGAAGGAGAAAAACCGATGTATAAAATTCAGACGCTGAATGCGATTTCGGATATCATCCATACCCAGCTGAGCGCTGACAAGTATACCGTGAGCAAGGACGAGCCCGTGCCGGATGCAATCCTGGTACGCAGCGCCGCCATGCATGATATGGAATTCGGACCGGAACTGCTGGCCATCGGCCGCGCCGGTGCCGGTGTCAACAACATCCCGATCGACCGCTGCTCCAAGGAAGGTATTGTGGTCTTCAATACCCCCGGCGCCAACGCCAATGCGGTGGCAGAACTGGTGATTTCCGGCATGATGATGTGCGGCCGGAAGATCGCTGACGGTATCGACTGGGTCAAGACCCTGAAGGGTAAGGGCGACGAAGTCGGCAAGCTGGTCGAAAAAGGCAAGAGCCAGTTCGTTGGCGCTGAAGTGCGCGGCAAGACGCTGGGCGTAATCGGCCTGGGCGCTATCGGTTCCATCGTGGCAAACGCTGCCAGCCGCGGCCTGGGTATGAACGTCATCGGTTATGACCCCGGAATCTCTGTGGAACGGGCCTGGAGCCTGAGCACGTCTGTTCATCGTGCTTCTTCTGAGGAAGAGGTCCTTGCGCAGGCAGACTTCATTACCTTCCATGTGCCGCTGAATGATGAAACCCGCGGCTCCATCAATGCGGATAAATTCGCAAAGATGAAGGACGGCGCCTGCATTCTGAACTTTGCCCGTGGTGAGCTGGTCAACACTGCTGACATGCTGGCTGCGCTGGCAAGCGGTAAAATCGGCCGGTATGTGACCGATTTCCCGAATGACGATCTCATCGGTGTGGACAATGTAGTCTGCATTCCGCACCTGGGTGCCAGCACTCCTGAAAGCGAAGAAAACTGCGCCAGCATGGCGGCTGCGGAAATCCGGGATTACCTGGAGACCGGCAGCATCCACAACAGCGTAAACTATCCTGAAGTGCAGCTGGGCGAGCCGGACGCTGTCCGCGTGCTGGTGCTGCATGAGAATATCCCGAACATGATTTCCAACATCACGGCCGCAGCCGCGAAAGAGGGAATCAACATCGAAAACATGGTCAACAAGAGCCGCAAGGACATGTCCGTGACCGTGATGGAGATGGCGGAACTGCCGTCCAGCCACGCGCTGCAGACGCTGCAGGAACTGCAGGGAATTATCCGGATCAGGACGTTCACCAAGGAATAAGACAAACATTAAAGAGGAATGCGAAAGCATTCCTCTTTTTGATTGTGATGAAATATGACTGAGAAGACGTTATGTGACAGAAGGGACAGCCCTACAGTCACATTTTTAACGTGACAATAGGGCAGTCCCTCTGTCACATCCATGATTGCAGCAACGTGACTGCGGGGGAGATTCTTCGACGCGGCCTTCGGCCTTGCTCAGAATGACAGATGAAAGCATGGGATTAGTCTATGTGGATGATTGGTTTAATAAAAAAACGAGATCCCTCCACGCGGCTTTCAGCCTTGGTCGGGATGACAGTATTGGCGTTGCGGAATGAACGAATGAGAACATTTCTCTTCGTTCCATGGTTGCGGCAAGAGCAGCGACAGGGGGATAGACCCTTGCCGCTGTTATGCCACGGATTATGAAAGTTCTAATCGTCAAAAAGTATATATCATTTTTAAGTTTTAAGTCTTAAGTTTTCAGTATTCATTAAAAAAGGAACCGGATTTCTCCGGTTCCTTTTTCTATTAAGTTTAGAAGCTGTAGGAATCTTTGATTTCGATGTCCTTGTAGCGCTTCATGCCGGTACCGGCGGGGATCAGCTTGCCCAGGATGACGTTTTCCTTCAGACCGATCAGCGGGTCGATCTTGCCGCGGATAGCGGCTTCGGTCAGCACGCGGGTGGTCTCCTGGAAGGAAGCGGCAGACAGGAAGCTTTCGGTGGCCAGAGAAGCCTTGGTGATGCCCAGCAGGATACGCTTGGCGATGGCGGGGGTGCCGCCTTCCATGATGGCTTTCCGGTTGGCTTCCTCAAAGTGGAAGATATCCACGAGGGAGCCGGTCAGCAGATCGGTATCTCCGCTGTCTTCCACGCGAACCTTGCGCAGCATCTGGCGGATGATGATTTCGATGTGCTTGTCGCTCACGCCAACGCCCTGGAGGCGGTAGACGGAGAGAACTTCCTTCAGCAGGTATTCCTGGACGGCCTTCACACCGAGGATACGGAGCAGGTCATGGGGATTGACGGAACCTTCAGTCAGTTCATCGCCGGCTTCCACATGATCGCCTACGCCGACCTTCAGGCGGGAACCGTAGGTAATCTGATATGCTTTGGTGTCCTTGGGATCCTCATCGGAGGTGATCACCAGTTCGCGGCGCTTCTTGGTCTCCTGGATGGATACCGTGCCGGCGATTTCAGCCAGGATGGCGTCACGCTTCGGCTTGCGGGCCTCGAACAGTTCCTCAACGCGGGGAAGACCCTGGGTGATGTCGTCAGCGCCTGCGATACCGCCTGTATGGAAGGTACGCATGGTCAGCTGTGTACCGGGTTCACCGATAGCCTGTGCGGCGATGATACCAACGGCTTCACCGACATCCACCTTACCGCCGTGGGCCATGTTCTCGCCGTAGCAGCGGGCGCAGACACCGTTTTCGGTGCGGCAGGTGAGGACGGAACGGACAGTTGCCTTGGTGATGCCCCGGGCAACGATCTCACGGGCCATCTGGTAATCGATGGGCTCGTTCAGCCGGACCAGCACTTCGCCGGTGGCGGGATCGACGATGTCTTCAGCAGCGGTACGGCCGCGGAGACGATCTTCCAGGGACTCAATGGACTGCTTGCCGCTCATGAGTTCGGCCACGCTGATACCGCGGACCTTTTCACCACGGGATTCGAAGCAGTCATCTTCCCGGACAATAACTTCCTGGGAAACGTCCACCAGACGACGGGTCAGGTAACCAGAGTCAGCGGTACGCAGGGCGGTATCGGCCAGGGACTTACGGGAACCGTGAGAGGAGAGGAAGAATTCCAGAACCGTCAGGCCCTCACGGAAGTTAGCACGGATAGGCAGCTCGATGGTCTTACCGGAAGGAGAGGCCATCAGACCGCGCATACCTGCCAGCTGGGACACCTGCGCGGAAGAACCGCGGGCGCCGGAGTCGGTCATCATGCGGATCGGGTTGAACTTATCCAGGTTCGGCAGAATCTGGTTCTTCAGATTCGCGGTGCACTCGGTCCAGATGTTGATAACGCGGTTGTAACGCTCGTCCTCGGAAAGAAGACCCTTACGGTAGAGCGCGTTGACCTTGCGGACAGCCTCATCGGCTTCTTCCAGCATGGTCTTCTTCACTTCAGGCACCTTGATGTCCGCAACGGACACGGTGATGGCGCCCACGGTGGAGTACTTGAAGCCCAGCGCCTTGATCTTGTCCAGCACCTGGGCGGTCTTGTGTTCGCCCTGGGTGTGGAAGCACTGGTCAACGATCTTGGACAGCTGCTTTTTGCCGACCAGTTCGTCGATTTCAAGCTTGAACATATCGTCCAGGCATTCACGCTTCACGAAACCAAGGTTCTGCGGCAGCGCGTCGTTGAAGATCAGGCGGCCCAGGGTGGTGTCGATCAGCTTGGAGCCGGATTCCTCACCGAAGGTACGGAAGATGCGGACCTTGATGGGGGACTGGAGGGTGATCTGACCCAGGGAGTAAGCCATAATGGCTTCATCCTCGGAGGAGAAGACCCGTCCGGAACCCAGGGCTCCTTCGTGGACGATGGTCAGGTAGTAGCAGCCGATAACCATGTCCTGAGAGGGAGAAATGACCGGACGGCCATCCTGCGGCTTCAGGATATTGTTATGGGCCAGCATCAGGAAGCGGGCTTCAGCCTGAGCTTCCATGGAAAGCGGAACGTGTACAGCCATCTGGTCGCCGTCGAAGTCGGCGTTGAAAGCGGTACAGGCGAGGGGATGCAGCTTGATAGCCTTGCCCTCAACCAGGATCGGCTCGAAGGCCTGGATACCCAGACGGTGCAGGGTAGGAGCACGGTTCAGCAGAACCGGATGATCCCTGATGACTTCTTCCAGGATGTCCCAGACTTCAGGACGAACCTTTTCGACAGCCCGCTTGGCGGACTTGACGTTGTGGGACAGCTTCAGGGAGACCAGACGCTCCATAACGAAGGGCTTGAACAGTTCCAGTGCCATTTCCTTCGGCAGACCGCACTGATACAGCTTCAGTTCAGGTCCGACGACGATAACGGAACGGCCGGAATAGTCAACGCGCTTACCCAGCAGGTTCTGACGGAAACGGCCCTGCTTACCGCGGAGCAGATCCGACAGGGACTTCAGGGCACGGTTTCCGGGACCGGTGACCGGACGGCCGCGGCGGCCGTTGTCGATCAGGGCGTCCACAGATTCCTGCAGCATGCGCTTTTCGTTGCGGACGATGATATCCGGAGCGCCCAGCTCAAGCAGTCTCTTCAGACGGTTGTTACGGTTGATGACCCGGCGATACAGGTCGTTCAGGTCGGAAGTGGCGAAACGGCCGCCGTCCAGCTGAATCAGGGGACGGAGATCCGGGGGGATCACCGGCACCACGGAGAGGATCATCCACTCCGGCTTGTTGTGGCTGGTACGGAAGGATTCAACAACTTCCAGGCGCTTGACAGCGCGGGCACGCTTCTGGCCTTCGGTTTCGCGGTCACGTTCCTTTTCGGTCAGCTGGGCGATCTCAGCCTTCAGGTCGGCGGAGAGCTTTTCCAGATCCAGTTCCTTCAGCAGGTCCTGGACAGCTTCGGCACCCATCTTGGCGACGAAGGAGCCTTTGCCGCACTTGGCTTCGACTTCACGATAGCGCGCGTCATTGATCAGCTCCAGGCGCTTCAGGCCGGTTTCTTCGCTGTTACCGGGATCAAGCACGATGAAGTTGGCGAAATACAGAACCTTTTCCAGGTTGCGGGGGGAGATATCCAGCAGCATGCCCATCCGGCTGGGAATTCCCTTGAAATACCAGATGTGGCTGACAGGAGCGGCCAGCTGAATATGACCCATACGTTCCCGGCGAACCTTGGCGCGGGTGACCTGTACGCCGCACTTATCACAGATCTTGTCCTTGTCCTTGAACTTGATCCGCTTGTATTTACCGCAGTTACACTCCCAGTCCTTGGTGGGTCCGAAGATGCGTTCGCAGTACAGACCGTCCCGTTCGGGCTTCAGCGTGCGGTAGTTAATGGTTTCGGGTTTGGTAACTTCACCGTGAGACCAGGCAAGGATCTGCTCCGGAGAAGCCATACCGATCTGAATGGAGTCAAGATTAGAAAGTTCGAACAAAAGGGGCACACTCCCTTCGATTAAATATCATCGTCAAGGTCAAGATCCGACAGGTCTTCTACGCTGAAGTCTTCAAGGTCTTCCGTGCTGGCTTCGCCAACGGAGAATTCATCTTCGCTGTCTTCCGCGTCATCTTCAGCACCGAAGGACAGGTCGTCCTCGGACATGCTGAAGGCTTCTTCAGCAGCGGCTTCCACATCCTCGTTCTCTTCGGCAGCAGCTTCGCCTTCGCCTTCCGGCCTTGCGGTGACGGAAGCGCGCATAGCATCAGCCTGCGGCATATCTTCGGGATCGAGTTCGGGAATTTCGATTTCGTTCCGGGCGGCATCCAGCACGCGGATATCCAGGCTCAGGGCCTGCATTTCCTTCAGCAGGACCTTGAAGCTCTCAGGCACACCCGGGTTCGGGATGTTCTGGCCCTTGATGATTGCTTCGTAGGTCTTGACGCGGCCGACGGTATCGTCGGACTTCACGGTCAGGATTTCCTGCAGCGTGTTGGCAGCACCGTAAGCTTCCAGAGCCCAGACTTCCATTTCACCGAAGCGCTGTCCGCCGAACTGGGCTTTACCACCCAGAGGCTGCTGGGTAACAAGGCTGTAGGGACCGGTGGAACGGGCATGCATCTTGTCGTCGACCAGATGGTGCAGTTTCAGGAAGTACATGATACCGACGGTAACAGGGTTCTCGAAGTAGTCGCCGGTACGGCCGTCGCGGACGCGGATCTTACCCTGGTGGAAGAGGGCCTTGCCTTCTTCATCCAGAGCCAGACGCAGGGGCTTGCCGTTATGGAAATGATATTCGTTTACGTGAGGATCGTTCTCATCTTCCGGAGCGGACATCTTCTTTTCAGCCAGTTCCAGATGTTCAAGAATTTCCTCGTAGGTGGCGCCGTCGAAGACGGGGGTGGCAATGTGCCAGCCCAGTGCGCGGCAGGCCAGGCCCAGGTGCACTTCCAGAACCTGACCCAGGTTCATACGGGAAGGAACGCCCAGGGGGTTCAGCACGATCTGCAGGGGAGTACCGTCGGGCAGGAAGGGCATATCCTCTTCACGCAGAATGCGGGAAACAACACCCTTGTTACCGTGACGGCCTGCCATCTTATCGCCGACGGAAATCTTACGCTTCTGGGCGATGTAGATGCGGACCATTTCGTTGACGCCGGGGGAGAGCTCGTCCTTGTTCTCGCGGGTGAAGACCTTGACATCAACAACGATGCCGCCTTCGCCGTGGGGAACGCGCAGGGAGGTATCCCGGACTTCACGGGCCTTTTCACCGAAGATGGCGCGCAGCAGGCGCTCTTCGGCGGTCAGTTCAGTTTCACCCTTGGGGGTAACCTTACCGACCAGGATATCGCCGGCGTGCACTTCGGCACCGATGCGGACGATACCGCCTTCATCCAGATCCTTGACCGCGTCGTCAGAGATGTTCGGGATATCCCGGGTGATCTCTTCCGGTCCGAGCTTGGTTTCGCGGGCTTCGGATTCGAACTCTTCGATATGGATGGAGGTGTAAATGTCTTCCTTGACCAGCTTTTCACTCAGCAGGACAGCGTCCTCGTAGTTGTAGCCTTCCCAGGTCATGAAGCCGATCAGGGCGTTGCGGCCCAGACCGATTTCTCCCTTTTCAGTGGAAGGACCGTCAGCCAGCAGGTCGCCTTTTTCGATCTTCTGGCCCGCGGAAACCACGGGATGCTGGTTGATGCAGGTGGACTGGTTGGAACGGGCAAACTTGGTGAGGGTGTAGGTGTGACGCTCGCCGAAGTTATCACGGATGATAATCTGGTCGGCATCCACCTTTTCCACCACGCCGTCTTCCTTGGCCAGGATAACAACGCCGGAGTCATGGGCGGCGCGGTATTCCATACCGGTGGCGACGAGGGGCGCTTCGGGAACCAGCAGCGGCACAGCCTGACGCTGCATGTTGGAACCCATCAGAGCACGGGTAGCGTCGTCGTTTTCCAGGAAGGGAACCATGGCGGTGGCAACGGAAACAACCTGACGGGGGCTGACGTCCATAAAGTCGACCTGGGAAACAGGCACTTCGACGATTTCAGCCTTGTCACGGACCGTGATGCGGTCCTGCACGAAGGTTCCGTCGGGATTCAGGGGCTCGTTGGCGGTGGCAACCTTGTACAGGTCTTCCTCGTCAGCGGTCATGTAGTCAATTTCATCCAGCACGCGGCCGTTTTCCTTGTCCACGCGGCGGTAGGGAGCTTCGATGAAGCCGTACTCGTTGATGCGGGCATAGGTGGCCAGAGAACCGATCAGACCGATATTAGGACCTTCAGGAGTCTCGATCGGGCAGATACGGGCGTAATGGCTGTAGTGCACGTCGCGGACCTCGAAAGAGGCGCGGTCACGGTTCAGACCGCCGGGGCCCAGGGCGCTCAGACGGCGCTTGTGGGTCAGCTCAGCCAGGGGGTTGGGCTGGTCCATGAACTGGGACAGCTGGGAAGAACCGAAGAACTCTTTAATCGCGGCGCTGACGGGACGGATGTTGATCAGGTCACCGGGCTTGATGTCGGTGGAATCCTGAATGGACATACGCTCACGCACCACGCGCTCCAGACGGCTCAGACCGATGCGGATCTGGTTCTGCAGCAGTTCGCCGACGCTGCGCAGGCGGCGGTTGCCCAGATGGTCAATGTCATCCGTGGAACCGATGCCGTAGGGCAGGCCCAGCATATAGTTGATGGAGGAAACAACGTCATCCGGAATGATGTGCTTCGGCACGAGGGCGGCGACGTTTTCCTTCACGGCGTCGAAGAGCTGATCCGGTTCCACGGAGGAGATGATCTGCTGCAGGGTGGGCAGGTGAACCATCTCGAGGATGCCGGCATCCTTCGGATCGAAGGGCAGGTAAGCAGCGGCGTCAACAAAGTTGTTGCCGACGACCTTGCGGATCTGGCCTTCGCAGTCCAGCATGACGGTGTTCACACCGGCGTTCTGGATCTCACGGGCCACATCCAGGGCAATGGTATCGCCCTTCTTGACCATGACTTCGCCGGTCTGGGGATTGATGATATCTTCCGCCGCCACATGGTTGTGGATACGGGTGGCGATGGAAAGCTTCTTATTGTACTTATAGCGGCCAACCCTCATCAGGTCATAACGCTTGGGATCAAAGAAGAGGGAGTTGAAGAGATTGGTGGCGCTTTCGAGGCTGGCGGGTTCGCCGGGCTTCTGGCGCTTGTAGATCTCGATGAGGCCTTCTTCTCTCGTCTTGGCGTTGTCACCCTTCTGGATGGTGGCCATGAGGCGCTCGTCTTCACCCATGATATCGATGATTTCGGCGTCTGTGCCGTAGCCCAGGGCGCGCAGAATCACGGTGATGGGAAGTTTGCGGGCACGGTCAATACGGACCCACAGCACATCGTTGGAGTCCGTCTCATATTCGAGCCAGGCACCGCGGTTCGGGATGATCTGGGAAGAATAGAGCTTTTTGCCGGCTTTATCGTACGCAACGTCAAAATAGACGCCGGGAGAGCGGACCAGCTGGCTGACGATCACGCGCTCGGCACCGTTAATGATGAAAGTGCCATGGTCGGTCATGAGGGGAAAGTCGCCCATAAAAACGTCGGATTCCTTGATTTCACCGGTCTCCTTATTCTTCAGGCGAACAAACACCTTCAGCGGCGCCGCGTAAGTGATGTCGCGCTCACGGCAGCGTGCAATGGAATTCTTCGGCTCGTCCAGAGAATAGTCCACGAACTCCAGCACAAGATTCCCATTGTAGTCAGTAATGGGAGAAACATCGGCCAGAACTTCGCGCAGATCGGTATCGAGAAAGCGCTGATAAGAGTTCTTCTGTACCTCAATCAGGTTGGGCATTTCGAGAACTTCATCAATGCGTGAGAAGCTCATACGTTCGCGGAGCTTCCCCATGTGGACCTCGTGTACCATGTTTTGAAATCACCCCTTATTTCGTCCGACCAGAACGTCCCGGGACCCCGGAAAAAATTGGACTTGCGTTTCACACTGAAGCTGTGTAAAATAAGGAAGTCAAATTGGGTTTCCAGGCACCAAGACGATACTGATGCAATTATAAATTCTAACATAGGGTTGACAGAAAGTCAACGATATTTTGTCTGTAATTGCATAATATTATATATTTTAAATAGGAAGGTTTCGGTTTTGATCAGAAAACTGCTTTTCAGAACGGCTGCGCTGCTTACGGCCGTTCTGATTTTAATGACGGGGACAGGCTTCGGAGAAGGGGTATCGCTGGTACCGCCCACGCCGGAGGCTCCTGAAGGTATCTTCATGGGAAGGCCTACCCCGGCACCGACGCCCGAACCGCCGGACGTGGTGGTGAATAATGCCCGCACGCCCCAGGACATTCCGGATTTCCGTTTTCCGAAGGACGCGAAACTGTTTGAGATCTGGTTCCCCAACATCCGGGACGCGGATGAGGCGATCCTGATGTATGACGGCCAGGTGTGGATGATTGACTGCGGGGATGAACGGGCGGCGACCCGGGGAGTGCCGCTGCTGAAACAGCTTGGGATCGAAAAAATCGATATCCTGTTTAACAGCCATCTGCATCATGACCACATTAACGGCCTGGCGATTACCGATGATACGGCCAAGGTGGGAGAGGTGAGGATCTGCTTTCCGCCGGATCTGACAGAAAGCGGCCTGAAGATGCTCCAGGTTGCAGAAGAACGGAACATCCCCATCAAGGAGTATAAGGACGGCGATTCATTCTCCATGGGGGACGGGGAAGTAAAACTCCTGTTCCTGAAGAATGATGAAAGCTACCTGGATATGAACAACCAGAGCGCCCAGACGCTGATCACCTACGGCGACAGGCGTATCCTGTTCACGGCGGACATGGAAGCGCCTGGACAGAAGGCGATGATCGACCGCATCGGAGGCGACCTCCTGAAGTGCGATATCGTCAAGTATCCACATCACGCCAAGCATGACCTCTATTCGCCCTTTTATGAGGCGATGGAAGCGAAGCTGGCCATTGTGACCTCTGTGGAAGGCAGGGGAGACGCCGGGCAGCTGGCCATCGACTACAGGGGGCTGCCGGCGGTCTATACGGCATCCAAGTCCGTCTTTACCCACCTGGTGACGGACGGACACTACTGGCTGTGCGAAAGAGTAGCCATTAAATAAGCCTGCGATGCAGGCTTGTTTTCAATTGACAATGAACAATGCACAATGCACAATGATCTGGTCTCCTGCGAAAGAAAACGATCCGGGCGAAAAGGCGGGCTTCCTATTAATATTGTGTGCATTTGAGAAGCAGGGTGTAAATAGAATTGTACATTGTACATTTTTCATTGTTCATTATGTTTATACCCGTTGACAATACTTTACAACAATGATATGATAGTCGAGTTGCAGTGTGCTTCCGGGAGAAGTGCGCCCTTTTTGAGCGCCACACCGGGATGCGGAAGGAGGGACTGAGACGCATGGAAATGCTGAAAGCGGCCGGCAGCCGGAAGGTGGTCGGAACGAAACAGGTCATCCGTGCGCTGAAGGCCGGAACCGTATCAAAAGTATACGTCTGCAGCGATGCTGACACCTTCATCTACCAGCAGGTAGTCAGGGCGGCTGAGGAAGCCGGTATCCCCTGTGTGAGGGCGGCATCCATGAAAGAACTTGGGATGATCTGCGGAGTGGACGTACCCACCGCTGCTGCCGGATTGCTCAAGGCGTAAGTCACTTTAGAGGGTACACAAATTGCCTTCCAGATCCTGAGGGTTGCGGGATCTTGAGGATATTATTCAGGAGGTGCTCTAATGCCCACAATTAATCAGCTTGTCCGTAAGGGCCGTGAGCGGGTGACCAAGAAGC
>Ga0310786_10009535_pt1 | contig 12312 bp, 17 predicted proteins | sample AusTroGonzalo_MG_FD_203881 | JGI IMG/M metagenome (GOLD analysis project Ga0310786, IMG submission 203881) | Bovine rumen microbial communities from tropical cattle in Woodstock, Queensland, Australia - Gonzalo_03 (v2) (version 2) | ecosystem: Host-associated > Mammals > Digestive system >...
TTAGTCATTAAAACGGGTATTACTTCACTGAAACCCTTATAAACAGGGCATTTTCTGAAATATCTGTATCTCTATTTATCCATATCGGTATTATTTTTAAGTTTTTGGGTATTACTTCAGTACTGAAAAACATGCAAAACTCAGCAAAAGATTACCAAAGATTGCAAAACATTTGAGAGCGTTTAAATTCCCTTCCATACTGATTTTCAATAACTTACATTCGTAATTCGTTGGTTTTCAGATACTAAAAAAAGGGGCGTAAAACCCCTTTTGTAGTCGATAGGGGAATTTGTTAGTTCGTTCATTACCAGATAGTTTCGAGGATAACACTTGAATAGGTATTACTCAGGTATTACTTCTTCCTTTCGTATCTCCATTTGTAAGTACCAGTCTTATCAGATGAAGATAGAATAAGGGTGTTGTCTGAGAGTTCCTTGATGTCGTAGGCCGTGATTAGCGGATCTCCTGTCTCTGTAGTTGTTTCAGTAAAGACGATGATGTTACCGTCTTTCTTCCACGTTCCGCTCTCTTTGACTTCCTGAGTCTTACCTCCTATGTAAAGTGTTACTGTTTTGTCGTATTGACCGTTTTCTCCTATTTTCATTTTAATAATTGACCACATGTTTACAGAGCCTTCAGATTCCTGTTCTGCCTGCCATGTACCGATGATGTTCCCATCTGGACGAGTACAGGAAAGGAAAACCATTATCAGGCAGAGGAATGACATTTTTGAGAGATTAGCCATAACTGTATCAGAACATCTTCATGCTACCTAAGACACGGAACACCTTATATATAATAGATTTCTTTATGACCTGTTCCGGGTATTCCTTGTTATCCGGAATTAGCGTAACCGTATCACCATTGTCTTTTATTCTCTTGATGGTACGGAGTTCATTTGTCGTAATGATGGCGTAGATCTCGCCAGATATAAGACAACTGAAATCTTTTATCTCCTTGATTGCAATAACGTCGCCACTTGAAATAGTGGGACGCATGGAGTCACCATGAGCATTACACCAACAGTCGCATTTGTTGTAAGGTGTAAAATCAATCATATAGTCAGGGGTACGGGTCTGGTCGTTCTCCATGAAGGTGTAACCCATTTCGAAATCTACGTTGAAATACGGTTTTCCTACGGATTTGTCGAAGCCCTTTGACGGTAAGTTGTCAAAATCGGACGGCAGCATCTTAGTCGTATGTGTTTCTTCAACAATCATTTTACCACTACCGTCATAAATCCATTCTGCGGAAATTATGTTTGAGAATGAAGCGCAGAATGCCTTTGTGAATTTCCAAGTAAGGTATCTTTCATCACCGTTTAGTGCTGAACTGATTCCATTTACCCCACGATCCATCCTTTCGGCAATGCTTTTTGAGATAGCCCTGCCGTCAATCAAGCCTAAAGACATAAGATGCTTTATTGCTTGTTCCAGTCTGTTTTTCCTCTCTGAGTCCATATTACGGGTGCAATTTGTGTTAAAATAATGTTAAATACTAAATAATACTATTCAAAATACGAATAAATAATATATCTTTGCACCCAGTTAAGTAAAAACAAGGGCGCGGTCTCTCACGAAAGTTCGGTAAGAACAATCGGAGATTTCATTTGGCGATGCAAATATACGATAAAATAGTGAGAGTACCAAACCTTTTGAATTAAAATTTAGTAAAACAACGTAAAATTACGTAGAATGGTAGCAGAAAGAATTAGCACAAACGACATTCAGTCCATTGGTAAAAATGGTATGCTGGAGGTGACTCTTCCTGATTACAAGGCTTGTATATCGGCGAAGAACTTGGTCACGTACACAAAGAACATGTATCCGCGTGAGGATGGCATGACCTACACCTGTAGCATCAACCGTGATACCCATACCATTACTATAAAGGTTATTGATCCTGAGAATGTGAACAAAAAAGATAAATAAGAAAGGAGTTTGTTATGGATAACGGTATTATTGAGTTTGGTGAGAGCCACAGGATTGATAACCCTGTTAGCAAGGTTTTTGCCTACGACGGTCAGAACGTCACCTTTGAAAAGAAAGGTGGCATTGTCATGGTGAATGCTACTGAAATGGCAAAACCGTTCAAAAAAGTGGCAAAGGACTGGCTTAGAACCAAGCAGACGAATGAGTTTATTCACTCACTGTCAGTCGTTAGGCATATTAGCCCAACGGAACTTGTAGTGAAGTCTCAGGGTGGCACAGTCCAAGGCACATGGATGCACGAAGACGTAGCCATCGAATTTGCGCGTTGGTTGGCTCCTGAGTTCGCCATCTGGTGTAATGACCGTATCAAGGAGTTGCTTACTGTTGGTATGACTGCCACACAACCAACCCTTGAAGCCATGCTCGATAATCCCGATCTCGTCATTGGTCTTGCAACGAAGCTGAAGCAGCAGAGGGAAGAGAATGCTCGTCTTCAGGAAGCAAACCGCAAGAGTCAGGCTGTCATTGCACAGCAATCAGAGAAGATTCTGAAGGATGCACCAAAGGTTTCTTACTTTGAGGCATTTATGAGGGCTGCACACGGGTCGAAGTCTGTTGGCATCCGCGAGGTAGTTAAACAGGCTCATATCAAGTCTGAGAAGAAGTTCATCACTTGGATGCTTGACCGTAGAATCCTGTTCCGTCAGAAGCGTGACAACAGGTTACAGCCCTATGCAGACTACAAAGCATGTTTTGACAGTATCGACGTGCATGACGAAACCAACGACTGGTCTGGAAAGCAGTTGTTGATCAACCCCTATGGAAAAATGAAGATTGTGAAGCGTTATCACGAAGAGCAACCAATGGAGTTTGATTCTCCAATGGACTTGTTTTCGCAGAACCATTAATAAAGGAGGACTAACCTATGACTGACAATGAACTGAGACGGCTTGCACACCTGATAGTGCTTGAGCAAGCGAGTAACGAGCAGTGGATGATAGCCTTCGCAAAGGCTCAGTCCAAGTTACAGAAACCGCAGAAAAAGCTGGTGTCTGCAAAGATAGCCGCTGATACCCTCGGTATATCTGTATGGCAGTTGTACCGTATCAAGGATGATGAAGACGGAAGACCTCAGTTCTCCTATACAAAGGGAGAAAGTCAGTCTTCTCCTTTGAAGTTCGACGCTTCAACCTTGCTCGAAGACTACGAGCGTTATCTTGCCCGCAGGAAGAGTAGTAAGGTGATTCAGATGAAAGCCATTGTTGGCAATAATCTGTAAGGATGCAAGGTGTTGCTATCCTAAACAATGAGAAATCGGTAAAACGATATAAGACATATTCTAAAGGGACTGTTCCAATGGGTTCGTGAACCCGATGATGCTGAAAGGATCAGCATGGTTCCTCAGATGCAGCCGTTGCGTCCACCGAAAGCCAGTTAAGGTGAAGAGTAGGTAAAGCGGTTGGTGGGATAAAGCCACCTATACTGAATGGGTATAACTATGCCCTGTGAAGAAAAGTTGAAGGCTAAATACGAAATTTTAGCCGTGAGCATGGCTCTTAAATATATGGTAGCGCATATAGCGGCAACTTCATTCTGTAGCTCAGTTGGTAGAGCGTAGCCATTCGAGCCGTCCACGATGAAATATGGCAACATAGGGATTGCGTGGGTAGCGGCTCAGCCAAACGAGGCTAAGGTCGGTGGTTCGAGTCCATCCAGAATGACAAAACATTTATAGTTAAACAATTATTGGCTTGTGAAAGTCGTAGGTATAATAGGAATTGACAAACTAAAAAACGCATGTTTTAGACATTTGATTTTTGATGTATCACCATTTGTTTGTGAAAACAGGTGCTGAAAACTTCAATAGGTTAAGTCTAAGGTTTAAAGTCAGCCGTTACAGCGGTGACGGCTTTTCAAGAAACCCCGAATATTATTATATATGAAGTGCCGTTCGGTATGTCCGTTAGAAGTTCTGCCATACATTTACAGGTACAACACGACGCTTTTGCCGCAGAATCTCAATAACTCAGGAGTGGATGCGGTAGTTATCGCAGAACGAGAGAGAGTGGTAGCGCACGTCCACGACACTTCCCCTTTTGGAGAGTTGGTAGAGTCCGGTTGAATACACCACATTGCTAACGTGGCATACGTTGAGGCGTATCGGGGGTTCGAATCCCTCACTCTCCGCACAAAACACGTTTGGATTCGCTACCTTACCGTGTAGAGCCTTTCGGTGGAGATCTCGCGTGTGATCGCTGAATGCAGGGATCCTTGTTATCCTGCCCGAATTTCGGGACACCAAAGGCTTTTTTAAATGGAAATATTTTCTTTTGGTCAGGTAAGTATAAGATGAATTGGTGTGCCCCGTAGCAATCCGGCTGCGGGGCTTTGTGACGGAAGAAAATTACTTACGAACATAAATATAGAGTATGGGATATAAGGATCAGTTAAAGGAATGGCTTGACGAGCATCCTAATGCAACAGTAGAAGAGGCTATTGAGGCTGGCTACTGGATATGTTGTGATAACTGGTGCAAACAACGCAGATAATATATATAGATATGGAAAAGACTTATATTGGAATTGACCCCGGTTCTATCGGATTTATATCAGCCATCTTCCCGAATGGAAACTTTGAGTTCTATTCGATTGACGAGAATGATGATTTAGACTTACACAGGATTTTCAAGAGTATCAAAGAACGGTCATGGCAGGTGACAGCAGTGTTAGAAGATGTTCACGCAATCTTTGGTTCTGCTGCAAAATCTACGTTTGCATTTGGTGAGATTAAAGGCATCCTGAAAGGTCTGCTTATTGCGAATGAGATTCCTTATACTCTGGTACAGCCTAAACAATGGCAGCAGGAGATTTGGGTTCATCAGGATGAAATCTACATCACCAAGAACAGAAATGTCACTGACAAAGATACAGGCGTAAAGTATTCCAAGCCATACAAGGCTGTTGATCCGAAACCAACGTCAATCAATGCCGCCCGTAGACTTTTCCCGAATATCGACCTGAGAAAGAATGAGCGGTGCAAGAAGATTGACGATAACAAGGTAGATAGCTTGCTCATGGCCGAGTACGCTCGTAGAAAGAATTTATAACTGTTGTTTTTGATCATAAGCTAATTAAAGAGTTACAAATTGTCGGTCAGCTTTGTCGTGAGACAGGGCTGACTTTTTCTTTGACCATTTTCAACCAAAAATATAAAAATATGGCAGAACAAAAACAAAGCACAGAACTTGCAAAACTGAACATTAACGACTTGATGCACAGTCCAATCGTCGTTAAGAAGTTGCAAGATTGCCTGATTGACCCTAAGACAACCAACGGGTTTATCAGTAGTGTAATTAGTGTTGCAACCAGTAACACCTATCTGAAGAAGTGTCAGCCCATGACAATTCTTGGTGCTGCAATGGTGGCAGCAACTCTTCAGTTGCCTATTGTTCCTACTTTGGGAATGGCTTACATCATTCCTTACGGAACACAGGCTCAGTTCCAAATCGGCTACAAAGGACTTTTGCAGTTGGCGATGCGTAGCGGTGAGTTCAAGAACATCATCGACGAGCCAGTTTACAAAGGTCAGCTTGTAAAGAAGAACAAGTTTACTGGTGAATATGTTTTCGATGAAGATGCCCGTGAGAAAGATAAGGACGGCAATCCAACAACGGAGATTATCGGCTACATGGCTCGTATCGACCTCGTAAACGGTTTCAGCAAAACTATCTTCTGGACTGTTGACGAAGTAAAAGACCATGCCACAAAGTTCTCACAGGCTTACCAGAAAGGTTACACGTCGCCTTGGAAGTCAGACTTTGATGCTATGGCTCGTAAGACCGTCTTGAAGCACCTTATCAACAAGTATGCCCCGAAGACTATCCAGATGGAGAACGCCATCCGCTTCGACCAAGCTGCCGTGAAGATTAACAACAACGGCACTATGCTGACGGAGGAAGACCTTGACATCAATGCTTTCGGTGCAGATTACGTTGACAATGAGCCTCAGATTCAGGATGCAACAGCCGAAGAGGTTGATCCGAGTAAGGGATTGTTCGGTGACGGCGATAATGGCGATAAACAGTAAGTGCTATGGCTAACGATTTACAGCGAACAACAGAGTGGTATCTTTCCCGAAAGGGTAAGATTACCGCTTCTGAGTGCTATGTTCTTCTGAATAATAGCAAAGGTGAAGTTCCTCTTACGAAAGAAGAGAAGGAACAGTTTCGCCAAGAGCATCCCAGAGCCAAACTTCCTGAGACAAAGAAAGTCGATGTGCCTTTCAGCACTGGTACATATTCTTATCTCGACGATAAGATTGCCGAAATGTATATGCCCGATAACTCTTTCATTGAGTACATGGAAGACAGACCATCGAACAGGGCAATGCAATGGGGTACGTTTTGGGAAGAAGGAGCAAGAAACCGCTACATCGAGGCTACTGGCTATGAGGTTCTTGATTCTCCTTTCGTCGCCCTCAAAGGCTTTGAGAACTTCGCAGGTGGCAGTCCTGACGGCATCATAAGAAATGTTGAGGACACCAACGGCTACAAGGGTATCATTGAAATCAAGTCTCCCTTCAATCCGGCAGTCCACCTCAGACACTTCCTTTATGAGAGGCCAGAGGACTTGAAAGAGGATAACCTCCAGTATTACGTCCAGTGTCAGTACAACATGGTTTGCGTAAGCAGGGAGTTCGGAACACAAGTAGAGTTCTGTGACTTTATCAGTTATGATCCTCGCACATCGAAGTCAAAGCAACTGAAGGTTTTGCGTATTCCAGCGGAAATAGAAATGCAGAATCTCTTGGTTGAGAGGACGGAACTTGCGGTTTCATATCTACGTGAGCAAATAGAACGCATCAACAAAATGCAGTCTATCATCAACGAATACAAGTAAACTATGGAACTAACAGGAAAGCTGATAGCAGCATTGCCTACTAAGTCCGGTGTGTCTCAGAGAAGTGGCAACCCGTGGATGTCGCGTGAATATGTTATTGAGATACCAGGTCAGTACCCGAAGAAGTTTGTATTTACGATTTTCGGTGAGGATAAACTGAAGCAGTTCAATCTAAGGAAAGACGAGACTGTTACTGTACAGTTCGACATTGACGCTCACGAATACAATGGCAGATGGTTCAATGAGGTTCGTGCCTACAACATCATCCGTCCGCAACAGGCAGCACCAGCCCAACAGCCAGTAGCAGCTCCACCACAACAGACAGATGGTGGTGGTAGTGCGGACGATTTGCCATTCTGATCTATCAAAGCCGTGCCATTCCCGACACGGCTTTTTTACACGGTCTGACAACAAACGGATTGCGCATTGCTTCATTCTTGAAGTACCGTAAGGGAATTTGGTGGTTCGATGCCATCACAGACCTCTCCCTATTCTCCGTCCGACCCAAGATTTGAACGTCTCAAAGACTTGGCCAGCCCCATCTTTACGGTGGGGCTTTTTCTTATGAGTATTGGTGAACAAAGACAAGCATTGCGAGCCTTATATCCTACTACACCCAACAAGGATTTGTCGAAGATGCTTGGTATGAGTGTCGGTATGGTTCAGCGATATTCCTACCAAATGGGTTTAAAAAAAGACCCGAAATATCTAAGTGAAGTAAATAGGAAATGCGGTATGAAAGGTTGTATTGCTTTTCGTAAAAAACACTATGATCAATGATACCAGAATATATATTGAAAGCCGCAAAGGAGTATAGAGATTCACACGGCGGTAGCGAAGCATTGTTTGATGCCTTTATAGCCGGACACAAAGCAACGAGACAGCCGAAGACAAAAGACATTGTTCTTTCTCCAGAGCAAAACAGATTGTTTGAAGAGTGTTGGGATGCCTACGGAAAGAAAGGTAATAAAGGTAAGGCAAAAGAACAGTGGTCTAAGATTCCTTTGACCTCTCTTCCTCTGATACTCACACATATTAAGATATACGTAAGCAGCAGACAGCGAGGGTTTCAGAAAGATTTTGAACGATACCTGAAGGAAAAAGTCTATACGACAAATATTGTCACCAATGCAGGTGTTCTTTATGATTCTGAAAAAGATAGTGTTCCTGACGAATATCGCCCGACAACAGACGGCATTTTCCAGTACTGGAATGCGAAGCGAAAGTGTTTGATGTTTAATGGCTACATCGACCAACTCAATGACGGATATACAGACGATAACAGACCGGACGGTGCAAAAGTCGCATGGAGTATGTATGAGTGGGTATGGAGTAGACAAAACAAACAATGGATAAAACAGAATGATTAACGAAGAGACTCTGAGGCAGTGGTGGCATGTCTTTAAAAACGATTCCGAGTTAGTTGAAATCAGAATACTTGGAAAGTTCACCTATAGCGGCTACTACAAGAATATCGACAAACTGATTGAAGATATTAAGCCTTATGAGGATCTTCCAGACCAACAAATATACTTCACTCTTAATGAGATTGACGATGGCTGTTACGGTCGCGCCCAATGTGAGAAGATAGTCAAAGCCCCGAAGACTACGACCAACGACAACAACATAACCCGTCGTAAATGGGTGTTGATAGATTATGATCCGGTTCGTGTCACTGGTACAAACGCCACCGACGAAGAGTTTGAACTTGCTCATAAGAAAGCACAACAGGTTTTTCTCTATCTCAGGCGGTGTGGATTCAGTGACCCCGTAATCTGCAAGTCTGGCAACGGTTGGCACACCGTTTATAGGGTTGACATGCCGAATACCGAGGAAGTGAGGGATATGCTTTCGCAGTTCCTCCAGTCCATTGCATTGATGTTTACCGACGAAAAGGTAGACATTGATGAATCGGTGTTCAATGCCGCACGTATCTGCAAACTCTATGGTACTACAGCTAAGAAAGGTGCAGACCTTCCAGAACGGCCATGGAGAATGTCGGAGATTATTTATGTGCCGGAAGAGATTAAGGTAAATGACATTTCCCTCTTCCAAGCCGTAGCCAATCTTTTGCCGAAAGAAGAGCCAAAGCCAACACTTCCATATAGAGGCGGAGGTGCAGAGACTTTTGATCTGGAACGGTTCTTGAACGAGCATAACGTACAATACAAGAAAGAAAGTTGTGCGAAATGGACTAAGTACGTCTTAGACCATTGCTTTTTCAATCCAGAACACAAAGGTAAGGATGCTGCCATTATTCAGATGGCAAGCGGGGCAATCAAGTACACATGCTTGCACAATACTTGTCAGCAACATACATGGCAGGAGGTGAGGCAGATGCTCGACCCTCATGCCTACGAAAGACAGTACCAACCGCAGCCATACCAACCACAGCAGAGACAGGTTCAGCCACAGCCACAACAGCCCGTTATAAAGCCTGAGACCGCAGAACTTGGTAAGAAGTGGTTTTCGATGAAAGATATTGAGAAAGTCAATATCAATGAGTTGGAAGGTTTCAAAACTGGATTTACCGAACTTGACAAGGCGATTCGAAAGCTGTTCTTTTCCTCTCTGGTAATAGTTAGCGGATCAAACGCTTCTGGAAAAAGTTCTTGGCTAAACTCTTTGATTCTAAATGCGATTCAGCAAAGTCAGAAATGCGCGTTGTGGAGTGGAGAGTTACGACCAGACATCTTGAAGACGTGGATTCAGATGGTCGCTGCCGGAAAGGAGTTTCTGAGACAGGGAAGTAATGGAAAGTATTGGTTTGTCCCAGACGAGATATCGAAGAAGATAGACGATTGGACTGACGGAAAGTTCTTTCTATACAACAACGAATACTCAAACAAGTGGGAACAGTTGTTTGCCGACATGAAAGAACTTCTGGCAGCAGGTGTCAAAGTCTTCATCCTTGATAACTTGTTCAGTCTCGACATTGACGTTTTTGATGGTGACAGCAACAAGAAACAAAAGGAACTGATAAACCAACTCACAGATTTTAAGAAGAAGCATAAAGTTTTAATCATACTCGTAGCCCATCCGAGAAAGACCACCTCTTTCATCAGAAAGAATGATATTTCTGGTACGTCTGCAATCATAGACGCTGCCGACTACATTTTCATTCTGCATCGTGTCAATAACGACTTCAGAAAAAGCGGTGGCGAGTTCTTTGGTGCTGCCAACATTCAGAAGTTCTTTGAGTTCTCAAACGTCATAGAGGTTTCCAAAGATCGCATGATGGGAACTCAGGACTATCTCGTAGGCATGTACTATGAGATTGAATCCAGACGGTTCAAGAACACCAACGACGAGAAACGTTGCTATGGTTGGCGTGATGATATCGGTCAGCAACAAGATATGTTTGAAGAGCCAAAGAGTGATCTGCCGTTTGATGCACCAATAGATGAAGTGCCGTTCTAAGGCCACATTTTAGTTAGTCACATTACAGACATAATGTGGCTTTTATAGGTCGAAAAGAGATAACTGAGAATGTTGTTGCTCTTTGCCGATGATAAAGTCGCAGATGAAGTTGCGGGCATAGTCGGGGCTGATAGTGGAACGCTCCTCGCTGCATAGTCCGGCGTGAGGTGCTTTCTTCATTTCCATGTGCCTACGCTGCTGGCTCTTCGGTGTCTGCTGGAATGACCGCCCGTGTGTCGGCTCGCAGTTCCAGAACCAGTAGGCGGTCGGTTTCTTCATCCAGTCGCCTCGCCTTGTGCGGTCTTGGTCAACCATCGTTGGCGGTTTCATGATGACGTTCTGTTTGAGATACGTCTGCTCACTCCACGGATTTTCCATCACCATGCGGATTCCTCGGTCAAGGCACACGCCTGAGAACTTCATCATCAACTCGTAGAGCCTTGCCCGCTCGCGGTTCTTGTTCACCATGTATTCGATGCGTTTCTTGTAGGGCCATTTCTGGTAGTCACGTTGTCCGAGTGAGTACCACATCTGAGCCACACATGAGAACTCGATGCAAGGGAAGAAAGCCATGATGAAGTCGTTCTTTGCATCAATCGTGTCGAATAGGCTTGGCTCATCGTTGAAAGCCTTGTCGATTTCGGCAAAGAGGTCATCCGTGTGGTCAGTCTCTCCGAAGTTGTTCTGAATGTCATAATCCTCTGCTGGTATTCCAAGTTTTATGAATTCACGCTTGAATGTACCAGATTGTTCAAAGAAACAATGTACTTTTCCTTCTATTTTCATGTTAGGAAACATTATGTCTGCAATGAAACAATAAAAAAGCAAGCTAAAACGAAAATAATATGAAGAATTTATTGTTTGATGATTTCCGGCAATGGCGAATCTGCCTGTGGGCTGGAGTTTGTAAGGCGGCTTGGGGATTATGGAGAATCCTCACCTGTATCGTATTCGGCATTCTCAGCGTGTTTGCCTATATCGGCAAGCAGATTGATGCCTTCTATAGGCGTGAGTTTCCGGCTTCGCTTATCATCGGCTTCGTCATAGCCGTTCTGTCTGTTTGTTGGCTCGTTACGTTTGTGAATGAGCGTGCGGCAAGAGTTGGCGCAGAAATGCAGCGTGACAGATTGGCGTTGCGTCTGGATTCAGCGAAACAGAACTCTCCCGCAGTCTTTGACCGATATCAGAACCATTGGGAAGATGATAGTAAGTGACGGTCAGTACTATTACAGACCACATCGCAGATTATGGGGGATATGGCAGCACCATGAGGAAGGTAACGGCTTTTCATCCGGAACCTTTATCAAAGACTGCCCTACCAAAGAAGAGGCGAGGAAAGAAGTTTATAGGCTTAATGGTTGGATAATAAATGAGAAAAAAGATAAGAAACAGTCCGAGGCGTGAGAATGCCATAAGACAAGCCGTGATCTATCTCAAAGACAGTTGCGGCTATTGGGGAAACTCACATTTCCATGAAGATGTAGGCCGTTTTATCTGGTGGCTTAAATACAAGGCTGACAAGTACGACGTACTCAATGCCTTGTGTTGCGGCAAACAGAATAAGGTTGTGACCTTTGCAAGGGCTGACATCAGACACAGGCTTGACAGATACAAACTATTCTGTGATGCAGTCATGTTTCTGGTTATGATTCACATGATTGTGAGTTTCCTGATCACGATCTGCTATTGAAAGTATTTCCGACAAACATTGAATAATCACTAAACATAAAAAAGAATTATGTCACATTTACAAAGACGTTACACCGACTTCTATTACGTTGAGGTTGAAAAGAAGAACTTTTTTGGACGGAAGAAAAAAGAGTTGCAGAAACGCTATTATATCCGTCAGACCGAGAAAGTATTGCAGAAACAAGAGGAAATGCTTCACATATCCATTCCTCGAATGTTTCCAAATGCAATATTCCCCTGTGAGCATGAGGAACGTGGCTTTGTCAGCAAAGGCAAGAAGAGCAATCACACCCATGCCCGTTACAAGCGTAGGAACAAGGCTCGTATCAAAGCGAGAAAAGCTAAGTAAGTTTTATCTTTAATATTTAAGAATT
>Ga0310786_10009536_pt1 | contig 12312 bp, 6 predicted proteins | sample AusTroGonzalo_MG_FD_203881 | JGI IMG/M metagenome (GOLD analysis project Ga0310786, IMG submission 203881) | Bovine rumen microbial communities from tropical cattle in Woodstock, Queensland, Australia - Gonzalo_03 (v2) (version 2) | ecosystem: Host-associated > Mammals > Digestive system >...
GTTGCCATTGCTATTGCCATATATATTGCCTTGGCCACATTAAAAAATGTTGGTTCTTTTTCACAACAAGATATTGCCGGCTATCTTACAGCTGACAGAAAAGGGGTCTTTCCTCTGGCCGTTAAGGCAGCTTTTATTATCTTTCTCTTAAGTGATCAGACCTTTGTATACAGCTATTTGATTTCGCCCATTATCGGTGCCGGTGCAGAAATTGGCGGAAGCGGTTGGGGTTCCGGCTTTAGCAGAAATGCTGGGGGATTATTTGACAGTGTGATAGAAACATCTGAAGAGTTTTTAAAAAAAGCTTACAAAATTACCGCTTTAGGGCGAATATTGCTCTGCTTGGCCTTTTTGCCACAATCTATTCTTGATTGGTATTGGACAATGATTCCTTTTGGCTCCATTTTATTTATATTCGGGTGGATGATTATTCTCGGTATTTCTTTTTATTTACTTGATGTGCTGTTTCGGTTGGGCGTCGGCTGTATGATATTACCATTGGGTATTGCTTGTGGCGTATCCAGAATAACCTCTTATTATACAAAGCAAACATGGGCATTATTTATTAATGTTGCCTTCAACTTTGTTATGGTGGGTATCATCATTGATTTGACCTTATCTATGATTGAAGTAAGCCTTTCTGCTCTTTCCGAACACACAAATGTTGTTAAACTTTTGGAAGCTATACCAAATAATAAAGCGCCCGAAAAATCTGATACCGACGCAATTGATGAAGCCCTCACTATGACCGGTTTTCTCCTTCTTGTGTTATCCGGTATGATATCATTTAAGCTCTTTATGTCTGTGGAGCAAGTTGCCGAAAAAGTATCTAAGACAGCTTCTGTTGGTAAACTGGGACAAGAAACCGGTGGAAAAGCCATGAAAGCGGCACAAAATGTTGCCATGGCCCCGGTAAAGCAAGCCGGAAAATTTGCCGGTGCTGTTGGGCATGAGGTTGGCGATCAGATTAAAGACAGTGAGACTGCTCGCGGAGCTCGTGCTGCATGGCGGTTGGCTAAGATGAAAACAAAGAAATTTCTTGGTGTTAAAGGCTAGAAAAAAGGAGGATATATGAAAAGCCAAGTATTTAACATTAAAACAATTTTTAAGGAGAAGATAAAGCTATATCTTTTGCTTTTCTTTGTTTTGCTGTTAAATGCTTGTGGCGGTTCTGACCCGGAGAGCTGTGATACAATTATGCAAGATGCCTCGCCTTGTCCTTTGTGTGTTCTTTACAATATGATATCAAATGCTTCTTCCGGTCTTGCTACTGCTGCCTGGGAAAAACTTGCTTCCGGATTGGCTACTGTGGTGATTGTGGTTGCTGCCATTTATGTGGCCTTGTTTACCCTAAAGACAGTTACCTCTTTTGGTGAACAAACCTTGGGGGACTACCTTTCGGGTGATAAAAATGGTTTGTTTATCTTTTTGTTTAAGGCAACCATTATTTACCTATTACTAGCTGATAGCACAGGTAGCGAATTTAGAAAAAATGTGATTTTTCCTCTGTTAAGCGGGGCGGCGGAGATTGGGGGTAAACTATCCGCCGTGGCGGGTCCGGCACCCGAGATTACAACTAATGATACTTCCAGCTGGGGGGCTATATTTGCTGTGTTATCAAACACCGCAAAAGGATTTAATGATTCCGTTATGTTTGTGGTGGGTATCGGTCAAAGCTTTATGTGTCATGCCGTATCCGGTGAAAATCATGGAATTTTGCATTGGGATCTTTTGATGCTTCTTTCCGGTTTTCTTACCTTTATATTTGGTTGGATTTTACTTGCCGGTGTTTCGTTCTTTTTAGTAGACGTTATGATTAGGCTCACTTTTGCTGCGGTGTTGTTACCACTTGGTATTGCTTGTGCCATTTCCGGACTAACCGTAACTTATGCAAAAAATATTTGGAATCTGTTTTTGAATGTCTTTTTCAGCCTTATTATGGTGGGCATTATCATCGGTGTTGTTATTAATGTTGTTACTTTATGTGTGGGTGGAGGCTCCTCACCTAACCTTGCGGCATATTCTGTTGATATTGCCGGTATGGCCGCCGCTAACGAAGTTTCAGCTTTGGCTGAATCAATGAATGATTTTGGGTATATTATCCTTATCATCGTTTGTTTTTCCATTATGCTCAATTTGGTTGAGCAAATGGGAAATCTTGCCGGTGAGATTTCGGATACGGCAGGGTTTAATTCGGCTATTGCCCCGGGAAGTCAGGCAGCGGCTCCTCTTGCCAAAATAGCTGAAAAACAGGGTATGAAATTAGCCAAACAGACCGGTAATGCCTTTGTTGTGCAACCCACTAAATATGTCGGTCATGTTTTTAAGCGAGCAACACACATGGATGTTTTGTTTAATCGTGTATCTGATAAAGTGACGACTGTGCGTGGAAAGTTGACAGGCACCGGTAAAAAAGGTTATCTGGCATGGTTTAGGAGAAAATGATATGATGGATACAATAAAGAAAAAATTATATCTTATTTTCTCATCAAAGACACTTCGTTCTTTGAGTGTTTTGCCTTTCATTTTGCTCTTGAGCGCCTGCCATGAAATTATTGACCCGAGCGGTAGTGATGCTAACTATTCCTCTCAAGCTAATTGCTGGCAAACCAAAATTGCTCATTCTGTTACAAAGATGGTTGACAGTTTATATAGCACTGGCACAGCAGAAGCCACAAAAGCAGGTGCCGCTGTTATATTGGTGGGCTTTGCCGTTTGGATGGCTTTTAAGCTCTTAAAGGTTTTAGCTTCTTTTAAGGAAGAAAACGTGGGTGAAGTTTGGAATGAAATCTTCCAAAAATTATTTGTATGTGCTTTTTGTGCCTATTTTGTTACTGCAGGAGATAAGGTGGCAGAGGCGATGAATACGTTTGTTATTCCGCTTTATCAGCAAATCCTTGATTTGGGAATACAAATGCTATCTTTGCGTAATGACTCTCTTGGCGAAATTGAACTTGGTGCCTTTGGAAAAATTAATTTTGCACATGGTGTTGTTAGCTGCCCTGCAGTACAAGTAAAGGTGGGCGCTTTGCAAGATTCTGTACAACCTTTGTCTGACTGTATGATTTGCAACATTAATACGCGATTAAACACCGGAATTAAAATCGGCATCGGTTTAATTACAATTCCTGGTTTTGGACCAACTCTTGTCGGTCTTTTGATGATGCTTTTGTTTACGGCAGCCAAATTCTGTTTTGTTCTTTATGTGGTGGACAGCTTGTTTAGGGTAAATTTTGCCGCCTTTTTCTTGCCGCTGTTGATTGCCGGCGTGCCTTTTAGCTATACTCGTAAGTGGAGTAAACACGGCTTGCTGATGTTTTTGAATTCTGCAGGATGTATGCTGTTTATCGGACTTTTGATCGGGATGGCCGTCGGCTCGTTGGAAACTATTTTTTACAATCTCAGCAAAGCCGGTGATTTGGATCCGAAAGAGGCCGAAGGTGTTGCCAGCACAATGCTTTTGAGTATGGTTCTTATCTCGTTGTTATTAATTAACATTCCGGCACAGGGAGTTAAGCTCGCCAATACTTTTATCGGCGGCGGGCAAGGTATGGTTTTTGCGCAGAAGGTTTCAAAGTTTATTATAAATTCCATCAAAAAAGTGGGAGCAGCGGCCCTTTCTTTTGTAACACAAGGTATTACCAGGGGTATAACCGATACTGCAGAAAAATATGAAGCAACAATGGAGGTTGTGCATGATTTGAAACAAAAATCTCAAAGTATCAGCAGATCTCTTAATTCTTTGGCGGGGTATAATGATGATGACTAGTTTAATTAAAATAGCACATTGGGTGCAACGCCGAAAAACAGCTTTCTTATCTTTGTTCTTAAGCTGTGTTGTTTTAGTATTTTCTACTATACCTTGTTTTGCGGCAATCAGTATAGCCTCTTATGATGAACAAGCCTATTTAGAGACCTGTGTTACAAGACTTGCCGAAAAATATTCTGATACAGGTAACTGCTGGTCTTGCGGTATTATTGAAATCATTATGCAAAATATGACTTCAGCCGCCGAGACACTTGGGGGATTGGTTACCGAGCTTGCCAAGCAAGTTTTGCTTATCGGTTCTGCCATATGGTTGGCTATTTTCTTTTTGAAATCATTATCTTCGCCTGCACAGCAAGACCTTTCCAAAGTTTTGGATGGCGCTTTTACCTTTATGTTTAAGGTTGCTTTGGTCTATTTTCTGATTTCCGGCGGCATCGGCGAACTGGTCGGGGATATTGTCAATCCTTTGCTTAGCATCGGTGTTGATGCCGGAACAACATTTATGCGTAGTGTACAATGAGGAGGGGAAAATGAAAATATTTTTTAAATTTATATTATCCTTATCCCTTTTATTTATACTCTCCGGGCCGGCTCGGGCCGCCTCTCAGATGGGTGCACTTGATACATTAACCACCAGTGTTACAACAATGGCTAAAGAAATTAACACCTCTTCTTCTCAGATGATGAAATATGCCAATATGCTTATGTGTAATGCTCTTCATGGTCAGGCAGCCTATCGTAAAATTTCGGTTTTGGGAATTGGAATTGAATTTTATTTTCCGCATCTCGGTACTCTTTTGAGCGGTGTTGTTCTTTATACCATGGGATTTTTTATTATGTTGGCTGCGTCCTATTATTTATTTGATGTGGCATTTAATATTTCCATTGCTTTGACTGTTTTGCCTTTAGGATTTGCTCTTTGGCCCTTCGGATGGACAAAAGATAAGCTCAAACCTATGGTTGAAAGTATTGTTTATTATACCGGTGTGTTTATCTTTTTGCCATTAGGACTTTATATTGCAAAACTTTTAATTGTTATTGCTCTCTTTAAGGGGGGCGGTTTTGATTTTGAAGAGGCCTTTAAGAATGACCAATCTGAAGAAATTGCCGACCATTTGGGGTTATTTACCTTAGGCTTTTTGAAAGCCGTTATCTGCTATATGATTGCCATTCATATTATTCCTCTGATGTCGGTGGAATTTTGTAACCACTTTTTTGGCACATCTTTGGTGGGAAGTCCTATGAGCGATGCCCTTCAAAAAGGTATTAATACAATCAAAAAACACACTGTCGGAAAGTTGGCCAAATATGGCGCTGATGTTGCTAAGCACCAAACCGGTAAAGCTATTAAAAATGCCGGCGACAAACACGGCAATATATTAGATCGCGCTATATACAGCTATGGCAAACAGATGAGTAAAACAAGGAAGTAATTAAGGAGAGAACAATGAAGCCTATCTATAAAAAAATACTCAAGTTTCTTCCTCTTCTTGTATTGCTGTTTGTGATACTTGCACCTTGTGATGTTTTTGCCGACCATAGTATTGCAGACGGAGCAAACAAACTTGTTTCTTGGGCTAAAAATGCTTATGATAAGGCTAATGAATTTGGGCAAAAAGCTCTTGATATGGCCAAAAATTGCGTGGGTGATGTGGGAGCCTGTGCCTCAAAAATTAAAGATAAGATGAAAGATTTGGCTCTCAAAGCTTTGGATTTATTAATTCGTGATAATTGCGTGCTTAAAACCGTTCATTCCGAGTGTGTTTTCTGTGGTATGTTTAAGACGTTGTTTAACGCGGCGGCAATGGTGGCGTCCGTTTCTTATGCTGCCTTTTCGGGAAGTTTGGGCGTTCTTATTTTGGTCTTTCTTGCTGTGTCTTTGGCTTTAATTGTTTTAAAGAATTTGGCTTCTTTCGGTTCAAAAGATACAGGCGGTATGTTAAACGATGTGTTCTCGCGCGCCTTTGTTTGTGTCGGTATTTATATTATCATTACTCAAGATTACTTTAACCTGTTTAATATGACAATAGGCGCTGTTATTTCTGACGGGTTAAGTTTGGTAAGCCATATCAACGGGGGCTCCTCGGGTGATGGCGTGGCCGGTTATGCCGCAACTGCAGGTGCAAACGGCGGACAAGTTATGCCCAGTTCTATTGAAATGCAAATTGATGATGCTATCCGCCGTATAGAGGCAAAAATTTATCAACTCTTTAACTATGGTGATTACGCCTGGTGTTTGGGTACCGGACCTAAAAAGATTTTCAAAATTTTCTGGCATCTCACTTATATGATTGATGCAATATTCCTTTATGTCGGCGGCTTATTCTTTATGGTGGGTTATCCTTGGGTGATGGCAGATGCCGTGTTGCAACTGGGTATTGCTTTGGCTTTATTGCCTTTTGCTGTGGCAGGGTATGCCTTTGGCGGCACAAGAAAATATCTGCCTAAAACCTTTTCTTGGATGCTCCATTCCATCTTTGTTTTCATCTTTATGAGCATATTAATTGAGTGCGTATTAACCTATGTCGGGCAAATTTTGGATGCCGCCTTTTCTTCAGCCGGAGATCGTTTGTTTGTTGATGCCCAAAAAGGCGTTGTCTTTTATGGCTCCAATATGATGAAGATTCTCTTCATTTTGGCTATCGGATGGAATTATATGCCCGAGATAAGAGAGTTGGCTCAAAATTTTGCACAAGGCTCGGGATTGAGTGCCGGCGCCAAGGTTGGCGAAACTGTTGGCAAGCAGATGGAAAAAGGACTTGAAAAAACTGCAAAATACGCCGGCGAAAAAGCCTGGGAAGGCACAAAGGCCGCAGGGCGTGTGGGGCTTAGAACGGCAAAAGGCATTAACCGACGCGGAGGGATGTTCTTGGCCAAGCACTTTGGACATACCGAAGCCGATGGTAGCCGTGTATGGACACTCGGTGGCGAACTGGCCAGAAGAAATAAATTTGTTCGCTTTTTAACACGCGGAAAGGAATTCAGAATAGAAAATAATACTGCCGGCAATATTAGAGATGCACAAGGAAATAAGATAGGTAATACCGGCCTACAGCGGAAATTGGCTATGGATGGCAGAGGCAATGTGATTGGTTATGTAGATGAGAATAATCATGTTATTAAAGCCGATGGTACAGATATGGGTGTTCTTGATAGAAATAATGAAATTGTGGATTCTTCTGGTAATACTCTTGCCTCGGCACGCGGCAACCACGAGCGCCGTATGATATTTGACAGTGCCGGGAATATTGTGGGATATGTTCATCAAGAAACAGATGCTAATGGACGCCTTATTGAAACAAAAGAAGTGCGTGATCTTAACGGCAATGTTATCGGTTCATTAGATGATAACGGTAATGCGCTTGATGCTAGCGGAAGATCTGTCGGTTCCATATTTAAGACCGGTGAAGCGGCCGTAGATGCTCAGGGTAACGTTATCGGGAGTATTAATGCAAGCGGTCAGGTTTTAGATGAAAGAGGAAATGTGGTTGGCAGAGTTAATGCTGCAACCGGTGAAATTGTGGCTGACGAAGTTATAGAAGCCGATAAAATAGAAAAAGAAGCCCTGGATGCTTCGGGGGCTCTTCTCGGATTTGTAGATTCAACCGGTGTGCTAAGAGATGCTGATGGTAATGCCATTGCTCATGAAGACGGAAGTGGTAATCTTTTAGATGCACATGGTAATATTATCGGCGTGGCCAGAAATCGGGTGGTGCGTAATGAAGATGGTTCTGTTAAGTATAATATAGATGCCAGTGGTCAGGTTTTAGATGCCGGCGGTAATGTTATCGGTTCTATTGATCCGGCTACCGGTAATCTTATTATGAGCGACAGAATTATCGGCAGGACCATGAATAATGTGAAGTTTGCCTATGATGATCTTGGCAATCCTATCGGACATATCTTAAATGATGGTACAGTTAAAGATTTTCACGGCAATGTTTTGGGTGGTGCTGCGGTTAAAACCGGTCTGTCTGATGTTTTGGTAAAAGAACATATATCCATTACCGGACGTCGGCATGTTAACCGCTATGATAAATACAGCTCTGTTAAGCAAGAATATGATAGGAATGGAAAACTTATTAAAAATGAGGCTAAGTTCCACCATAATTTCCTTAAAAAGTACCTGATTGACGAAAAGGGTGAAATTAATCAAGGTGCACTCCAAAAGCTTATGGATTCTGCTATGGCGCAAGATCCAAATATGCGAAAGGTGCTCTTAAACCAAGTGGGTAAGGAAATATTGAAAAAGCAAGGGCATTCCGTCAGCAAATATTTCCATCAGGGGCAAAGTATGCTTGATTATCAAGAGAGCAAGACTATCGGTGTGGCCAGAGGTGATAAGGCTTATGATCTTTTGGGACATGAAATCGGTACCATAAAGAATAATCGTATATTTGATTCAAGCGGGCAAGTTGTGGGTTCTATTGATGCAAATGGTAATGCAGTTTCTGATGCCAGAATGACCATTAAACAAGTTAATCATTTCGGCGAAAGGTTAACCTATGGCCTAGCCATTGATTCTCTTACCGGTCAAGTTTGTACCCAATTTGCACGAGATGCTAAAAAAACACATGTAATGCGCAGACTTGGGAGAGAAGCTTCAATTAATCTACACCATGGCAGCATGCATACATTAGGCAGTGTGTTTGGTCGCCGATATTACACACCGCATGGGACAGAAGCTGTTGATACTTGGCTTGGCACACACTATGAAACCGGCTCGGATGCTAAGGGCAATTATTATATCCGCGATAGAAAAAAATATTTCTTCTTTGGACCTAGTGAAACGAAAAAAGTTTATGCAACCGAAACTCAACGCGCTGTTGATAAAAATCGTAGCAGAAATATTCACAATGCAGATAAAATCAGATCAATACTTGCCGGACGTACAGAAGCTAAAGGTTTGTTCTTTAAATATGAAGCTGCCGTTGATGTGAACACCGGGGAAAAGGTCTATAGACGTTATTTAAGAAAAGGATGGAATGTCAAAAATTATGTCCGTTGGCCTGTACAGACTGCAAAAGTTGCGCTTAAGACAACATCAAAAGCCGTTGTTAAAACAACAACCAATGCCCTTACAGCGGGTGCTGCCACAATAGCTTTTCCTGCTATTTGGGCTACCAGTTTGCTGATTAATCCTAAAAAAACCCTAAACGGAGAACTGACAGAAAATTTTGTTAAAAGAAGGTGGCGTAACTTTAAGAAAGATTTGGATGGAACCATAGATGATTTTAAACATCTTTCGGACAGTTGGCAAACAGGAAATATTCAAGAATATACCGATGAAGGCAAAAAAGTGATAGACAGTTCCACCGGAAGAACGATTAAGAGTGATTTTGACCATACTGTTTCTACCGAAAGAATTGATGATTCTAAAACAGTTACTAATGCCAATAATCCGAATGATACCACACTCTTCGGTGGTCGTGACACCACTCAAAGAGAAGTGCATTTTAATAACGGGATGGTGGAAATTAAGGTTAAGGCAACTGTGGCATCAGACGGAAGCGTGCAATATGAAGAAACAAAAGTTATTTATTCGGCACGGGCTCAAAAAGGGCATGACAGCTTCCTTGATAATGGTAATGACGATTATCAGATTGTGAGTGAGACCGGTACCATCGCTTCTGATTTACAGGCGGAAAATACTGACTCGTTTTATTTAGATTTCGGAATGAATAATTTCTGCGGCGCAACATCAATTGGCGGCATGTCTGCCAGAGACTTTATTGTTAAAGATCTTCTTGCCCGTGTCAGAAAAAGTAAATCAAATAAGCATCATACGGATTTTACTAAGGAAATATTCTAAATATCTTTATCCCGTTTTGTATAATGCGACATATCCTTTGTCCACTAAACGTCAAAATTTTGGCTTTTTCCATCTTGCGTAATTTATGGCGGATTTTTGAGTATGCACTCGTCTCTTGACAAAAGTTATACAGATTAATTTTTTTTTATCTTTTTTGACTTGCATATTTTTTGCGCGTTATTATTATAAAGTAAAGTTATTTTTGTAAAGGTGATATTGCTATGGAAGAAATTGTATTTCCCAATCAAATTAGAATTCACCGCAAGATGCGCGGTGTGTCAATGCAAGACTTGGCAGATAAATTGGGCATCAGCCTTTCTGCTATTTCTAAGATAGAAAAAGGTTACAGACGACTTAACCAAGAACAACTTATTTTAGTGGCAGAAGAACTGGATTGTTCATTGCAGGATTTGTATGTTAATGAGCAAAATTCTCAGCACGAAGTTGTTATGGCCTGGAAGAAAGAGCAAGAACGCCGCCAAGAAATTAATAAAAGCAGCGGATTAAAAGTTTTGGGTGCTGCTCTTCGTTATATCCGTAATGATAAATCACTTACATTAATTGAGGTTGCCGAAAATGCAGAAATGACTCTGTCGGTTTATCACCGTATAGAGATGGGGCAACGTGAGGTTTCCGATAAGGAATTTAAGAATATTGCCAGTGCTCTTAATATGGAGCCTGATGCCTTAAAATCTGAGATTAAACGCTTGGATGAAGCCGGTTCCTTGGAAGAAATTATTGTTCACAATGATACAAAATATAAAATCAATAATGTCGGTCGTGTGGCTAATGATCATTCGGGCAATTATGTAGATATAGAAGCTTTAAGAGTTCCTGTTTTCGGAAGTTCGGGTACAGACGGTTCTATTCTGGTTGATCGTTCTTCCATATCCAAAGAAGCTACTAAGCCTGCCTCTTTGATGGATAAGCGTGATATTTACGGAGTAAGTTTGTGTACTAGACGTTTGGGTTCTATTTTATCAAACAGAGCTGTCATGTTTGTTGCTCCTTCTGAGGTAACAAGTGTCGGCGATATTGCTCTTTACTATAAAACAGAACAGCAAGCTTTTGTGGTAAGTGTTAGGGAAGATGAAACAGGACAGCTTTATGGCTTAATGTGGAATCCTGAGGAGCGGATTTATTTCACTAATGATGACTTTAAGAAGATTCATAAGGTGGTAGATATTGCTCTTTAGGTTTTCTTTTGTTTAATTGTGGTTATTAATTTTATATAAAGGTCAGCGCCGTGGAAAATTTGAATGATGTAGAGTTCGGCAGTGATAAAAACGAAGAAGAAGCGCCAATTTTGGTTGCTCAACGTTATTTGAACATTTTTAGACAGATTCACATTTTTAGCAAAGAAAAACGTGATCAGTTTGATGACGAATTGTTGGCTTTACCGCAGAATATTTTAGATTTTTACAAAAGAATGCCTGGCGGACGGCTATTAATTGAACATATTGAAGATGTTAAAACGGAACGTGGTATTTCTTTTGTAAAAGCCAATAAAGACGACTTTTCTTATGATACCAGTTCATCAACCGGCGGATCCGGTGGTGGTGGCGGTGTACCTGCGCCTGTGGTCGGCGGCAACTTGGTGATGGATAACTCTTTTGCAGAAACTTTAGCACAATCTATGGCTGCTGCCTTTAAGGGTGTGCCGGCTGCTGCAGCGCCCATAGCCACAGGAGCTACCTCAAATGTTGCCGTATCTGCAGATTTCGGCAATGCTTTTGACATTATTGCAGAAGAAATCCGCACCTCGCGCGCATCGCTATTAGATGTCTTAAAAGAAACACGAAATATTACCGATACGGTTATTGCTTCACAAGTGTCCATTTCTCGCGTTTTGGAAAGCTTGCTTTCTTCTAAAAACAGAGATGAAACCGATGTGGCAAACTTAAATAATAAAATTATTGCTTCGCAAGCTTCCATAACTAAACTTTTGGAAGGTTTGTATTCTGCAAATGCCATAAAGAATGAAGAAATTTCAAATTACTTGAATATTGATAACAAGTTACAAGATTTTCGGAATGACTTAACACAAACGATTATGGGCTCTTTGAGCGGATTTGCTGACCGTTCTTCTGTTGCTACTGCTGGCGGCGAAGGTGTTTCTTTTGATGTGGAAAGCAGATTAGCGGCCTTTAAGAATGAAGTTAAGGCTGATGTTAATAAATCACTTACAGAAATAAAAAGTTTGCTTGCCAATCTTGTAGAAGATGGCAACAAACATTTTTCCGCAACAGATTTAAACGATAATTTACCGATTACTGATGATAATTCATCTGAAGTTTCTTCCAATAATTCTTCTGATGAGTTCTCTAATGTTCAGGATAACGAAATTTCTGATACTTTTGAGAAAAAGAAGAAAAAGAAAAAAAAGAAGAAGAATCTTGAGGCGGCGGCCATCGCTCCAATTGTAGAGGAAGCAACTGCCGTAACAGCCGCTCACGCAGAAGCTTCCATGGCAGAGGAAGATCGTGTACCGTTTATTGAAGATGATAATGCACAGTCTATTGAAGATACCGTTCAAAATGTTGATGCAAGTGATGAGCTTTCGGATATCTTGTCTGATTTAGGTAATGTTGATTTGAATTTATCTGATGAAATTTCAGGCGAACCTAAAAAAGAAGATGCCCTTATTGACAGCATGTCTCAGACAGATGACTTAGAACAAATTTCAGATGTTGTTATATCTGACGAGAATGCAAGTCCTTTGACAGAAGAT
>Ga0310786_10009538_pt1 | contig 12310 bp, 4 predicted proteins | sample AusTroGonzalo_MG_FD_203881 | JGI IMG/M metagenome (GOLD analysis project Ga0310786, IMG submission 203881) | Bovine rumen microbial communities from tropical cattle in Woodstock, Queensland, Australia - Gonzalo_03 (v2) (version 2) | ecosystem: Host-associated > Mammals > Digestive system >...
AAGTGAAGGCCGCCTATCCCGACCTGGATGTGGTGGTGGGCAACGTAGCCACCGAGGAAGGCGCCCGCGACCTGGTGAAGGCCGGCGCAGACGGCGTGAAGGTGGGTATCGGCCCCGGTTCCATCTGCACCACCCGTATCGTGGCCGGTGTGGGTGTTCCCCAGCTCAGTGCCATCTACAATGCTTCTCAGGCTCTCAAGGGTACGGACGTAACGCTCATCGCCGACGGCGGTCTCCGTTACTCCGGTGACGTGGTCAAGGCGCTGGCCGCCGGTGGAGACTGCGTGATGTGCGGCTCCATGTTTGCCGGCACCGAGGAATCCCCGGGAGAGGCCATCATCTACAATGGTCGTAAATTCAAGGCTTATCGCGGCATGGGTTCCATTGACGCCATGGCTGCCGGTTCCAAGGACCGTTACTTCCAGGACGACAAGGTGGAACTCAACAAACTGGTTCCGGAAGGCATCGTGGGCCGCGTTCCCTACAAGGGCACCCTGGCCGAAACTGTATATCAGCTCATGGGTGGTCTCCGCTCCGGTATGGGCTACTGCGGCGCCGCCAACCTGGCTGCCCTCAAGAAGGCCAAGTTCACCCGCGTCACCGCCAGCGGCATGACCGAGAGCCACCCTCACGACATTACCATCACCAAAGAAACCCCTAACTACTCCCGCAGTGAATAAGATTGTCATTCTGGACTTTGGCTCCCAGGTAACGCAGCTCATCGGCCGCCGCCTCAGAGAGCTCAACGTCTATTGCGAAATATATCCCTACAACAAAGTCCCGGCTATGGACGAGACCGTGAAAGGCGTGATCCTTTCCGGCAGCCCCTGCAGCGTACGGGACGCCAATGCCCCGCAGGTAGACCTGAGCCTGTTCCGCGGCAGGCTGCCCCTGCTGGGCATCTGCTACGGCGCCCAGTACCTGGCCCACACCGGCGGCGGAAAGGTGGAAGCCTCCAACACCCGTGAGTATGGCCGCGCCATGCTTAAGGTAGTGGCCCAAAGCCCCCTCCTCAAGGGCGTGAAGCCCGAGACCCAGGTGTGGATGTCCCACGGAGACAGCATTTCGGCCCTCCCTAAGGGCGGCAAGGTCATTGCCTCCACGGCCGATGTGGTGAACGCCGCCTTCCAGATTGAGGGCGAGCCCACCTATGCCGTGCAGTTCCACCCTGAGGTATACCACACGGACGAAGGCACCCAGATGCTCTCCAACTTTGCCCTCGATATCTGCGGCTGCGAGGGAGACTGGACCCCGGCTTCCTTCATTGAGAGCACCGTGGCTGCCCTGCGTGAGCAGATTGGTGGCGAGAAAGTAATCCTGGGCCTCAGTGGCGGCGTAGACTCCACCGTGGCAGGTGTGCTTCTGAACAAAGCCATCGGCAGCCAGCTCACGTGCATCTTTGTGAACAACGGCCTCCTGCGCAAGAACGAGTTCGAAGACGTGCTGGATTCCTACAAGGATATGGGTCTCAATGTGATTGGTGCCGATGCATCGGCCGAGTTCCTGAGCCAGCTCAAGGGCGTCACGGACCCCGAGACCAAGCGCAAAATCATTGGCCGCCTGTTTGTAGAGACCTTTGACAAGTACGCCAAACAGATAGAAAACGCCCGCTGGCTGGCCCAGGGGACCATATATCCGGACGTGATAGAGAGCGCCGGTATCCCCGGCATCGCTTCCAAGATCAAGAGCCACCACAACGTGGGCGGTCTGCCGGAGCAGATGAACCTCAAGATTGTAGAGCCCCTCAAGATGCTCTTTAAGGACGAGGTCCGCCGCGTGGGCCGTGCCCTGGGCATCAAGGAAGAGCTGGTGAGCCGTCACCCCTTCCCGGGCCCGTCCCTGGCCATCCGTATCATTGGAGACGTAACCGAAGAAAAGCTCCGCGTGCTCCGCGAGGCCGATGATATTTACATCCGCGGTCTTCGCAACTACAACTGCACCGGCATGGGCTTCCCTTCGGCCTCCGACCCCCGCGAAATGGCCACCAACCTCTACGACGCCATCTGGCAGGCCGGCGTGATCCTGCTGCCGGTCAAGAGCGTGGGCGTGATGGGAGATGAGCGCACCTACGAGAACCCTGTGGCCCTCCGCGCCGTGGTCTCCACAGACGCCATGACGGCCGACTGGTTCCCGTTCCCCTACGACTTCCTCCGCGATGTCTCCAACGAGATCATCCGCAAAGTCAAAGGCGTGAACCGCGTAGTCTACGACGTGAGTTCCAAACCGCCGGCAACCATTGAGTGGGAATAGGTTACCTGTTGTTGTGCCTGAATTTCAGAGGCGTTAACCCGTAATGGGTTTGCTTGAATCGGGTACTGAAATAGCGGGAAGTGGAATAGCCCACCTTTTCCGAAATCTCCAGAATAGAGAGTGAGCTGGAGCGGAGTAATTCCTCCGCTTTGCTCATTCTCTTTTCTTCTAATACTTCTGCCACACCTTTTCCATAGGCCGTGTTCATCTTGTAATAGAGGGAGGCACGGCTCAGGGCCATATCTTTGGCAATCCGGTCTACGGACAGCTGAGGGTCGGCCATGTGCTCGTCCAGGTATTTCTCTATTTTTCCGGTAAATACCATGTCGCTTGCACGCAGCTTTTCTTCCAGGGCTTTCACTCTTTTTCGGCTTACGCGGTCGATGATGAAGCTGATAATGCCCAGGCCCAGGATAATGTATACCAGAATCATAACGATGGAGGAATACCAGGGCCGAAGGATGTGCAATGAGGTTACGTGCTGCGGTTGGCTCCAGCTTCCGTCGGACCTTAAGTAGGACACGTCCAGTCCGTAATGTCCGGACTTGAGGGCGGGGAGGGAGATGCTGTCGTCGAAGGTTTCCGTTACCATCTCAGAGGTTCCGGACAAGTGAAAGCGGAAGAGGTTCTTCTCATACGGGTCGGCGCCGGCCAAATCTATCCGGATAACCAATGAGGGGTAGTTGTAGGGCAGTTTAAGGCTGCCGGAAGAAACGTCTCTCAGCTGGACGACCTTATTCTCGCCCATATCAAAGTAGCAGTCTGCACCTATCTCTACAAGGCCTGTGGTTCCTCCCAGGTAGATGGTTCCGTTGGGCAGGCAGGTGCTGGACAGAATCTCATTGGCCGGGACACCGCGGTTTTCTCCCGTCATCTCAATGCGCCCGTTCCTGTAGAGGAACAGGGTGTTGTCGGCGGCAATCCAGAGGTTGTCAGAGCCATTGCTTTCCAGGCGGCTTACCCTGGAGAACAGGCCGGACTCCGTTTTGCTGACCTGCTGGCTTCTGGGGTCAAAGGAAAACAGGCCGTAATTGGTGCCAAACCAAAGGAGTCCACCGTGAAATACAGCTGTGTTGATGCTTCCGGTCTGAATGTCGGGTTCGTAGATGAGGTTGAAGGTTTTTGCCTCCAGGTCCATGTTGAAGAGTCCGGCCGAAGAGTAAGCATAAAAGGTCCCGTTTGCGGGGCCGATGGCCAGCAATTCCGTCCCTTTGTCAACCGTAAGGTCTTCCATCCGGACAAATTGCTGGGTGTGTGGGTTATAAATATAAGTATGAACCACCAGAAAGAGAATGCGGCCGTCTTCGAGGTTGTAGAGGGTGGGGGCATTGCTGCTGTAGCACTCTTCATGATTGGTTTGCTCATCTATGATAATAAAAGGTCGGGCGGCGAATGTTTTCCGGTCCATCAGGAAAAAACCGTGGTTGTAGGTGGCAATGATGAGGGATTCGTCGTCGTAGTCGGCCACGGAGGTCACTTTCAGGTCTTCCATCCGGGAAGGCAGGGTAATGCCCGTGTTGGGGGTATATCTTCCTACACCGCTTCCGTCGGTTCCCAGATAAAGGTTTCCATCCCGGGACGCAAAGATGTCAATGATGACATTTTCTGCCGAAGGCTTGGTATGTGTGAGGTCAAAGGTTTTGATGGGGGAGCGTTTGAGACCCACGAGGCCGGCCCGGACACTGCCAATCCAAACGTTTCCCAAAGGATCCTCATAGAGTTTTGTAACGGATAGGGGAATGCGCCCGCCCGCCTGCTCGGCCTGGAGTTCAATGGTCCCCATGCTGTGGTCGTTCAGATTCAGCGACCGGATACCCGATCCGTCAAATCCCATCCACAGGGCGTCGTCAATGACCAGAAGTGCCAGGAGCGGTTCCTCGGGGAGCCCCTTTTCCCCGTGCTCCATGGCGAATACCGTCTTTTTTTCTTTTAAATTATATCCAACGATACCATAATTGAGGATAGACATATAAAGGACGTCCCCTTCCAGGGCCGATGCCATAATCATCCGTCCTTCCATGAGCTCTGCAACGTCCATTTTTTCGGCCTGGGGCCCTACACCCAGAGAGGGGCCTTCCTTCTTGTCCAGAGAAAGCAACTGGCCTCCATAGAGATAGAGAGCCTGGTAGTCCGTGTAGATTTCAGAAGAGCCCTCCGTGTAGCTTTGTTTTTCATAAGAATAAAAGCCAAGGCCAAAGTGGGCTCCAAACCAGATTCCTGACTCTGTGTTTACTGCACAGGTGACGGGGTTCTCGCTGATGAGGGAAAAAGAGTCGGCCGAAGGATCATAGCGGAACAGACCTTTATCCGTAGAGACCCATAAGTTTCCCAGCGCGTCATTGTGGAGCAGATAAATGTAGTTTCCCATAATTCGGTTGCTGCCGTCGTCCATAAAGACGCGCAGTTTGCCGTTACGGTATTCGTTGAGGCCAAACCGGGTCCCAATCCAGAGCGCTCCGCGTCCGTCATACAGGACATCTGTTACGGAGGATTGGGAAAGCCCGTTTTCTACACTGATTTGCTTGCAGTAGTAGCTGTTTGCGTGTAAACTCCAAATTTGAAGCATCAATAATAACGAAAACAGAGTCTTTTTCATGGCCTATTATAAATTTTGTACAAAAATAGACTTTTTCTGGAAATAATAAGCATGTGGGTCTGGTTTGTTTTGGTCAATTTTGCACTGACCTCATAAGTCGCTAATTCAGAACCTTTAACTACATCGCATGAGAAAACTGTTATTCTGCACTTTTGCCACCCTGGCTCTTCTTATTATAGAGGTCGGGCTGGTAACTCTTGACGCTCTGGCCCAGTCAGAGAGAGCAGCTTCCCAGCAGAGATTTGTTGTCACGGGTGTCGTTGTTGATCAGTCCGGAGAGCCTGTAATAGGCGCGACTGTCCTGGACAAGGACAACAGCAACGGCGTAATGACGGATACCGACGGCCGTTTCTCGCTGGAACTGAAACAGGGTGCCCATGTCCTGGTAACCTGCATAGGTTATAAGGACTACACCTTCCAGGCTACACAAGGCCGTCCCTTGAGGATTGTCCTCGAAGATGATCTGATGCTCATTGAAGAAACGGTGGTCACTGCGTTCGCTACCCAGAAAAGAGTGAACGTTACCGGTGCCATTACCATGGTGTCAGGCGACGACGTCGTCCAGGCTCCCGTGGCCAATGTGTCATCGGCCCTGGTGGGTATTACACCGGGACTTAGCGCCGTTACGGTTTCCGGAGAGCCCGGGCAGGATGCGGCCGACATTGCCATCCGAGGAATTTCCTCCTATTCGGGTAACACTTCGCCCCTGATTGTCATCGATGGCATAGAGCAGCCCTCCAGCCAGGCCATGAGCATCCTGAACGGCCTCAATGCCAACGACATTCTGGGTATCAGTGTCCTGAAAGATGCTTCCTCTACGGCCGTTTACGGAATCCGCGCAGCCAACGGTGTTATTATCATTACTACTCGCCGTGGTCAAAAGGGTTCCCCCAGGGTTAGTTTCTCCGGCAACTTCGGTGTCACCAGTGCCACCAATGTTCAGCGGGGATTGTCTTCTTACGAATACGCCCTCTTCAGAAATGAAGCTATATATAATGAGGTAGCGGGTTACGGCAGTACGCCGCTGATGAACTACCTCTTTACGGAAGACGATTTGTGGAAGTTCAAGAACAACCGTGATTTTACCCCTGCCGAGGTGGCGGCCATGCCCAATCTCACGGAGGCCCAGCGGCAGCAGCTTCTTAACAGTGAGGCGTTGTACTATGGCACTTCCGATGCGTATGCAGAGCTTTATAGCCGTGTGGCACCTCAGTGGTCGGCCAATGTAAGCGTTTCGGGTGGTGCAGAGAGAATGAGATACTACGTTTCCCTCAATTATTTTGATCAGCAATCCATTATGCAGAACGCCAATTATTTTGGCGTCCGTACGGGATCGCGCTATCAGCGTTATAATGTGAGGGCCAATATTGATGTGGATATCTTTGACCACACAACCCTTTCTGTCAATACCAGCGGTCAGTTTGGCTCCACTACGGGCCCCGGTACCGGATCCCTGTACAGCCGTTACAGCGGGATCATGCAAATTATCTATGAGGGGAACCCGTTCACCAACAGGAGCATGGTCATTGACGACAAACTGATTGTAGACTTTGACTATCCCCAGAATTCCGTTCAGGACGGGCTGCACAAGCGCACCGACAATGAGATGACCGGTGGCTGGCTCCCTGCCCTTTTGAGCCGTTCCGTTGGAACCTCCACCAATACGCGTGTGGATGTATCCATGCGCCTGCGGCACGATCTCTCATACCTGGTCAAGGGACTGGATATCCAGGCCAGCCTCCGCTATCAGGAAAACTACAGCAAAGTCGCTGTCCAGTCTTTCGCTATTCCGGCCTATACCGTCCGTCGCAGTCTCACCAATCCCAACGAACTGGAGTTCTTTGGCGGAACGGTGGGAGCAGACAGCTATGCTTCCGGCTCCTGGGGCGGTATGCGTGACTTTTATGCCGACGTTATCGTCAATTATCAGGGCAATTTTGGCAAGCACAATCTCGGTGGCCTGCTGCTGGGCCGTGCTACCAAATACACCATGCCCGGTGACAGTTTCAATACCCCCAGTGGCCTGATCGGCACATCGGCCCGTCTGACCTATGACTATGACACCCGTTATATGGTGGAACTGAACTTCGCCTATAATGGTACGGAGAACTTTGCCAAAGGACATCGTTTTGGTTTCTTCCCGGCAGCCTCCGTGGGCTATGTCCTCACCAACGAGCCCTTCTTCCCCAAAAACAATTTCCTGACCTTCTTGAAACTGCGTGCCAGTTATGGATTGGTGGGTAATGACCAGATTGGCGGGAAGCGCTATCTGTATCTCCCCGGAACCTATTCTATTAATATGGGTCCCGGAAGTTTCTCCAGCACCACCAGTTCCGGCTCGCTGCAAAGTAATTACTACCAGTTTGGCACCTCTACCGATGCCTATAATACCATCTATTACGGATCGGCCGAAGGCGCCCTGGGCAACCCGGACGTTACCTGGGAAAAGTCTGAGAAAATCAGTGCCGGTTTGGAAATCCGCTTTTTCAAAGACAGACTCTATTTCACGGGAGATTACTTCAATGAGAACCGTCGTGACATCCTTACCACGCTGGGCGTGATTCCCGTTACCTTTGGCGTTCCTGACTGGAATACGGCGGCGGTCAACGTCGGCCAGGTGAAGAACCATGGCTACGAGCTGGTTCTGGGATGGAAAGACCGCGTAGGAGATTTCAGCTATTATTTGGAAGGAAACCTTACTTATGCGAAGAATACCATCATCTATATGGCCGAAGCTCCCAATCCCTACGATTGGATGAACCAGACGGGTCATAGTATCGGCCAGTATTACGGTTATAAGACCGACGGATTCTATGATACCCTGGAAGAACTGAACAACCGTCCGTATTTCTCCCAGTCTGCCGGAGCCGTGACGCTGGGCGACATCAAATACGTGGATCTCAACGGAGACGGCATTATTGATAACAAAGACCAGGGTCCTATCGGGTATCCCAACCGTCCGCTGATGAACTTTGGCGGAAAGATTGGTTTCAGCTATAAGGGCCTCGATGTCAAAGTGGTCCTCTCCGGTACCGCCATGGGAACGTATTACATTTCCCGCATCACGAGTCCCTTCTTCAAGCGGGCGGGTAACGCTTTCCTCTGGCAGTACGAAGGACGCTGGACGCCCGAGAAGGTGGCTGCCGGTATCCCCATTACCTATCCCCGTGCCGTATATGACGCCAGTCAGGATCATTATGACTTTGGTCCCAAGAGCGATCTTTGGGCACTGGCCTCCGACCACTTACGCATTAAGAACATAGAGATTGGCTACACCTTTAACAAGGATCTCCCGCTTCTGAAACGGGCTCATATCTCCGGTCTCCGTGTCTATGCCAACGCCAACAACCTGCTTACTTTCTTTGACCAGATGAGCCGCTACGGGATTGATCCGGAAACGAAAGATAACCTGGGCGGATCGGAAGGAAACATTTCCTATGTCTTCCCTTTGACGCGTACGGTCAACTTTGGCGTTAATGTTAACTTCTAAGCGGATGCAGATATGAAAAAGACTAGTATAATTGCATTGGTTTTGACCGCCGTTCTGGGCGGAACTTCCTGCAACCTCTTCCTGGAGATGCCTGAAGTGACGGGCAGCGTGTACCTGGAGGATGTGTTCTCTACGCGAAAAGATGCAGAGGGAATGCTGTGGAGAGCATACCACAGGGGTCTTCGCGAAGGACTTCCCGAAGGTTGGGCCATTAACCATGGTACCCTTGCTTCGCTTTCCGGCGAAATTACCCGTGGATACAGCTGGCATGCCGGATACAATCTGGTTGTGAACGGCCCCTCCCCCACATTGGACGCTTCGGGTCAGTACCAAGGCTGCCCGGCTAACTTCAACGAGAACTGGGAGGTCATCCGTGCCTGCTGGATCATCATCGCCAACCTGGATCTATGCCAGGAGCTGTCCGATGAAATGAAGGAGTATATGAAAGGCGAGGCTTATGGCCTTATAGCATACCGCTATATGGGTATGTTCCAGCGTTGGGGCGGTGTTCCCATTGTGCGGCAGGCCAACCAGATGACGGATGAAATCAAATTCCCCCGTGCTACGGCGCAGGAAACGCTGGATTATACCCTGGAAATGATAGCAGAGGCCGAAAAGCGCCTTCCCGACACGTGGTACGACATTGAACCCGGCTGCGGTGACAAGTGGGAAGGAAGGCTCACCAAGGGTGCGGCCCTGGCCATGAGGGCAAGGGTGCTTACCTTTGCTTCCCGTCCGCTGTTCAATTCGGCCCAGTCTTACCCTAAGGAGTTTGGCATTGCTTACGATGCAAACGAAGAATATGTTTGGCTGGGAGGGTATGACCAGCAACGTTATCAGGATGCCATTGACGCCCATCTGGCGCTTATCAAATGGGGAGAAGCCCATGGCAAGCACCTTATCTTTACGGCCGGAGAAGGAAACCGGAACAGTTTTGAGCAGGCCATCAGCGATTACGGTCGCGGCGTCTCCGAGCTGAATGGTCCTGAGACCATCCTCGCTTTCAAGATCGAGTCTGACCAGCAGGTCTACAACAATATGACGGAAGGCTATAACTGGTCGGCCTATGTGGATGCGGGCGAGCGCTCCCTGCGCGGGGTCCTTACCAACTTCGTTCGCCTGTACCGGGATACCGAGGGCGGAGAGATTGACTGGCCTGTGGTAGGGGAGGCGTCCCCCCGCCCCATCTCCGATTTTGCCGCCAACATTGACAAGATTGAGCCCCGTTTCCGCGTGGACATCTGTGTGCCCGGCAAATTCGGCCGTTCCAATGACGGTGATGCCAAGTGGAATGAGGGAATCTGGTATATGGGCAGCTTCACGGAAAGCGAAGACATTGCTGCCTCCATGTCCCGTGCCACGGAAGGCCGTTCCATTGGTGTTCCCACCAAATTCTATTACAAAGCCGGCGCCCGCCGCTGGTTTGAATTCCCGCTGTTCCGTCTGGCCGAGAATTACCTGCATCTGGCCGAAGCCTACAATGAGATAGGTCAGAGTGACAACGCACTTCGTTATCTCAATATCATTCGCAACCGTGCAGGTCTGCCTTCCGTAACGGAAACCAACCAGGCCAAACTCCGCGAGCTCATTGTCCGCGAAAAAGCCCTTGAGTTCTTTGAGGAGAACCAGCGTTATTACGATGTCAAGCACTGGAAACACCCCGAAATTGGCACCAGTATCCTGGGCGGCCCCATGACGGAGATTTCTTTCCTGCGGGCGGGTGGTGACAACACGATGGACGCCCTGATTTCCTACTGGGACGCCTATTCCTATACGGGTTATTGGCATCCTAAATGGTTCCTGGAGCCTTTCAGGCAGGATGAAGTGAATAAGGGTATCATTGCCCAGAACCCCGGATATTAATAGAAAAACCATGGAGAACATGAAAAGAAGACTCATCATCATTATTACGGCAATCCTTGCCCTGATGTTTTCCCTCCGGGCTTATTCGCAGGATCTGGCCAATTTTACCAAATCGCTGGAGGGCCGATATCCGGGTCTGATTGTCATCAACAATGACGCAATTCCCGGAAGCGGCAGTGCCTGGTTGCTGATCCGAGGCATAGGTTCCTTTGCCGAAGGCGTGGGCTTGAATACCCTGAAAATCTATGTGGACGGATTTGAGGTCCAGAGTGAATACATCAATTACATTTCGGCCCAGGAGGTAGAATCTGTGGCCATCCTCAAAGATGCAGCCGATTTGGCCCAGTATGGTATGAATGGCGCCAATGGCGTGGTGTTTATCACGACCAAGAGGGGTCAGGAGGGCGCACCGGTCATTACGTTCAAGACCAGCGGAGGAGTACAGGCCCCTATCAATGTGGTCAAACCGTTGGGAACTTACGAGTATGCCCAGCTCTACAATCAGGCCTATTGCAACGACAACGGTCGCGAGTGGGATCCCTATTATGATTTTGAGGTCATGAACGAGCTCAAATCCGGAAACGGGATTAACGTGGACTGGTACGACAAAGTTTTCCGCAAATACGGAATCTACGCCGATGCCAATCTCTCCATTCGCGGAGGATCCTCAAAGGCCAGGTACAGTGTAGTACTGGACTACGCCAATCAGCAGGGTTTCCTGAACGTGAAAAACACAGACCGGACCAAAAACGTCTCTTTTGTGAAATACGGCGTCAGAACCAATCTGGACATGAAACTCACCGACATCCTAACCGTGAGCGTGGATCTGGGAGGCAGACTGGAAGACAGAAACCGCCCCAATTACAGCGTTTATTCCCTGGTGAACGACGTCATGACGTATCCTTCCAATATCTATCCCGTATACGATCCCGAGTCCACGGACCCCATCTCCAACTTCTCGGGTACGGCAACCCATCCCAACAACCCCGTGGGCTCTATTACCGGGCTGGGTTGGACCACCTCGAGGACCAAGGTTCTGCAGGCCAACTTCAAGTTCCGGGAAGACCTGGGCTCTCTCCTGCCCGGTCTCTATATGCAGGAAGGCTTCTCGTTCTATTCCAGAACCATTGGTAATACGGCCAAGACACGCACCTATGCTCGCTATTTGGGCGGCGTGGCCCAGACGTCGGACGTGTCCACCTATCTTCGTTCCAACGGTTACTGGTCTTCAGGAAAGGAGCGCTGGATGCAGGGCAATGTAATCCTGGGCTGGGACGGATCCTTTGACAGGAACAACCTGGGTGTTACCCTGGCGGCCCATATCTCGGATTTCAATGGAAACGGCTCTTCCTTCTACAATTGGAAATACCGTTATATCAACTACAGCGGGCGGATTGCCTACGATTTCGACCATCGTTTTGACGCGGCCCTGGGCTTCTCCGTATTTGGAAGCGATGCCTATGCGCCCGGTCATCGTTATGCTTTCTATCCCAGTTTGTCACTGGGTTGGAACGTGAAGGATAACATTCGCGTAAGAGGATCGGTGGGTCTTTCCGGCTCAACGGAAGCCTATGTGGGCATTGACGGTTTCCAGACCAATGGCCGCTTCCTTTATCAGCAGTACTATTCCTGGACAGGAAGCTTTGTGACAGGCATGGGACCTTCTTTTGACGGAGGCGTCAGCGGAATCCGTCCCCTGTTCAAAGGCAATGAGAATGTATCGCCGGAGAGAAGCCTCAAGGCCAATATCGGCACGGATATGACCCTGTGGGGCAAACTCAAGTTGACCGCCGACTATTTCATTGACCTTCGCAGCAACATCCTTACCCTGGACCGCACCCTTATGGATTACTACGGCAATCAGACCTATTACTCCAATATTGGTAAGATGTTCAACCACGGCGTGGATGCCAGTTTTGTCTTTGCCGACACCCGCGGCGATTTTGGGTATTCGGTCTTTGGCAACATCCTTTTCGCCCGTAACACGGTTCTGGAAATGGGTGAAGTGGGGGCCAAGTACGCTTACAATAAACAAACCGGTCATCCTTATGGCTCCCGGATGGGTCTGGAATGCCTGGGCTTCTATGAACTCTCCGACTTTGACGTGGACG
>Ga0310786_10009540_pt1 | contig 12309 bp, 9 predicted proteins | sample AusTroGonzalo_MG_FD_203881 | JGI IMG/M metagenome (GOLD analysis project Ga0310786, IMG submission 203881) | Bovine rumen microbial communities from tropical cattle in Woodstock, Queensland, Australia - Gonzalo_03 (v2) (version 2) | ecosystem: Host-associated > Mammals > Digestive system >...
ACCACTTGCTGCCGCCTCGCCACTGAGCGCTGATCTTGGCCAGATTTCCACATTCGGTGAGGGCAATCAATTTGCTGGGAGAGTTCTGTTTCAACATATTGAAGCACTTCGTGCGGATGTTGCTGGCGCTACTTTCGTTATAAATATCGATACCGACGATATCGACATATTCGTCGCCTGGATACCATTTGTAACCGTCGCTGTAGGGTTTGTTCCACTCCGCTGCCGATGTCCACACCCAGATGAGGTTGTTGAGACCATGGTGATTGGTGAAGCGGTCGTACATCACGCGCCACAGCTCGTTGCAGGCATCGGCGTCGAGTCCCCACCAGAACCAACGGCCACCAGCTTCGTGCAACGGACGCCACAATACAGGTATCTTGCGCTGTTTGAGTTTCTTGAGGGTAGAGGCCACCTTGTCAATGTCCTTCATCATCTGCTTGTACTCTGCCGACTCCGGCTCGAAGATTTTTCGGACGTCAAAGCTCGTCTGATTGTCACCTGTGCCTGGGGTGCAGGTCCAGTCTGAGCCGTTGTTCGCAGGCATGTTCCAGTGCCACATACAACCTACGATACCCCCCGCCTTGTGCCAGTTGACGACCTCTGTGACATTGGTGTAGTCAATCCAATCGGCTGGCGAGAATGGCAGGTGGATGAAATCAAAGAAGTTGATGGCAGGCCATTTTCCCGTGTGCTGATACACCCATTTGGCTTCGTTGATGTTCCAGTTGACATTGGCGGTACAGCCAGAGATCATCTTTTCGCCGTAAATCTCATGGAAGCATTGCAGGAGCGCCTCGGCTTCGGCCGACAATTGGCGCGTTTCCTGCGCCTGAGTGAATCCGACAGGCATCATCAACAACAGAATGAACAGACTACGTAATTTCATTTTCCTATAATGTTTAGTGCTTTATTTCAGATAGTCGTTGATAAAAGCCTCGCGAGGACGTAGGTATTTCTGTTCCCAAGGCTGACGTCGTTCGCCCGAAGGCCAAGCATGAGTGCGATAGGGCACACAGTTGACAGTCTTCTTACCTTTTGCGTTGTTGAGCGCTGCCCACACGGCCGATGGCGGGCATGTGGTGTCGATGAGTCCTATTTCGCAGTAGATTTCTGCCTGCGAATGCTGGATGAGCTGGGCGCCGTCGAAGTAAGGCAGCGTGCTATCAAGTTGTGCCGCGGTGAGGTTCGGGTGGTTCTCGATGGGCTGTGGCCACCCGCTGCGGCGGCCCTTGCGCGCACCGCCTAAATCCTGCATGGCAGGCACGTTGAGCACTACGCACGAAACGCGCGCATCGAGACCAGCAGCCGCCACGGCCTGTCCCCCACCCTGACTCTCGCCGATGACGATAATGCGACGGCCGTCCCATTCAGGCTGTTGAGTCATATATTCTATGGCACGCAACAGACGCAGGTACATACCACGGAAATAGTAGGTCTCGCGGTCGGCGGCGTTGTGCTCGTAGTAGTCGCGCAAAAGCCCGTTTTCGAGCATTTTATAATAATCGTCTGACTGGCCGTTCAACATCCCATGTGCGTTGATGTCAAGGCTGAGAGCACCACTGCCCAAAGCTGCATTGTGTACACACTCCCATTCCGAACAGCGACACCAGTTGCCGCTGACGCCTGCCGCACGACAGAGTATGATGATGGGCAGCGATTTCTTCCTCGCACCCACAGGCTTGGCCATATAAGCGCGCACGGGAGCAGGCCCAAGGCAGTTGATTTCCACGTCCTGACAGATGTAACGGGCTCCGAACTGTTGCGGCACAGCGAGTGGCGTCGTCTTCACCTGCATGGGCAGTGCCTTGAGCTGTTTCTTTAAGTTGTTCCAATAGGACATCAGGTCGGCGGGTTCTTCGTAGCCAGAACGGAAACCCTCGGGCGCCACGACGTAGCCGATGGCTTCGGGCTTGCCCGTGCGTTCTTGCACCTGCACGCTGACGGCGCACGTGCTGTCCAACGCTTGTTCCATCACTGTGAAGTCTGTTGTAGCGGGCATGATGCGGAACTCGCGACACACCTTATTATTATACGACACGCGCACGAGGAGGGAGTCCATCGGCACGGGGTCAGCGTGACAGGTAACTACAGCCAGCTCACCTTTTTTATAGATTCCGCTCTCCTTGTTGATACCGAGGCGGTAGGTTCCTGCGCGGTTGACCTCATCTCGGGTCAGTATTAGCTTCTCGTTGAGGAATTTTCGCCAAAAGGCATCATCGTTTTGCTGGCTGAAGACGAAGGGTGTAGTCCACGGTGCCACAAAGAGCCAACGGGCATCGTCCTTTTCCATCGCCTCGGCACTTGGCACACAGTCGCATTCCGCCAAAGCAAGCATTTTCGAGGGATATTTGCTACGCAGGAGGTCGAATTGCTGCTTGAACGAACCATGTTGCGAGGGTGCATGGTACTGGTCGCGTGCCACGATATCAACATATTCGTCGCCTGGATACCAGTCGTCATCATCCAGTTCCGATGTCCAGATATAGATAAGGTTATGTACACCATGTTCCATCAAGTAACGTTGGGTGTAGAGGTAAAGCTGTTTGAAGGCCTCAGCCCCATCGTTACCCCACCAGAACCAGGCTTTGCCGCCTCGGTTGGTATTGCCTGCTGCCTCATGGAAGGGTCGCCAAAGGATGGGTATTCCCTGTTTCTGGTAATGAAGAAAGTAACTGACGATAGTGTCCAGGTTCTCGTTGATGATGCGGTGTTCGGGAGTGCCGACCTGAACTGCTCTGCGTGGTGAGAAGAGCGTACCGGGACGACCTTGGGAACCCGTGGGGGAGTAAAAGGCAAAGCCCTCCTTGGCTGACAGGTCGGCAGCTATGGGTACACTCCAGTGCCAGATAAATCCCACGATACCACCAGCATCGTGCCAAGCCTTGGCCGTAGGACCCATATAATTGAGGTTACGCTGGCGAAAGTGTTGGAAGTCGAAGATGTTGATGGCGGGGTACTTGCCTGTACGCTCATAGAGGCCATCAGCATCCATTGTGTTATAGTCCCATCGTGCCTGACAGCCCGAGACTACCTGTTTGCCCCACACTTTATCACGTAGGTAGCGATAAAGTTGCTGCGTAGGCCCTGTAGCCTCGCTGTCAACGGGCTGCTGAGGGATTTGACCTGAGACTGAAACCACCAAGAGCATGGTCAGCAGGACGGGTAGAAAAGAACGTCTCATAATCGCTGTTTTTATCAATGGCGGTGCAAAGATACGCTCTTTTCATTTCCTGTGCTGACACTTTCTTAACCATTGATGGCACAAGACTTCAGACAATAACTTTTTTCTTCTGGTAGGCCTCGCGGAATTCCTTGGGCGTGCAACCTTTCTTGCGGCGGAAGAGGCGATTGAAGTTGGAGAGTGTGTTGAAGCCGCAGTCGTAGCAAATGCCTTGAACAGTGTCTGTGGAGTCCACCAACTGTCTGGCTGCCATTCCGATACGCACATCGACGATGTAGTCTGAAAGAGTGCGTCCCGTGCGCTGACGGAAGTAGCGTGAAAAGGCAACAGGGGTCATTCCTACTAAGTCCGCCAGGGTCTCCAAACGGATTTCTTCGCGGAAATGCTGTGAGATATACTGCTGTACTTTCTGTACGCGGTGGCTTTCAGAGGTTGGCAGAGTATGGGAGAATGTGGAACTGCTGAGCTCACGAGCATTGTCGAACAGCGATAAATCATAAAGAATGGAAAGAAAGTCCAATACTGCATGGAAACCATTCTGACTGTTGGCTAACGATTCCAGTTTTGAATAGACACGCATGATAGCTTGTTGTGGGAAGCAGAGCCCCCGGGCACCATGTTCCAGCATCTGGCGAATGCTTCGGAACTGGTTCTTTTTCAGCAAGGTAGTGGACAGCCAGGCTGGGTCCCACTGAATGGTGATCTCGCGAATTTCAGAACTCGTGCAGATCCCTTGTTCCCAGCCGTGTTCCAGATCAGGACTTGCCACCAGCACCAGCTCATAGTCTCCTATGGTTTCCATAGAATCACCCACCACGCGGCATGCTCCCGCCGCGTGTTCGATGAAGTTCAGCTCATACTCAGGATGGCTGTGGACGGGATAGTCGAAACCCGTCTTCCGGCGGTCGGCTACATAGAAGCAGTCTTCTGGCGATAGCGGAGTTATCTCGCGCAGTATGGTGGCATTCATGGTCTCTGTTTTCACTTTTCAACTATCTATTTTTCAACATTTTATTAATTCTCTCTATAATCTCAAGGCACATGCGGCCGTTGTGGTACGGGCATTTCCAAAAGCCGGCGTGGTCGTCATCGAGATTCACGGTGTCATCAGCACGGATGCTCCAGTACCATTCGCCGTGCTCGTGGTCGATGAGGTGGGTTTTGATATACTCCCAGCAGCGGACAGCCTTATCCAATGCCGCCTCATCACCGAAATGCTGGTAGAGGTTCAGGAAACCTACTACAGCTTCTGCCTGCACCCACCAGTGACGTTCCTGGTCGAAGTGTGAGCCGTCAGGTTCACCCTCGTAAATCATGGAACCATCAGGCTGTAACCCTTTCTCACTCGCCTTTGCTACCTCGCGAACGATGGGTTCCACCTTATTTAATATACGCGCGTCCGCGAGCACGAGAGCGGCTTCGTGCAATAACCATGAACATTCGATATCATGACCGTAGCTCTCTGTTGTGCTCATCCGGCTCCAGTCCATATTGAAGAACAAGTCAAGGTGATGCGTCGCAGGATTCAGGATCCGATCGGTGAACAAATCGATTAACCGATGAATAATTCTGAGGAGGGAGGGGTGATGATTGATGAGTGAGGAATGATGAATGATGAGTGATGAATGAGGAATGAGGGCTGAGGCGCGAAGCATGTTCGTGTATGCTTCCATGATATGCAAATGTGTATTCTGGCTTTTTGGCCAGTTTGCATCCTTCTCTGAGAGGCGCATATCCCCGATGGGAAGCCACTCACGAGTGCAAGCCTCGATATATCCTCCATGCTCACCATCCCATGCATGACGCTCAATCATTTCGGACTGTTGCAATGCCACCTGCAGCGCCTCAGTATCACCTGTTGCACGGGCATACTCAGAGAAACCGTAAGCCATGAATCCCTGAGCATAAAATTGCTTCTTCGTGTCCAACGGCAATCCATCACACGTCACACTCCAGTAAGTCCCCCCATATGACTCGTCCACGAAATGTGCAAGGATATAATCTTTCGTCATCCGGGCTGCTTCCAGATACTCCAGGGGAGCGGACTGCCCACCACCACTCAATACACGGTAGGCTGCGCTGAACGTCCACAGCAGGCGGGCGTAGAGGATAGCACCACGGGGGGCTTCCTTTACTAACCGCCCCTCGCCTGTCATCTGCCCGTACCAGCCCTCTCGTTCGGCGTCGAGCATGTTGTTTAGCCAGAAAGGCAGGATGTTTTCACGCAGGCACTTTTCTGCTTCGTTCCGTAATTCTATTAGCGTTGACGTACACATATCCTTTTTCATATTATTCTTTTATTACCGTTCTTGATTGCCCCTTTAGGGGCTTAAACACCTTGCTTCATACGGCCGCAAAGGTACAAAAATTATTATACATTCAACCATTTTCAATACGTCCGGCACCGACTCCGCAAACGATGTAATAGAAGAGAAAGCGCTGCGATCCCATCACCTGCTCCATTATGCGGCCGAACATCCATAGCATAAACATATTGAAGAAAATGTGCATCCAGCTGCCATGCATAAACATATAAGTGAACAGCTGATAGAGCTTGAAGTCTGAGGCCAAGAAAAAGTGCAGACCTAACAGATCATCAAAATCGATGCCGTAGCGCACAGCTACGATCTTTGCCAAATACATCAGCAGGTTGATGATGATGAGATTTTTTGTGACGGGAGGCATATTCAGGTTCATAATTGCGTTATTCGTTTGAGGGTGCAAAAATAGGCATTTTAATTGGCAAAATAGATGAAATGAGGGTAAAATAACGTGAAAAGGCGTGTTTTTTGCTAAAAAACTTTGATGGAAAGAGTTCTTTCGTTACATTAGTCCCACGAAATGAGTCAAGAAAGGCTTTTTTGTCCCTATAAGTACATTTTTACATAACCTTTTAAAAACTTTTATTATGAACAAGACAGAATTGACAAGTGCAATTGCCGCAAAGGCAGGTTTGACCAAAGTTGATGCCAAGAAGGCTCTTGATGCAACCATCGAAGCTATCGCTGAAGCTCTGAAGGCTGGTGATAAGGTAGCTCTCATCGGTTTCGGAACCTTCTCCGTAGCTAAGCGTGAAGCTCGTCAGGGTGTGAACCCCCAGACTGGTAAGGCTATCAAGATCGCTGCTAAGAAGCTGGCTAAGTTCAAGGCTGGTAAGGAACTTGAAGACGCTATCAAGTAACCGCCTCAAACGCACTCAATGTCACAAACGATGCCACTCCTTTTGGGGTGGCATTATTTTTTGCATTCTTGGAAGGAAAGGCCCCCTTTAGGTGCCCAAAAGAGCAAAAACTCTAAACTCTTATCCATAAAAGCTAAAAAACTCTACACTCTACACTCTATACTCTAAACTTTTTTTGTACCTTTGCGCCCGAAATTCAAATATTATTCTTCATATAAGGTATGCAGATAGAACAGAAAATCACAGAGGCGGTGATTGCCGCCATCAAGGAATTATATGGGCAGGAGGTGCCGCAGTCGATGGTTCAACTGGGCGCTACAAAGAAGGAATTTGAGGGACAGCTGACACTCGTCGTGTTCCCCTTCCTGAAGATGAGCCGCAAGAAGCCGGAGGACACCGCACAGGAGATCGGACATTATCTAGTCGAGCACCTGCCGGAGGTGGTCGCCCGCTTCAATGTCATCAAGGGCTTCCTGAATCTGGTCGTCGCCGACGCTTGCTGGGTGAGCCTGCTGAGCGAGATTCAGCAGGACGAGTGCTGGGGGCTGACACCCGTAACGGAAGCCTCGCCACTGGTGATGATAGAATACTCCTCGCCCAACACGAACAAGCCGCTACACCTGGGGCACGTGCGCAACAACCTCTTAGGCTGGGCGCTGGCACAGGTGATGCAGGCCAATGGCAACAAGGTTGTGAAGACTAATATCGTCAACGACCGCGGCATCCATATCTGTAAGTCGATGCTGGCCTGGCTGAAGTGGGGTAACGGCGAGACGCCCGAAAGCACCGGCAAGAAGGGCGACCACCTGATTGGCGACTACTATGTGGCGTTCGACAAGCACTACCGCGCCGAGCTGAAGGAGCTGACAGAGAAATTCGTGGCTGAAGGCATGGAGGAGGAAGCTGCCAAGGAGCGCGCCGAGAAGGAGAGCACGCTGATACAGGAAGCTCGCGCGATGCTGGTGAAGTGGGAACAGAACGATTCTGAGGTGAGGGCGCTGTGGAAGAAGATGAACGACTGGGTCTATGCAGGTTTCGACGAGACCTACAAGGCTCTGGGCGTGGGCTTCGACAAGATTTACTACGAGAGCCAGACGTACCTCGAAGGTAAGGAGAAGGTGGAAGAGGGTCTGGAGAAGGGCATCTTCTACCGCCGCGATGATGGCAGCGTCTGGGCAGACCTCACGGGTGAGGGACTGGACGAGAAGCTGCTGCTGCGCGCCGATGGTACCAGTGTTTATATGACGCAGGATATCGGAACGGCAAAGCTGCGCTTCCAGGATTTCCCCATCGACAAGATGATCTATGTCGTTGGCAATGAACAGAACTACCACTTCCAGGTTCTCTCCATCCTGCTGGACAAGCTGGGCTTCAAGTGGGGCAAGGACCTCGTACACTTCTCCTACGGTATGGTGGAACTGCCCAACGGTAAGATGAAGTCGCGCGAAGGCACCGTAGTGGATGCCGACGACCTGATTCAGAAGATGATTGAGGAGGCAAGCGTGAAGTGGCAAGAAAAAAGACCCTCCCCCGACCCCTCCCGTCAAGGTGGGGAGGAGGTTAGCGCAGAGACAGCCCAAGGAAACGAAAGTCTCCCCTTACGGGGTGATTTAGAGGGGTCTTCAGTCGCCCGCATCGTTGGCTTGGGTGCTCTGAAGTACTTCATCCTGAAGGTGGATGCCCGCAAGAATATGCTCTTCAATCCTGAGGAGAGCATCGACTTCAACGGCAACACGGGTCCCTTCATCCAATATACGTATGCTCGCATTCGCTCCATTCTCCGCAAGAGCGAGGAAATGAAAGATGAAAGGGTGGGAAGTGAGAATTATGGGTCACTCTCACTCTCAGAAAAGGAGATTGCCCTTATTCAGCAGCTGGCAGCCTTTGGCACAGCTGTCAAGCAGGCGGGCACGGACTATAATGTCAGCGTCATTGCCAACTACTGCTACGACCTTGCCAAGGAGTTCAACGGCTTCTACCACGACTTCCCCATTCTGAAGGAAGAGGATGAGCAGAAGCGTGCCGTGCGTCTCGCGCTCTGCGATGCTGTCGCCAAAGTCATCAAGACGGGTATGGGACTGCTGGGCATTGAGGTGCCAGAGAGGATGTGAATTGAAAATTGAAAATTGAAAATTGAAAATTAAGATATTGAGACATTGAGATGTTGAGATATTGAAAATTGAAAATTAAGATATTGAGACATTGAGATGTTGAGATATTGGGAATTGTAAATTGAAAATTGAAAATTGAAAATTGAGAATTGGCTGCGCTTGTAAATCCTCCTGATTACCGTCACGATACGGTGTTGCCGTTGCCCATGGAAGTGCCAGCGGAGGCTATTGCTGTGGATGCTGCCTGCTCAGGTAATCCTGGTCCCATGGAGTATCGGGGTATTTACCTGAAGACGGGACAGGAGATCTTCCACTACGGACCCGTGCACGGAACAAATAATATAGGAGAGTTCCTGGCTATCGTTCATGCGATGGCACTACTGAAGCAAAAGGGACTGTCGATGCCTGTGTACAGCGACAGCCGTACTGCCATCATCTGGGTGCAAAAGCACAAGGCGAAGACGACCCTCGCGCCCACTCCAGAGAACGCACCCCTGCTCGCTCTCGTGGCTCGTGCAGAGGCGTGGCTGCGACAGAACGGAATCCCCTACCCTCTCATCAAATGGGAGACAGAACAATGGGGCGAAGTGCCAGCTGATTTCGGAAGGAAGTAAAGTTGTGAATCAAGTTTTTGTAGTGATGTTGTCCTCATGAATTGAAAGAAAAGGTTTTATGAAAGAATTCCTGAAAGTCCTGCGCCGCTTTGCGCTGCCGTACAAGAGCTATATGATTGGTGCCGTATTCGCCAATCTGCTGTCGGCGGTGCTGAACGTGTTCTCGTTCATGAGTATCATGCCCATGCTGAATATGCTCTTCGGTATGGACACCTCGGCCTACGCGTACCAGGAGTGGCAGCTCGACGGCATCAAGGACATCGCCATCAATAACCTCTACTACTATACCACGATTCTCATCGGACGCTTCGGCCACCAGACGACCCTGCTGCTCATTGGCGTGTTCCTGGCAGTGACCACCTTCCTGAAGACCTCCTGCTACTTCCTCGCTTCGGCGGTGATGGTACCCCTGCGCACGGGTATCGTTCGCGACATACGCATCATGGTGTATGACAAGGTGCTGCACCTTCCGCTGGCTTTCGTCAGCACAGAACGCCGTGGTGACATCATCGCCCGCATGAGTGGTGATGTGATGGAGGTGGAGACGAGTATCACCTCGTCGCTGGACATGCTCATCCGATATCCTATTCTCATCATCTTCTACTTCGCCACCCTTATCTTTGTCTCGTGGCAGCTGACGCTCTTCGTTCTGCTCACCATTCCTGCCTTAGGCTGGGGCATGGGAGCCATCGGACGCAAGCTGAAGGCACAGAGCCTGACGGCACAGAATAAGTGGAGCGAGACGATGGCACAGCTCGACGAGATGCTGGGCGGACTGCGAATTGTCAAAGCCTTCATTGCCGAGGACAAGATGCTGGCCCGCTTCCGCCGCGTCAGCAACGAATACCGCAATGCCTCCAACCGCGTGGCTGTCCGCCAAGCCTCGGCACACCCCGTCAGTGAGTTCCTGGGCACCTGCCTCATCGTCCTCGTTCTCTGGTTCGGCGGCACGCTGATCTTCAGCGACCATTCTCCCATCGATGCGCCCACGTTCATCTTTTATATGGTCATCCTCTACAGCCTCATCGACCCATTAAAGAACCTGTCGCGTGCCAGCTATGCGGTTCCCAAAGGACTGGCTTCGATGGAGCGTATCGATAAAATCCTGAATGCCGAGAATCCCATTCAGGAACCTGTAGAGCCAGTGGCCCTCAGCGGACTCCACGAGAACATCGAGTTCCGCCATGTACGCTTCACCTACAGCAACAATCCGCAGGAGGTCATTCGTGGTGTGGATCTGACGGTGCCGCGCGGAAAGACCATCGCCCTCGTGGGACAGTCTGGATCTGGAAAGAGTACCCTCGTGGACCTGTTGCCGCGCTACCACGATGTCACGGAAGGCAGCATCTGCATCGATGGCGTAGATATCAGGAACTTCCGCATCCATGACCTGCGTTCGCTGATTGGTAATGTGAACCAGGAAGCCATCCTCTTCAACGACACCTTCTTCAACAACATCGCTTTCGGCGTGCCTGACGCCACGATGGAACAGGTCGTAGAAGCTGCGAAGATTGCCAATGCCCACGAATTCATCCTCCAAAGCGAGCATGGATACGATACTTATGTAGGCGACCGCGGCTGTCGGCTCAGCGGAGGCCAGCGCCAGCGTATCAGCATCGCCCGTGCCATCCTGAAGAATCCGCCTATCCTCATCCTCGACGAAGCCACCAGCGCCCTCGATACAGAGAGTGAACGACTGGTGCAGGAAGCGTTGGAACGTCTCATGCGCTCGCGCACGACCATTGCCATCGCCCATCGGCTGAGTACAATCAAGAATGCAGACCGTATCTGTGTTCTCCACGAGGGACGCATCGTAGAAAGCGGTACCCATGAAGAACTGCTGGCGCTGGGAGGCTACTATAAGCACCTCAACGACATGCAGCAGCTATAAGCCATAGTTCTGAAGTTGCTGATACTGCTCGCGTAGCTTCTGGCGAGCACGATGGAGATAGACGCGCACCTGGGTCTCGCTCAGTGACAGCTGGTCGGCTATCTCCTGATAGCTGAGCCCTTCGATATCACGCAGACGCACGATATCATCCTGAGGTGGTGGCAGCTGGGTGATGAGCTGGGAGAGAAAAGAAAGGGACTCGCGGGCGTCCAGGGCAGCACCAAGGTCGGTAGAAGGGTGTTTGTATTCCGTCTCAGAGAAATCCTCCGGCACTATTTTCTTCTTTCTATCAAGGGCAAGGTTGCGACAGATCTGCATCAACCATGCTTCGATATTCCGTATGCTACCCCACTCTTCGCGACGTTCCCAGGCACGCAGCATCGTGTCCTGCACAATATCCTCCGCCTCGGCTGTATGAACGACGATGCCGAGGGCCAGGCGATACAAGCGGTCGCGATGAGGAAGGATATAAGTGCGGAAATCCAATTTCTAAGGGTCAATAGTAATCAACGTGCCGCCAGTGAGATCGTGGATGGAAGTGATGCGGACGGCGGCTACGCCAGCATGAATGGCGGCGAAGGCATTCTCCAACTTGGGAATCATGCCGCCAGCGATGACGCCGTCGGCGACCAGAGCTGGGAACTCCTTCTCCGTAATATGAGGGATGAGGGTCGAGGGGTCTGATGCGTCGCGAAGCACACCAGGAAGCTCAAAGCAGAAGGTTAAAGACACACCACAGCCCCCGCCCGAGGGGAGAGACTGCGCAACGGAGGTGGCGACGGTTTGCGCCATCGTGTCTGCATTCGTATTCAACATATTTCCCTGCCCGTCGTGGGTGAGGGGTGCGATTACAGGGGTGATACCAGCCTGCATGAGTTCCAGGAGGCGGTTGCCGTCGGCGCTGTCCACGTCGCCTACGAAGCCGAAATCGATGCCTTCGGGCGTAACAGGACGGCGATGGGCACGGATGAGGTTCAGGTCGGCACCCGTGAGGCCGAGCGCGTTGATGCCAAGGGCTTGCAGTTGCGCAACGATGTTCTTGTTCACGAGCCCCCCATAAACCATCGTGACCACGCGCAGCGTCGCTGCATCTGTGATACGACGTCCACCTACCATCTGACTCTCGATGCCGAGTTGCGCGGCTATCTTCGTAGCAGAGCGACCGCCACCATGCACAAGGGCCTTAATGCCAGGGACCTTCACAAAGTTGTCGAGCAGGACAGCGAGCTGGGCAGGGTCTTCGACGACTGCGCCGCCGACCTTGATAATGGAAGCAGACTCTTCCCCCAGCCTCCCTGTTAAAGAGGGTGCAGTTTGTATTTGAGTAG
>Ga0310786_10009541_pt1 | contig 12309 bp, 11 predicted proteins | sample AusTroGonzalo_MG_FD_203881 | JGI IMG/M metagenome (GOLD analysis project Ga0310786, IMG submission 203881) | Bovine rumen microbial communities from tropical cattle in Woodstock, Queensland, Australia - Gonzalo_03 (v2) (version 2) | ecosystem: Host-associated > Mammals > Digestive system >...
ATGTCACTTCGTTAAATTGAAACATTCCACCCGCCGATGACGTATCTGCCAGAGCATATGACGAAAATCCGCTTTCCTGATACGCTTTTGCCATAAGATAATCAAAACCGACTCCAGTGGTTTTTGCCGCATCGCGAATGTATGCGACAACCGCTTGTTCGACAACATACTCGCCGATGTTGATTTCATTAATCGGGGCAACAAGTTCAAACATTCAAAAAATCACCTTTGTAAACCAATCTTTTTATAATACCATATGTGTTAATGATAGCTTAAAAAGACCATGATGTTAAGGAAAATTATCGATAAAGCATTTGAAAAAGCAATAGAATCGGCCTCGATGGGAGATGTTCCGATAGGCGCGGTCGTGTTTGATTGGCAAACCAAAGATATCATATCGTGTGCCGGTAATGAGGTTGAATATCGGAAAAACCCGCTTGCCCACGCCGAAATGATAGCGATAAACAATGCGTTACATATTTTACATACCGACAGACTCGATAATTGCGGAATTTATACGACTCTGGAACCATGTACGATGTGCACGGGTGCTATCTCTCATTCCCGCATTCGCAGGGTTTTTTTTGGTGCTTATCAGGATTTAAAGGAAATTAAAGAATATAAACCCGAAGAAATATATGGCGGTTTTTCCGAAACCAAGGCGCAAAAATTGCTCCAAGATTTTTTTCATCGCCTTAGAAACAGGGAGTAATGTATATTAATACTTTATCGTCCGTTACCGCGGTTGTTCGGTTTGAAGGCGAGTTTTACATTGCCGGTTGAAAGATGTTCTTTATCGTTTCCGCGTGATGTCTCTTGTATTTTGTCTTTGATCTTTCCGTATATTGCCGCGATTTTGCCCGACATGTATTCAGAAGCGTTTTTGAAACCGGCAGCGATTTTTTCTTTGCGGGTGGGAAAATCCAAGGCTTCCTGTTGGTCATACATTATTTCCGCGTCTTTTGTTTTTTGCTCGTTAAGATGGGCTTCATACTGAATTCCGTTAAGCGAAGCGCGAGCCATCATAAGTTTTCGTCCAGCCCTGTCAATAGTTTCGATCGCGTCGATTAGGCTTTTTTTGTCGCTGCCGTCGTATCGGCGGATACTTGAGGAAAGCAGCGAAATGTCGTTTTGTTGCGACGTTATTATTTCCATCGATTTGACAGAATCATAACGGTAGAGCGTTTCATCTTGTTCGGAATAGGATGACATTTGTTCGGATATATCGGGCGATTTATCAACTTTGGCATATTTGTCACAGTTGATTATCTTCTGAATCGCCGTTTCAAGACTCTTTCTGTCCTTTTCCGTAAATTCATAAAAAGACGGATTTGCATTTTCTCTTCCGGGAAGAGGAGGAATCTGTATCTTGCGGCCGTGCACAAGGGAAGCCGCGTGTTTTTTGAAATAGAGGTCGGCGGCTATGCGGCGTTCGGTTTCACGGACAATCGCTTTTTCTTCTTCGTACGCGGTTTTGTTTTTCTTTGTCAGATATCCGGTTCTTTCCAGTTTATTTCGCGTGGCTTTTACAAACAGTCGGCGTTTTTCCAAATTATCGTGTTCGGCGGTGGCAAATTGTTCGTCGCGAGCGATTTTGTTGGGAATATATTCGGCAAAAGCTTCGCAAGCCGCAACAAGATGTCGCATTGCCGCCAGATTTTGATTGTATTCTTCCTGAAGTTTACGTTGTTCGTATGAAGCTATCATTTGTTCGTAATCATTTTCCGTCATGATAATCCTCGCTTTTGCTTATCTTTGTCTATTATAGCGAAAAAATAGACAAAAATAAAGTTTTTCCTTAAAAATTTACTTTATTGTAAAAAAGGAAATATACGTTATACTGAAAAATCGTGAAATTGGTTTAAAGGTCTCCGATGAAGTCGCATATTTTGGTTGTTGATGATGACGCAAGGCTGAGAAGTTTGCTGTCTAAATATTTGCGCGATAACGGATTTGAGGTAAGCACGGCCGAAAATGGGGCGGTAGCTGTTGAGTTGGTGTCATTGTTAAAGTTCGATTTGATGATCGTGGACGTGATGATGCCTGAAATGAACGGATTTGATTTTACCAGAAACGTTCGCAAGAGCAATGATACCCCGATTTTATTATTGACGGCCATGGGGGAGATAGACGACAGAATTAACGGTTTGGAATGCGGTGCCGATGACTATTTGGTAAAACCTTTCGAACCTAAAGAGTTGCTTTTGCGCATAAACAGCATTTTAAAAAGGTCGGCAAAAGGTAATTTTGATGAATTGGTTCCGTCCTCGGAAATCAAGATGGGCAATTGTTTTTATGACGTGCGGCGCGGAGAGTTATACATCGACGGGACAAGGGTCCATCTTTCTCCGTCCGAGAGTATGTTGCTTAATGTCTTGGCCACTTCGGTCGGTAAGATTTTTTCCCGTGAAGATTTGGGAAACATAATAGGTAACGACGGCAATCTGAGGACCATCGATGTTCAAATTACCAGACTGCGTCGTAAAATCGAAAGCGATCAAAAAAATCCCAAATATATCCGAACCGTCAGAGGTCAGGGATATTGTTTATGTCCGGATTAACTTCTTTATGCGAAGGAAAAGAAAATTTTAAAAATACTATCAAATATCCGCAACTATTTGTTTAAGGAGATAAAATATAAAGTCCTGCCTACGGGACTGATGGGGCGCAGTATGATGATCATTGTGGTTCCCCTACTATTGTTGTTGCTTGTCACCAGTTTTGTTTTTTACAGCCGGCATTGGGAAGGCATCAGTAAGCGTTTTGCCAGATCTTTTGCCGGAGATCTTAACGCCATGGTCGAATTGCTCGATCACGCCGCAAACAGCGACGAACAACAGCTTATTCTGCGGGTAGCCGATAAAAATATGGACATAAAGGCGAAATTTTATCCGAATAAGGCTTTGGAAAAAGGATTGAAATATTCCGATTTGGATTTGTTCGATAGAAAATTTTATTCTTTCCTGCAACGCGGGTTGAAAAAAAAGATGGCCATAATGTCATCGGGCAGAGAAGGGTTGATGGTTCTGCATCTTTCGATCAATGACGGCGTTTTGGAAGTGACTGTTCCGGAAAGGCGTTTTTTCAGTCTGACGACTAGTACTTTTTTATTGTGGATTTTTATCATAGGGTTGTTTTTATTCGGTATCGCAGGCATTTTTTTAAAGAATCAGGTGCGGTTTGTCTCTGAATTATCAAATGCCGCCGATATGTTCGGTAAAGGACAGGATATAGTCGATTTCAAGCCACGGGGCGCGGCCGAGGTCAGACAGGCCGGAATCGCTTTTTTAAAGATGAAAAATCGTATCCAACGCCAGATTTCTGAAAGAACGATGATGTTGGCCGGTATTTCCCATGATTTAAGAACGCCTCTGACCCGCATGAAATTGCAACTCGCAATGATGGACGGCAAAGACGTCGAAGAACTGAATCTTGACATTTCCGAAATGGAAAAGATGATTGACGGTTATTTGGCTTTTATTAAAGGGGGAGGTCGCGGCATCGCCGAACCAACGGAAATAACTCCGTTTATTGAGGATATAGTGGCGAAATATAAGAAACAGGGGGCGATGATCGATTTAAATATCGAGGATGCCGCTACGGTTAAAATACGCCGCAGCGATTTCGCCCGCGCCATCGGTAATATCATAAACAATGCGGTTAAATATGCCAAAAACGTTACGGTCTTGGTCAGAAAAGAATACGACAGCCTGTATATTATCATTTCCGATGACGGGCCCGGAATACCGGAAGATGCGAGAAATGACGTTTTTAAGGCGTTTTATCGTTTGGACGCGTCGCGAAATCTCAATACAGGAGGTGTCGGATTGGGGCTCACAATAGCAAAGGATACGGTGCTTGCCCATGGCGGCGATATGTTTTTGGGAGAATCATCCGCCGGTGGATTAAAAGTAACCGTCAACATCCCCGTTTGATTATGCAAAAGTCAAGGAAAAGTCATGCATATTGTTATTTTTGATACCGAATACCTTACCGACGAGGGGGTGATGTCTCGTTTTTGGAGCGGGATTAACGATGTTCCTCCGTTGCTGGTTCAGCTGGCGGCTTATAAGGTTGAAGTGGTTAAAGGGTTGCCGGTTACAGGGGAGTTGTTTCTTTTATCCAAACCGCGTGACGCGTACGGAAAAGCGATCGCTCCGTCAGCTTATTTTACGAAGCTGACAGGAATAACCGAGGAGATGATAAATGCTGAAGGTATCGAATTCAATTCGGTTATGGACAAATTTTTGTCCTTTATCGGCAGGGACGGTATCGCCTATTCATACGGAAACGATTTTATCCGTCCGTTGCTGTACACATGTTTTTACGCGGGATATCAATTGCCGTTTTCAGCCAAACAGGGACGCGATATCCGAAAAGTGTTCTGTTCCGCCGGTATGTCCGTAGAGGAAGTTTCGGCGCAAAGCAGTGGTTCGATCGCTAAATACCTGGGGGTTGATATTTCCTCCAAATACGGTCATATCCATGACGCCAGATTTGACGCATTGTCGATTATCGAGGCTTTAAGGTTTTTGGAAAAACAGGGACGATTGAATCCGGATATTCTATCCCAGAACCGGTAAACGGCGGTCGTCTCGGTGAACAATATGGTGGGCGTGGCAGGGTTCGAACCTGCGACTCCTACGATGTGAACGTAGTGCTCTACCACTGAGCTACACGCCCGAAGAAGGCTATGTTGATAATTTAAACGTTTTATAATATTTTTCAACAAAAATATACAGAATAGTCCCTTTTCATAGATTATTCTTTTCTTAATCTATTAAAAAGAACATCTCCCTTGTAAATATATATAACAAAAATCTCTCGCATTTTTTAGGAAGGATTTTTATTCTAATAAATATATACAAAAAAATTCTCCTATTAATAAAAACAGGGGGAATTTTATTAGATAGTTTTAGTGATTACTAAGTAAGACCCAAAAATTATCTATAAAAAAGGACTATTCCGAAAGTGTTAATTAATTACCGTCAATCTATGAAAAGGGACTATTCCGAAAATATATAGTACAAAAAAGAAAAGGTCTTTAAGTTCTTATTTAATTACGGAGTTTATTTTGGCGGTGTCGGGGCAGAGAAGGAAATGTTATTGTTACTATTTTTTCCTGTGACGGCTATATAAATCAAGGTGCTTACACCGATAAGCAGCGGATAATACATATGGGCGATTAACGATGACACCGGTATGATGATGCCGGCGGTCTGGGCGATTCCCGTAGCGATTAAAATTTGGGTGCCGTAAGGAATAATGCCTTTGACTGCGCACGAAGCCGTGTCAAGTATGCTGGCTATCCTTTTGGGATCGCAGTTGAATTTTTGAGACAGATCTTTGGCAATAGGACCGGTAATGATAATGGTAACGGTATTGTTTGCCGTAAAAAAGTCGATTATGGCGGCAAGCATAAAAATACCGAACTCGCATCCCTTGGAAGTCGATATGTAGCGGTTTATTTTTTTCAATATGTAATCGATGCCGCCGTTGTAACGGATAACGCTAAGCATTCCACCGACCAGCATTGACACAATTAGCGTTTCCGACATTCCCAAAGCTCCTTTCCCACATAGAGCTAGTGCTTGCCAGAAATCAAAGCTACCCAGGGACAGACCTATGGCGCAGGCAATAATGGTGCCGGTAAAAAGCAACGTCATGACGTTGACGCCGACGACAGCCAATATTAGGATAATAATGTACGGTGCAGCGCACATATAGTCTTTGAACGTTGCTGCCGGCGCGGTTTCGGTAAATACCGTTTTCTGTCCGGCGAAAAAATAAATAATGGCAGTTATGATAACGACGGGAATGACTATTTTAATATTGGTTAAAAATTTGTCGCGCATTTTTACCCCCTGGGTGCGAGTGGCGACAATAGTAGTGTCGGAAATAACCGATAAATTATCGCCGAACATGGCTCCGCCGACTACGGCACCGATCATCATCGCGGGATCAATGTGCAAAGGTTTGATCAAACCGACGGCTATCGGAGATACTGCCGCTATGGTTCCGCAACTGGTACCCATGGCCAGCGATATAAAGCATGAAACGATGAAAATGCCGACCAGAAACCAATTCTGGGGGATGAAGCTGCGGGCAATGACGATAACGGAATCCACGGCCCCCGTTCCTTTTACGGCGCTGGTGAAAATACCGGCCAAAATAAAGATTAAGCACATTATCATAATATTGGCATCGCCCATTCCTTTGGCATAGATGTCGATTTTGTCATTCAGAGTGCAATTTCGGTTAAGACCTAAGGCCACGGCTGATGCGACGACAAAGGCGATAATCATGGGAACCTTGTAAAAATCGCTGACTGATATCGACAGCCCGAAATAAAAAACGATAAAGACCAAAAAAGGGATCAAGGCGGCGGCAGACGCCCGGGATGAAGTGTTGATGTTTTTTTCTGCGGTCATTTTTCCCTCTGATAATTCTGTCATTTGCGAACACATCCGGACAGATGTCTTTTAAAACCGATTTAATGTAACACCGGCAACCTGTTTATACAAGAGGGAGAAAAGGCTAAAAACCATTTTGATCCGGCAATTTGGGCATAAAAAAAAGACGCAAACATCAATTTGCATCTTTAAAAATGGTGGGCGTGACAGGACTCGAACCTGTGACCTCTACGATGTCAACGTAACGCTCTAACCACCTGAGCTACACGCCCTCCGCAAAACAAATGCTATATTAGCAAATATTTTTGCAATTACAAGTCTTTTTTACGGAAATAATGATGTTTTTTGGTATGTTTTTTGCATAGAACCATATCGCCATGAAAAAGATATTATCGCTTTTGATATTGCTGTTTATCATTTTTACCGGACGCGGAGCTTTTGCCGTCACCGACCGAGACGTTTGTTTTCAAAAAACGGCGGAATATGAGCGCAGGGAACAAATAAGGCCGTATATCCTATCGACCATCGCCATGGTCGAATCCGGCAGAATCGATGATGAAAGCGCGCTGGGCATGTATCCGTGGCCGTGGACGGTCATGGCCGACGGAAAAGGGAGGTTTTTCGACACCAAAGCCGAGGCGGTGGCCGAGGTGGAAAGGCTGCGTCATCTAGGCAAAAGCAACATCGACGTCGGTTGCATGCAGCTTAACGTCGGATATCACGGTGACAAGTTTAAAACGTTGGAAGACATGTTTGATCCGGATAAAAACGTCGCTTATGCGGCGGGTTTTTTGAAAAAATTGTATTCCGAAACCGGTTTTTGGGGCGACGCGGCCACCCGTTATCATTCCAAGACGGCCAGCAAGGCGGAACGGTACGAGGTAAAGCTGGCCGACGCGTTTTCCCGCATTAAAAAGCTTGTTTTGGCAGGAAAAACCCTGTACGCCGAAGATAAACCTCAGCCAAAGGAAAAGACGGCGAATAAACCGATTTCAAGAAAGAAGAAAACGATCGTTCAAAATTTAAAAACGCCTCAGATGAGGGAAAAATCGGCAGCGGAAAGAAATAATTCTTTGCTGGCTGCGGCGTTCGATGCTAAGCTTTACCGCGAACAGAAAAAGTTCGAATACGAACAAAGAAAACAAAACAGCAAAATAAAAAAGGGAGATTATTGATATGCCGTATGTAAAGATCGAAACCAACGTCGAAATGCGTAACGATAAAGAATTTTGTCTGAAGGCTTCCAAACTTGTTTCTTCACTGACGGGCAAGCCTGAAAATTACGTCATGATCAACTTCAAGGAAAACGCGGTCATGAGCTTTGCCGGCAACGTCGATCCCTGCGTGTTTGTCGAGTTTAAGTCAATCGGTCTTCGCGAAGACGACATGTGCGATCTTTCCCGGGTGCTGACCGATTTTCTAGAAACCGAGCTGCGGATACCCGGTCAGAGAATTTACATCAATTTCGTGCCGGTTCCGTCAAGCAATTGGGGATATAATGGGGACACTTTCTAAAGCCGTTTCTATTTTTCTTGCCGGTTTGTTGTTAAAACCCGCTATCGCCGCCGAAGTCAAAGTCGGAAGCGTCGTGATCGATTACGATAACCTGTTGGAGGAGCATTCCCCGAAGGAAGTTATCAAAATGCCGAATTATCGCGACGAGATGCGCAAAAACGTCATCACGATCAGCGATTACGCGAAAGAAAGAAGAAAGGATTTTATCGTCGTTACCAGACAGGGGGCTTTGTTGCTTAACGTCGGGGAATGGGAAGAGCATCTTGACGAAGTGAAACTTGCGGCTTCCCGCGGCGTTTTCGGCGACGACGAGATCTTTATCGAAAAAATGTTTAATTCCGGCAACATCAAAGTCAAAGACGCAGGCACGCCGGTCGTCCAATATTCGTCGGTGATTGACGGTATCGCCGTCGATTACCACGAATGTTCGGGAAAGGTTTTGGACGAAAAGGAAGAAAAGGAAATCAAAAAACGGGGAATCGTCAAATTAAACATCAGACATTGCCGGGACGCCGAAAGTCTGGCCAAGGAAATAGCAAAAGACAAAAACGCCGACAACGCTTCGCTGATAAAAGACGGTTTCAACGAGGTGCCCAAAAAAAATCCTTTTTTATATAGCGCGGACAACATCAGCGGGTTGAAAGAGGTTAAGAATTTTTTGGTTTTGACGGATTATTCGCGGTTTGACAATAAAAACAACCTGATTATGGCTTTGGAAGACACCAATTACGATATGCTTATCGTCAATCCTTTTTTTTCAAAGAACAACGCGTTTACTTTTAACGAAGTCCATAGAATGAAATATAAAAAGCTGGGGGCAAAAAGGCTGGTGTTGGCCAGCGCCGACGTTTCCCGCATGGGGTTTAAAGATTTTTATTTCAAAGACACGTATTCGTTTCGGAATCCGGCATGGATAAAATACGTTGACAAAGGCGATCCCGATAAATACGTGGTGGAGTATTTCAATCAGGATTATCGGGAAATCTTGGGAAAATACGTAAAGGGAATCGTTGATTTGGGTTTTGACGGGATAATGTTGGACGGAGTGGACGCGCATTTGATATTCGAACAGACGGCGGGTATCGATTGAACGGAAAATTTTTTTAAGTCTTCATAATTTCTCCACAGATAAAAGTTAATCTGAAAGTAAGAAAGGCGGTAATCCGTTTTTCGAAAAGTTATCCTTAAAAAATCTTACAGTGCCGGAATACGGTTTCCCGTATTCCGTTTTTTTTTGCCTTTTTCCGGGGGGGCGTTTATATTGGCTTTATGACAAAGCATAAAAACATTTTGATCGTGGATGACGAAACCAAAATCAACGAGGTCTTGAAAGATTATTTTATGGCGCAGGGATACGGTGTGTATCAGGCGTTTGACGGCAAAACGGCGTTGGAAATATTTGACAAGACGACGCCGTCCCTGGTGCTGTTGGATTTGATGCTTCCCGATATCAGCGGCGAGGAGGTGTGTCGGACGATAAGGCGGAAATCCAGGATTCCCGTGATAATGCTGACCGCCAAGACCTCGGAAGACGATTTGTTAAAAGGATTCGATCTGGGGGCCGACGATTATATCGCCAAACCTTTTTCCTTAAAAGAAGTCAACGTCAGGGTAAAAGCGGTGCTGCGCCGCGTCGATACGGACGAATTAGCCGGAGCTCCGGTCTCTTTCGGGGACGGCGAGCTGTTGATCGATTATAAAAAACGGATAGTCAGGCTTGGCGGCAGCGAGGTTTCCCTAACTCCGACCGAGTTCAACCTGTTGGCGACTTTAAGCAAGTCTCCGTATAAGGCTTTTTCCAGAGAACAGCTGATATCTTTCGCTTTGGGAGACGATTTTTTAGGGTATGATCGCACGATAGACACATATATCAAAACGATTCGCCAAAAAATCGAAAAGAATCCCAAAACGCCGCGTTTTATCACAACGGTGCACGGCGTCGGCTATCGGTTCGAGGGATAAAGGGCAATGTCAAGGTTATTCACGCGGCTTACTCTATCATATATCATGATTTCCGTCATGATGGTCGCAATCACGGTTGTTTTTTCCAACTTTATGATCGGAGGCATTTTTAAAAAATATGAAAGCGACGTGCAAAGCCGCAAAATCGACGCCGTGACCGCCGATCTTGTATCCGGATTCGAGCCAGCTTTGATGGGGTGGAAGCCGGAGACGCTGGAAAAGATAGGCCGCAACGCGTTGGAACACGGAATTATAATAAAAGTCAAAGATCCCAAAGGAAATCTGGTGTGGTCGGCTTACGAATATCACGGAGGGGTGGACGCCGATCTGGTCAGAAACATGGCAAAAAGCAAGGAACGCGGCGAAACCAAACTTATCGAAAGCGAATTTAAAATCCAAATCGACAATATCGTTTTAGGCGAATTGCAGGTCAATTATTACGGGACGTATTATTACAACCAAAACGACGAGGAACTGGTCTCCAGGCTTAATTTGATGTTTTTATACGCGTCGGTTTTGGCTTTTGCCGTCGCCGTCGCCATCGGATTGTATATGTCACGGGAAATCGCGTCTCCGGTCGTCAGGGTTACGGATATGACCGGACAGATCGCCAAAAACGATTTCAAGGAAGAGATTAAATACGATTCGGATATTTACGAGATTTCCGATTTGATTTCTTCGATTAATTATCTGTCCAAAACTTTGGAGAATAACCGCAGTCTGAGAAAAAGGATGACAAGCGACATCGCCCACGAACTGAGAACGCCGCTGACGGTCGTGCAAAGCCATTTGGAGGCCATAATCGACGGCGTTTGGCAGCCGACGCCGGAAAGGTTGCAAAGCTGTTACGACGAAGTTTCGCGATTGGGCAAACTGGTTGAAAATCTGAAAAAGATCAATGATCTGGATAACGGCATTTTCATACTGGATATTAAAAAATTCTCGCTTAATGAATTGCTGAACAGCATTTATTTGAATTTCAGCGCCGAGTTTAAAAAGAAAAACATCAATTTTCAGTTGAAACAAGAGAAAGACATAACCTTGTTTTCCGATAAGGATCATTTGCGGCAGGTGATCATCAATTTGCTTTCCAACGCTTTGAAATACACTTCGGAAAACGGCGAGGTGACCATGACCAGCGCAGAAAACGACGGAGTGATATCCATAGCGGTGGCGGACAACGGCATCGGCATCAGAGGCGAAGATCTGCCCTTTATTTTCGAACGCCTGTACCGCGCCGACGTTTCGCGGTCAAAAAATACCGGAGGTTTCGGCATAGGATTAACGATAGCAAAATACGAAATCGAGGCCTTGGGCGGGAACATAACGGTTTCCAGCGTTCACGGCAAGGGAAGCGTTTTCACCGTGACCGTTCCCGAAAAATCCGGTTGAGGCGTCGTTTTTTAAAAGCGTTTGCCGGATTTATCGGTGGCGTAAAAACGCCGTCTTTGCCTTTCAATCGTTAATTAATATTGATTCGGGACGGATTTTGCTGTTATCTTTAGACAGTACAAGGATCTATGGGGGATAATCTGCTATGCGGCAAAAAAAAGTGGTGGCCATTTTCTATGGCGGAAAATCGGTTGAACACGATGTCAGCGTGTTAAGCGCGTTGCAGGCGTTTAACGCGTTGGATCAAAACGAATATGACAGTTTTCTGGTTTATGTCGATTTGAACGGTAAATGGTGGGTGGGCGACGCATTGGCCGACCGCCGCAACTATCATTTTTCCGAGGACGACAAAAAGCGGCTGTTGCATCAGGTCGAATTTTGCATCGGCACCGGAAGCAAAGGCGTTTTAAGAACCGTCGGTTCGTTCATGCATAAAAGCCGGGAAATTTATTTCGACGTCGCTTTTATGGCTTTTCACGGAACCAGCGGCGAGGACGGCAAATTCCAAGGTTTGATGGAAAGCGCGGGGTACGCCTATACGGGAACGCGCGTCATGGCGTCGTCAATTTGCATGAACAAGGGGCTGGCCAAATCGATTTTACGGACGGCCGGCGTGAAGGTTCTGCCCGAAATCATCGTTAAATGTCCCAAAAAGCAAAACGATTTTTTGAACGTCGACGCCGTTTTGGAAAATTTGGACGTCAAATATCCGGTTTTTGTAAAGCCGTGCAATTTGGGCAGCAGCGTCGGCATAGCCAAGGTGGAAAACGACAAAGAATTGAAAACGGCCGTTTTAAACGTTTTCAGGATGGACGACACCGCCATTATCGAGCCGTATATCGAAAAATTGGAGGAATACAATATCTCCGTTACCAAAGCGTTCGGGGAAATAAAGGTGTCGGCCATCGAAAGACCGATTAAAAAAGGCGAATTTTTGGAATTCAAGGATAAATATCTTGCCGGAGGCAATATGGCCGCCAAACTGGCCAATCCTACGGGAGAGGGAATGGCCGACCTGTCAAGGGTC
>Ga0310786_10009542_pt1 | contig 12307 bp, 12 predicted proteins | sample AusTroGonzalo_MG_FD_203881 | JGI IMG/M metagenome (GOLD analysis project Ga0310786, IMG submission 203881) | Bovine rumen microbial communities from tropical cattle in Woodstock, Queensland, Australia - Gonzalo_03 (v2) (version 2) | ecosystem: Host-associated > Mammals > Digestive system >...
AAAGCAAATAAATAACACAGCCACTCGGTTGAGTGGCTCTGTTTTTATTCAATGTAAATTATTTTTCCGTCTTTTATGTAGAAACCGTTCTTGGGAATATCCATAACCGGAAGACCTTTCAAATCATAAATAACACCTTCTTCACGGTTAATGACAATTCTTTCAATTTCGGTAGTACCCCCTCTGCGGACAGCATATCTGACAAATGTTTCCTGTGGTCCCATGACCAGGGATTTATTCCTTAAATAGACGTTGTATGTCTGTGCATTACAGTTTTCTATTTCCAGATTGAAAGGCTGGTTGTGGAACATCATGGTTGAATCTTCGTAGTTTATGTCAAACCAAAGGAATACGCACTCATCTGTCACTATATAGTTCAGATAGTCGGGCTGTGCGCCGTTTCCCATAAAGACACCTTCAGCCTTGAATGTGCCGTCATTTGTAAGTGAAAATTCTACATCCTGCCATTCACACTCATTTGCGGGGGCAAATTCTATCCTGTCTGACCGGATGCTGCCTTCATTAGTAACAGTCACCTGACAATACTGCATATTGCTTCCATTCGGAGATTCTACTCCAATAGACCTTGTGCCGGACTTAAGAGCTGTAACTAATCCATTCTCATCAACAACAGCAACATAATTGGTATCAACTCCATAGAAACGCATCCATCTTACCTGAGCATCGGCAGGATTGATATGTAATTGTTGGCTCTCTCCAACCTTGAGGGTGATTTGCTGCTCCTGGAGAGTGAATGGTGTGACATGAGTAGTGTCACCCGGTTCTTGACCAAAGGCGTATGTCCCCATCAGGACAAAACACAAAACTGCAAACAGATTCTTTTTCTTCATCATTTCTTTTCAATTAATTGGTTATGCTGCGAATATATATAAAAAAACATTAACTTCGCGCCACAAATCTAAATGACTGTAATTTATCAAATATAAAAGGAAATGAAGAAACTTAATGTTCTGATGGCTGTGATGGCCATCGCAGTACTGGCCTCATGCGGCGGTACAGGTACAGGTAAGGTTAAAATGAACGATGTAAAGGACACTATCTCCTATTCAATCGGTATGGGTCGTGCTATCCGCGTCTATAAGGATCAGCTCTCTTATGAGATGATTGACTCCGCAACTATGAAGGCTTTCGTAAAGGGCTTCATGGAGGCTGCCAAGAATCCTGATGATAAGGCTAAGCTGGCTTATGCTCTCGGTTTTGAGATTGGTTGCCAGGAGATGACACAGGCATATGTAGGTTTGAGTGCAAACCTCTTTGGAAACGATGAGGAATTCAACAGAGACAATTACATAGCAGGTTTCTGCGATGCCATGATCGACAACTGGAGCGTAATGACCTTCGCTGAGGCCGATGAGACTTCAAACCGTCTGTACAGCTATCTGGTTTCAGCCCAGTTCACAAAGGTTCGCGATGAGAGCATTGCTTTCCTTGAGGCTAAGGCTAAGGAAGAGAAGGTAGTTAAGACTGAAAGCGGCCTTATGTATGAGGTTATCAAGCTTGGTGACGGTGGTCCCAAACCTACTGCAAACAGTGATGTTGAGGTTCGTTATCGCGGTGAGCTGATTGACGGTACCGTATTTGACGAGGCAACAACTCCTGTCACTCTTAACCTCGGTGGTGTAATCAAGGGTTGGACCGAGGGTGTTCAGCTGATGAGCGTTGGCGACAAGTACAGATTCTACATCCCTTCAGAGCTGGGTTACGGTGAGCAGGGTGCCGGTAACGACATCAAGCCTAATGCAGCACTTGTATTCGATATCGAGCTTGTAAGCATCAAGTAATTAATACTTATAAATACAGCGGGAGGGGGCATATTTAATGCTCCCTCCTGTTTTTTGTCATTTTGTAAACTTTAAGATGACAAGATATTGAAATAATACCTAATTTTGGGTCAAAATAACATTGGATTTCCATTTAATGCTTACAATATGAATCCTAAGAAGCCAGTCTCTGCAACAGAGCGTATGGATGCTCTGGATAGAAAAATTCTTGGTATCATATCGCAGAACGCACGTATTCCGTTCCGCGATGTAGCACTTCAGTGCGGTGTTTCACGTGCTGCCATACACCAGCGCGTGCAGAAGATGTTTGATGACGGTGTGATAACCGGCTCAGGTTACCACGTAAACCCCCGCAGCATAGGTTACAACACCTGCACTTATGTAGGTCTTACCCTTGAGAAGGGCTCCATGTATCATCAGGTGGTAGCCGAACTGGACCAGATCCCTGAGGTTGTGGAGAGCCATTTCACTACCGGCCGTTATACCATGATGATAAAGCTCTATGCCCGTGACAACTCACATCTTATGGAGCTTATCAACGGTCGCATTCAGGAGATAAAGGGTGTTACCGCAACAGAGACCCTTATATCACTGGATGAGAGCATCAAGAAAGAGATTCCCATAGAATGAACAAGGCCGAGCAGCTTGAATCCGGACTCCGCTCCATGGAATCCGGCATGGACGTGTTGAGTTTCCATGCTCCTGTGATAGGTATCAGCGGTAATTTCAGGGAGGGAGACTGTACTCTTGCCCAGGCTTACTATATGTCAGTGGTGGAGGCGGGAGGTACACCTGTCGTGATTCCTTCATATGACGATGATAAGGCGCTGGTTTCTCTGCTTGACACTTTGGACGGTATAGTTTTGTCCGGCGGGGCCGATATCGACCCCGATTATCTGGGCGAAGAACCGTTGGACTGCATCTCCATCAACCCCCGTCGCGACAGACAGGAACTGACATTGGTTCGTCTGGCGGTGGAGCGTCAGATACCTGTACTTGGTATTTGCCGCGGAATTCAGGTTCTGACAGCTGCACTTGGAGGCAAGTTGTATCAGGATATAAAGATCCAGCATGACAGACCAAGTATTGAGCATAGCCAGACCATAGCACGCGGGCTCCCGTCACATGAAGTAAAGCTGGAAAAGGACTCTCTTCTGTACGGATTTTTCGGTAAGGAGACACTTTCCGTGAATTCATTCCATCATCAGGCGGTCAAGGAGGTTCCGGCCGGATTCCGCGTTACGGCATCGGCCCCGGACGGCATCATTGAAGGTATGGAATCAACGACATTCCGTCCTATTATGGGTGTCCAGTGGCATCCGGAGTGTTTCCTGCTGGAGAATGACCATACGATGCTGCCTATATTTGAGTGGCTTGTGGAGCAGGCATCCCTGTACAGCCGTGCCAGGAAACTGCATGGTAAGACCCTGATACTTGACAGTCATTGTGACAGCCCGATGCTGTTTGACGAAGGTTCCCACTTTTACAGTAAGAATCCGGAGATGCTGGTTGACCTGCACAAGATGACTGCAGGCCGTCAGGATGCAAGTTTCATGGTTGCCTACCTGAAACAGGAGGGACGTGACGAGGAGTCTCTTAAAGCGGCTGTAGCCAAGGCTGGCCGTCTGCTCAGTCTTATTGACGAGCGTATTGCTGAGTGCAAGGGTTATGCTGCAATAGCAACTACACCTGATGAACTGTGGCAGAACAAATTCAAAGGCATCAAGTCTGTTGTCAAGGGTGTAGAGAACGGATATGCCATAGGACTTGACATCGATAACATAGACCGTCTGCGCAGTCGCGGTGTGGCATACATGACACTGTGCCATAACGGTGACAACGATATTTGTGATTCACATAAGGGTAATCATGAGCATAACGGACTCTCCGAGTTCGGAAAGCGGGTGGTTGAACGCATGAACAAGGTCGGTATGATGGTTGACCTGTCACATGCATCCGAGAAGAGTTTCTGGGATGCACTGGAGTGCAGCAGCAAGCCTATCATATGCTCGCACTCGTCAAGCCGTGCCCTTTGTGACCATACCCGTAACCTGACTGATGAGCAGATGCGTGCACTTGCCCGGTCGGGTGGTGTAGCCCAGGTCTGCATGTACAGCGGCTTCCTTAAGAAAGAAGAGGATGCTACGGTCATAGATGCCGTACGTCATATCATGCATATGATAGACGTGATGGGCGTTGACCATGTAGGTATAGGTTCTGATTTTGACGGCGGAGGCGGTATTCCGGGTCTGGAGGATGCGTCGTGGTTCGTATCGCTTACCGGAAGGCTGATGGCCGAAGGTCTGACCGAGGAGCAGCTGTCACTCCTGTGGGGTCGTAACTTCCTCAGTGTCTGGAGTGCCAACATCGGCCTTTGAGGCAGCTTTATTTGCCTTTGCGTTGGCGCGGATCTGACGGTATTTTTCCTTATTCTTTTCCTTGCGGTCCTTGCGTTCCTGACGCTTGCGCTCCTTCTTTTTCTTCTCGTCCTCAACCTGTTGTGCCTTCTTGGCAAGACGGTCCACATTCTTCTTGTGGATATCCTTCTCCTTCTTCTGGGTCTTGTTCTTGGAGAGCTGTTCAGGTTTCTGCTCGGTCAGCGGGGTGTCATCGACATACCACAGATCGGTCTCATGAGTCCAATCCTGTTTGAGGGTCCAGGCGCGCTTTATGTACCATACGCTTTCGGCATGGCGTTTCTCCTCATAATCACCGGTATCCCACTTGTCGTTGCCGTTTGCATCGTCATACATGGAGATATAGTAGGTTGAGGGCGTGAGCAGGAAGAAATCCACACTTCCGTTTTCAAGTTTCTCGGTTCTGACAACCTTTCCGTTGTTGTGAAGCCGTACGGTATAGCCGGGTTTGGGATTGGCTACATTAACCGTGAGCGTGCTGTATTTGCTTAGGGCGTTGAACTTGAGAGTTGATTCTTCCAGGTCATTGTGAAGGCCGTACAGACCCTGAACACTGGCAGAATCCAGTACCATCTTGAATGTCTCTTCCGGTTTCCACTCGCCGTAGACGTAGTATGTGAGTATGTCCAGAGGATCCTGTTCAAGTTCAAAGGGAACGGCTTGCCAGATGGTGTCAACCTTATGATAAAGGTGGAATGCGGTATCTGAAAGGAATGTTACCGGTTCGGGGAACGTCATGGTAATATCCTGATACAGACTCAGCGCGCTGCCCGAAGTCATCTTGCAACTGAGGTGCTTTATTTTGGGTTGCAGCAGTTTTGCTATGCCGATGGAGTCACCTGCACGCTCCAGACGTTTGAGCTGTTTCTCCTTTTCCTTCTCTTCCTCCTCTGCTCTGCGGGCCTGTTCCTTGAGTATCTGTTTCCTGGTCCTGTCAGTCAGGAGTGTGAGGGTGTCAGTTCTGGGGGAAAGGTTGTTCGTGCTGTCCGTTGCCAGATACGTTACGCTGATTTTCAGGGTATCCTGGTAGTATACGGCTGTATCTTTCATCCAGAACAGCAGGGTGTCGTAACGGGCGGTGTGCTGTACGATGTAAGCATCGGACTCATCAAAATTGAGACCCTTGACCTGGGGCATCGAATCCAGCGGAAGGGCGAAACGCAGGGTGAACTTCTCGTGATTCTTGCGCTCGTATCCGCTCATGTATTGTTGTACCGGGCTAGGTGTGAAAGCCAGTAGCGTTATGTCATTGGGAAGGAACTGGGTGAAGGGAACGGTGACGGTCGTGTCTACCTTGCCTTCAGCAGTAAATATGGTATCCACACGGAATCTTAATTCGGATGTGGGGACAATGACCGAATCCATCCATGCTATCTTCTCGCTGCGTTGGGAGTAGCTGAATGTCTGGTCCATATCGGTCACGGCATAGACTCTGTATTTGCCGGGGGCGATACCGCGGATGGTGAAATGGCCGCTGGCATCGGTCCGTGATACTCTTTCAAAGGGTTTTGTCATGAATGCCGAGTCGGAGAGGTCACTGTGAAGACCTACCGTGATACCTTTTATAGGTTCAAGGTCCTGGGCATTCAATACGAAACCTGATACCTCCATGGTGTCAATGGCGTCGCCGGTACTGAAACGGAAACAGAAATCACCCAAGGGGTTTCCTTCGTTATTATCGACGATTCCATCGGCAAAATCGATGGAGTAGGTTGTGTTGGGTTTGAGTGAATCAAATAGTTCGACCTGGATTTTCTTGCCGGTCACTTTGATCTCCGGTTGCTCTATCTGAGGAGGTGATACCACCACCTTCTCGCTGGCGTTCTCCAGCTTGATGAACTCGTCGAAATCAATGGTGACTTTCTTGGTCTTGACGCCTGTAGCCCCGTTGGCAGGATGGCTTCCTGTTATTCTGGGAGGAGTCTCATCGAAGGGTCCTCCGTCAGGATTACCTACAGCTGCACAACCTGACAATGCGGCAAAGGCCAACAGAGCCGATGCCGCATTGCAGATAGTACGGGTTATGTCGCTAAAGCGATGATTCAATCCTTGAACTTTTTGAAGATGACGCACGAGTTGTGTCCGCCGAATCCGAATGTATTGGACAGACCGGCACGCACCTCTCTCTTCTGCGCCTTGTTGAAGGTGAAGTTCATACGGTAGTCAATCTGCTCGTCCTCATCACCCTCCTCGTGGTTGATGGTGGGCGGGATGATGTCGTTCTTGACGGCAAGCACGGTTGCGATTGCCTCAATGACGCCTGCACCGCCGAGCAGATGTCCTGTCATGGATTTGGTTGAACTCAGGTTCATGTCATAGACATGTTCTCCGAACACAGCCTTGATGGCCTTGCATTCAGCAATGTCTCCAAGTGGAGTGGATGTGCCGTGCATGTTGACATAGTCAATGTCAGACGGCTGCATACCTGCGTCCTGAATGGCCTCCTGCATTACACGGATAGCGCCGTTTCCTTCGGGATCGGGGGCTGTCATGTGGTATGCATCGGCTGTGGCACCCCATCCTGCAACCTCGGCGTAAATCTTTGCGCCGCGTGCTTTGGCATGCTCGTATTCTTCGAGAATGAGAATACCGCCACCCTCACCAAGAACGAATCCGTCGCGGCTGGCGCTCATGGGGCGTGAAGCCGTCTCAGGTGAGTCATTACGGGTTGAGAGTGCATGCATTACGCCGAATCCTGTAACGCCGCAATCACCAAGTGCTGCCTCGGCACCACCGGTAACGATGACGTTGGCTTTGCCCAAACGTATCATGTTCACTGCATCGATGATGGCGTGTGTACTTGATGCGCAGGCCGATGAAGTGGCGTAGTTGGGTCCCTTGAGCTTGTACATGATTGAAATCAGTCCGGATGCTATGGAACCGAGAATGCGCGGTACGAAGAACGGGGTTACCTTGAGTTCCTGACCAAGTTTCTTCTGTTCATGGATGGTATCTACACCCTCTTCGAAGGAATCCACACCGCCAATACCGAAACCAAGGATCACACCTATGCGGTTAAGATCCTCTTTCTCAAGGTCAAGGGCGGAGTCCTTGATGGCCTGGACTGCAGATGCAACTGCAAAGTGACTGTATTTGTCAAGCTTGCGTGCCTCCTTGCGGTCCATGAACTCAGAGATGTCAAAGTTCTTGACCTGACATCCGAATTTGACCTTGGTCTGTATGGTGTTTGTGTCAAAATTGGTAATAGGGCCGGCGCCGCTAACTCCTGCTATGGCATTCTCCCAGAATTCGGGGATAGAATTACCCAGAGGGTTGACGGTACCGAGTCCGGTTACGACAACTCTTTTAAGATCCATCTTATGTGAAAGAAGATTGCCGGATTACTTTGTAGCTGCTGCGCTGATGAGCTCGATAGCCTCACCTACAGTTGTGATCTTCTCAGCCTGATCATCGGGAATTGAAATACCGAACTCCTTCTCGAACTCCATGATGAGCTCAACGGTATCCAGTGAATCTGCACCCAGGTCAGCTGCGAAGCTTGCCTCGGGAGTAACCTCTGATGCCTCAACACCAAGTTTGTCAACGATGATAGCCTGAACTCTCTCTGCAATCTGTGAATCTGCCATAATTGTAATTTTAATGTATTAAAAAATGATTTTGGCTGCAAAGAAACCCATTTTCAATAAGCATGACAAACAATGGAAAAACAAAACAAAGGACCGATGCACAAACGGTATCAATGTGTGTAATGCTAATTGGGGTGCAAACGTTGCCTATTCAGAAAAATACCGCTAATTTTGCAACATCTTAAAGAACACACTTAAGTCATGACATTCAGCCAGGAAAGTTTTGAGATTTTTGACCGCTCAATTGCCGACTATCATAAGACCGACAATGTTGACACTCCTATTGCAAATCCATACAAGGAAAAGAGCATAGAATTCTACCTTTACCTCAAGAACTGGATTGATACTGTCCAGTGGCATCTGGAGGATATCATCCGTGACCCCCAGATCGATCCGGTAAAGGCACTGGCCATCAAGCGTCGCATTGACCGTTCCAATCAGGAGCGTACGGATCTGGTTGAGCTCATTGACAGTTATTTCCTGGAAAAGTTCGGTCAGGTAAAGACCCTTCCCGATGCAACTATAAATACCGAGAGCCCCGCATGGGCTGTTGACCGTCTCTCAATCCTGGCGCTCAAGATCTTCCACATGAAGATCGAGGCTGAACGTACCGACACGCCGGCCGCCCAGCAGCAGCGCTGCCGTGAGAAACTCTCTGTTCTGCTGGAGCAGAAGAAAGACCTCTCAGGAGCAATTGACATGCTTCTTGACGATATGGCTGCAGGCCGTAAGTACATGAAAGTCTACAAGCAGATGAAAATGTACAACGACCCCTCACTCAACCCTGTTCTTTATGGACAGAATGGATCCAAGTAATCCAAAATACAAGAACATACTGCTTATACGCTTCTCTGCAATAGGAGACGTGGCTATGACGGTTCCGGTTCTGGAATCGGTCGCCAAGGCATATCCCGACAAGCATTTCACCATGCTGTCCAATGCCCGGTTCGCACCCTTCTTTGCCGGTATGCCCGGTAACGTGAGTTTCATGGGGGTTGACCTCAAGAAGGATTACCACGGTTTCGGAGCCATGCTCAAACTGTTCTTCCAACTGCGCAAGAGACGTTTTGACGCTGTGGCCGACCTTCACGGTGTGCTGCGTACCACCGCACTCTCCATATTCTACCGTCTTTTCTTTACCAAAGTAAAGCGTATAGACAAGGACCGCCGTTCACGCAAACGTCTTACCCGCCTCAAGAACAAGGACCTGACTCCGCGTCTTACGTCATTTGACCGTTACCGCATAGTGCTTGAGAAACTGGGCTTTGTCTTTGACCTTAAGTTCCGCTCCATATTCGGCGATGGAAAGGGCGATTTGTCATCAATCAAGGGTATTGTGGGCGATAAGGACTGTACCTGGGTTGGAATAGCACCTTTTGCCGCACATAAGGGCAAGATATACCCTTTATACCTTATGGAGGATGTGGTTTCACAGATAGACAGTGCCTGCCTGTGCCGTCAGTTCGTGTTCGCTTACGGCAAGGAACGTTCACTTGTCGAGGAGTGGGCTCAGAAATACCGTTCAGTTGAGATTATAGATCCCCGTCTGGGACTTGAGGGTGAGCTTAATCTTATAAGCAATATGGAGGTGATGCTTGGAATGGACTCTTCAAACATGCATCTGGCTTCAATCACCGCCACTCCTGTAGTTTCGGTCTGGGGTGCCACTCATCCTGCCGCCGGATTCATGGGCTGGGGTCAGAAACCGGATGACTGCATCCAGCTTGACATTCCCTGCCGTCCATGCTCCATCTACGGAAAGAAGGAGTGCATATACGGTGATTACCGCTGCCTTACAGGCATCGATCCCGATACTGTTTTCGCTAAAGTAAAGGCTTATCTTTAAAGGTACAACGGGAACTCAGGTCCCATGTTGAAGAGCAGGTCCACTGCGCTCAGATTCCCGATGAATCCGTACTTTTGTTTGAATACCTGCCAGTAGGGGCGTGGCTCTGCCGGCTCCATTTTGCCGGGTTCAACCATTGCGCGCAGATCCTGAATGTTTTGGTCCTTTTTACCGTATGATCCGGTCAGTTTCAGATCTTTATCAATTCCTGCCAGTTTCAGAATGAGCCCGGTGAGTTCGGTGTTGAAATCAACCAGGAACTCATACTTCTTTTCAAAGAAAGGACGGAAATCATCCTGATAATACATAAAGAACGGGCTGTTCATATAGGCCGATTCCAGGGCGTTCCAATGCTGATGACGCCACTCCCCGTGGTCGCTGATGCGGACATCCTTCATGAGCTGCTTGGGTGACGTGCCCTTGACTATAGGGACGGTGAGAGTCTGAACTCCTGCTGACGTGGCTATCCTGCAACGGTTACGGTAGGTCTGCTTGCAGTAGTTGTCATACTGCTCTATAAGAACATCACCGCCACTGTTGATGGCGGTGAAGAAACTTACGGGTGGCAGGTATGCCGAACTGAGCAGTACAGACTCCATCAGTTATACTTCTTGACTGAGCGGAACTGGCGGTTCCAACGGATCTTTCCCTTCTGACCCCATCTCTTGTCCTTGTCAAGAGAGAGCCAGATAAATACCGGACGGCCGACGATATGATCTTCGGGTACGAATCCCCAGAAACGGGAATCGGCACTGTTCTGACGGTTATCACCCATCATCCAGTAGTAATCCATCTTAAAGGTATAACTGTCGGCTTCCTGTCCGTTAATGAGTATGGTTCCGTCACGCTTTACAACAAGGTCATTACCCTCGTATACCTTGATGGCACGCTCATAGAACGGCAGATTCTCAAGATCGATCTGTATTGTGGCTCCCTTGGCCGGTATCCAGATGGGACCATAGTTGTCTACAGTCCATTTGGTGTTCTTGTTCTGGGGGAAGAGCCACTCTGACTCTTCTACGGAACATACATAAGGTTTGATTTCACCGACAATTCCGGTCTGACCGGCCAGCAATTCCTTTGCCTGTTGAGTCAGGGGGAAGATGTGTGTTCCGGCCTTGTTCTGCTTGGCGGACAGGTCATCCAGACTTAAGTGCAGTTTCTCCCTGAGTGATTCGGGTATGGGGCGCAGAAGTGTTACTATGTAGTTTGTCTGAACTGCATCGGGCTGTTTGTTCTGAACACCGTCCAGGAAGATGATTCCGTCTTTGATTTCAAGTGTCTGACCGGGAAGTCCCACGCAGCGTTTTACGTAGTTCTCACGACGGTCAACCGGACGGGCCATTATCTTGCCGAATACCTGCTCGTTCTGAAGGATGTTCTCGCGGCCTATCTTGTAGTAGAAATCATATACCTGGCGCTGCTCAAGAGTTGAGAGGCTGTCAAGGTTGATTTCCTTGCACTTGCTCTTTCCCAACGGGTATACAATCATGCCGTAGTAATCGGCACTCGACCAACTGGTATCGGTCAGGATGGTATCACCGGAAGGATAGTTGAACACAACGATATCATTCAGTTTGATCTTGCCGAATCCCTTGATGCGCTCGTAGGGCCACTGGGGCTTGTCAAAGTAACTTTTTGCACCTCCGGGGAACTGGTTCTGGGTAAGAGGCATGGTGAGCGGGGTCATAGGCTTACGAGGACCGTAGGCCACCTTGCTCACGTAGAGGTGGTCACCTATAAGAAGTGACTTCTCGAGTGATGAAGAGGGGATGGCGTAATTCTGGAACAGGTAGATGTTGACAAAGTAGACAGCAACCAATGCAAATACGATTGCATCGATCCAGTCCATGATCTGATACAGGCTCTTGTTCTTGATGTTCTTCCACCATTTCCACTTGATGATATGGGTGGTCAATGCATCAAAGATGAAGGGGATGAGTATAACGCCCATCCAGCTTCTTACCCATATCAGGAACAGGATATAGAGAGTCAGGTATACACCTGCCTTTATCCATTCCTTTTTTGTGATTTCGCCAAACTTCTTCATCGGGGTTTATGAGAGTGAGTTCATCAGGTCATCCATGCAGAGGAATCCTTTCTTGTCGGCGGTGTATTCGGCTGCAAGTACTGCGCCAAGAGCCAGACCGCTGCGGTCCTTTGCAAAGTGGATAATCTTTATGAAGTCAGCACTTGAATCATAAGTGATCTCGTGAATTCCGGCAATCTCGCCTTCACGGATCGAGTCGATACGCACGTCGGTAGGTTTATACTCTGAAGAACCTGTGATGGTTCCGTCGGCATTGAGAACCGTGCCCTTGCTCCAGCCGGTCTTGCGGTCCAGCTGTGAGATGATGCCCTCGGCCAGTGTGATGGCTGTGCCGCTGGGTGCATCCAGCTTATGGATGTGGTGGGTCTCGGACATGCGTACCTCATACATGGGATAGCCGTTCATAAGCTTGGCAAGGTAGCTGTTTACCTTTGAGAACAGAGCCACACCGATGCTGAAGTTGCTTGACCAGAACAGGGTGTTGGAACCGTCCTTGCAGAGACCTATCATCTCCTCGCGATGCTGCTCCATCCATCCGGTACTGCCGCTTACAACCTTGACTCCGGCCTTGAAGCATTTCTGAATGTTTCCGTATGCCTGGGTGG